>Ga0187893_10005859_pt1 | contig 21579 bp, 24 predicted proteins | sample MA1701074metaG_FD_139574 | JGI IMG/M metagenome (GOLD analysis project Ga0187893, IMG submission 139574) | White microbial mat communities from a basaltic lava cave in the Kipuka Kanohina Cave System on the Island of Hawaii, USA - MA170107-4 metaG ...
GGCTGTATATCTCTCGATGATTCAACCCGAGAGTGGTGTCAAAGAAGTGCCATGCCCCGATCGCCTTATCGGCAGTAATGTCGGAGAGGATGCCGGAATTGACGACGTCTTCGAAGGTAAGGAATATGTCGTCTATGAGAGAAGCGGGATCGTCTTCAGTTGGATCAAATGAATCGCCAGGTTGCTTGTGGCTATCGATCTCCGACATTATCTCGCTTAGCAGCGTTTCCACGTCCTGATTGCGCTTTGCAGCTATTTTCCTGAGCTCGGACAAATATTCTTCGGTCTGCTTTGCCCTCTCAGCGGTCGCGATGGCGTTCAGTGCCGAGGTAAACCTGTTCTCATAGTCCCGCCACGCGGATATGAATCCCGATGGAACGACAGTATGTTTGCTGCGTTTTCTTGCACGGTCCTTTCGAACCTTGGCTGCCATGTCTTCAACCATGTGGGCGAGCTGCCGGATATCGGCTCTTTGCTCGGATAGCCAGCCGAGCGTCACCGGACTGTCCTTCACCTTGCTCTTCAGTTGGCGAAAGAGTGCGATGAACGTTTCAAGATCGTTTAGCACGAGGGCGTTTCAATGAGGCATAACGTCCGCGTTGAACGGCGCGGCAGAGCGCGCGCAGCGGCGCTTGAACGCGTCCGTCTTCGAACGCGTTGTTAGGCCGCTGACGGCGCACTGCCCTCAACGATTTGTATGTCATTTTCCGCGCACCACTCTCTAAGAGCCTTGTCGGAAGCCTCCGCTTCAAACTTGTACCAGTTCTCGAGAATGCCGTTGTCTTCCAGTAGCTGCTTGAACCTCCCGTACGCTCCCTTGCTCTGGAAAATGCTTGCGACCCGTTCATAAGAGTCGGGGAGCTCCTGCGCTGCGAAAAGCAATGCGAGGTTTTTTCCAAGGTCCAACTCGGTTTTGTGCGGGACGACTAGGTAGCGGTCCGAGGTGTCAAGATCATCCGGCAGTTCTTCATCCAGCGAGGCCAACTCCGAGGCCCAGTAAATTCGCCCAGTATCCAGCGAGATGTAGGCGCTATGTTCCATCGGTGCCCCTGAGGCCACGAACTCGAAAGCTGACGAAATCTCTTCGTACGTGACGGTCACCATGTTCTCAGCGGCCTAACGTGAAATCATCAGAATCATTTCCGCCTATCTTAGCTGGCGAGACGTAGTTGCTGGGTCAACCTTTCCTTGGATCAACGCGTTAGGCGAGGGTATGCGTTCGCCATCGCCGTGATAGGCCGATGAATTCGGAGCAGTCTTTTGATTCGTCTCGCGAATCGTCGGGTGGTTCGGACGGGAAGGAAAAGCGCCTGATCGAGCGGCTGCGCGATGCGATCCGCATCCGTCACTACAGCCGCCGCACCGAGAAAACCTATTGGTACTGGATCCGCTATTTCGTGCTCTTTCACGGCAAGCGCCATCCCGCCGGGATGGGGGCGCCGGAGGTGACGGCGTTTCTGAGCTGGCTCGCGACGGAGCGCAACGTGGCGGCGGCCACGCAGAACCAGGCGCTCTCGGCGCTGCTCTTTCTCTACAAGGAGGTGCTCGGCATCGATCTGCCGTGGCTCGGCGACCTGGTGCGCGCGCAGCGGCCGGTGCGCATTCCGGCGGTGCTGAGCGAGGCGGAGGTGCGGCGGCTGCTCGACTGCGTGTCGGGCGTCGCGCGGCTGATGGTCGGCCCGCTGTACGGCTCGGGGCTGCGGCAGATCGAGTGCCTGTCGCTGCGCGTGAAGGACGTGGATTTCGCCTACCGCCAGGTCCTGGTGCGCGACGGCAAGGGCGCGCGCGACCGCGTCACCATGCTGCCCGAGAACCTGGTGCAGCCGCTGCAGCAGCGCCTCGGCAGGGTGCGCGCGCTGCACGGACGCGACGTCAAGGAGGGCTTCGGCGAGGTGCGTCTGCCCCATGCGCTTGCGCGCAAGTATCCGCGCGCCGCGCGCCAGTGGGCATGGCAGTACGTGTTTCCCTCCGGCAATCGCTCCGCCGACCCTGAGAATGGGGTCGTCAGGCGCCACCATGTGCACCCGGACACGCTGAGCCGAGCCGTCAGCCGCGCCGCGCGCGCCGCGGGGATCGAGAAGCGCGTGAGCTGCCATACGCTGCGCCATTCGTTCGCCACGCACCTCCTCGAGCGCGGTTACGACATCCGCACCGTGCAGGAGCTTCTGGGCCACTCGGACGTGTGCACCACGATGATCTACACCCACGTCATGAACAGGGGCGCTCGCGGCGTGAAAAGTCCGCTCGACCGCCTGGAGCAGCCGCGCGCCGCCTACGCGCGCTAAAGCGGGATGGCGAGGAGGGTGTCGAAGCGCCGGCTGTCGCACACCACGACGCGCTCTTCGTACAGCGGCTCGGGGGCGAGGACGATGCGGTCGAGGTAGCGGCCGCTGGCGAAGAGCGTGGTGTCGCCGCCCTGCATGATGCGGAGGACGAGGAAGTTCGCGCTCGAGCGGACGCGGCCGTCGGAGACGGGCTCGACGATCACGCCGGAGACCATGTGGCGGTAGCGCTGCGGCTCGTAGATGTTGGCGTGGCGCAGCGACTGCACGCGGTCGCGCATCATCCCGCGCCCTTCGGCGTACAGCACGGGCAGGGGAAGGCCGCGCGCCTCGTTCTCGGCCGTGGCGATGCGGTAGCGGCCGTTCTCGGTGAAGAAGTTCGGCCAGTCTTCCAGCCGGTCGGCGTCCAGGGCGTGCGCGTATTGGGCGTGAAGGCGCTCGACCGCGAGCTGGAGCTCGATCTCCATCAAACCTGCATGTACTGGCGCCACGCTTTCCACAGGCCGCGCACCGCGGTCTCGGTGATGCGCGAGTCGCCCGAGCCGATGGCCGCGCCGCCCATTTCGATCACGGAAGCGCGGTCGCGCGAGCCGGCGATGCCGCGCTGCACGAAGCCGGTGGCGGCCCCGTCCTCCATCGAGATGTAGCCCGCAGGTCCCACCAGGTTCGCCTGCAGCAGGCGCCGCTTCGTCATTGCTTCATCGTCGTCGGCGAAGCCGAAGAGGGTCCAGTGCAGCTCGGTGCGGCCGACGCCCTTGGGCACCACCTGGCGCGCGGCGAGCGAGTTGCGGATCTGGTGCAGCACGAAGCCGGGGAACAGCGACAAGATCTGAATCGACACGCCGTCGCCGAGCTCGTCGACCTGGTCGAGCACTTCGGGGCTCTCGAGGGCAAAGCCCTGCGAGCCCGCCGAGCGCATGCCGTTCTTCTCGTAGGCGTCGCCCTGGTCGTCGACGATCTCGGTGTAGGTGCAGTGGTGCGCGCCGTCGGGCGAGACGAACACGCCGCCCTTCTGCGTCAGGCGGTTGATGCGAAAGCGCGTGAAGAAGAGATGCAGCAGGCTCGCGTGGTACGTGTCCTTCACGTTGTCCATGTAGAGCTTCCAGTTGTTCGGCAGCACCTGCGTGTACGCGCCGAGGACGCGCAGGGGTTTTTTCAGGACCCTGCCAATCCTTGGAAGGATCTCCGGGCCTATGTAGGCTTCGAGAGCAGGGACTTGAGTGCTCAAGGTGCCGAAAACCAGCCCATTGATTGAGGAGACCCGCAGCTGCTTCGGCGCCTGCGACTCGGGCCTGGCGCCGGCGGGCATGCCGCCCTTGCCGGCGATGCCCTTGCGGAAGGCGACGCTCGCCAGGTTGCCGGCGTGGTCGTAGGTCCAGTTGTGGTAGATGCAGGTGAAGCGCTCGGCGGTGCCGCGCGGCTGCATGCACACCAGCGCGCCGCGGTGGGCGCAGCGGTTCTCCCACGCGTGCAGCGCGCCCTTCGCGTCGCGCGTGACGACCACCGGCATGTCGCCGACGAAGGTGGTGACGAAGCTCTTCGGCTCCGGCAGCTCGGCCTCGAGGCAGAGGTAGCTCCACGCCGGGCCCCGGAAGATGCGCTCCTGCTCCTCGCGGTAGACGTCCTCGTCCTGGTACACCCAGTAGGGAACGCGGGTGACGCCTTCCGCGGGCCAGGAGCGCTCGAGCATCGGCTCATTATAATGAGCGCATGCGGATGCTTCTCCTCGTCCTCGGGGTTGTTTCTCTTGTGAATGCAACTGCGCAGGAGTGGCCCGCAAAGACCGTGCGCATCGTCGTGCCGTTCCCCGCGGGCGGCAGCGCGGATGCGCTGCCGCGCGTCGTCGGCGAAAGCCTCGCGCAGCAGTGGGGCCAGGCGGTGATCGTCGACAACCGGCCGGGCTCGGCGGGCAACATCGGCGCCGCCGCGGTGTTCCAGGCCGAGCCCGACGGCTACACGCTGCTGTCCGCGCCGCCGCCGCCGCTCGTGATCAACCGCCTGCTCTATCCCAAGCTCGCGTACGACTCGACGCAGTTCGTGCCGATGACCGTGATCGCGGCGATCCCCAACGTGCTGCTGGTGCACCCGAAGGTCAGCGCGAATTCCGTGGCGGAGCTGATCGCGCTCGCAAGAGCAAACCCCGGGAAACTCAATTACGCCTCGCAGGGCAGCGGCACGACCTCGCACCTCACCACCGAGCTCTTCAAGTCGATGGCCGGGGGCCTGCAGATCACGCACGTGCCCTACAAGGGCACCGCGCCCGCGCTCGCCGACCTGCTCGGCGGGCAGGTGGACATGATGGTCGACAACCTCGGCGTCTCGCTGCCGCACGTGAAGTCCGGCAAGTTGAGGGCGCTCGCGGTCGCGAGCCCGAAGCGGTTCCCCGGGCTGCCGGACGTGCCGGCGCTCGCCGAGTCGCTTCCCGGGTTCGAGTCGGTGGCGTGGTTCGGCATCGTCGGCCCGCCGCGCACGCCGGCCGCGATCGCCCGGAAAGTCGCCGCCGGCGTCGCCGAGGCGCTGCGCAACCCGGAGGTGCTGAAGCGGCTCGCGGGCTTCTCGGCGGAGCCGATGGGCCTCGGCCCGGCGGAAACCGCGGCGTTCATGCGGCAGGAAACCGAGCGCTGGGGCGCGATCATCCGCGCCGCCAACATCAAGCTCGAGTAGGAAAAATAGGGACAGACCCTATTTTCCTGCGCGCTGCGCGAAGCAACGGAAAATAGGGTCTGTCCCTATTTTTCCAGCCAGGGCATCAGCGAGGCGTGGATCACGTCGGGCACGCCCTGGCCGCCGACCGACTTGATCGCGAGGTCGACGTCCTTCAGCCCGAAGCGGTGGGTGGTGATCTTCTCCAGCGGGAATCTCCTGGAGGCGAGCTGCTCGAGCGCGAGCTCGCAGGCCTTGAAGCTGTGGCCGCGCGCGCTCCTGATGGTGACGAACTTCACCGTGACCTTCTCGAGCGGGAAGTTCGGGAACTCCTTGAGCTCGCCCTGCACGACGATGGTGCCGGCCTTTCGCTTCAGCGCTTCTATTCCCAGAAGAACCGGAATGGTCCCCGCGCCGGCCGTGCAATCGAGGACCACGTCGACGCCCCTGCCGCCGGTGGTCTCCTTGATGCGCGCCAGCGGGTCTTCTTTCTGCACGTCGATGACGTGGTCCGCGCCGAGCGCCTTGGCGACTGCCAGCCTGGCCGAGTCCTTCGACGTGCCCGTCACGATGATGAGCGAGGCGCCGGCCTGCTTGCAGATCACGGTCTGCGACAGGCCCTGCTGCCCCGGCCCCTGGATGAGGACGCTCGAGTTGTAGCCGACGCCGCCGTCGAACAGCGACCACTCGACGCCGTTCGCCATCGGCGTCACGAGGCCCGCGAGCTCGGGCGTCACGCCCTTCGGCACGCGGTGCACCACCGCGTTCCACGGCAGGTAGACGTACTGCGCGAAGCCGCCCCACAGGTGCGGCGCCTTCTCGGCCGAGGTGTAGCCGTAGCGGATCGCGTCGGGATTGTTGCGCCAGTCGGTGTTCTCGCAATGCCGGTACTGGCCGAGATGGCACCACTCGCACTTGCCGCACATCACGTAGTGCTCGACGAAGACGAGGTCGCCCTCCCTGAAGCCCTTGCGCCGGACGAACTCCCGCCCCGCCTTGGCGATCACGCCGATGTTCTCGTGCCCCATGATCACCGGGGCAGGGCCGGGCGGCGTCCTGTAGAGCTTGACGTCGGTGCCGCAGATCCCCGCGACCTCCATCTTCATGAGCGCGCTGTCCTCGGGAACCTCCGGCATCGGGAATTCGCGGAGCTCGGTCTTGCTCGGGCCGATGCGAACCGCCGCGAGGACTTTCTCGCTCATAATCGGGCAAGTGTAATGGAACGGGCAAACGCCGCGAGCAGGATCAAGGCATGGACGCGGGGCCGGTTTCGCCTTTCCAAGGATGCGACCCTTCTCGTGACGGAGCTGGAAAGCTCGGTGCCCGGATTTCCGCCGCTGCATACCGTGGTGGCGTTCTGGACAGCGGAACAAAAGCACTATCACTTCAAGGTTTTCAAGCCGCTCGCCGAAGTGACCGAGGACGACGTGCCGCCGGCGTGGTACAGGGATGCGCTGGAGGTCGCTCCGGGATTAAACTGCGGCTGCTGCTGAACGGAAGAGAAGCATCATGACAACGGAAACCAGGACCAAGCCCCAGATCGCGGTGATGAACGCGGTGCACGACCTGCCGGTGCTGGTCGCGCGCGACGAGGGCTACTTCAAGGACGAGGGCCTCGACCTGGAGTTCGTCACCACGCCGGGGATGGCGCAGGCCACGACCTCGCACTACGTGAAGTTCGACTCGGTGTTCGACCGGCCGCTCGACTCGGTCTACAACGACGGCGGCATCGACCAGTACCGCATGTGCGAGTGGGGCATCATGAAGCGCGCGGTCGAGGCCGAGAGCCGGAACCTGCGCGGGCGCAAGATCGTCGCGCTCGGCGCCTCGATGTCGAAGTTCGCGATCGTCGTGTCGCGCGAATCCAAGATCTACGAGCCCGAGATGCTCAAGGACAAGCCGATCGCGGTCACCCCGAACAACGGCTCGGAGTTCACCACCCTCAAGATGATGGAGGGCTTCTGCGAGCCGCAGCACGTCAAGCGCACCAACGTCGGCTCGATGCTCAAGCGCCTGGAGGCGGTGCGCGACGGCCGGGTAGCCGCGGCGAGCCTGATGGAGCCCTGGATCAGCGTGGCGCAGAAGTGGGGCCTGCGCATCCTGATCGAGTCGCACTCGACGCGCGCCGAGGCGGCGGGCGACGAGCTCGACGGGCCCACGCTGCGGAAGATGTTCAGCGCCCAGGCGCGCGCGGTCGCGGCGATCGAGAACAACCCACAAAAATACGCGCACTACCTCGCGCGCGAGACCGGCGGGCTGCTCCAGCCCTCTGAATTGCAGAGCTGGCGCCTGCTGCACGCCGCGCCGCAGCCCTACACGCGCGAGCGCTTCGACGACACCTACAACTGGACGGTGAAGTGGAACATGACGGTGCCCGGCGCCACCTATGAGAACACCGTAGACAATCGCGCCTGGAAGTAAAAGAGGAGAGGAGACCACCATGAAACCGCTGCTCGCGATCGCAACAGCAGTGCTGCTCATCGGCTGCGACTCGATGCCGTCGATGCCCTCGTGGATGCCCGGCAGCGGCTGGGTCACGCTGATCGACGGCGAAAAGGGCCTCGAGAACTTCAACAGGATCGGCGACGCCAACTGGCGCGCCGAGGGCGGCGCGATCGTCGGCGACAAGGGCAAGGGCGGCTACCTCGTATCGAAGAACTCATACAAGGATTTCGAGCTGCGCGTGGAGTTCTGGGCAGACAAGAACACCAACAGCGGCGTGTGGATCCGCCTGACCGATCCGAAGAACATCACCACCAAGAACTCCTACGAAGTGAACATCTACGACGCGCGGCCGGGTCCGGAATACAGCACCGGCGGCATCGTCGAGTTCGCCAAGGTTCAGCCGATCCACAAGGCGGCCGGCAAGTGGAACGTGTACGAGATTACGGCGAAAGGCGACCAGATTACGGTGGTGCTGAACGGCGCGAAGACCGCCGACCTGAAGAACGGCCAGTTCCCGCAGGGTCCGTTCGGCCTGCAGTTCGGCAACCACGGCAAGGAGCCCGGCGGCGCGATCAAGTTCCGCAAGGTGCAGGTAAAGGAGCTCTAGCAGCAGGGTGGCGCAGGTAGTGCACAGCCCTGGGGCGCTGCGTGTCCTGTGGGGGAAGCGCACGGGCGTGGCTTCCGGCGCGCTCGGAGTGCTCTGCGTCCTCGGCACCTTGTGCTTCCTGCTTCCCGACCTGCTGGTCCTGCCGGACGCGCTGCCGTTCTACGAGGCGAATCTCGGCCTGTTCCGCGGGCTGCTCTGGGCGGCAATCTTCGCCACCTTCGCGCTGGGCGCGGCGTCGCTATTGCTGCTGCGCTCCAGGGCGCACGGCGTGCTCGGCATCGGCCTGGGGGTGGTCGCGCTGCTGATGGGCGGCGGCAACGCGCAGCCGGTGGAGGTGGGACCCGCGCCGGTGAGCGCGGGCCTCGACTACCTGGTGCTCGAGCTGCTGCTCCTCGGCCTGCTCTTCATCCCGCTCGAGCGCATGTTCGCGCTGCGCAGCCAGCGCATCTTCCGCGCCGGCTGGCAGACCGACCTCAAGCATTTCTTCGTCAGCCACGCCGGAGTGCAGATCCTTTCGTTCGCGGCCATGGTGCCGGCGCAGCTCGCGTTCGCGGCCCTCGTCAGCCTCGATTTCCAGCGCGTGGTGGCCGCGCAGCCGCTGTGGCTGCAGGTGCTGGAAGTGGCCCTGACGGTGGACTTCATGGGCTACTGGGTGCACCGCGCCTTCCACCGCTTCCCCGTGCTGTGGAATTTCCACGCCATCCACCATTCGACGCTGCAGATGGACTGGCTGGCGGCCTCGCGCATCCACGTCGTCGATGCTTTCACGACCCGCGCCGCGGGCTTCATCCCGGTGTTCGTGCTCGGCTTCGCGCCGGCCGCGGTGTACGCCTACATCGCGGTGGTCTCGATCCACGCGGTCTACATCCACTCCAACATCCGCTGGCGCTGGCCGGTGCTGCGCTGGGTGGTCGCGACCCCCGAGTACCACCACTGGCACCACACCTCCGACGAGGAGGGGATCGACCGCAACTTCGCCACGGTGCTGCCGCTGCTCGACGTGGTGTTCGGCACCGCGCACCAGCCGGGCTACTGGCCGAGGAAATACGGCACGGTCAGGTTCCAGCCGCCGGAAGGCTGGGTCGGGCAGCTCATCTATCCGTTCCGGCGGCGCGTATATACGCCTTATGGGTAGACACCGGTTCATCGAGGTGGCCGCGGTCACGGCGTACGCGCTGCTCGCGCTCTACAACATCGCCCGGCTCGCCGCCGAGACCGATACCCTGGAGCATGGCGTGCTGCTCGGGGCCTGCGCGCTCGTCGCGTGGATCGCGGCGGACTTCCTGAGCGGCTGCGCGCACTGGGCGTTCGACACCTGGGGCAGCGTGCATACCCCGTTCCTCGGGCCGAACTTCATCCGCCCGTTCCGCGAGCACCACGTCGACCCGACGGCCATCACCCGGCACGACTTCATCGAGACCAACGGCGCTTCGTGCATCGCGGCGCTCCCGGTCCTCGCCGCCGCCTCGTTCGTCGCGGTCGAGGCGGCGTTCGCCACGCATGCGCTGCTCGTGTCGCTCGCGGTCGGCATCCTGCTTTCCAACCAGTGCCACAAGTGGGCGCACGCCGACCCGGCGCGCCGCGGGCCGCTGGTGCGCCTCGCGCAGCGCGTGCGCCTGGTGCTCTCGCCCGACCACCACCGCTTCCACCACGTGCACCCGTTCAACTCGCACTTCTGCGCCGCGAGCGGCTGGCTGAACTACGTGCTCGACCGCAGCCGGTTTTTCAGGGCGCTGGAGGCCGCGATCAACGCGGTGCGAGGAACTCGAGAATCCGCCGGGGCGCCGTCTCGCCCGTCTGCGCATCGGGAGCCGCGTCCCAGTACTCCGCCCGCGGCAGGCACTCTTCGAGATAGCGCGCCGCCGACGTAGCGTGCGACTCGTCCCGTCCCGGGATGATCAGGGCGGGGATCTCGAGCTTCAGCAGCGCCTCGGGCTCGGCGCCCGGCGCGGTGTCGCGGTCGAACAGCGCCTTGCACATCCCATCGACGATGGCTTCGTAGTCCTGCGAGTGGATGAAGCTCTCCGCAAAAGCGCGATCGCGCCCGATCACCGAGGCCCAGGGGCCGCCTTTCGCGTCCGCGTTGAAGGCTTTGCCTTCCTTCATGACGTGCTCGACCACGCCGCGCAGCCCGTGCTCGGCTGCGAACAGCAGGTGATCGGCGAAGCGCTGGTGGCCCCGGATGCGGTACCTGGCGCCGCCGACCGGCCAGTAGAGCACCATGCTCTGCACCGCCGCGGGATGCTCGACTGCGAACGCGAGCACCGGGCACACGCCCATGCACGCGCCCATTAGGTGCGCGCGCTCAATGCCGAGGTGCTCCAGCAGCCCCTTGCCCTGCCTGACGTAGTGGCGCCAGGTGATGCGCTCGACGCGCCCGCCCGAGCGCCCGCATTCGCGCCGGTCGAACACGATGCAGCGGTACTTCTTCGGCAGATGGTCGAGCAGCCGGATGCGGTTGTAGACGCCCTGCGTGCTCCATTTCTCGATCGTCGCGTCGAAACCGCCGGGCGCGTACATGAGCAACGCCGGGCCGTCCCCGAAGGTTTCATAATGGGTATGAATCCCCTCAAGAACGACGCTAGGCACGCTGTCCCTTGATCTGCCGCGCGGCGCGCACGTCTTCCGCGTAAGCGGAAATTGCCTGCAGGGTTGTCTTGGCGACGTTGGCGTAGTTGTCAGCGGTGGAATCCAGGCTTGAAGCTGCGTAACCGATCGCGGCGTGCGCCATGCGCATGCGGCCGTCGAGCCAGGGGCCGCCGCCGAGGCCGCCGAGCACCGGAATTTTCACCGCGCGCGCCACCGCTTCGCCGGCCACCGGGCCGGAGTGCCGGAAGTCGAGCAGGGCGGCGCCCGCGTCCTCGAGCCGCTTCGCGTGGTCGACGAGCATCGCGGCTTCGTCCTTGCCGCCGTGAAACTCGGCGAACACCGGCACGCCTGCGCGCACTACCGAGCGCACCAGGTCAGCGGAGCCGAGCAGCTTCACCATCTCGGCGCCGCACTCCTTCAGGCGCAGCGCGGCCTCGACGTTCTGCTCGTGCGCCGGCAGGTCGACGCTGACGGCCGCGCGCTTGACGCCGCGGCGCACCGCCCTGCAGACGATGAGCATTTCCTCGAGAGTGATTTCGTCGGGGTTCTGGCCCCAGAGGTTGACGCCGACGCTGTCGCCCACCGAGACCAGGTCGACGCCGGCGCGGTCGGCGATCTGCGCGATCTGGAAATCCCAGGCCACCACGCCGACGATCTTGCGGCCCTCGCGCTTCATCTGCTGGAGGTTCATGAGTGGATCGTGGAGGCGAGGATGCGCAGGCGCCCGTCGAGCGCCACGAAGTTGTACGACTGCCGCCAGCGCCGGATGGCGGCTCCGTCCGCGCGGCGCATTTCCCAGTCCATCGTCGCGATGACGTATTCCTCGAGGAAGGCCTCGACCACGGTCAAATGCTAGCATCCGCTCCCATGAGGATGTGCGCTGCGCTCGCCGCGACCGCCCTGCAGGTCTCCGTCGCCACCAGCAAGAACCGCATTCCCCTCTACCTACTGCTCCTGAACGAAGGCGAGCGCGGCGACGCGAGCGGGTTTCGCAGCTCGATCTACGTCGCGATCTACCGTGCTGAAACAGCGCGGGTACAGGGACGCTAGCGCGTTTATCCTTCGACCATGATCATCGATATCCACGGGCATTACACGACCGAGCCGCAGGCGCTGCTCGGATTCCGAGATAAACAGCTCGCCGGATTGGCCGACCCGATGCGCAAGCCGGCCAGCAACGAACTGAATATTTCCGACGACGAGCTGGTGCGCAGCGTGCAACCGCAACTGAAGCTGCAGAAGGAGCGCGGCTCGGACCTCACCATCTTCTCGCCGCGCGCCGCGGGCATGGCGCACCACGTCGGCACCGAGGCGACCGGGATCGAGTGGTCGCGCCTGTCGAACGACCTGATCCACCGGATCTGCGCGCTGCTGCCGCAGAACTTCGCGCCGGTGGGCCAGCTGCCGCAGCACCCGGGGATGCCGCCCAAGAACTGCATCCCCGAGCTCGAGCGCCTGGCGGGGCTCGGCTTCGTCGGGGTCAACCTGAACCCCGATCCCGCCGGCGGCTACTGGACCGATCCGCCGCTCACCGACAAGTGGTGGTACCCGTTGTACGAGAAATTATGCGAGCTGGAGATGACGGCGATGATCCACGTCACCTCGTCGTGCAACCCGGCGTTCCACTACACCGGCGCGCACTACATCAACGGCGACACCACCGCCTTCATGCAGCTCGTCCAGGGCAACCTGTTCAAGGATTTCCCGACGCTGCGGTTCGTGATCCCGCACGGCGGCGGCGCGGTGCCGTTCCACTGGGGGCGCTACCGCGGGCTGGCGCAGGAGATGAACAAGCCGCTGCTCAAGGACCATCTGTTGAGCAACGTGTTCTTCGACACCTGCGTCTACCACCTGCCGGGCATCGAGCTGATGGCGAAGGTGATCCCGGTCGACAACATTCTCTTCGCCTCCGAGATGCTCGGCGCCGTCAAGGGCGTGGACCCGGAGACCGGCCACAACTTCGACGACACCAAGCGCTACGTCGACAAGCTCGACCTGAGCGGCTCCGACAAACAGAAAATCTTTGAAGGCAACGCGAGGCGCGTCTACCCGCGTCTGGATCGGCGATTAAGGAAAAAATAGCCATCGCGGCGGGGGATCCCGGGGGCGTCGGCCCGGAAATCTCGCTCAAGGCCGCGCTCGACCGCCGGGTGCGCGCGCTGTGCGAGCCCGTGGTGTTCGGCGCGCGCGACGTGCTCGAGGCCCAGGGCCTTTCGCTGAACAAGATCCGCGTCGTCGAAACGCAGCAGCGCGAGTTTCATATCGGCGAAGTTCACCCCGAGCACGGGCGCGCGGCGATCGATGCGGCGCGCGCCGCGATCGAAGCGGCGCTCGCCGGCGAATACGCCGCGGTCGTCGCCGCGCCGCACAGCGAGACCGCGATCCGCGCGGCGGGCATCGAGTTCGACGGCTACCCGTCGTTCGTCGCGCGCACCGCCGGGCTCGCGCCCGAGGACGCAATCCTCATGCTGTGCTTCGCGCACGGGGGGCGCGAGGTGCGCATCGCGCACGTCACGCTGCATTGCAGCGTTCTTGATGCCTTGAGGATGATTTCGAAGGAGCGGGTGTTGCGGACGATCCGGGCCGTCCACGACAGCCTCGAAAAGATCGGAATTCGAAGGCCGAAGATCGCGGTGAGCGGCGTCAATCCGCATGCGAGCGGCGAGGCGGAGCGCGCGGTGATTGCGCCGGCGATCGAGGAAGCGGCAAGGAGCATCGTGGTCGACGGCCCGATCGGGGCGGATACGCTGATCCAGCGCGAGGGCTACGACGCCTACGTCGTGATGCTGCACGACCAGGGGCACGTCGCGGCGAAGCTGCTCGCGCCCAACCGGGCGGCGGCATTGACGATCGGCACGCCGGTGCTGTTCTCCTCGGTGGCGCACGGCGCCGGGTTCGATATCGCGGGGAGGAACCGGGCCGACCCGGCCGCAATGGTGGAAGCAATTACCCGCCTCGTGACTCATCGACGTCGCGCCCCGGCGACCCGGAAACGCCGCTAAAAACAAGAGCTTAATCTCGCAGGTTCAAGCGCGCCCCGGCGCCACGACGCCGGGGGTAGTGGTTCCGTTCGACAGCAGCATGCCCACGTCGAAGCCGTCGGGCAGCTTGCGCACCGCGTCCGCCGAGCGCACGTCGTTCGCCTGCGAGCGCGCCCTCAGCCAGGGATCGGTCGCGGGCTGGCGCGCCTCGGGCAGGGTGCCCGCGGCGACCAGCCGCGGCAGGTGCGGCAGCGCCTGCTCGAAGGTCGGCGGTTTGGCGAACTCGCGCGCGCGCAGCTGCGCGACAGTCCAGGCGCTTTCGCCGATGCGGACCGGGCCGGTGCGCTCGCCCTCGTCCATCGCCTGCAGCCTGAGCCGCAAGGCCGGCGCGATCGCGAACGCATACAGGCGGAACTGCCTGGCCGCCGGCAGCGCGCGGCTGAGCGGCCCGACGTGTCGCGGCGGCTCCTGCAGCATCTCCCAGGTGCGCTTCGCCAGCGCCTCGTCGCGGATCGATTCGGCCTCGAAGGTGTAGACGTACCCGTCGTAGGTCGCGAGCAGCTCCTTGTAGACCGCGCGCGCCTCCTCGTGGGGAAGCGGCGGCAGCGCGGGCGCCTGCGCCGCGGCGGCCGCGGCGAGGCCTGCGAACACGAGGCCCAGCAGCGAGTCCCGGAGCGGCGGCATTGCGCTATTCTGCACGAATGAAGAACAACCTTAAGCTCGACATCTTCCCGCACATCTTTCCGCTCGCGTACTTCGAGCGCATGAAGCGGATCGCCGAGGGCAACCCGGCGCTCGCCGCGCAGCTCAAGCGCTGGATGCATATCCCGGTGCTGTGGGACCTCGAGCGGCGCATCAGGATGATGCGCCGCTTCCCGGGGTACAAGCAGGTCCTCACGCTGTCGATGCCCGCGGTCGAGTTCCTGGGCGGCGCGGAGGAAACCCCCGAGCTCGCCCGCCTCGCGAACGACGGCATGGCCGAGATCGTCGCGAAGCATCCGGACCTGTTCCCCGCCTTCGTCGCGTCGCTGCCGATGAACAACGTGCCCGCGGCGCTCGAGGAGATGGACCGCGCGATCGCCAGGCTCGGCGCCAAGGGCGTGCAGATCTTCACCAACGTCAACGGCCGGCCGCTCGACGGGCCGGAGTTCTGGCCTATCTTCGAGCGGATGAGTAAGACATTTGACCTGCCCGTCTGGGTGCACCCGACGCGCACCGCGAAATTCGCCGACTACCCGACCGAGCAGAAATCCAAGTACGAGATCTGGTGGCTGTTCGGCTGGCCCTACGAGACCAGCGCCTTCATGGCGCGCCTCGTGTTCTCCGGCATGTTCGAAAAGCTGCCCCGGCTCAGGATCATCACCCACCACCTCGGCGCGATGGCGCCGTACTTCGTGAACCGCATCGGCTACGGCATGGACCAGTTCGGCAGCCGCACCGCCGACGAAGACTATGGGTCTTTACTGAAAAAAATGAAAAAAAGACCGGTCGACTACTTCAAGATGTTCTACGGCGACACCTCGGTCAACGGCTCGAAGGCGGCAATCCGCTGCGGGCTGGATTTTTACGGAACAAACAGGGTTTTATTTGGCACGGACTGCCCATTCGATCCCGAGGGCGGGCCGCTCTTCATCCGCGAGACCATCAAGGCGCTCGACGGCATGAAGCTCAAGCCGACCGACCGGCGCCGCATTTACTTCGGCAACGCCATGCAGATCCTCAAGCTCAGGGATGTTCCTTCGTAACTCCTGGTACGTCGCGGCCTGGGACCGCGAGATCAGCCGTGGCCTCCTTGCGCGGACCATCCTGGGCGAACCCGTCGTGTTGTTCAGGACGGAGAAGGGCAAGGCCGCGGCACTGGAAGACCGCTGTTGTCACCGGCATCTGCCTTTGTCCATGGGAAAGCTGGAGGGCGACCGGCTCCGCTGCGGCTACCACGGCCTCAAGTTCGACGCGTCCGGCAAATGCGTCGAGATTCCCGGCCAGGCGAGCATTCCGCCGCACGCGCGGGTGCGCAGCTATCCGCTCCACGAGAAATACCACTGGGTCTGGATCTGGATGGGCGATCCGCAGAAGGCCGACCCGGCGCTCGTTCCCAACTGGTGGTGGGCCGAGCACAGGGACTGGGCGTTCACGCGCCCGGACATGATCCCGGTGAAGTGCAACTACCAGCTGATCGCCGACAACGTGCTCGACGTGACCCACCTCGCGTACGTGCACGCCTCATCCATAGGTTCCGGTTCTATCGTGGAATTTCCTGCGACGGTGGAGCGCGCCGAGCGCATGGTGAAGCTGACGCGCTGGATCAAGGACCGCCCGCCGCCGCCGATGTACAAGGAGGCGGGCGGCTTTCCCGGCAACGTCGATCGCTGGCAGATCGCCGAGCACGTGCCGCCGTGCTTCTCGGTGAATTTCGCGGGCTGCGAAGACGGGCGGCGGCGCATCGACCTCATGGCGCTGTCGGCGCCGACGCCGGAGACCGAACGCACGACGCACTATTTCTTCGGCTTCGTGCGCAACTTCGGCCTCGACGAGCCGGAGAAGGAGCGGCTGTTCGCCGAGGGGATGGTGAAGGTGTTCAACGAGGACATCCCGATCCTCGAAGCGCAGCAGCGCAACATGGACTTGAACCGCCCGAGGGTCGACATTGCCGTCGATGCGGCGCCCATGGCCGCGCGGCGCATGCTCGAGTCGATGATCGCGAAGGAACGCTAGTCGACTTTCAGGCCGAGCACGCGCTCGGCCATGGCGGGGTCGCGCGCCACGTCGGCGGAGCGGGCGCGGTGCACGATGCGGCCGCGCTCGATGACGACCGCGTCCGCGGTCAGGGAGAGCGCGATCTCGGCGTGCTGCTCGACCAGGACCATCGCGCTGGCGTCGAGGTTCTTCAGGGCGGCGGCGAGCTCCTCGACGATGATCGGCGCCAGGCCCTCGAGCGGCTCGTCGAGCAGCAGCAGGGCGGGGTTGGTCATCAGCGCGCGCGCGATGGCGAGCATCTGCTGCTCGCCGCCGGAGAGCTGGTTCCCCATGTTGGCGCGCCGCTCCTGCAGCCGCGGGAAGAGCTCGAATACTCTTTTCAGGCTCCAGGGTCCCGGTCGCGCGGCCACCGCGAGGTTCTCCTCCAGCGTGAGCGAAGGGAAGATTTCGCGCTCCTGCGCCACCCAGCCCAGGCCGAGCCGCGCGCGGCGGTGGGGCGGCAGCGCGCTGATGTCGGTGCCCTTGAAGTGGATCTTTCCCGCGTGCAGGCGCGTATAGCCCATCAGCGTCAGCAGCAGGGTGGACTTGCCCACGCCGTTGCGGCCGAGCACCGCGAGGCTGCCGTTCTCCGGCAGCTCGAGCGCGATGTCGTCGAGCACCACCGCCTCGCCGTAGCCGGCGCGCACGCCTTTCAGCTCAAGCAGCGGCATGGGCCTTTCCGAGGTAGACCTCGCGCACCCGCGCGTCGCGCGCGATCTCGTCGGGCGCGCCCTGCACCAGGACCCGGCCGCCGACCATGACGATGATCTGCTCGGCGAAGCGGAACACCACGTCCATGTCGTGCTCGATGAACAGGATCGTCAGCTCGCGCGACAGGTTGGCGATCGCCTCGAACAGCGCCGCGCTCTCGTCGCGCGGCACGCCCGCGGCGGGCTCGTCGAGCAGCAGCACGAGCGGGCGCGTCGCCAGCGCGAGCGCGATCTCCAGCAGCCGCTGCTGGCCATAGGGAAGCTCGCGCGTCAGGCGCGTGGCGGGGACCCTGAGCGATTCCAGAATCGCCTGCGCCTCGTCGATCGCGCCGCGGAATCCCGGCAGCCCGCGCCACCAGTTGTGCGCGTGGCCGTCGCGCTCGAGCACCGCGAGCGCGACCGCTTCCAGCGCGGAGAGCTGCGGGAACAGGGTGTTGATCTGGAAGGTGCGCGCGAGCCCCTTCTTCACGCGCTGGTGCGGTTTCAGGGCGGAAATTTCCTCGCCGCCGAGGAAGATCTGGCCCGCGTCCGGGGCGAGCATGCCGGTCATCAGGTTCATCAGCGTGGTCTTGCCGGCGCCGTTCGGCCCGATCAGGGCGTAGCGCACCCCCGGCGGCAGCTCGAGCGCGATGTCCTGCGCGACCACCAGCGAGCCGAATTTCTTATTGAGATTTCTTGTCGAGAGCACTGATTCCACCCAGGATGCCATTGGGCAAAAACATCACCACCAGCACCAGCAGCAGCCCGATCCAGAAGTACCAGTACTGCGGGTTGATGCCGGAGAACTGGTCGCGCGCCACCATGTAGATGATCGCGCCGATGATGCCGCCGTAGAGGCGCCCGGCGCCGCCGAGGATCAGGATCACCAGCACGTCGGCAGAGCGACCAAAGGAAAGGGTTTCCAGGGAAACCGTGGAAGTCGTGTGCGTGAGCAGCGCGCCCGCGATGCCCGCCATCACCGCGGCGATGGTGTAGGCCTTGCGCAGGTGCGCGAGGCTCGGCGCGCCGATCGCCGGCATGCGCACCGCGTTCTCGCGGATGCCGCGCAACGCCAAGCCGAACGGGGAATGAATGATCCTCCGGCAGGCGAGAAAGCAGACGAACAGCACCGCGAGCGAGTAGGCGTAGGCGGTGCGGCCGAACATGTCGAACCTGAAGCCGAACAGCGTGCCGACCTTCACGCCCTGCAGCCCGTCGGCCCCGCCGGTGAGGTCGCTCGCGCTGTTGGCCGCCTCGTGCAGCAGCAGCCCGAGGCCGAGCGTGAGCATGATCAGCGCGAGATGCCGGAAGCGCACCACGATGTGGCTCATGGCGTAGCCGACGATTCCCGCCGCGGCGGCGGCGAGGATCAATCCTGCAAGAGGCTCCCCCCAATAATGCTTGGCGAGCAGCCCGGCGCTGTAGGCGCCCACGCCGAAGAACGCGGCGTGGCCGAGCGAGACGATGCCGGCATAGCCGAGGATGAGATCGAGCGACAGCGCGAACAGCGCCGTGATCGCGATCTGGCTGGCGAGCGAAAGGTAGGCCGGGGTGACGACGAACGGCAGCAGCGTGCACAGCCAGAACGCGATCTCCAGCGGGTGCCAGCGCACCTTCTGGCGGAAATGGCCGCTAGCGTTTTCCAAACAGCCCTGCGGGGCGCCACATGAGCAGCGCGACCATGACCAAGTAGATGAGAAAGGCGCCCAGCCAGGGGAAGTAGTACTTGCCCGCCATGTCGCTGATGCCGAGCACGACCGCGGCCGCGAACGAGCCGCCGATCGAGCCGAGTCCGCCGACCGCGACCACGATCAGCACGTACACCAGGAAGGCGAGGGCGAACGTGGGATCGAGCCCCACCACCTCGATCGCGAGCGCGCCGCCGAGGCCGGCGAGGCCCCCGCCGAGCGCGAACGTGATCATGAATGCCCGGTCGACGTCGATGCCCAGGCCGCGCGCCATGCGCTGGTTGTCGACCGCCGCGCGCACTTGCGCGCCGAACCGGGTCCTTTCCAGCAGCAGCACCAGGAGCGCGGTGACCGCAAGGCCGAAGACGATCAGGAACAGGCGGTAGCCGGCGAAATTGATGTCCCCCACGGTGATCGGGGCGCGCAGCCATTCGGGCGGACGGGCCGACTGCTGCTCGGTGGTGTAGAACCAGGCGAACGCCGCGACCGAGACGAACACAATGCCGATCGTGAGCAAGCACTGGTCGAGGTCGGACGAGCGGTAGAGATGCCGATAGAGCGTCCTTTCAAGGACGACCGACACCAGTGCAGCCGCAATGAATGCCATCGGCAACGAGGCAAGGAACGGCCAGCCGAAGCTGTTCATCAGCGTGACCGTGCAGTAGCCGCCGACCGCGGCGAAGCTGCAGTGCGCCAGGTTGACGAAGTTCATCATCCCGAGCGTCACCGACAGCCCCACCGACAGCAGGAACAACAGCATGCCGTAGGCGAAACCGTCGAACAGCACGGTCGCCAGCGAGGAAAGCATGCGCTAGCGCGGCTGCTGCGCTACTTCATCTTCCGGCGCTCTCCGTCCGGGTCGCGGACGTTCTCGACCTTGTCGAACGGCACGTTCACGAGCTCGCCGCCGACTTTCTGCACGCGGCGGATATACACCGTCTGCACCACGTCGCGCGTCTCCGGGTCGATCGACATCGGGCCGCGCGGGCTCTGCCAGCGCAGGCCCTTGGCGGCGGCGATCAGCGCCTCGCCGTCGGTGTTGCCCTGGGTCTTCTTCAGCGTCTCGTAGATCGCGTGCATGCCGTCGTAGCCGCCGATCGAGAAGAAGTCGGGGTTGCGGCCGTGCATGGCGTTGAACTCCTTGACGAACGCCGCGTTCAGCTTGTTGTCGAGCTTGTAGTCGTAATGCCAGGCGGTGATGATGTCGAGCGCGTTGTCGCCCATCGCCTTGAGCGCCGCCTCGGCCGTGGCCTCGCCCGAGCCGAGCACCTTGGTCTTCTGCTTGTCGATGCCGCGCTCGGCGAAGGCCTTGCCGAGCGCCGCGGGCTGCGCGCCGCCCGGGATGAAGATGTAGATCGATTCCGGGGCGATGTCCTTCGCGCGCTGCACGAAGGCGGCGAAGTCCGGGTTGGCGACCGGGAAGCGCACCGAGCCGACGATGGTGCCGCCCGCGTTCTTGAAGCCGGTCTGGAACGCGCGCTCGGAGTCGTGCCCGGGGCCGTAGTCGGTGACCATGGTGTAGGTCTGCTTGAGGCCGCCCTTGGTCGCCGCCCAGGTGCCGAAGGTCTCCATCACCTGCGGCAGGACCACCGAGGTGCGGATCATGTACGGCGACTTAGTGATGATCACCGAGGTGGCGGCGTTCATCACCACCATGAACTTCTTCGCCTCGGCCGAGACGTCGGCCGCGGCCATGGCGTTCGGCGTCAGCACGTAGCCGGCGAGGATGTCGACCTTGTCGCGCACCACCAGCTCCTGCGACAGGCGCTTCGCCACGTCGGGCGCGATGCCGCCGGTGTCGCGGCGGATCAGCTCGATCTTGCGGCCGCCGACGGTGTCGCCGTGCATCTTCATGTAGGTCTTGATGCCGTTGTCGAGCTGCGCGCCGGCGTCGGCGAACTGCCCGGAGCTGCTCAGCACCAGGCCGATCCGGACGGTCTGCTGCGCGTGCGCGGTGCCGAAGGCCGCGGCGAGCGCGGCGGCGATGAGTAGCTTCTTCATGCTTCCCTCCTCCAAAGGAACTGCGATTCTAACCCCAGATTTCGCGGGCAGTTTCGGCGACCAGCTCGAGCTTGCGGCGCTGGTCGTCCTCGGTCAGCTTGTTGCCCACCTCGCTTGATGCAAAGCCGCATTGCGGCGACAGGCACAGGTTCTCCAGCGGGACGTACCTGGCAGCCTCATCAACGCGGCGCCGGAGCATCCCCCGGTCCTCCAGCTGCGGTTTTTTCGTGGAGACCAGCCCCAGCACGACCTTCTTGCCCTTCGGCACGAAGCGCAGCGGCTCGAAGCCGCCGGCGCGCGCGGTGTCGTATTCCAGGAAAAAGCCGTCGACCGCGGTCTGGAACACCGCCTCGGCCACCGCGTCGTAGCCGCCCTCGGCCATCCACATGCTGGCGTGGTTGCCGCGGCAGGTGTGCATGGTCACACCCAGGGACTTTGGTCTTTCCGCGATCAGGCCACTAATGATCCGGGCATATTGCGCCGGCAGCTTCGCCGGGTCCTCGCCGTCGCGCTTCACCTGCGCGCGGATGTTCTCGTCGCACAGGCAGGCGAACGAAACGTCGTCGATCTGCAGGTATTCCAATCCCGCCTTCACCAGGTCCGCGATCTCCTGCCGGTAGGCGCGCGTGATGTCGCTCCAGAACTCCTCAACGTCGGGATAGGCCTTCTCGTTGACCACCCTGCGCCCGCCGCGCATGTGGAGGTACGTGGGGGCGGGGATACAGAGTTTGGGAACCCGGGAGGTGGAGTTTTTCAGAAACCGGAAGGCATCGACCATCACTGGCTTCGTGCGCCGAACCTTCCCGTTCACGACCATCATCGAGCGCGTCTCGGACTCGGCGCCGCCCTCGCCGTGGAACTTGAGGGCGTACTGGCCCTGCGTGGCGACGATGCCCTCGAAGCCGGTGAGGAAGTCGA
>Ga0187893_10005860_pt1 | contig 21579 bp, 19 predicted proteins | sample MA1701074metaG_FD_139574 | JGI IMG/M metagenome (GOLD analysis project Ga0187893, IMG submission 139574) | White microbial mat communities from a basaltic lava cave in the Kipuka Kanohina Cave System on the Island of Hawaii, USA - MA170107-4 metaG ...
GCCCATCCTGCGCCGGAAAACTACCTCGAATACCTCCGCCTCAAACTGCGCCAAGCCGCCGCAGCCCTCCCGGCGAACGTCCAAAAATCTACGTTTTCTGATGACTGCTAACACTCATGGACTTCCTCATCCAAAGCCTTCGCATATGTCGAGCTTGGGTAGAAGTGGGCGATTGCTTCCTGAAGCCAGGCCACGACGTCGGCCACAGACCGGACGTTTTCTTCGGCCAAGTAGCCGTTCATGCGGTCGTCCAGCCTCACATCGATGCCGCCGTCCCACAGCCATAACACTTCGATGTTGATTTCGCTGTCGTAGATCTTCTGAAGTGCCGCGGCCAACTCCATACTTCAATTATTCATCACCAGCGACCCTGTATTGTTTTGAACCAATCCAGAGAAATGAAAAAGCCCCGTCCAAACCCGGGGCTCTTTCAAATCGACCACCGTTTAAGGTGGAACGCAGCCTAGGCCGGCAACACTTCGGTGCTAGCTGATTCGAGTGCGCACCACCTTGTTTGCGGGAAGCAGTCGGTCCACCATCCTCCACGGGTGTCAGCAAATGCGGACGGACCCACGAGAAACCGTCTTCGCCGTATAGCGATACAACGCCGTGGAGCTCTGCAGTCACACGGTGCGGGAGTTCCTTGATCTTGCCGGTCCTAACTCGCGTATCATCAATTGTTGAATGGTAGCGGTGCAGGCTGCACAGTGAGCATGTATTCTCTTTTCGCCGTAAGAGGGGGTGTGCTCGAATCGGTGACCAAGATCTCAAACGTGACCATTTGCCCCGCGAGCACCGGTGTCCCTGCCAAAGAACCCTCCTCACTCAAATTGAGTCCATCTGGCAGTGTGCCGGAAAGGATTGACCAAATGTAAGGTGCCGTTCCACCGATAGCAGTCAGGTCCATCCGATACTCTTCCCCTTCATAGGCGTCACCGAGCATAGTAGTGATCTCCAGGGTGGTGTTGGCTGGAGAAATTTCTAGGGTGAAGTCAGTTTGCGTCTCCGCCACGGATGTGTTGACACGAACCGTGAAGGCAAACTTGCCCGCTTCGCTAGGCGTGCCCCCGATGTCTCCAGTTTCAGCAGGAAGGGATAGACCAGGTGGTAGCGATCCAGCGGTGATACTCCACTGATACGGACCAATGCCCCCGTCTGCCGCAAGTGTGAAGGAAAAAGGGCTTCCGACCATCCCCCCTGGAAGAGTGGTTGTCGTGATTGTGAGCGGTGGCGGCGGCTCAACTGTTAAGACAAGATCGCGGACAGCCGTTGCAGGCGGAACAGCGTTGTCGGTCACCTGAATCCGGAAGGAAAAGGTCCCATCCGCCGTGGTTACACCTCGCAGGTCGCCTGTGGCCGCATTCAACACTAAGCCATCCGGCAAAGATCCGCCGGTTACCGACCAAACGTACGGTGGGGTTCCACCCACTGCGCGAACAGTAGCAAAGTAGGAGGCGCCAGCACGGGCTGACACGAGCGCGGTGTTAAGTACGGCGAGAGTCAACGTACCTTCGTAGGTGATCTGAAAATGGCCACTTGCTGACTCGAAGAACAGGGAATTGTCTTGAGCAGCGACTGGCTGCCCTTTCAAAATGACCGTTCCGTCTTTGGTCACCGTATATTTACCATGAACCAATCCCGTGATCAGGATCTGAGCGGTCCCTGAAAAATTGGTTTGAAAGGAAACACTTGAAGGTAGGTTACCGCGCCGAGCGAACAAAGCTACTTTAGGATGCGCGCCTTCGATCTGCACGCCTAAGAACTCGGAATCGATCGAACTGAGTAAAACTGCCGGATCCGGAGTACCCGACAACGATGTGGTCTTGTGAACCACAACAAACTCGGCCGCCTCGGTTGTGCCTGCATCGAGGATCACGTGCCGGGAAGAATCTCCCAGGCAGTGATGATATTCCCGGCCACCGCGAACGGCAGTAGTCCCGGGACAGAGTGAGATCGGATTTCCGTTGCGCCATTGAAGCAGAGAGAGGGGATAAGCTCCTCTTGGAAATTCGCTGACGCTGTCGGCGCATAACAAAGTTCCGCTGCACTGGCTGCTCATCAAAGTACCGTCGTGCGCTGTGCTCGGCGATCCGTCCGGCCCGATCCAAAGATAGGCGGAGCTGGTGCCGGTTGTTGGTGGAACGACGTTCAATGTAGCCGGCTCCGTTATTGTGTGAATCGAGTTACGCATCCGGATCCGGCAAGGAGCCGTCGAAGTGCAATCGGGGCCGACGATCACCTTTCGTCCCGATAAGGACACTCCGACATCGGTGACGACGCCGGCCTGCGGCAACAACACCGTCGAGAACATGCGGGCTTGCCCGTTGTCGGTCGTCACCACCGTTGCCGCTTCATCGAATGTCGTTGTTCCCTCCCCGGCTCCGCCATTGTTTGGATAATGCAAGAGGGTCCGCATGCGCTGCGGTGTCTCCGATGCAGCGTCATCGTAAACGATGATGCGATCTTCGCCCGATGGATCCTTGAAGTGGACAAAGTGGCGCAGGGCTCGCGTCAAGCGGGTGCTGGAGGCGTAAGTACTCTTCACGTCAGCGCGCGCATAGAAATACTGTGGCTCTACCCGCCAGCGATCAATTTCCTGATCAGGGGGTGGAGTTGGTCCCACATAAGTGGACGCGACCGCGTTTCCAAAGTCCATTACATTCATGTTGCCCAGACTCTGTCCTTCCGTCGTGGACTGTCGGACATGATTCAGCAGCCAGCCGGATTTTCCGATTCCGTAACTGCCAGGGAAATTGTCATAGAACTTTTCGAACACTCCCACCGGCTGCCATGGATAGGGCCCGTGGTCAGGGGCTAGCAGGAAGAAAAGGGTTGCCTGCTTGGACCAGTTGGTTTTTGAAACCGCCACGCTCAGATTGGTAGTGGAGTTAGGGTCCGGGTTGTCCGTCTGCCGGAATACACCCGAACTTGGCAATACGGTCCGGTAGTCGGCGCCTTGGGTCGACGAATTCGTGAACAACAGGAGAGGAATGATCACACGCTCGCTCCCGAGGCGTCGCAGCCAAGTGGGGTCAAACATAGATTTCCCGTCGAGGATGGTTTGGTTATGCGCCCACCACCAACTGTACTTTGCTTCCGGAGACTCCGGATACAGACCTTGTAACCATGGAATGGGAGCAAGGCACTGCGGACTGATATAGTCTTCACAGGCCCCTCCCTGCACACCCCATTTCACCTGTTTTCGCTGGTCCCAGGGAAGAGACCAGTACGGGAAATAAAGACCGCTGGTTCGCTTGATCCACTCGCTACTCAGATCCAAAGCTGGAGAAGCGACACTGGTCTTCAGGCCGCTAATTGTAAGGAGCGTATAGTAAAGCGTTCGAGACAAACTATAGTCGTTGGTAGACGTGCCGACCAGGGTCTGATAGTTGCGGAAAACCGACCAGGCCCGATCCAGGAAGTATGGTTCGGCCCGCTCCAATAAGAGTTTCGCCCTAGGATCGTCATCCGCCAATGCAAGGCCTAACAAGATATGCGCATGATTCCGCGTCATGAGTTGGTTGTGCCAGCCATGTGCGTTTCCGGCATTCATGTGGGAGTAATGGACCAGAGCGCCATTTGCTACTGCCGATTGGGGAGTGGTCGACCAATCTCCGCGTATCACCGTCAATGTCGCCTTATCGCTTGATACCTCCACCACGCGTATGCTTTCATTGCCGTTCAGTATCCAAAAAGGCACGAAATTGGGCAACTGGCTCCGAGCCGTATTGATCCGGATCGTGGTTTGCTGCGCGTCGATCGGATCAGCGAGGCGCAAAGTCTTCGCGTCTGCCGCATAGGTCGGCGTCGTATTGTGATGCGAGGACGTGAATCCCAAACCGCACTGCCCCTTAGCCCAGGGCAGAATTTGATAGATGTGCTGATTGCTACGGGATGAGGCAGGTGCACGGGAGACGATCAGCATTTGGGACCCTTCCTCCACTCTGGTCACGTAGAAATAGACGATGCTGGCGGCGCTACGGGGACTTGCTGGGTCCTTGACGTAAAACCACCGGTTCACCATGCTGCTGTCGAAGGCGGTCCCGTTTCCCTGAATCGTGGTGCTCCCGGCCCGGTAGGTAATTGTCCCGTTCACCCTGTCATAACGGTTCCGGCAGTTGGGTTCGATCTCAAAGCTGATCCCAGTCAGCATTTTGTCAGCAAACGCCTGCCGCTCAGTGACGGTCAGTTGATCTCGAATCAGGGTGTAAGTGAAAGCCCAAGAACCCAAGAATGGAGTCTGGTAGTCGACGTGGGTTACTGGATCGATTCCCGAGGCGCAGAAGTTGACCGCTTTGTCGCACGCACCGAGGCCGACGATCTCGTTTTCAACCCTGCTCAACCGCTCTTTGGCGTAAGCCAGATAACTGGTCCCGTCACTAAACCTGCCGTTGTTGTCCAGAAACCAACCTAGGGCTGCCATCTCCGCCTGCACTCCGCTGCCCGGTGAGCCTGATCGCCGCAGGTACTCGGTGTAGGATACTAAGCTCTCCCACGCGGGCCCGGAAGCCCGGCCAGACCGCTGCGGGCCGGGTCCGTCGGGATCGCGAACCGCTGTCGTGATCGGCCCGGAGGGCCCATCCAGGAATACTCTCGGATGGGATTGTAAACTGTAAAGCCGGGTCCGTCCGTCCACCCCCTTCAGATTGACCGTGGTTTGCGACGAAGCGTTCGCGGCCACCCCTAGGACGAGTATCCTTAGAAAAAACAAGATATCCTCCAGTCTATGAACCCGAACACGCACCCGGCGACTCGATCTTCTTTATACGAAGCTGCGAAGACGCAGAGTGATATAGATCAACGCAATCGATGCAAACTCACACATCACCGTCACCGAAGCCCAGTTTGTAATCAGCGACTTACCTTCTTGGAGAGATTGAAGGGTAGGCTCCGGGACGGATTGTCCCACTCGTTGGACAGTTCCTAAGGCCATCACGAGCGCGAGGAGCGAAAACAGTGTGGGAGAGTAGGTGCGGGACAAAAACCAACTGGTTGTGAGGAAGGAGTAAAGCGGATATCGCAGAATACGCGCATAGCGCTGAACCTCCTCAGCATCAGGTCCCGTCCCGGCGCGCCAGGCGAGCCTTTTCAGTTGTAGAACAGAAACCACAATGATACCTACCCAGAAAAAGCACCCGATCAAACCCATCTCGGAAAGACACAAGAGAAAGGAGTTATGGGCCGTCTTATTATGATACTCGAGAAACGACCCGTACCCCACCCCCCACAGCGGCGACGACTTGAACATGCCCATTCCTTCCGACCACGCATCGGTACGCCCTTCGCCGGATTCCATGGAAATCTCGCGTCCTCCAGTAAACCCCATGGCCAACAGCAGCGTCACAAGTAAAGTTGTCGAAAGCACCGCGCTGCCCGCACCGTAGCGGTCCTTCAAGATGAATCCCGCCATCACGGCGATGGCCAATACGGCTCCTCGTGAGTGGGTCAGAAAGACTCCATAAAGGATCATCACCTCTGTGAACAGTACGACCATATTCCTGACGAGACTCCCTTTTTTCCAAAAGACTAGAAGAAGCCCGGCAACCACAAGTAGGAATTGTGCATAGTCATTGGGGTCGTTTAGGATCCCGTAGTAGCGCAGTCGGGAAAACACCTCGTATGTACCATCCGGCTGTAGGACCCTTTGCTGAAATAGGAGAGGATGAAGCAGGGTAGGGTCGATGGTCCAGTAAGCATAAATGCCTGGAATCAGCATGTATAGACTTGCTGCCGCGAGGGAGGCGATGAGCCAGCGTATTTGCGAAAGCCGGTACACATTGAATGCAATCAGGAAAAACGGCATCACAGACGGAAGAATATCCATCAACGCCAGATGCGCGCCGCCGAACCATCCACGCAGAATTCGAGTCACGGCTGTCATTCCGATAAAACAGACAACCAGATATGGTTGTGGCGCTCGCAAAATATACCCGAAGTACGGCGAATTCGTTAGCGTAGACACAACCCCAGCCGCCATCACCCAGATCATGATTCGGAACGGCGCTAGTGCCGGCACTACATCCATAGGTGAGAGGTGAGTTAGGACTGTATAGAGAATGGCAATAACGAGAGCCATGACTTCTATACCCCTACTGGAATCAAGAATCGCAGCAACTGTCTAAACACCGGACCCGCCTTTTTGGGCAACCTGGCCTGCAACTGCTCAAGTCGCCAACGGTCGTCCTTGTCAAAGGCTTGCGTCAAACGAAGCGTCGCTACATAGGTCACGGTTCCCATCATCACGGCCGCCGTCACAAACCACCATCCCTCAACTAGTCTCTGTAGCCCATGCACTATTGCGGTCATGATGCCACCGGCTAACGCGATCTTTACCAGATCCAGCCAGCGAACGTTAATCTGGAACAGCCGTTTGGCTTGAAACCAGATACCCCACACCATGACAGCCTGCGAAACACCGTTTGCGACGGCGGCGCCGACCGCGCCATGCGCGGGGATGAGTATGACGTCAAGCACAAGATTCAAAAGGGCACAAGAGATCAGCCATACTGTCAGTCTCGCTTGATTCTCCGTCGCCTGCATCAGGGTCCGCACAGGATGCATAAGACCTCTTGCGATCGCGAACGTCGCGCTGATCACCACCACAGTCACTGCCGGCCGGTACGGGTCCCCGTACACAAGCGGGATTAGCACGGGACTTAAGGCCGCCAAACCTAACATGAACGGAACCGCACACAGTAATATGTATCGCATGGATGTTGCGGTAAGTTGCGGGACGCGATCACGGTCGGTTCCGTATTGCGCAAACAACCTTGCTCCAATGCCACTGCTCAAGGCGTTGGGCACCAACTGGAGCTTCTCGGTCATGTTGAACGCCAGTGCGTAGAAGGTGATTTGCGCATCGCTGCTCGAAAAGTAGCGAAGAAAGATCATTTCGGAGCGGTCCCACACCACCAGGTGCAGCAACGTTTGAATCAAGGAATAGCCGGAAAACCTCTTCATCCTCTCCTTTGTTTCGCTATCCAAGGGGACGATCGCATACCTGCCCAACCATCGCAGCACGGACAGCGACCGGTACAGACAATCGACCGTCCGGTACAGAAACATGCCGATCGCGACCCCCAAAAGGTCCCACCCAAGCAGCAAGCTACTGGTCACCGACGCAATATTGATCGTATTCGCAACCAGACTTCCAATCGTATTCACCTTCATCCGTTCCCCGGCCATGTTGGCTTGAGACGGCACGCTCCCCACCATTGCAGGTAACATGCTCAACACGAGAAACGCGGACACCCAACGGGAATCGGTCCGTGCGACGGTAAATACGAGAACCAAGCCCGTCGCCGTCAACGCGAGCGCCAGCAGACTCTGGAGTCTAAGAGTGGTCCGATAGACAGCTCGTGCCCGCGAACCGTCCTCGTTCCCCAGACTCTCCGCCATATACTTGCGCATCGCGAGCGTGATACCAAGGCTTCCAATCGCCGCACTAACGTTGGTCAACCAACCCACATAGCTGAAGTAGCCAAGCCGATCCGGGCCGATCACCCGCGCCAGCGGAATCGTAGTCGCCAATACGGTGGCGAGCCCGATTGCCATCTCTATCCCATACCAGAACGAGTTGGATGCGACTCGTCTGGTATTCGACGTCGAATTCATCGCGGATCGAAGCTCCGCACGACGGGCGATGCCCGTCGAATTATCGGTTCTTGACCCAATCGGAGAGCTTCCACAGCCTGTCGCAGTTGCCACGCAGTGACATACCGCGCTTGGCAATTCCGCCGCTCGCATTCGGCCGCTAAGAGAGAGAATGCCCGATCCAGACCTCCTTCGAGCAGGGGCCCGGAGTTTCTCTCTTGGGTGCCGTGCGTGTACAACTTGATGAAAATATGCCTGCCGATCCGAGGCGAGAGATCCAGCCATCTCGTAATCCGGTAAGGAGTAGGCAGGTCATGACCCGCCAATTCTCCGGTTTCCATGCGAGGCAACAGACGTTCCTGCCATCTCAAACCCAGCGGCCCTGGAATCATCAAAAGATCCGCGTCCAGTTTAGCCCCGATTGTTACAGGCACACCGGTGTCATAGGACTTGGGTTGCTCCGGATCATCGCTGGCCCAATAGATGACGTTCACCATTCGGCCCTGCGTGGGTGAAGCCCCCGACGGCATCGTGAAATCCGCATAGCAGCCGAGGTTCTTCAGCAAAGTAATCTCGTTGTTGAGCCCGCAATGCCGCCGTTCAGGATGAGAATTATCCAAGGCCCAGTTGCCATGGATGAATCCGAATTGATACTTCCCATCCTGTTTGCGTAGCAGACCGTGCCGGCGGTCCAGCGCTTCCAAAAATCGCGACATCCGGTCTACGAAATTCTGCTCGCCCTCACCGTCATGATGGATATGCACTTCTACATCCCCTAGCCCCATCCTGGCCATCTCCGCCAGTCGCTCGAGGAGGTGGGGGCGGTACTCTTCCTCCGGATAGAAAAACGTGTACTGCGCCGGCTGACCTGTGCTGTCGCGGTTCCGCGACGCGATTTCAGGCCATTTGGTGCGCCACAGTTCCACCCGGCGCTGTGCCAGTTCTTCATCTGTGTTTCGCCAGAACGGTTCGTAATGATCGCAGATGGCGATCCAGACCAGCGGCGATTGTTCACCGGAGGCGGGCCCGAACCATTGTGCAGCGCGGCTCCGGACATAGCCTGGCAACCATATCTGCGCGTTCCGAGGCAGACGAATGCTCATTTGAGCCTACAGAGTGAACCCAGAACTCCGGGCGTCTTCATAGAACATCTTCACCGTGTCCAGAGAATACTCTTCCAGTTCCTTCCCAACCAACTGCAGCTTTTTCAGGATGTCAGTGGTGGCCGTAATGATATGGCATCCGATCTGGTCTGCCTGAAACACATTTAATAACTCGCGCGGACTCGCCCAGATCACTTCCATTCCCGCATATATCCGCGTCATCTCTACTGCTGCCGCCATCAGCGGCACCGGATCCCGCCCCGTATCGGCAATCCGGCCGGCAAATACAGAAACATTGGACGCCGCTCCATTGGCTAGCGCCTCGATGACCTCTCGCACCTGGCCAAGCGTCAGAATCGCGGTCACGTTCACCTTCACGCCGTCTTGCGACAGTCTCCTGATCACCGCGCAGCAAGATTCCCGCTTCGTGTTGGTCACAGGAATCTTGACATAAACATTGCTGCCCCAGGTGGAGATTTTCCGGCCCTGCCGTTCCATTTCCTTCTCGTCGTCCGCAAAGACTTCGAATGAAATCGGACGATCCGGTATTGCCGCCAGTATATCCTGCGCAAATGCTTCATAATCGCGAACCCCTGCCTTCCTCATGAGCGTGGGGTTAGTTGTAAAACCCTGGATCATCGGGTTGGCATACATCTCGAGCATGGTGTTCTTCTCAGCCCCATCGGCAAACAGCTTAGTCTTTAGCGCGCGCACCGGCTTATCCATGGTCCTTCCTTTCCTGCTCATAGATCCAATCGACAGCCTCGGCTAAGCTCTTTACCCGGACGTCGGCGGGACGGCTTGGGCCGCGCTCGTTGTAATTGCTATCGATCCAGACCGTGCGGCACCCCGCTGTGGCGCCTGCATCGATATCCCGCCAACGGTCGCCCACCATATAGCTTCTGGCCAGATCCAGGCCGTGTTCTGCCATTGCCTCCATCAGCAAGCCGGCTTTCGGTTTCCGGCATTGGCATTGCTCGCCGTCATCGTGGTAGCAAACCCGAAACTCGTCCACCGCCAGCCTCTCCTGCATCCACGCGTGCATGGCCTCAACTTCCTCTCGCTTTTGCGTGCCCCGGGCTACGTCCGGCTGATTAGTCACCACGATCAGTTGAAAGCCCATATCCTTCAGCCGCTCCAGACAAGACGCCGCATCCATTACCAGTTCCATCTCCTGCCTGCATGCCGGTGGATAGGGTTTACCTTCCCGCACGATCGCCCGATTCAGGACGCCATCCCGGTCCAGAAAAACGGCGCGAGGCTGGCTCACCGGACTGACTCCCACTTTGTTTCAGCTTGCTTTAATGCCGGATGGGAGACCAGCAAATGCCACACCACCGCCTGAAACGCTTCCGAGTGGGGCGTCGTGTGCGCAGGATTCACCGTGGGGATCACCACGCACGCATCCGCCACCTGTTTGGTATAGCCGCCATCCCTGCCCACGATGCCCAGAATACGCACTCCGACTGTCTGGGCATATCGCAGCGCAGCTACAAGATTGGGGCTGACATTTCTTTCGACGTGCCCGCCTCCCACGGAAAAGACAAGGATCACGTCGGGTCCACGTAAGCGGCTCGTCTTCAGCCAACTTTCGAAAATCGTCGCCCAACCTTCGTCATTGGTTCGCGCCGTCAGCTCCGATACGTTGTCGGTTGGCGCATAGGCTTCCATTCCCACGATCTTCCGAAAGTCGTTGACCGCGTGCGAGGCGTTCGCCGCGCTTCCTCCCACACCCAGTAAGAACAATCGCCCACCCTCGTCGCGCGCCTCTCTCAATAGCCGGGCCATTTTCTCGATTTCGCTGCCGTCCAACCCATCCACGACCTGCTTTACCTCTCCCAGAAACTGCTCGGTGAACGTCATAACGGCTTTGTTTCCTTCCTTCCCGAAGCTCTGGTGGCCCTCACTGGGCGATCACTTTGGTGCCCTCGAAATCAAAACGGAACCTCACTTCCTGTAGACCCGCGCCCGTCATCGCCTCGCGCAGCCGCGCCCGGTTCTCCGCAAAAAACATCAAAAACCCTCCACCGCCGGCTCCAATCAACTTGCCGCCGATTGCCCCGTTATCCCGGGCCAGCCGGTAGTACTCGTCGATCCGGCCATTGCTCATCCCCTGTGAGCGCGCTTTCTTGTGCTGCCAGTGAACGTGCATCAACTCGGCAAACCGTCCCAAATCGCCTAGCTCCAAAGCTTTCTTGCTTTCGTATCCCAGTTCCTTGACAAAGTGCAGATTGTCGATCATGGACGAGTCCTTCGTCTTGCTCTTCTGATCCTGTTCACGAAGGATGTCGGAAGCGTTCCGCGTGTAGCCGGTAAAAAACAGCGCCAAGTGGTCCTCGAGTTCGTATTGTGTTGAACGGCTCAACGCCAGCGGCACTGCGTCCACTGAACCGTCCGTGCGAAATGTAAAGCAGGTAACGCCTCCAAACGCTGCAATATATTGGTCCTGCTTCCCGATCGGTTCTTTCAATTTCCCGAGCTCGATCTCACAGGCTTCCTCCGCGAGCTCACGGGGTGTAATCGTGTGGCGGCGCAGCGCGTGCAGAGCGCGTAGCAACGCCGTCGTAAAACTCCCAGATGATCCCATCCCGGTGCCCGCCGGGATGTCCGCCATACTCGTGATTTCCAAGTGGGTAGCGGTAGGAAACAGTAAGTCTAGGGCTTCACGCACGATGGGGTGCTCCACCTGCTTGATTCCGCGCGCCCGCTCCAGTTTCGAATACTTGACAATAATGTCTTCGGTGAAGGCTTCGTGCAGCGTGATGTAGACGTATTTGTCAATCGCCGCTGAAATCAGGAATCCTGTATGTTCTTGATAATAAGATGGAAGGTCAGTCCCACCTCCGCCCAGGGAGATTCTTAGTGGGCTTCGCGTGATGATCACCAGTTCCTCCGGTCGATGGTTTGCCCTTTCGTGACTCCGTGCCCTTACGCGGCGAATTCTTCATCCCGCGCCCTTCGCGAATACTTACCATCTTAACGCGCCACGTCCTTCTAAATCAATTTTTCCAATGCTTTGCAGAGACACTGGTTCTCGAACTTGAGATGCAAGAATCTAAGCGCTATATTGATCTACGCACGCTGTTACTACCTATGTCGCAACCCGATTTCTTTGTTCACGAATCTTCCTATGTCGATCAACCTTGCCAAATCGGACCCGGAACCAAAATCTGGCATTTCGCTCACATCATGAAGGACTCCACAATCGGCTCTCATTGCAACATCGGACAGAATGTAGTGGTATCTCCTGACGTGGTCATTGGCAACAACGCCAAGATTCAAAACAACGTCAGCCTCTATACCGGCGTGGTCCTGGAGGACGATGTTTTTTGCGGACCCTCGTGCGTTTTCACCAATGTGAGTAACCCTCGCTCGCAAGTTAGCCGTCGCCACCTGTACGAAAAAACCATCGTCAGGCGCGGAGCCACCATCGGAGCTAACGCAACTATCGTCTGCGGCTCGATTCTAGGCCGGTACTGCTTCATTGCGGCAGGAGCCGTCGTGAAAGGCACGATTCCTGACTACGCCCTTATGATGGGAGTTCCAGCGCGTCAAAAAGGCTGGATGAGCCGTCATGGCCATCGGCTCGTGAACAAGAACGCGGATGGCGATTGGATTTGTCCCGAAACCGGATGGCTTTATCGCGAAGTGGGAGGGAATGCCCTTCGCTGTTTGAATTGGGACGAAGAGAAACCTCTCGAACAGGCCTGATTCCTCTGTGTAATCTTCATGTCTCGGCTCGCCGTTGTCACCCCCCTTTATCCCAACCGGCAAGCGCCTTACAACGGGCTCGCCATTTATCAGACTCTTCGGGCTATGAAGCCTTTTGCTGAAATCGAAATTTTTTGCCCAACCGCTGTCTATCCGGAAACTTCGCTTCTGAAGCCGCGTAGCTTTCGCTATCATCATCCCCAACCCGCCGATGCTTTGCCTGACTTCCCGGTTCACTACCTGGAGTATTACACTCTCCCCTTGCTTGCCCGCCCTCTCAACGGATTGCGCATCGCCCATAAGCTCCAGCCCGTGCTCCGGCGGTTTCGTCCCGATCTAATCCTGGCTTTCTGGATCTATCCGGATGGTTTTGGAGCGGTTTCAGCGGCTCGGCCGCTAGGGGTTCCGGTTGCGGTTGCCTCCCGCGGGTCGGATCTCCGCCGCATCCCTGATCCCATTACCAAACGCCTGGTCGCCCGAACCGTGCGTCTCGCCGATCTGGTGCTCACCGTCAGCGCAGAACTCGGCGAGCATGCCGCTCGCTTAGGGACGGATCGAAGCAAACTCCGCGTCATTCCCAACGGATGCGACACAAAGGTTTTCCACCCTGCCAGCCGCTCGTACGCTCGATCCGAGCTGTCTGTGGCGCCGGAATCCAAGATCGTCCTCTATGTTGGGAGACTCGCTTCGGGGAAAGGCCTGTTCGATCTCACGGATGCCGCCATCCGGCTGATCCAATCTCATCCCAACCTGCACATCGTTTTCGTGGGCGATGGACCGCTTGCCCAAGCGCTCCAGGAACGAGCCCGGCTGACCGAGTTTGCCCAGCACTTTCTATTTCCCGGCCCGGCGTGCAGTGCACGAGTCGCCCGATGGCTCGCTGCGGCGGATCTTTTCTGTCTGCCGAGTCATTCTGAAGGCTGTCCCAACGTGGTTGTGGAAGCACTGGCATGCGGCCGCCCGGTGGTGGCTACTTCCGTCGGGGGCATCCCCGAGATGGTCGACGGGGCATCCGGGATGCTCGTCCCGCCCGGTGACGTCGACTCACTAGCGACGGCTATCCAGCAGGCTTTGGCAAGGTCCTGGGATGCCGAGTCTATTAGCAGACGTGCGTCCCGGACCTGGGCCCAAGTCGGCCAGGAAACCTGGAACGCGTGCCGCAAGTTGCTTCGCTGCCCTTAGCCGTCGGACGATAGAGATAGTGCGTTTCTTATCGTCCTAACAAAGGAGATCCTCAGTGAACGCTGTTACCTCCCGGCAGATCCCACTGCTTGATTTGCAAGCCCAATACACGCCGATTCGCGGCGAGATTCAGGCCGCCATGGAGCGCGTGATCGCTTCGCAACGCTTCATCATGGGCGACGACGTCAAGCAGCTTGAACTCGAGATCGCGCGCTACTGCGGCGCGCGATTCGCAATCGGGTGCGCCTCTGGTTCGGACGCTCTTTTTCTTGCTCTGCTGGCACTGGGGATCGGGCCCGGTGATAAGGTTCTCACCACGCCCTATACGTTCTTTGCGACTGTCGGAGCCATTCATCGTGCCGGCGCTGTTCCCGTTTTTGCCGACATCGACCCGCTGACCTTCAACATCGATCCTCAACAAGTCGCCAGCGTCCTCGATCGCCACTCTGGCGTGAAAGCCATCATTCCCGTTCACCTTTTCGGCGCATGCGCCCAAATGGAAGCTATTGTCCCGCTGGCTCGTTCTCGCGGGATATCGGTGATTGAAGACGCCGCACAGGCCATCGGCGCAGAGATGAACGACCGCCGTGCCGGCGTTCTGGGCGATGTCGCCTGTTTCAGTTTCTTCCCAAGCAAGAATCTGGGTTGTTTCGGCGATGGCGGGATTCTCACCACCGATGATCCGGAGCTGGCGGAACGGTTGTCAATCCTTCGCGTTCATGGTGCGAAAAAGAAATACTTCCATCAACTCGTCGGTATCAACTCTCGCCTCGATTCCTTGCAAGCCGCTATTGTCCGCGTAAAACTCAAGCACCTCGATCAATGGACCGAGGGCCGCCAGAGGAATGCCGATTTCTACAATCGGCGCCTAGTGGAACTGGGCATTCCTATTACCCTGCCTGCGGCCCACGGCAGCACCACCCGGCACATTTACAACCAGTACGTGATTTGCGGCGACCGCCGTGACGAGCTTCAGACGTTTCTCAAAGACCGCGGAATTGGTACAGAAGTCTACTACCCATTGCCAATGCACTTGCAGGAGTGCTTTGCGCATCTCGGCTACCGGCAAGGGGATTTTCCAGCGAGCGAAAACCGCGCAGCAGCCTCGCTGGCTATCCCGATCTATGCCGAGCTCACTCAAGACGATCTCGAAGCTGTCTGCCAGGCGGTCAAAGAATTCTACAGCGGCTAGAGCTCCCTGACAACAGGCCCGGGCCATTCTTAGATCTGCACGAACTCGGTGACAGTTGGTGGGTTCTCGATGCGGCCACCAGCGATCCTAAAGGGAAAATTCAGGTTGCGCATGGAAAGAACTACGACAAAGACGATCACCCCATTGGCGGCGTGGGCCCGCATAACACCTGGATCAATCCGGATGGGACGGGGCTGTACATGGAAGTGCTGACGATGCCGTACGTGTATATCGCGGACACGCGGACGAACCAGGTAATTGGTAAAGTGGGCCCGTTCAGTAAAGGCTTGCGGCCATTCGCGGTAACTGACGATTGGCTGCTCGGATTGAGGTCGGGGCTGTCCGCAACGGAAACGAATGGGGCGGCAAAATGCTGAACCGCGTCGAAGCAAAGACGCCAGTGTCACGCCTGGCACAGATTCCCAATCCGCCGGCGAGGAAACCCCACACACCGAGCCACGGGATCAACCTTCGTCCGGATCAGAAGGAAGTCTGGGTGGCGGATGGAGTATATGGTTACGTCTACGTATATGACGTCACATCGATGCCTCCGAAGCATGTGGCCGACGTCCCGCTGTTCAAGGATCCCAGCGAACAGCCTCACCCGGGCTGGATTTCCTTCAGCCTGGACGGCAAGTATGTCTATCCGGATGGCGGCGCAGTGATCGACAGCAAGATAAAGAGAGTTACGACTCGGATTCCGACGAGCGAAAAGCTGATTGAGATTGATTTCAGAGATGGTAAGCCGGTAAAGTCGGACACCGCTGAAGACTAGTAAGTAGAGATTTGGAGGCGCCGTATGAGCCGTTTGGTTTTAGCCTGTTGCTGCCTGGCATTCCCAGTGATCTGGGCGCAAGTCGAACAGGGTTCCCTGGTGGGCTTGGTTACAGACCCACAGAAGGCTCCCGTGGCCGGAGCTGTGGTGGAGTTCCGAAGCCTCACGACTAACGTGAAACGGGAAGTGATCACGTCGATCAGTGGGGAGTACAATTCATTGCCGCTGCAGCCGGGTCAATATTCGATCACAGTTCGACAGCCGGGTTTTCGAGAGAAAGTGGCGGAAGTCACGCTTGGCATCGGCCAGCGGCTCCAACTGGATTTCTCGCTTGACATCGGCCTAGTGACAGAGCAGGTGAGCGTCGCAGCTACGCCGGCGACAATCGAGACGGCGACGTCGGAGATCGGGCAAGTGCGGGGAGCCAAGGAGATTGCCGACCTCCCACTGAACACTCGAAACTTTACGCAACTGGTCCAGCTTGCTCCCGGCGTGCTGACTGGAGTCGGCGGCGCTTCAGGACTGCTCGGCTACACCAGCGGGCGCGGGACCAACGGCGCGGTTATCAACGGGGCACCCGTCGAGGACATCACGTACATCATCGATGGCATCAACAGCGTCGATACCGACGCGGGCGTGTTGATCTTCTTCCCGCCGGTCGATTCGATTCAAGAGTTCAAAGTGCAAACGAGCTCCGCTCCAGCAGCTTACGGGGGTGGGCAAGGGATCATCAACGTGATCTACAAGTCTGGCACGAACGAATTGCACGGCACGTTGTATGAATTCCTGCGCAATTCGGCGCTCGACGCGAAGAACTTCTTTGATTCGCCGTCGACTCAAATTCCGCCGTTCAAGCTCAATCAATTTGGATTTAATCTCGGCGGGCCGGTAGTGATTCCGGGCCTTTTCAACGGTAAGGACCGGTTGTTCTTCTTTACGGACTACGAAGGCAAACGAGTGAGACAGGCGCAGACGTTTCTGAGCACCGTTCCGATCGTCCCGTTCCGGACCGGCAATTTTTCCTCGCTGCTCCCGCGCACGGTCGTCTTCGACCCGCGGTCGACGCCGCGTACGCCGCTGCCGGGCAACCTTACGCCCGCGACGGCCATAGATCCCACGTCGGCGAGGATGATGGAGCTGTACCCCCAGCCGACCCTCGCTGGGGAGGTCAACAATTTCCTTTACAATCCGGTGCAGACGAACCGTGTGGATCAATTCAACATTCGTTCGGACTACAGAACCAGCCGGTCGGCGATCTTCAGTCGATTCAGTTGGGAGGACCCCAACACCCACAACCCGGGAAACCTGCCCGAACCAGCCATCGGCGCGGGACCTGGCAGACCCGGTCAAGTTGTGGTTCCGAGCAAACAGGCGGTACTGGGCTATGGGCGCTCACTTGGCTCGACGAAATATTACGACCTGCGAATTGGGTATTCGCGGATGTTTCAGGGCATCTACGATGCGGGCACGAAGCACGGAGCCATTGCAGAAAGTCTTGGAATCCCCAACGCGAACGCCGGAGGAGCCGCTCCGGGCTTGAGCACAACCAACATAACCGGCATGACCGGGCTTGGCGATGGCGCAGGCAGCCTGCAAAAGGTAAACAACAATTGGGAGATCGATCAGGCCTTCAGCCTGGTTCGAGACCGTCATGAGCTGAAGTTCGGTTTCGACTACATGTCGCGCCGTTTCGCGTTTCACTCGCCGGGCGCTCCTTCCGGCCAGTTCACTTTCAGCGGCGTTTACAGTGGCTTTGGCCTAGCGGACTTTCTCTTCGGGCGGCCGATAAGCTCGCGGTACGACGCGACGAAATTCTTCAGCCTGCGCCGCTTCTATTACAGCTGGTTCGTGCAGGACAATTGGCGCGTGAACTCGAAGCTGTCGATCAACATGGGTCTGCGGAATGACTCAATCACGGCGTGGAAAGAACGGCACAACCGGCTCGCCGGATTTGTTCCAACCGGCGGCGGAACGTTGGTTCCAGTCGGCACACCGCCGTTCGATGGCGATTCAGTGCTGGAAGGACGACCGTGGCAATTAGCCCCCCGGTTCGGCTTCGCCTATACGCTAACCCCAAAGACGGTGATTCGCGCCGGCGGTGGGATCTTCTACAGTTTTAAAACAGTCACCTCCGGGAACTCGCTTGCTAAGAACGCTCCGTTCAGCGGCACCTTTATCACGGCCAACGACGCCAACAACTTCGCGGCTGCAAGGCCAATTTCAGCGGGCTTCCCGCCGGAACGGCCACAGTTATGGCCGGTTCAGGGCACGGCCTTCTACTACTGGCCACAAGACAGCAAGACGTCAACAATGTATGAGTGGAACCTCAACATACAGCGCGAATTGGCCTCGAGTATGGTTCTTTCCGTCGCTTACGTTGGCGCGAAGGGAACCTACGTCGATCTGGTGGGATTGAACATCAACCAGGCCGTTCCCGGACCCGGCCCCGTCGTAGCGCGACGGCCGTATCCGAATCTGAGCGATGCGATCGGCGTGACACCATGGGGCAACTCGACCTATAACTCGCTCCAAACGACCTTCGACCGGCGCATGGGCAGCGTGCGTTTCTCCGGGGCCTGGACCTGGGCCCACAGCATCGACAACACGAGTGGGGAATCTAGCGGCAGCCCCATCCAGAACTCGCGTAATATCGCCGCACAGCGGGGCAGCTCGACCTTTGACGTGCGGCACAAGCTGGCAGTCAGTGGCACGTATGAATTGCCATTTGGCAAGGGCCGTCGCTGGTTATCCGCTGCGTCACGGCCGGTTCATTGGATTGTCGGCGGCTGGCAGCTGAACAATATCGCGACATTTCAGACCGGCCTGCCGTTCACGCCCACAATGCAGACCAACCTCCTGAACACTGGGACAGGCTCGCAGTTCCCGAACCGCATCGGCTCGGGCGTGCTGCCGCCTAGTGAGCGGACGATCGACCGATGGTTCGACGCCTCTGCCTTTCTATCGCCGGGTCAATACAACTTCGGCAACTCGGGCAGAAACATTCTGCGCGGGCCGGGAACCAAGCAGATCGACCTGTCTGTATTCAAGAGCTTCCCATTCAGGGAAAGCCTCAGAGTGGATTTCCGGGCGGAGGCGTTCAACGCGTTCAATACTCCGCAATTCAACAATCCGAATTCGAGTATCGGCTTCAGTGGAGTGGCGAGGATCACGAGCGCGGGGAACCCACCCATTTACCAGCGGACCTCGCGCCAAATTCAGTTGGCCGTCAAAGTGTACTTTTAGGCGAATGCTGTTTTTCCAGCCGCCGCCTCCGCCGCCGGTGGGCTTCGGGTATCTAACCTCAGGGAGAGCCCGCCGCAAGCGGCGGGAAGGGCATTCCTCATCAGCACTGCCGTATGGTCAAAAACTAAACCGCCCTGAGGACACTGACCGGCTCTACGCTAATATTAGCCCACAGAGTGGAAGACTGGACGCACGAACGCAGACTTGACTCAAGTTGAGCGGCACGCTTACTGCGTGTATCGCAGTCCTATCTGTCACAACTGGAGAAAGGGCTCCGAGTGGCTAGCGAGGAGCTTGCTCGGAGAGCAGCTGATCTCTATAAACTGCCGCCCACGGCTCTTCCCCTGCCCAGTCGCCATAATCAGGAAGTTTCACCCGACGGCCTTCAAAGCATGCTCGCGGCCCTCGGCTATCCTGGCTTCGAGCACATGCGTTCGACTGCTGTCAGCAATCCTGCAGCGACAGTCCTGGACGTCGTGCTCAGGCCTGGGAATACGAACAGACCGTCAGCGTCGATCTCTTCGGCGGCGCCTGGAAGATCGTGCCCGATCGAGCTGATCCCGCCGTTTTCGATAAGCACGTCGCCCCGGTGCAAGCCCTCCGGCGTGACGAGCGTTCCGCCGCGTACGATGACGTCAGCCGTAAAGAACCTCCATCTCTTCGAGAAACCGCAATCCCGTCGCAAGCGCGGCGGCGACGTCGTCGGTCCTAACCGACTCGTCGGGATGATGGCTGATCCCACCCGGACTTCGCAGGAAAAGCATTGCCGCGGGAATTCGCCTCGCGACGATCATGGCATCGTGGCCTGCACCGCTAGTGATTCGATGCACGGGATAGCCCGCGCGCGCCGCCGCTTGCTCGAGAGTATTTGTCAGTGAAGGATCCATCGCAACTGCGTTCTGGTCGAGCCGCTTCCTCGAAGAAACAGAGAGGCCACGCCGCGCAGCGATCTGGTCCGCGCATCCGAGAAGGCTCGATACGGCCTCCCGGCGAATGGCGTCATCGGCGTGGCGGACATCGAGGCTCGCGCGTGCCCTGCCAACGATCACGTTGTCTGCTCCAGGCTCCACGTCCAGGCATCCAACCGTGGCGACAAGCCCAGACACCTCGCGCCCCTTTCCTTCAACGACGCCGATCCATTCCGCCGCACCGGCCAGCGCATCCCGCCGAAGATGCATCGGCGTCGTGCCGGCATGATTAGCGCTGCCGTCGAAGACGATATCCAGCCGGCTCTGGCCCACGATCGTGTCTACGACGCCCAGCGGCAGATCGAGGTACTCGAGCACGGGCCCTTGCTCGATGTGAAATTCGAGATAGCCGATCGCGTTACCGGCAAGTTGGGCCTCTCCGATTCTCGACGGATCAAGCCCGAAGGCTTCCAGTACGTCGGTCACGCGAAGACCGTTAACGTCGCGACGTTCGAGTAGCTCCCGATCCACCGCGCCGACCAGCGCACGGCTGCCGATGTACGGCACGCCAAAGCGCACTCCTTCTTCCTCAGAAAAGCCGATGACTTCGATGGGAAACTTCAGGCGGCGTCCACCTAAGAGGTCAACGAGAGCGACCGCGAGCATTACTCCCAGTACGCCGTCGAAGGCGCCCGCCCGAGGCACTGTATCGAGATGCGAGCCGAGGAATAGGCGCGCCGCCCGCGCGTCTGCGGCACAGTAGCACCCTCGCAGGTTCCCGGCCGCGTCGATCGAGACAGTCATACCGACCTGTTCCATCCACGAGCCCAGTCGCGCATGGACCTCGCGCATCGGCGCGGAGAGGAATGTGCGCGTTGTGAAACCATCTTCCTCGGTGCACGCGGCGAGGGAGCGGCAACGGTCAATGACCGTACGAGCCTGGGAAAGCAGTTGCTCCATTACGATCCCCGGTAGGTGCTGTAGCCAAACGGAGCGAGCAGCACGGGAACGTGATAGTCGCCAGTTGGGTCGGCAAGCCCGAATCGGATGACCACTTCGTCCAGGAACGGTGGGTTGGCAAGCTCGGCCCCTTCGCGGCGAAAGTAGCGCCCGGCGTGGAACATCAGCTCGTAGACACCTGGCGCGATTCTGTCGCCCGCTAGCAGCGGTTCGTCGGTTCGACCATCCTTGTTGGTTGCGACCGTCATCAGGTGCATCCTTTCGTCGTCCCGAATCGCATACAAGTCGACAATTACGCCCTCTGCGGGTTTGCCGCGTGAAGTGTCCAGTACGTGGGTGGTCAATCGCGCCATTCTATCTCCGCAGTCTCAGGCCGAGGCAGCCATAGGGCGGACGGGCGTCGGTGTAGATTCCGATCTGGTCGCCGCGCTCGGCTATCGTGTCCCAGGTTCGGTTGTTTGCCTCGAGGTGCACTTCGGCAACCGCCGGAATCTCGGCCAGCATCTTCGTACCAATCTGATAGATGATCTGCTGGATGCTTCCCGATTCGAAGCAATGGAAGACATTGTGGACCATGCGCCGCACCTCCGCCGTGATCGCGCCGGAGCTGAACGCAGCCGAAGGCTCGGTGTAGAGCCACTCGAGGTCAAGCCACATGTTCAGCGGGCGGTTGGAGATGTCGGACAGTGTCGTGTACTGGTCGCGCACAAAGCCGTGGAACGCGCTGCCACCGAGACGCAGCAGCCGGAAGCCACGGATGCCGGAGACCAGTTCAATGTTCGCCGTGTGGCTTAGGGACCGTTAAGAAATAACGTTTTCAGGTCGAGGCAGGATCTCATAGTTCCATTCGCCGTGGAAGGGATCGCGCCGAAGGAGAATCTGCGCCATCTCCTCATCACCCACTTTTACGCC
>Ga0187893_10005861_pt1 | contig 21575 bp, 19 predicted proteins | sample MA1701074metaG_FD_139574 | JGI IMG/M metagenome (GOLD analysis project Ga0187893, IMG submission 139574) | White microbial mat communities from a basaltic lava cave in the Kipuka Kanohina Cave System on the Island of Hawaii, USA - MA170107-4 metaG ...
GGTGGCCATGACCATGGATGCTCGTCCACCACGAACCGATCGCGTCGACAATCGATCGGCCGGATTCGTCCACCAGCCAGGGCCCGTGAGCACGACGGATCGGTACCACCGGAGCGACGTCGAGGTCGTCGAAGTGGGTCGCGGGATGCCAAAGGCACTTGAGATCGCGTGCTGCGAGCTCGTCCGCCACGGGCTAGGGACTCCCAACTGCGCCAGTGCCGGCGATGCCCAGCTTTTGCCGCAGGCGCTGAACCAGCGGAAGCTCGGCATCGGCATTTCGCCAACGCTTCGCCGCATGCAAGCGACGCTCGTGGGCCGCCTGCGCATCCCCTAGAGCATCATCGACTTGAGCCGTCAGGAGCAATGCCCACGGGTCGGCTGGCGTTGCCGAGGTGAGTCGGCGTGCCAGGTCTCGTATCGCGGAAAGGTCCATATCGTCGGCGCACAGGCCGGAGCTTATCTCGAGTTGGGTCAAATACGTCTCGAACGGCGGTGCCACGTGGCTGATGATCGGGAGCAGTGGATCCGGCGCGCGGCAGTCTCCGATGTTGCGTTCGTGTTGACGTCGGGAAATGGTTTCTTCCACTGGGTTCATGTTGAGCCGGTCGGATTCCCGCTCGGTGCCCGCGGCCCACAGCACGTGGAGCAGGCCCGGCTCGAGCGTCCGGCAATGTTCAGGCACCCGTTCGATCTCGAAGCGGTAGGCGTACCCGCACCACATCGCAAGCAGGCGCGCGTGCGCAGGATCGGCGTGAAACTCATCGAGCTGGTGACGCGCGTGTTCGAGTCGCCCGGATTCCAGATCGAGCCGAAACGCCAACTCCGGAGCATCCTGCGCGAGCACGACAGCCAGCGCGCGTGCACGCTCGAGATCGCCCGTGAACAGCGCCAACCATCCGGCCTGTGCGAGCAAAAGCGGGGCTTCGGGATGTCGGTTCGCGAGCTCGTCCGCCAACTCGCGCGCACGTGGGAGATTTCCCAAGGCAAGCTCGAGATCCACACCGGCGCTTTCGCGGCGCGTCGGCAACCTCCAAATGGCGTCGTCGTTTCGCTCAGCCAGCGATTCGATCATGCGGTGTGCCTGTGCGATGACGGGATGTGACTGCTCACGCATCATCTCCACGCGTGGAACGAGCGAGGTGACCACTGCGAACGATGACATGCCAGCGTCCATCGCACCCGGTGTGTTTTCGAGCGTTCCAAGCAATGCAGGAGCGAGCTCGTACGAGGGCCCACAAGCGTACTCGGCAAGCTCACGCCAGCGTTCGTCGCCGTTCCACGCCGGCCTACCCTCGCACGCAGTAACACGCGCGGATCCGTCGCCGAGCTCGTGAAACAGCGTGGCACGAAGAAACGCCGCAGACGCGGAACGTGGCGCTATCACAGCGAGGCGTTCGAGGTGGCGCAGCGCTGTATGGCGATCTCCCAAGTCGTAGCAGCGCACGGCCGCCGCGAGATCGGTCATGGCGTTCGCATCATCGAGTCCCATGCGTTCGTGGATCGGCCCTGGCCGAAGCAGGAGGCCAGCCGCCGCGATGCCTCCGGCCACGAGCATGGTTACCGCAGCGATTCGACCGGCGTGTCCTCGCAGGGGCCGGATCAATGCAGCCGCGGCCGCAGCACTGGCTGGACGCACGTCCGGATCAGGGTTCATGCAACGATCGACCAATAACGCAAGGTTCCACGGGGTTCCACGGCGAAGCGTGCGAACCGAAATCGGTCGCTCACTGCGTAGTTTTTCCAAAAACGCGCTCGGTGTAGGCGCCTCGACCGGTAGCTTTCCACTCAACATTTGGTACAACATCACGCCGAACGCGTAGATGTCGGATTGTATGCTTGCGGGGGCACCTTCCCACAGTTCGGGGGCCATGTACGCTGGACTTCCGAATACCGTGCCTGCTTCGGTGCGCACGAGTGAGCGCGCGTCTCCATTGGCGACCGAAATGCTGGGAGACTCCACCGCCGTCTCGATGCCAGCGACGCCGAAATCCATCACGATGGCACCGCGATGCGTGAGCATGACGTTCGCAGGTTTGAGATCGCGGTGCACCACGCCGACCTGATGTGCAGCTTCCATCGCTTCCAGCACCTCGCACGCAATGCTGCGGATTTCCTCGATCGCGAGGCGCGACCCTTCGTTGGTCGACCGCCGACCATCGCTAGCGGCTCCATGTTGCTGGACCAGCTCGTCTAGCGTTTGGCCTTGCAGCAACTCCATCGAGAAGTACGGGAGCCCGTCTTTCTCCCCGGTGTCGTAGATGCGTACCACGTGAGGATGCGTGACCGAATGCGCGAGTGCAACCTCCCGAAGAAAGCGACGTACGGTCGTTCGATTCTCTGCCAACTCGGCACGCAGTACCTTGAGTGCCACATGTTTGTTGAGCAAATAGTCGCGTGCCAGGTAGACGTCGCCCATGGCGCCGCGGCCGAGTTTGCGCTCGAGCACATACCGGCTGCCGATGAGATCGCCGACCTCCCACTCTTTTAAGCTGGTCGGATCCAAGCCGGCGGAACTGGGCGAGCCTGGTTCGCCGGGCTTTGTCTCGCATGACTCGTCGGTCACGCGACCAGCATACGCCGTGTGCGAGTTGGCCGCAGGGAGCGCCCGGCAATCCATGCGTGCCGGAGGCCCCTCCGCTAGCTATTGGGAGTCGCTAGGTGGCCACGCTATGCTAGCCACGATGGACACGCTGGCCCGGTGCTTCACGAGCGTGTTTCGTCGCGGTTTTTTGGTGGGCACTCTCGTCGCCGGAGGGTGTCCATTGTATGTGCGCGAGATGGAAGATCCATGTCGGGAAGTCGAGTGCGGCGAACGTGCAATGTGTTCGGACGGCGTGTGTCAGTGTCAACAAGGGTATGACGGCGATCCGGACGACGTTTGCACCCCTGCGCAGGAGTGGTGGATCGTGGATGCCTGCGAGGACGGACGCGACATCGCATGGCGGCTATTTGCGCAGGACAGAGACTGGGCTTGGCCCAGCGCAGACGCGGTGTTCGAAACCCCCGGTGACTGGGTGGATGCGATCGAGGTCATCGGGTGCGTCGAAGGCGAGGCGATTTGTTTTGGCGCTCAATCGGGCAACATTGCCTGGGGGGTCGGCTTGGAAGGTGACCACCCCTGTACGGACTGTTGCTATTCGTGTGGTCCGGCGCCGGTCGATCTCGGCTATCTCGAATGTGACTGAAACTTCGTGAAGACGTCACGCGCGCCAATGCGAGCAACCCGAGCGAGAAGTATCATGCGACGAATCGGCGACTCCAGCGGGTTTTGAAGCGTGTTTGCACCCGGTTGTGTTGCCGGGCATGGGATGGCATATTCCCACTCGTATCGGAAGCGGTTCCCCCCAGACCGCTCGTCGTTTGCCATGAGCGAAATCGGCCAACTCCTCGAATCGGCGCTACAAAAGAATCGCGCCACGCTGTTGCGCAAGGCGGCACTCAGTACCCTCACACGCGTGCCGACGAGCACCACCCTCCGGGAGCTGCTGGACAGCGAGGCTGGCATTGCCATGCGTGAGCTGACCTTGCGGGACATCCAGCTTGCTTTGTCCGAGCTCGTGCCGGAAGCGGGACACACGGGCAACGCTCCGGTGCTGCTCGACGCGCGGGATTCGACCGCGTGGCCGGAGAGCAGAGAGGAGAAAGTCTATCGCCAAATCCTCGAGACCCTCGGCGAGTTGCCCATGACCATCGGACAGCTCGCGAAAGCCATGGACATCGATGTCGAGGAGCTGCGGGGATATTTGAACTGGATGAAGAAAATGGGGAAGCTCACGAGCGCGGGTCGGGCTCGTGCAACCCGATATCGCGCGGCGCGTTGAGGTTAGGCGATGTCGCCAAGCGAGCTCGTCGAAGTGGTTGCAGCGCTCAAGCACGATCTCGGAAAATACGTTGCGTGGCGATCGGCCAATATGGGTGAAAACGCGTGGCGAGCGCCGTGTTCGCGTGAGCTCATCGAAGCGCTTCGTAGCGATATCTTGAGTACGCACAGCGGTATGCATGCAAACGAAGCCGCATGGGACATCTGGGCGCGTCACACCAGCGGACTGCCGAGACCGCTCGAATTGCCCGAGCTTCGGGCTGTGGAGCTGGCCGTCAGCCAGCTGCGAGACGCCGAACCAGCACTTCGTGCGAGCGATGGCGCCGAGCTCGCGCGACGGTCGGACGAGCTTCGTAGCGCGCTCACGACCATTCGAAGCGAGCTCGCTTCTCTTCACCGTCGCTTGCTCGAGCGGCGGTAGTCTCCAAGCGTGCGAGGTATGTCTTCGATTTTGATCATCGACGACGGCGACAAGTATCTCGACTTGTGTCGCCGGTTCCTGCCCGAACACCAATTCCTTCCGCCAGCTCGCAACTATCGGGAAGCCGCGGCGGTGCTTGGACGCACGACCACGCCAGTCGATCTGGTGTTGCTCGACGTTCACTTCGACATCCCCGAGCAAGAGCTCCTGCCCTACGAGAAGAGCGAGATCGGCAGCGATGGAGTGCGGGAGTCCGCGCTGGAGCGATTGCGCCGGAGCCAGGGACTCAGAATTCTCGATCGTCTTCGCGAGAGCCATCCTGATCTTCCCGTCATCGTCATGACGTCTCGTGACGATCTTCCGCTCGAGATTGACGCGGAGCGGTTGCGTGCCCAGGACTATACGTATTTGCTCGACGACGAATATCTCGACGCTCGTGGTCTCAAGCTCCAAATCGAAGACATTTTGGCACGGCGCGAACGACCCAGCGACAATGGCGACGAGCCGTTTTACTGGGGTACATCGACCGAGATGATGCAGCTCCAACGGCGCTTGGCGATCCTTGCTCGTGGTCGCTTGCCGGTGATCCTCTTGGGGCATACCGGCACGGGAAAGAGCTTGCTCGCACGGGAGTTCATTCATGCGCGATCGCAGCGTACCGGGCCGTTCGTGGCCGTCGACCTGTCCACGATGCCGCACGAGCTCATGGCTGCGCATCTATTCGGTGTAGTGAAAGGGGCGTATACGGGAGCGACGAGCGACCGCGAAGGCGTAATGGGACGCGCGCATGGAGGCACGCTCTTTCTCGACGAGATCGCCAACCTGAGTCTGGAGTTGCAAAAATCGCTCTTGCTGGTGTTGCAGGAGGGTCGTTACCACGCCGTTGGGTCGGTCGAAGAGCGCGTCGCGGACATCAAGCTGGTGGTTGCCACCAACGAAAATCTCCCGCGCTTGGTCCAGCAAGGCCGTTTTCGCGAAGATCTATACATGCGGTTGAACCCAGCAACCGCCATCACGCTTCCGACTTTGCAGGAACGTCGAGACGATTTTCAGCATCTGTTGCTGTTCTTCGTCCGGCGGGTCGCGCGTGAACCCTACAACTGCGATCTGTTGTTGCAATATGCCGATCAGCGAAACCTCGAGCTGCCTGCTGACGGACAGCCCGTACCGGTATCGGTCGGGCACAGGCTACCAGAACGGTCAGATGGGCGCACGATTCACTTGTTGCTGCATCCGAGCAGTTTCAAGTTGCTGCGCGAGTTTCCTTGGCCAGGGAATTTTCGCCAGTTCGAAATGGTACTGTCGAACCTCATGACGTTCACGCTCGTCGATCTGGTGGATCGAGCCGATCGCGTGGAGCCGGGCGATCCCGACCAGACACGTCGCGCGGAGGTGATTCCGATCCTGCCCCGCACGGTTCGCGAGCTACTCAAGCCGCTGGACGGAAACGATCCATCGTTGAGCACGCACGAACAAGGCGAGACTCGCGTAGCAGACTCCGCAGCTCGCGCTAGCGAAGGAGCGTTCCGACTCCACGTCGACGTGCGGCCCGCCGGCTCACTGAACGCCGTGAGTTGTGAAGTCGAACGTCAGTACCTCGAGCAACTGTTCGAGCTGTGCGACGGCGATCTTTCGAAAATGGCCGAAGTGCTGTTGGACGAGCGCGGTGGTGGCCGCAAGGTACAGCTTCGCATGAATCAACTAGGCATCAAGCTTCGCAAACTGAAACGTCGGGGCCGGTCGTGAACATGCGGCGTGGGCGGTCGGGGGGTGGTGCGCTCGCGTTGATCACCGCGATCATGGCGACGTCGTCGTTCATGTCCGATGGTGAGGCAGCCCCGCCGAGCCGCCGTGGCGAACACGGAGTGTCCAAACGGCGCACGCGGGAATCAGCGAGCTCGAGATCGAGAAAACCCACGGAAGCAGCGAGCACACCGTCTATCCGGTTCGACAACATATCCGAGCCGAATGACACTTCGATGTTGCCCGACCCCGTCGAGTTTCTGGAGGACCTCGGGCCTGGCCCCAACATTTCGCCTCAGGAACGTTTGGCGCTTCGCCGTGAGGAATTCGAGGCCCACATGTTCCGGGCGCTACGAGCCGAACGAGAGATCCGATGGGACGACGCCATCCGAGAATATACGGGTGCGCTTCAACTCGAACCCGGAAATCCAGCGGCATTGCTCGGGCGTGCGTATGCCCACAAGCACAGAAATCCACAAGGACGATGTGCACGTCGTGCGGTGGCGGACTTGTTGCTACTGCGCACGTACGACCCCCGGGGAAGTTGGCCGCAACATCGAGGTGAGCTGGTCGCTTGGATGGGTGCATGTGGACAGCTCTACGCCACGGAGCGGCTGGCTTTGGCACAAGAGCTCGCGAACGAGGTGCCTGGCACGAGTGGTCGACCTGCGGATATCCGTGTGTTGGTCGCCAAGTTGCACCAGGAGCAAGCCGATCTCGCATCTACCCAAGGCGAAGCCGCCGCCCAGCGTGAAGCCGCGTTACAAGAGCTGGAACGGTATCGTATCGAGACGCGAAAGCTCGGCAAACTCGCGAGCGCGGAAGCCCTTCGTATTCAGGCGGATCTCCATCGAGAGGTCGGCCAGCTCCGACCGGCGATCTCTGCCTATCGCGAGTTACTCAAGGTGCACGCACTCGCTCCCGAAGCCAATGGTGCCGACCGTTTGCTTTCGGAGCTCGAAGTGGACGTGGCGGTCGAGGACCTCAAGCGTACCCAGGGCGGCCGTCCCACCGAGCGCGCATCCATGGCATACGAGGCGGGACGCATGGCATTGGCCAGTGGCGACGTTGTTGGAGCCGAATCACGGCTCAAAGTCGCGATCGACGACTCACCGTGGTTTCCCAAGGCGCACTATTACCTCGGCGTCACGTATGCGCGCACTGGACAAATTCCGCAAGCGGTCGAGGAGCTCAAACAGGCGATACGCATGGATCGCTTCGACTATGAAGCTCACATGACGTTGGGCCTACTCTACAAGCGCGAGTTCGGAGGTGCAGAGGATGGCGAGGCCATCAAGCATCTCGATTTCGCGCTGCGCCTCCGACCCGATCTTCATCATCTGCATTTCGTGTTGGGGGAGCTCCATGCACGGGACAGCCGGGAGCGGGCGCGGTGGCATTTCGAGCGGTTCATCGAAAGCACGCCAGACGGTGACCCCGACGGCGAGCGTGCTCGTCGTGCTTATGACGAGCTGAGCCGCGACATGCGAGAGAACGAGCCGAAGCTGGTTCCTCCGCTACCGGACGCGTCGCTACGATTCCTAGATCCAGAGCTACAGCGAATGATCAACGAAGCCTACGTACGCGGCACCGAGCATCAGGATTGGGACCGTTCCGAGAAGATCCTGCGAGATGCTCAGGCGCGATATCCCAGCGAATTCGTGGTGCTCAACGAGCTCGCCAAAGTTGCGTACGCACAAGAGCGCCCCGGCAGCGCAAGACAGTTCTGGGAACAGAGCCTCGCCATGAAGGAAGATCAGTGGGAGGTACACGAACGTCTGGGCTTCTTGCTCGAAGGTGACCTCCCAGAAGAAGCAACCCCCCACTTTCGGCGTGCGGCCGACCTTGGCTCGGTGCGTGCTCGCTTCGCACTCGCGAACTTGCTTTGGCATCAAAACGAGCTGTTCGACGCCTCGGCGCAGATTGATCACTATTTGCGCGAGTCGGGGCCCGACGAGATGTATTGGGATCGCGCCCAGAGTCAGCGAGAGCGCCTGGATGCAGTGTTTTTGAAGATCTATCTCACTGGCGGGCTGTTGCTGGCCGTCTTGCTGGCATTACCAGCCTGGAGGATCTATCGCCGGCTGCGAGGAGCATCGCTCGCCCAGATGCTCGAGCGCGCGCCGAAGAGCTTTCCGGACGTGGCGCGGATTTTGAGTCTCGTCAGGCACGAGATTCTCAAGCACAACACGGCGTTTCTCGGCGACGTCGGAGGTGCTCTCGAGCTCGATCAAACAGATGCCGAGACGCGTGCGGCGATCCTCGGTCGCAGGTTGTTTGGCGACGCGCACTGGCCCCAGCGTCAGCATAGCTTGGACGTGCCAGCACGAGCGGCCTCGCGATTCACTGGTTCCCTCAGGCGCTCGCGCCCGCACCGGGGCATCTATGGTCGCTTTTTGGGGTATCTCGACGAACTGCAGAAGGTCGCGCGTACGCATGGGATTACGCTCAATCTCCATCGAAAAGACGCGATCTTCAGCCCCATGATTGCGACCTTCGAAGCGTTGGCCAGGCAGGCTGACGCCTTGCGCAATCCTTACGCGTTGCGCCCCAAGCGAAAGCTCGAGCTCGCGCGTTTGTTGTCGCGCGCGGGCCACGTGTTAGGGCGGCAGGCGTTCCAGCGCTTGAGTGGCCTGATTCAATCATTGTGCGTCGTTCACGTCGACAGTGATCTGGTCATGGAGATCTACAAGAACGTGGCTGCCGAGCAGCAGTTCGCTGGCCATCACTTCGCGGCGCTCGAAGTACGGGGCAGCGGCGCTATGGTTCGGATATTCCGTACCGATTTCGAAGACATCCTCACCAACGTACTGCGAAATTCGTTGCGTTCGAGCCTGCTCTACGCAACGCCGCCGGTGGGTCTCGCGATCGATCTCGTGACCGAGATCGACGAGATCACCGGCTTGACCACTCTCGCTGCACGCATCAAAGATCGCTCCCCCGAGCAACTCAGCAACGAGATGCTGCGTGGGCGTTATGTCGAGCGCGGCATGGGTATCACCGTCGATTTGCTGTCGCGCTACGATGGTTCGATTGGCGTGGAACCTGAAACTGGCTGGCAAAAGGCGGTGGTCCTGCGGTTTTTCACGTTGGAGGGATGAGGTGGTCGAAGCATCTGTCATCGAAGTGCTGATCGTCGAAGATGGAAACGAGTATCTCACTAACCTGTCTACGTTCGTGGCCGACGGGTTTTACTACACCCAAGCACGCAGCGGAGAGCAGGCGTGTCAGCTCGTGCTGGACCACGAACCCGACGTGGTATATCTCGACATGCGATTCGATCGCACGCCAGAGGAGGACTTGTTGGGTAGTATGGTGGAGCTGACCGCGCGGTTCAACGGCGACATGTTGCGAGCTCGGCGATTTCAGCAGGACAACCAGGGCCTGTTCGTTTTGCGAGCGCTTCGGAGCGCTGGTTTCGTGAAGCCAGTGATCCTCTCGTACGATTTCAACAACGAAGAACGGCGCTTTCGTGCGCTGTGCGACAAAGATCCGGCGTTGAGTTATTGCCCGGATTACGCCAATGCCGAGGCGATTCGTAATGCCATCCTCCATGCCGTAGGACGGTAGTCCTTTCCCGTCGGCCGGCGATGCGGCAAAGTCCAGGCGGTGGACCACCACCAACACGAACCTGCGATTCGGATGATCACGATGCCGCGTGACACCAACGCTCATGGAACTATTTTCGGCGGATTCATTTTGAGCTTGGTGGACCAAGCTGGTGCCATCGAGGCGCATCGTGCGGGTGGCGTACGCGTCGTCACGGTCGCGATGGACGAGGTGGAGTTCAAGCAGCCCGTGCACGTTGGCGACCTCGTGAGTTGCTATGCCACGGTCGAACGCATCGGTCGCACATCGATCACCGTACGCGTACGCGTAGTTGCGGAGCGGCCATTTGGCGCCAGCGTTCGTGTCGATGTCACGGAGGCCATCGTCGTGTACGTAAATGTGGACGAGCACGGCGTTCCCCATCCAATCTCCAGTGCTTCGGCGAGCGCAGCCGAACCTACCGGATGACAGGTCACGCGCTCTTGACCTGGTTCCAACTCGTGGGCAGGCTGTTCCCCGATGCGGTCGACACGACCCAGGAGGCGCTCATGAGCAGATTGCGATACGTGGTCCTCGGCATGGCTCTTTGTGGTCTCGGGACTGCCGGGTGTGCAGAGCAACCGGGCAAGAAGGAAGAAAAAAAGGACGACAAGAAAGTCGACAAGAACGTCGAGATCGGAAGCGAGAAGCTGGAAAAGGTGGAAAAGGCCGAAGACAAGAAGGCACCTTAGAACCGGCGGCTGACGCCTGTAGGGGCTGGGACATCGCAGGCCATGCGAGTGCACAAAACCCGGTCCGCAGCGACGCATGTGCATGTGTTGCATTCCACGAGCCATTGCTCACCCAAGCGGCGTCGTCCTCCTTCACAGGTCGCCTTGCTGTCCGGTCGCGCGGCATTACGTGATTTGCCACCGCACGCGACGTTCACGACCATCAGCGCCGTGAGCACCATCGAAGCGACCACGCCCGGCTTGTGTTGGGCGCGCCGAGATGTGACGTCTATCATGTTCGTATCGTGTTGTAACATGCGGCATGCGGCTACCGCTGCGTCATCCACCGCCGCGACGCGATGCCCTGCGCAATCGTTGCGCCTATCTCGAATCGCTCGCACATGCAGCGGTGGGGCTACCCCTTGGACCGGCCGCGCGGGCAATGGCTCCATCGAAGGCGCGTGGACGCCATGGCAATGCCTTGCAATGGCACTTTGGCCTCGATCCCTTCGATCACCACGCGACGCCGGACTGGGAACAACGTATCGAGATCAAGCTTGTGTCGGTGTGGTCGCGCGCGACAGGGAGGCTGGCATGCGACAAGCTCAAGGTATGTGATGCCGAGGTCGATCCGTGGGTCAAGTTGGCCAACGTATTGTGGGTGATTGCCGATCGGTTGACCAGGGTCGTGATCGGATACGTGTTTTCGAACCTGGCCGGTGCTGCCAGGGAGGCGCTCGAGCACAGTTGGACGGTTGATCCCCATTTCGAGGCCCCAGCCATGTTCATCGAATCCCGCGACGGACCCGGCGGCAGCGACCCGGCCTACTACATTGCAGCGCGATGGCTCAATCAGTTCGTCCTGGGCAAGCAGGCGTATCGCGGTGTGTTTCCGTTCGACGAATCGCTTCGTGGCGCCGGACAGCTCGTGCTTTGGCGTGGAGCCTCGGCCACCCGTTGTCCGCACTGCGGGGCGCCGATTCATATCACGACGTCGAGGCTCGAGCATGGGGGGGCGGCCGCGGCTCGTCACGGTATGCCCCTTGGAGCGTGCGCGGTGGCGTCGATGGTGGTGGTCGACTCCTCCAGGTTGTGTTTGCCGGTCGGGCATGCGCTTCGTCCGTATCTCGAAGCAGCGTTGGAGGGCACGACAGGTGTGCGGCCGCTTCGCCGACTCGTGCACGATGTCCCCGAGCCCGAGGACCATTTGCACTGAGGGCCGGTCCCAAAACTCACCTCGCGTACGAAATCGAGAGCCCAGGACAGCCGACCATGCTGTCCTGGGTTCTCCCCCAGGTAAGAATGCGTTTCCGTTTCAGCACCGACCAGGCAGCCGCGGAGCAGCGCGGAAGGCCAAGGTAAATCCAAGTCATCTACGAATTTTCACCGAACGTGAAGCGTGAAGAAGCCAAATTTCAAGCTATAAAGAAGAGAAGAAAGCCAAGCCAAGCCATTGTGTTGGGAAGTTAAGGTCGTCTGCTCAGCTTCCGGGAAGGGTTGCAATCGCCGACGACGCTGCCTACCAAGCACGCGACGGGCCAATCCATGCAATCATGGTCAAATCCTTGAAATTTCAGCGGGCGCGGACGCGCAGCCCGGGTGTCTGGTCGATTCCACGGGTCGGGGTATGACGTCGATGTCGTGGGCACTGGGAAATTCGGGTGGCGCCCTATGACACGGATGTCTGTGTTGAAGGTGGTTGTTGGAGTGATCTCCGCGTGATCGAACTGCGCCTGCGCTATCCGCGAACGCGTGACATCGCCTGATCGCGTGCTTTGCGCTTACGCGAGGTCTTGCCGCAACGACGGATACCTGCGGCGGCGAACGCGTTGTGCGACCCATGGGCACAAATTCGAGTACAGACTCCCGAACACAAACCTTGGCCACGAGTCGCAAAAAACGCTTTGAAGCCGCGGTGGTCGGCGGCACTGGCTACGGTGGAGCAGAGCTCATCCGGCTGCTGCTTCGACACCCTGCGGTCGAGCTCACGCGCGTGACCAGCATCGATCACGTTGGTGAAGCCGTCGAGGCATTGCACCGCAGTTTCCCGCCGACCGGGCTCGTGTTCGAAAACCTGGCGCTGCACGACGCGGCCCGCGACGTCGACGTGGTGTTTCTCGCGCTACCGCACAAGGTCGCGGCGCGAATGGCCCGCGAGCTGGAACCGTTGAGTGCGCGCGTCATCGATCTGTCTGGTGATTTCCGCTTGCGTGACGCTTCGAGCTACGCTCGCTACTACGGTGCTCCGCATCCCCATCCCGAGTTTCTCGGAACATTCGTCTACGGGTTGCCGGAGCTATATCGCGACGCGATTTCTGCCGCTCGGCGTGTGTCTTCGCCCGGCTGTTTCGCAACTTGCATCGCCGTCGGACTGCTGCCACTGGCACGTGCGGGCCTGCTCCAAGGTTCGATTCGTACCGTGGCGTGCACCGGCTCGTCTGGCAGCGGCGCCTATGCCAGCGACACCACACACCATCCACTGCGCGCGAGCAATCTCAAGCCGTACAAGCCGCTCGAACATCAACACATACCCGAGATCGAGCAAACGCTTGCCGACGCGTGCCACAAGGGTGGCCATGCTGCGAGCTTTCGTTTGCAGCTGGTTCCCGTATCCGCTCCGCTCACGCGCGGCATTTTGGCGACGAGCTTCGTACAGGTGCCAGGACGCTACGACCAAGCTAGCGTGCGCGCGATCGTCCAGGACGCATTCGCTGAGGCCACATTCGTACGGGTACTCGATAGCGGCCCCCAGGCCGAAGTCGTCGCAGTCAAGGGCACGATGTGGCTCGATGTTTCCTTCGCTTTGGCCCAGGTCGATCCCGCCAACGGATGTCGCGAGCTGGTCGTCATGACGGCGCTCGACAATCTCGTGAAAGGCGGCGCAGGCCAGGCCGTACAGTCCATGAACCTGATGCTCGGCTTGCCCGAGTCGCAGGGATTGGACGCGCCGGGGCTGTGGCCGTGAAAAACGCCTCAGGCAGCCGAACTGCGGTGTTGAAGTTCGGTGGAGAGGTGGTGGAGGACCGCGCTTCACTCAAGTCCGTGCTCGAGGACGTGGGTCGGCTGGTCACCAAAGGATGGAAGCTGGTGCTTTGTCACGGTGGTGGGCCACAGGCGAACGCGTTGCAACAGCGACTCGGGATCCCCACCAACAAGGTCGGAGGTCGTCGTATCACCGATGAGGATACGCTCTACGTGATGAAATGCGTGTTGGCCGGCGCGGTGGCTGTCGACGTGGTGGCCGCTTGCGCCGCTGCGGGTGTCGACGCCGTCGCGATCTCGGGTGTGAGCGGTGCTCTCGTCACGGCCCGTCGGTGTGGTCCACGGCGTGTGAGCGGCGGAGGCGACGAGCTCGTCGATTTCGGACTGGTAGGCGAAGTACTCGAGATCCGTACTGGAGTCATCGAAGCATTGTGGCAGGGCGGCTATGTGCCGGTCGTCAATTCGCTGGGCATCGCGCGGGAACTCGAATCCGATGGTGCTCGCGCGATGGTGTTCAACATCAACGCCGATACCGTTGCGTCGGAGCTGGCGGCAGCGTTGGGCGTGGAGCATTTGTTTCTGATGACGTCCGTGCCCGGTGTGCTGCGCGACAAAGACGATCCCTCCACGAGAATCCCGAAGCTCACGGCACGTGAGGCACGTGCTGCCATTGCGCAGGGCGTCATCGTGGGAGGGATGATTCCAAAGGTCGAGGAGGCGTTGACAAACATCGCAAAGGGCATCGCCAAGATCCACGTGCTTGGAGCGGGACCGGGTGTGTTGGAAATCGAGGCGGAACAGCCGGGAACGTGCGGTACGGTACTCATTCGCGATTGACGAAAGCACGGAATAGCCAATGGTTTCGTTTTGGGAACGAGACGCGGTTGCCGCAAAGGGTGTGTGTTATAAGCATCCGGCAGTGGGCACGGACCCTTCGTTCGAGCTCGAGGCCAGTTTGGCGAATGCGGTCAGCGAGGCGTTCGAACGCGAACAGGTGCCGTGGCTCGCGACGCTGGTGGATCAGCCGAGTCACACGCTTGCGCGTGACGACGTGGAGCTCGCAGCGAGCCTGGTCGACGTGCTGGCTGACGAAGTGGGACTGGTGCGAGAGCTCCATCACGACCCTCGCGGTCGCTTCGCGGCGCATCGCGTGTATTCGACCGGTTTGGCCCGTGAGCCCACGCACGCCATGCTCCTAGTGGGACACGTCGACACCGTACATCCCCGCGCGAGCGGTTTCGTTCACTTCCAACGGGGATCCGCGGGCGGGCAGGCACGTGATGTTGCTCGCGGCCCGGGTGTGCTCGACATGAAGTCCGGATTGAGCATCGTTTTGTTCGCCATCAAAGCGCTACGGCGCTGTGCACCCGAGCTGCTCGACGCTTTGCCGTTGCGATTCGTGTGCAACACGGACGAGGAAGTCGGTTCGCCATCGAGCAGGAGCTTGTTCGAGCTGCTCGCTCCAATCACCAGCATGGCGTTGGTATTCGAAGCAGGGCGGAATCACGACCGCATCGTGACACGCCGCAAGGGCGGCGGTACGTTCGAGATTCGTGTACGTGGTCGTGAAGCACACGCCGCCAACGATCATGCCAACGGCGTGAGCGCGATCCACGTGTTGGCACGGATGATCGATCGGCTCGAAGCGCTGACCGACTACGAGCGCGGACTGACCGTGAACGTTGGCCTATGTGAAGGTGGTTCGGCCAAAAACACGGTACCAGGCGCAGCATCGTGTACGGTGGATGCTCGATTCTCCACGAGCGAGGCTGCGCGAGAATTCACGCGAACACTCGACGAGCTCGTGCGAGAAGTCCATGCCGAGCTGCCGAAACGGCTGCGCGCAGCAGTCCTCGAGCTTTCGGGGTCAATCACCCGTCCTCCCATGCAGCCAGGCCCAGGTACCGATGCGCTGCGGGAGCGCTACGAAGCGTGCGCGGTGGCGTACGGTCTCGGTGGCGGAGAGGCGCCTCTGCAAGGAGGAGGATCGGATGCGAACCTGCTCGCAGTCTGCGGTGTGCCATGTATCGACGGTTTGGGCCCGTTCGGAGAGCGCTACCACACGCACGAGGAGTGGTGCAGTCTCACCAGCCTAGAGCGTAAGACCAAAACATTGACGTGTTTTCTGTCGCGAGTGGCGCGTGGGCAAGGCGAAGCACAGTCCAGGGAGATCCATGAGTGACGCAGACGTTTTGGCGCTATTGACGATTGCGCTGTGCCTCATTGCCAGCATGTTCTTCTCGAGCAGCGAGACTGCGATCACGAGTTTCGGTGAACGCCGCGCCCGTCAGTTGATGGAGGAGGGCACCCGGCAGGGGCGTATCATGTCGTTTTGGGTGCGCGAGCCGGTACGCGTGCTCTCGACCATCTTGGTGGGTAACAACTTGGTCAATACCTTGCTCGGATCGGTGATCACGGCGTTTGCCATCCGTCATCTTGCTGACGGCGAATACGGCCGATACGCAGTCCCGATCGCGGTAGTGGCCGCGACGGGTATTTTGCTGATATTTGGCGAGATCACGCCGAAGGCGTTTGGCCGGCTCTATTCACAAAGATTCGCCGTGCCCGCGCTGATGGTCTTGGCCGTGCTCGCGCGCATCATGAGCCCCGTGATTTGGCTTTTGACACAGATCACGAATTCCATGCTTCCCAAAGCAGCCCGCCAAGACGACGTCCCGCCGTTTCATCGCGTTACCCAAGGCGAGCTCGATTACCTCGTCAAAGTCGGCCAAGAGGAAGGTTCGATCCCAGCCGAGCAAGCGGCACTCTTGCGCGGTATTTTCCGGTTCGAGGACAAGGTCGTGCGTGACATCATGGTTCCCCGTGATCGACTGACGGCGGTCGATTTGTGTTGGGACGTCAATCGTGTGCAAGACCTGGCAGCGAGCTCTGGTCACAGTCGTATGCCTGTGTACGAAGGCAACCTCGACACGATTCGCGGCATCCTGCACATCAAGCAGCTGGTTGGACGCAAAGGGCAGGGGCCAGAGGTGCTCCGCGAAGTGGTGCGTCCGCCGATGTTCGTGAGTGAGAGCCTGCTTATCCAGGACTTACTACGTCGGTTCAAGGAGCAACGAATCCACTTGGCGATCGTGGTCGACGATGCGGGCCACACCGTGGGGGTCGTGACCCTGGAGGATGTACTCGAACAGATCGTCGGCCAGATCTTCGACGAAACAGATCGCGCACCGCAACAACTCGGCAACGATGGGATGGGCCCACACTACCTGGACGGACAAGCCAGCTTGCGTACCGTCGAGGAGTTGTTGGGGATCGAGCTCGAGGAGATGGAAGGCGTGAGTAGCATCGGCGACCTGCTCACTCAACTCGCCGGACAGATACCCATCGCCGGCTCCGTGGTGGTGTGGGACGGACTGCGCTTCAAAGTGTTGGCGGCCGACGATCGGCACGTCATCCGGGTTAGTGTGGAGCAGATGGAGATTGAGGAACCCGAGCACGATTGGGATGCTCGGCCTCGGCCTTGAATCCCGATACGCCACCCGACACGACGAACGTCATCAGCTCTGCGCTATCGCACGAAATCGTTTCGACCGCGTCACGCGAAAGTACGACGAGGTTGCCCGCGAAATTGTACGACTGTGGAAAATATACCGCGACGTGGCCAGACAGGCCCAGAAACGCGAGGTCCGAGCGAGTGACGAATCCCAGCACACGCGCCGGTTCGTCATGGTTCAGACGTACCAACACGGGCTGATCGAAACTCTTGCGGTCCCCCACGAACGCGCCGATCAGGTCACGGATCGACGAATACAGCAGCTTGACCAATGGTAGGCGAGAAAACAACGATTCCAGGTTCCTCACCAGCCCACGCGTGACGAGATTGCTGCCCAGCCACCCTACCGCAGTGATGGCCAACAGCGTGACGGCGAATCCCAAGCCGGGTATGTGCCGTCCGCCAAGCTCGGGAACGGCAATCAAGCTGTCGATGCGCACGAACAGAACCCACACGATGTAGAGTGACGCCGCGATGGGAACCACGATCAGTAACCCCCGAAAGAAGTATTTTGCCAGCGCTTTCATGTCGTGCTCCCGAGTGCCCGCGCGAGTACCCACGTGGGAAACTCGTCACGATAAAGCGTGTAGTCCAGCACTGCAGTATTGAAAAAACATCCCGTAGCGGGTTCCATGGGCCATCCTCCGTGTTGCTCTTGCCGTTGCAGCAGGAACTCGAGGCCGCGGCGGATGGTGGCCTGTTCGTGGGGAGCCGCGCGCTGCAATGTGAGCAAGGCCCACGCGGTTTGTGTGACGAGACTCGGTTGTTCGCGCGGCAACTGGATGTCCCGCTGCTCGAGCATGCCCAGCCAGCTCTCGCCCCAGCCACCGTCCGCTCGTTGAGAGCCGACGAGATAGAGGCACGCACGAGCAATGCTCGGGTGCTCACGCATGATTCCTGCGGCAAGCAAGCTGGACACCGCGAAATACGTGCCGTACGTCAGGTTGATGCCCCAAAAACCGAGCCACCCACCTCCGGCTTGTTGCTTGGAGAACAGAAAGTTCGTTCCGAGCGCGATGGCGCGATCGATCTTGCGTTTCAACTCGGGGGTGATCGCGTCGCCCAGCGCATGCGTTGTCGAGGCCAGGCTACGGACGCAGCTCGCAGTACACTCGGTGTAGCTGTATTCCAGCATGCAGTTGCCGTAGATCTCGGCAGGGTTGAAATGTTTGAGTACCATGCTGCCCCGCCGGGATTCGTACGATCCGAAGCCCCCGTCGTCGTTTTGCCGCAATAACATGAACTCGATCGCGGCCAGCTTGTTACCGTGCTGGAGTTTGCCGGCTTGGTCCGAGAAACCAAGCCGTTCGGCGGTCATGAGTGCCTCCAATGCTTCGGCAGTGCAGTCGCTCACCGGCCAGGGATGCCGCTCGTCGGCAAACCCCCAACCGCCGTACGCCGGGGAGCGATGGTGCCTCGCTCCGCCGCGAATCTCCTCGAGCATCTGAGCTTGCCTCAACCAAGCTGCCGCGTCTCTCACGATCGTCTGGGATTCCGGTAGCCGTGGACCTTCGCACACGGCCTGGATCACGAAGCTCGTGTCCCAAATGTCGCTGCGTGCGCCCGCGACTCTCGTTCCATTCATGTCATCCTCCCAAAACCAGTACTCGAGCCCGTTCAACGCGCGCGCGAGCTCGGGGTGGTGTGGCTGCGTGCTATGGAGCGCCAAACAGAACAGCAAGCCATTCACCGGACTCAGACACACGTACTGTGTGCTGCGGAATTCGAACAAGATGTGCTCGAATGCATGTGCGAGGGCTCGTTTGCGCAGTGATATTGGGGCCCAGCGCTCGAGCGCGCGCAGTGCCCCAAACGCAGCCCGGAGGCCCAGACCGGGCACCTCGAACGCATCGGTCTCGGCCAGATCGTCACGGTAGTTGTCGAACGGAAACCGCTCATAACCATCGGGGTAGAGTTCTTCGCGGATGGCCAGTGTCATGTCGTCGAGTGGTGCGCTGAAACGCAGACCGTACAAATACGAAAGACCGAGATAGATCAGCCGCATGTGATTGTACAGTCGCCTCGGGTGCATGGGAGACGCTTCGGGCAACAACCACAGCTCTGGCAGAATCGGCTGGACGCCGGACCACGGATAAAGGCCGAGAATGGCCAGCCAGGTGCGTCCCCAAGTTGGCATACCTCGCATGCCGCCACGTGCCTGGATCCATCGCAAAGCACCCGCGACCAATGGATCGCTGTGTCCCCAGCCGAGCAGGCGCAACGTTACGTACGCCAGCACGGTGTGAAACAGCCATGATCCACTCTCGACATGCATGCCCCATCCTCCATCGGATTGGACCAGACGCTCGAGCATCACGCGAATGCGACGGCGCCGCTGATCGGGGATTTCATGGCCGAGAACGTGGCAAACGATCACGTATTGGCACGCGAGCATATTGTTCCACACGACTTCACCGGCAAACGCACCACGTGACTGCTGCAGCTCACGTAGGTGAGCCAATGCCTTTCGATATGCGTCGTTTAGACGCGGATCGTTCATGACTTCGGCCTCATGATCAGAAACCATTGATATGGCAAAAACGTCTCCTCGCGCTCGAGCACGAAGCCGGCCAACTCGAGCTCCTGCAAGGCCAGCTCCTTCGAAATACGATGTTGCGGCTGTGGAGCTACTTTGCTACCCGGATCTGCGGTCTTGTGAAAGTCGATGATGGCCAACACGCCGCCTTGCTTCAGCGCCTTACGTATCCTACGTAGGTATTCCACACGATCAGGCAAGAACGGCAACGTGTTTGCAATGAAAATCAAATCGAGCTCGCCATCGGGGAGCGCCGGGTCGTCATAGAATGCCAGTCGCGGTTCGATGTTCGGAGTGCCCCAGGCCTCGCGGTTTTGCACGATGTGCTGAAAAAATTCATCGTCGACATCGACCGCGTAGACTTTGCCCTTCGGCACCTGGAGAGCTAGGCGGCGCGTGAAATACCCCGAGCCAGCGCCGATGTCTGCGATGACGGCTGTCGTGCTCGCAACGGGAAGGCTGCGCACGACGCGATCCGGCATTTGCCAACGATCGCGAGACGGATCATCGAAGGCCACGATCATCGCGGTGGGATCTTCGTAGTGTTTTGGCGGTCCTTCACCGTGCCGTCGACATCCGCACCACGGTGCCAGTGCAAGCAACCACACGCACGTGTGGTGCCGAAACCGTGCCGTGCGAGCAGTCGCGCGCGTGTGCGAGATCATGGCGGCGAGCGTAGACGCACACGGCGGTCCTGAAAAGCCCCCGCGGTCATTCACGGGCTCGGCACGAACAGCCCGTGAGCATCGAAAGCGCGTCCATCGACCCGGCAGCGAGCAACTGCGGGTACACTGCCGGCACCGTGCAGTGCCGAATGCACCCCGAGCAAGAGGCCATCGGAATCTGTGGCCGTTGCGCTACGGGTTTCTGCGAGATCGATCGACGAATCCAGCCACGTGGTCCGGACTTGTGCCAACGCTGTCATCTGGATCCACGTTCGCGAGCGCTGCCGATCGAGGTGCCGGAGTCGCGGGCCAATGAAACTCGCGCGTCGGGGTGGTGGGCGCGTAGCGGCAGAACCTTGGCAGCGCTGCTCGTGCATCCAAACGCGTGCTTCCGTGCGTTTCCGGAACCAGTCGACCACGGCCTGGTGCTGAAATTCCTCGCGACGGTGAGGCTGCCCCTTTGGGTGGCATTGTTGCTGGCCCTGGCCGTCCGGCATGGCTTACGGGACACACCCGAGCCCATGCGGATCGTGGCCATTCACGCGTTCCTCGAGCCAGCCTTGGTGCAGGCATTGAGCGTGTGGTCATTGTTGTTGGTGCCGGTCGGTATCCCGCTCGTCTACTTTCTCGCTGGCTTGCTGGCCCATGCCAGTCTCGACCTGGCAGGGGGTGCGCCCCGTTCGATTGGAGCCACCATGCGCGCGGTCGGCTATGCCATTGCACCCGGGCTAATGTTGATTTCTGTGCTCGACCTCGTCGTCTATCTGTTCTACCCGAGCGGTATGATGTACTTCGTCGGTGTGACACTCATCGCAACGTTGCTGGTTCCACGACTGGCCTTGGCATTGGCGAGCACGCACGGCGTACATGTGGTGAGAGGTGTATTTGCGGCCATGTTACCTCTTGCACTCGTGTGTACGAGCATGGTGGCGCGGCACGTGCTCGATCTCGAAGACCTGTTGTTTCTGTCCACGTTTCCGCAGGATCGCTACGTGATTCCGTGAATGTCATCCCCGACATCGATTTGCCACTGGGTTTTTCTCCACCTGGAGAAGCGCGTTCACCGTTCACCATCCGTCAGGCCGTTGCTTGGGGGGACATGGACGCCATGCAGCACGTGAACAACGCCACGTACCTGCGATGGTTCGAAAACGTGCGCTTCCTCTACTTCGAGCTGGTCGGCCTGAACGCCTTGCATCGAGCCGAGCGCATTGGTGCTATTCTCGCTCGTACAGAGGTGGATTTTCTTGCACCGGTGACTTTTCCGGACGATTTACTCGTCACGGCTCGTGTCGTGCGTATCGGCAATACGAGTTTGGTGATGCAACATCGCGTTTGGTCCAGCAGCACGAGCCGGATCTGCGCCAAGGCTGAAGCGATCGTCGTCGTCGTCGACTATGCCCACGAAGCACGTCCAACGACCATTTGGGAGCCGATCCGGGCCGCGATTCGAGCTCTCGACGGTGACGTCGAGGCGTAGCCCCCCATCCGACCGGGGCCTGGGTATGATGTGCCATGCCGAGTTCGCGCAGGAGCTTTCTCGTGGCATCCGGGTTGGCCTCTGCCGGCTTGCTGGTGCCCGTGGGGGGGCGCGCAGCGCCCGAAGACATCCGCCGGCCCGCCGGTGCATCCTCA
>Ga0187893_10005863_pt1 | contig 21573 bp, 17 predicted proteins | sample MA1701074metaG_FD_139574 | JGI IMG/M metagenome (GOLD analysis project Ga0187893, IMG submission 139574) | White microbial mat communities from a basaltic lava cave in the Kipuka Kanohina Cave System on the Island of Hawaii, USA - MA170107-4 metaG ...
GCGCGCCAACATCCTGCGAGATCCGAACCTGCCGAACTCGGAGCGCACGCTGCTGCGCTGGTTCGACACCTCGGCCTTCACGCAGCCTGACACTTTCACCTTCGGCACGGGCGGGCGCGGCACGGTGCGCGGCGACGGCGTGATTAACTTCGACATCTCCGTGCTCAAGAATTTCTTCTTCGCCGAGCAGAAAGGCTTCCAGTTCCGGCTGGAGATGTTCAACGCCTTCAACCATCCCGATTTCGGCTTGCCGGGCGCGACGTTGAACGGGCCGGGCTTCGGCGTGGTCTCGAGCGCGCGCGGCGGGCGCAACATTCAGGCGGGCTTGCGCCTGGTCTTCTGAGCTTGCTGTCGTGGGACAAGATGGCATCTTGTCCCACCCGGTGGGCGCAACATTCAGGTGGGCTTGCGCCTGGTCTTCTGAGCTTGCTGTCGTGGGACAAGATGCCATCTTGTCCCACCCGGTGGGCGCAACATTCAGGCGGGATTGCGTCTGATCTTCTGAAACGGGCAAGTTTCATCGGAAGCGAGAAGTGGATAACAGTTGGCGCCAGAAAGGAAAATGTGGGAAAGAAAAATAAATCCCTGATTCCACTCCTATTTTCCTTTCCCACATTTTCCTTTCTGGCGCTGGCTCGTGAGACCAATCGTTATCTGGAATATGAAACTTGCCCTGAAACGATCAAGAAAGGTAACGATATGAACCGGAGTTCACCGTTTACGCGGCGCCAATTTCTGAAAACCTCCGCCGCCGGCCTGGCGTTGGCCAAACCTTCCGTGATCGGGGCCAACGAGACGATCCGGCTGGCGCTGATCGGTTGCAGCGACCAGGGCGCGCTCGATTTGCAGGAATGTCTGAAAGCGCCGAAAACAAAGGCGGTCGCGCTCTGCGACGTGGATCAAACCCAGCTCAACAAAGCCGCGCAACGGTTCGGCGGCGCGCTGGACCTGACCGGCGATTTCCGCCGCATCCTCGACCGCAAGGATGTGGACGCCGTGATCATCGCCACGCCTGACCATTGGCACGCGATCCCCGCGCTCCAAACGCTTCAGTCCGGCAAAGACCTGTTTCTGGAAAAACCTATCGGCCACACCATCCGCGAAGGCCAGTTGCTTGTGAGCGCCGCCCGCGACCCAGGCCGCGTCGTTTCGGTCGGCTTGCAGCAACGCTCCGGTTCGCTCTTTGTGCAAGCGATGGCAGTCATTCGCTCGGGCCAGCTCGGCAAAATCCCGCTGATCCATTGCTGGAACGCCTGGAACGACAAGGTCAATTACAAGGCGGGTTACCGGCAATTGAAGAAAGCGAAAAACTCGCCGCCGCCCGCGGGCGTGGATTACGATTTCTGGCTCGGCCCAGCGCCCAAACGCGAGTTCAACCAGGATCGGTACAACGGCACTTATCTTTACTATTGGGATTACAGCGGCGGGATGACTATCACCTGGGGCGTCCATCTGATTGACACGGTGATGCAGTTTATGAACGTCACGGCGCCCTTGAGCGTGACGGCTTCGGGCGGCAAATACGTGTTCGACGACGATCGTGACACGCCGGACACGGTGGAGCAGGTCTTCGATTTTCCCGGCTTCACGCTGACCTATTCCTGCCGCCACGCCAACGCCTTTCCGAGCGGCAGCCCCGCCTCGGATCACGGCATCCGGTTTTTCGGGACCGAAGGCACGCTGCTGCTCAACCGCAGCGGTTACCAGATCATCACCGAAGGCAAAAAGCCGCAGACGATCAACAGCCCGGCGGGACTCGAAGCGGGCTGGGGCGTCCATCAACGCAATTTCATCGAGTGCCTGATCTCGCGCCGGGCGCCAAACTGCACGATGCTCGAAGGCCACCATTCGACGACGGCCTGTCAACTGGCCAATATCGCGTATCGCACCGGGCGCAAAATTCGCTGGGACTCGGACAAAGAGCAAATTCCCGGAGACGTGGAAGCCGCGCGATTGATGACCAAGAAATATCGCGCTCCCTGGTCGCTGAAATGAGGTTGCCGAGGCTGCACATGAAAAAAATATACCTGATTGCGCTATTGCTCTTTTGCGTCGCGGTCGCGCTGGCGGGGCGTTTGGTCGCGGGGCAAGACCGCGCCTGGAAACCGCCGCCCAAGCGATCCGACGCCGTCCGGGTGTTGCTGGTCACAGGCGGCCACGATCACGATGTGGAATTTTATTCGGTCTTTGACGATCCGGGGATCAAGACCGTCGTGGATCCACATCCGGCGGCGTTCTCCGGCGATATTCGCAAGCGCGCCGACGTGCTGGCGCTCTACGACATGATGAAAAGCATTGACGAGCGGCGGCGCAATCACCTGCGCGCCTTTGTCGAGAGCGGCAAAGGCGTAGTCGTCCTGCATCACGCCATCGGCGATTACATGGACTGGCCGTGGTGGTCCGAAGAGGTGGTCGGAGGGCGCTATCTGTTCGAGCCGGCGAATGGAAAAAAATCGAGCTACCGCCACGATGAAGAGCAGCTCATCACCGTGGCGGCGGAGCATCCGATCACGAAAGGCCTCGGCGCTTTCCGCATCTTTGACGAGACCTACAAGGACATGTGGATTTCGCCCGGGGTCAAGGTGTTGTTGCGATCGGACAATCCGACCAGCGATGGTCCGGTGGCCTGGATCAGTCCTTACCAGAAATCTCGCGTCGTTTATCTGCAACTCGGTCACGACCGCCACGCCCATCTGAATCCGAAGTATCAACAGTTGGTGAGAAACGCGATTCAATGGGCCGCGGGGAAGGCCAATTGAGATTCACTTCCATGAAAACAATGCGACTCATCATCGTCATTTTCCTTTTTGCCGTGACAGCGGCGCCGGCAATGGGGCAAACCGGAGCGCGTCCGAACGTGTTGCTTGTCTTGTCGGATGATCACAGCGCGGCGCACGTCGGCGCCTACGGCAACGCCGACATCAAGACGCCGAACCTCGACAAGTTCGCGGCGCAGGGGATGCGCTTCGAGCGGGCGTATGTCGCCGCGCCGCAGTGCGTGCCTTCGCGCGCGGCGCTGATGACCGGGCGCTCGCCCGTCGCCGTGCAGATGACGCGCTTCTCGGCGCCGCTTGCGGAAGAGTACAAGACGTGGCTGGAACTGTTGCGCGCCAGCGGCTATTTCGCTGGCGTCGCCGGGCGCTCGTTCCACCTCGACGGATCGGGCAATCAGCCGCCGGAAACCGTTGCGGTCTTCGACAAATACAACCTGCGCACTTTCCAGCGGCGGCTCGATTACGCCAAGCAGGGCAATGCGCTGGCGCAGTACCGCGAGTTTCTCGACCTGGCGAAAGGCAAACCATTCGCGCTGCAACTCTGCTTCAGCGACCCGCACCGCCCGCTGGACGCCAACGCCATTCCGGTTCCGCACGACCCGGCCAAGATCAAACTGCCCGCGCATTACCCCGACACGCCCGGCGTGCGCGCGGATTTCGCGCGCTATTACGACGAGATTGCGCGCTTCGACAGTTCCTTCGCCGAAGTTCTGGAAGAGTTGAACAAGCGCGGGCTGGCTGAAAACACGATCGTGATTTTCCAGGGCGACAACGGCGCGTCGCAGTTTCGCGGCAAAGGCACGCTCTACGAATTCGGCGTCCGCGTGCCTCTCATCGTTCGCTGGCCGGGCAAGGTCAAAGCCGGATCGGCGACCAGCGAGCTTTTTTCCGGCGAAGACCTCGCGCCGACGCTGCTCGAAGCCTGCGGTCTCAAGCCATTGAAGGAGATGACGGGGCGCAGCTTTTTGAAGCTTTTGCGCGGCGAAAGCTACACAGGCCGCCAGTATGTGTTCGCCGAACGCGGCGCGCACGGTTCGGGATTGCCGACCGGGACCTCCCCGTTCGACCTGGGCCGTGTGATCATCGGCAAACGCTACAAGCTGATTTACAACGCGCTGTGGCAATTGCCATATCAACCAGTAGATTTTGCGGGCGACGCTTTCTGGAAAGAGCTTCAGCAGATGAGCAAGGACGGCAAGCTGTCGCCGCTGCATCAGCGACTCTATTTTTCGCCGACGCGCCCGATGTTCGAGTTGTTCGACCTGGAAGCCGACCCGGACGAATTCAACAATCTGATAGACAGCCCGGAACACGCCGCTGTCGCGCGTGAACTCAAAGCGGCGCTGCAGGAGTGGATGATCCTGGAGCGTGATTATCTGCCATTGCCGGTTCCACCTCCCCCGGCGCGGTGAGCCTCGCACGGGCGAACGCCGGAGACTTTCACTGCCTCGACGAAGCTTATGAAGATCGGAAAATGTTTTATGGTTTTGGCGTTGTTGCTCGCGCTGCCCGGCGCCGTTCCTGGCGCCGGGCAGCGCGAGCAGCATTCAACGCGCCCGAACATCGTTCTGATTATGGCGGACGATCTAGGTTACGAGACGCTGGGCTGTTACGGCGGCGCTTCCTATCGCACGCCGAACCTGGATCGTCTGGCCGCCGGCGGGATTCGCTTCGATCACGCGTACGCGACGCCGCTCTGCACGCCGACGCGCGTGCAACTGATGACCGGCAGGTACGCGCACCGCGACTGGCTCGGCTTCGGACTGCTCGACCCGAAAGCCCGCACCTTCGGCCATCATCTGAAAGACGCCGGATACAAAACGCTGATGGCCGGCAAGTGGCAATTCACGAGCTACGACCCGGTGGATTATCCGGGCGCGGCGAAACGGCGCGGCATCGGGATGCGCGCCGCGGACGCGGGCTTCGATGAATACAGCCTTTGGCACACGGGGCATACTGAAGACAAAGGCTCGCGTTACGCCGACCCGGTGATCTTCGAGAACGGCAAGTTCCGCGAAGACACGCGAGGCAAATACGGCGACGACCTCTGGACTGATTACGTCAACGGGTTCATCGAACGCCATCGCCGCCAACCCTTCTTCGTCTATTACGCGATGGCGTTGACGCACGACCCTTTCGTTCCCACGCCCGGCAGCCCGGAATGGATTGATCCCGCGCGCCGGCACAAGGCGGAGCTTCGGTACTTCAAAGACATGGTCGAATACGCCGACAAACTGGTCGGCAAAATCGTGGCGAAGCTGGACGAGCTCAAGCTGCGCGAAAACACGTTGATCATCTTTTACGGCGACAACGGCACTAATCAGCGGATCAGCTCGCAAATGGGAGAACGAGCCGTGCGCGGCGGCAAAGGGCTGATGACCGACGCGGGAACTCGTGTGCCGCTGATCGCCAACTGGAAAGGGGCGACGCCGGCGGGCCGTGTTTCCACCGACCTGATTGATTCGACCGATTTCCTGCCGACTCTCCTCGACGCCGCGCGGCGCAAGCCTCCGGTTGGCGCCGCAATGGACGGGCGCAGCTTCCTGCCGCGGTTGCGCGGAGAGAAGGGCCGTCCGCGCGAATGGCTGTACATGCATCACGATCCGCGCCCCGGCTGGGACAAGGAACGTTTCCGCCTCGAACGCTTCGCGCGCACGCAACGGTTCAAGCTGTATGACGACGGGCGGCTCTTCGATATTCCGGCGGATGTCCTGGAAGAGAAACTGATCGCGCAGGGCGCGGACACTAAAATTTCAGCGGCGGCGCGCGCGCGGCTGCAAAAGGTTCTGGATTCGCACAAGCCCTTCCCTGTGTTCACGCCTGATAAAACTCCGTGAGCCTGTGAGGTGGGACGCAACGAGAAGACTGCCAAACTAAAGCGTTTTCGGAACGAGTGTGCGGGCTATCGTGGGACAAGATGCCATCTTGTCCCACAAAGTGAACATTTATGAAACTACCTTTGCTTGTCTTGCTGTTTTGTCTGTGCGCCGTTTCCGCCTTCGCGCAATCGCGCCCGCCGAATATCGTGCTCGTCTTGATTGATGATTATGGCTGGGCGGACACGGGCTGTTACGGCTCCACGTATCATCGCACGCCGAACATTGATGCGCTGGCGGCGCGCGGCATGCGCTTTACGGATGCCTATGCCGCTGCGCCCGTCTGTTCGCCGACGCGCGCGGCCTTGATGACCGGCAAACATCCGGCGCGCTTGCATCTGACCGACTGGTTGCCCGGTCGTGAGGACAAACCGAATCAAAAGCTCTCGCGTCCGCTGATTCGCCAGCAACTGCTATTGGAAGAAACGTCGCTGGCCGAAACCTTGAAACAAGCGGGTTACGCGACCGCGCACATCGGCAAATGGCATCTGGGCGGCGCGGGCTTCGAGCCGGAAAACCAGGGGTTTGATTTGAACGTCGCGGGCGATCACACCGGCACGCCGCTTAGTTATTTTGCCCCCTATCAACGCGACGGGCGGTTTATGCCGAAGTTGGAAACCGCACCTGCGGGCGAATACCTGCCCGACCGTCTGGCGGCGGAAGCTGAACGCTTCATCGAACAAAACAAAGACAAGCCGTTCTTGCTCTATTTTCCGCACTACTCCGTTCACATTCCGATGAAGGCGAAGGCCGAGTTGATAGCAAAATACCGCGCGCTGCCGCGACCCGCGAGCGGGCAGAACAATCCGGTTTACGCCGCGATGATCGAAAGCATGGACGACAGCATCGGACGGCTGACGCGCAAACTGGAACAGTTGGGACTCGCCGACAACACCGTGTTTATGTTCACGGCGGACAACGGCGGACTTTCGGTGAAAGAAGGCGCCGATACGCCCGCGACCGACAATGCGCCGCTGCGCGCGGGCAAAGGCTATTTGTACGAAGGCGGCATCCGCGTGCCGTTGATTATCACGTGGCCGCAACGCATCAAGGCGGGCAGCGTCAATCGCACACCGGTTTATTCCGCCGATTTATTTGCTACGGCAGTCGAACTCGCCGGATTGAAAAACACGACGGGCGTAGATGGATTGAGTTTGCTACCGTTGCTGACCGGACGCGGGCGATTCCGGCGTGACGCGCTTTATTGGCACTATCCGCATTACAGCAATCAGAGCGTCAACGGAGGGCATCTCGATCAACCGGGCGCGGCGGTTCGACAGGGCGATTACAAACTGATCGAGTTTTATCAGGACAATCACGTTGAGTTGTACGATTTGAAAAACGACCTCAGCGAACGCAACGATCTGGCGCAAGCGCGTCCCAAAGTCGCCGCGCAGTTGCGGCAAAAGCTGGCGGCGTGGCGACAAGCAGTCGGTGCGCAAATGATGACGCTGAACACCGAATATAAAGGGCGATGAACTACCATTAGCGGGCGCGTGGTTGGAAAAGGGGCTCAGTCATTGGTTGTGATCTGAGGAAAGCCGCTTAAACTGCGCCGGAGCGCAACATGTACAAAAAGGAATGCCCTTTCCGGTTGGATCGCAGCCGGGAAGGGCATTCAGCGGTATGGCTGAAGACGACTTGACAGATGCCGAATCGCTCAAGCTATTGGGCGTGCCAGCTTGCTGCGCGGCTTGTTATGCAGCAGCGCGGCATCGGGAACCGCATCGGGCAGTTGGTTAAGGCCGAGCTTGGGCGGGCCGTCCCCCGGCGGCAGTGGATAGTCCTTCGACTGAATGGCTCCGCCCGGCCCAAAGAGCCTGAGCGTGTAGTTGCCAAAAGAACTCGCCCAATAGGAACTGACCAGAATGGTGTAGCTGCCCGTCGCGGGAAGGGTGAAGAACCCGCTCCCGGCCGGGATGCGCGCATTCAGTCCGCCATTGCCGTCGTCGTCCTGCGCGATGACTGCCCCGTTCGAGTTGAGCAGGAAGAGGTAGGCATCGAAGCCAGTCGAGTTAAGGCTGATGGCGACCCGTTGACCGGCTGTGCCGCTGAAGCTGTAGCGGTCAACGTAGCGGCCTGTGTTTAGCAGACAATCAGCCGTGTTCAACTGTCCGTTGACGGTTTGGCCGATGCTAATCGGCGCCACCGTCGTGCAGGGGTTGCTGTTCAAGCTGAGCCTGTAGCTGCCGGTTGAATTAGCCCGAAAGGAGCTTGCGAGAATGACGTAGTTGCCCGTGACGGGCAGAGTGAAGAACCCGCTCCCGGTTGGGATGCGCGAGTTGAGGCCGCCGCCGCCGTCATCGTCCTGCGCGATGACTGATCCGCTCGAGTTGAGCAGGAAGAGGTAAGTATCGAAGGCCGTCGAATCGAGGCTGATGGCGATCTGTTGCCCGGCTGTGCCACTGAAGCTGTAGCGGTCAGCGAAACGGCCGTCGCTGCGCTGGCAGTCGGAGGTATTCAACTGCCCATTCACGGTTTGGCCGATGCTGATCGGGATAGCCGTCGTACATGGAGGTGAGGCGGCTTGTGTGACGGTGCAGCTCTGACCGGCGATGGTCATCGTGCCGGTGCGTGCCGCGCCGGTGTTGGCGGCGACGGAATAATTCACCGTGCCGGAGCCTGGGCCATTCACCCCCGAAATGACCTGTGTGATTGTGGTGATCGTGATCCATGCACTATTGCTCGCGGCTGTCCACGCGCAAGCGCCGTCAGAGTGGGTCACCGTCACGGAGCCGGAGCCGCCGCTCGCGGCGAAACTTTGGCTGGTGGGACTGATCGCCGAGGGGCAGGCGGCTTGTCCAAGCAGGTAGAGAATCGCGGCGCGGTTGCGGGCCGTCTCGGTCGGGATCACCTCATCCGGCGGATAGAAGCCGCCCTGCGCCATAGTCTTCGGGTACATCTCGAAGGTGAAGTTCAAAATGCGGTGGACGCCGTAGAGCCAGTCGTTGATCGAGCCGTCGGTGAGGTAGAGGTCGCTGGCCTGCTGCGGCGTGTAATCGTTGGTAGCCGCCATCGCCCGCCCCATCGCTGCCAGCACGTCATGATCAGCCTGTGTCATGTCAGCCGGGACGTCGGCCAATGTGTAACCGTAGGGCCAGAGGATCAACTCGCTGTAGGTGTGAAAGTCAATCGCTACCCTGATTTGCTGCTTGCCGTTGATCACGCGGCTGTTGACGAAGTCGCGCACGGCGGCGGTCTCACGGGCCGAGAAGGCCGATGCGCCGCGATAGGTCTCGCTGTCGGGCGAACTGCTGCTGCCGCCGCAACATCCCCACCGGTAGCCCCAAGTGCGATTCAGATCAGTGCCGATGTAAGACGAGCCGGCGTTCGGTTGGCGGTTCTTGCGCCACGACCGGTAGCTGCCGGTGGCGATGTCGTACTCGCCGCCGTCAGGGTTCATATCGAAGACCATCCAGATTTCGCGGTTGTTGACCAGGTTGGTGATCTGCTGATTAACGCCGTACTCGCCGGTCAACATATGCAGCGTGTAAAGCGCCATCTCCACGGTCAAATGCTCGCGCGCGTGTTGGTGATGTGTGAACAACACCTCCGGCTCATCTTCGTCCACGCCGACATTGTCCGAGATCTTGCCCGCCCAGATCGTGCGCCCCTCATACGAAGTGCCGATGGGAAAGAGCCAGAAGATGTCCGGGTGGGTCCTCGCCACCTGTTGAAGCTCGGCGACCATCTCGTTGTAATCGTGGTAGGCCGAGTCAGCGGGCGGGAAGGCCAACGTCAGCGCCTCCGCCTCGGTCGGCTTTGAGATGTCCAGGCCGAGACTTTCAATCGCCTTGAATTCCTCGCCGGTCGCTTCGACCAGCACGTAATCGTGGCCGACTTCGACGATGTTCGCGCCCGTGCGGGCAATGGCCGAGCGGGTATCCACGTCGAGCACATTGCGGACGATGTAGACGGGCGTCTTGTCCGCTTGCTGGTTGGGGGCGGGGGCGGCCGCAGCAGCACGCGAAATCAACACGCGGTCGTGCCGCAACGCAACCGCAAGGCTGGTTAGTGTGGCCAACAGACACAGCCCGAACAGGGCGCGTTGCCGGCGATTTGAAATCCGGTTCTTTTTCAACTGCATAGTCCTCTCCTATCTTTATTGCCCGTACATCGGGGCGTAGTTCGGGTTTAACCGGTCAACATTGATCGGCTTGAATCAGCAGCTTTATGTTCGTGTTGGTTATTTTGCGTGCCGCCTCGCGCGCGAACTCCTCGTCAAAAGTGCTCGCGCGCGGGCGGTGTTGATTGTCAAAAGGCGATTTGAGTAATCGGCGTGTTCGACAGCGTTGGGCGATTCCTTCACATCACCGGAACGAGCGTCCACTGTTGGTTGCCTGCGCCGTGAAGCGATTACTGGATCAGAGATCCGCGGTTTTCCAGGCTATTGGACTCCATGTCCAAGACCAGGCCGTTGTGCTCCGAGGCGATGTAATAAGCGCCGTTGCAAGCAGCCGGAACCACTCGCCAACGCTGGTTTTCGCCGTTGGCCCAGTTATATTGCTGAATTTTGCTCCCCTTGTCGTGGTTATAGCCCTCCACATCCAAGACCTTGCCGCTGTACCTCGAAAGGATGGCAAAGGTGCCATCAGGTTGCGGAACAAACCGCCAATGTTGATTGGTGTTGTTCGCATAACAAGTGTACTGCTGAATCTTGACGCCATTGCCCTGATAACCAAACGGCACATCCAGGCACTTGCCGCTATTCTTCCCGATGATCCTGTAATAACTCGCGCCGGCAAAAGTGAGTCTGACCGTCGCTGTCTTGCCCGCTTCGTCAATGTTCAGGACTTCGACCCGGGCCTTCTGCGTGCCGAAGTAATCGTTGATAGTCAGCACGCCGCCAGCGGCCAGATCGTATTGCCCTTGCGTGCCGGGCATGATGTAAGAGTGATTGTCTTGAAACCGATGAACGAGAATCGCCGAGTGAGGGATCGCTCCATCCCAGCCTTCCTTGATCCTGAATTCGACCAGATAAGAGCCTTGCCCGTTGATGCTCGGAATCTCAGCCGCGAGTGCCCCGGAAAGATCGCGCCGGTACAAAGGCCGCAATTGAACAACCTGGCTGAACCCGGTTCCGGCTCCTCGCCAAACTCGCGTTTCGTTGAACCAACCTCGCCCACGCATATTCCAGGCGTTCAGCCCAGGCCCCCTCAACTCATAATCGGGATCGTTTGCCGAATAAGCATTGCCAGTGCTCATGGCGTCCCACGGATCAAGATAATCATCCATTGAACCTTCACGGCGAGAATGGTCCATGCCGTAACCGTGGCCCATCTCTTGCCCAAACGCTTGGGTGCCGTTGTGAGCCACATACCTGTAATCGCCACAAGCGAAGGGCCGTCCATCAACCCCGCCGCCAAAAGCGCCGCCGATAGCGACGTTGAACGTCACCACATCAGCGTAAAAATTGTTGAGCGGCACTCCCGCCCGCAAAGCGGCTTGGCGCGCGAGTCTGATCAACGTTCCCCGATCAAGCGTCTGTTTCCATCCGGGCGGCGGCGGCTCGGATGGCGGGGTATAATCGTAATGCTTCGCGTCAATCGTGATCCAACCGAAAACCTGCGAGCCGCTCAAATCCACGCTCCCGTGCGACCATTCGTCGAAGAAGCGCGGGATGTTGTAAGTGCCTGCTCCACGAGTCGTGAACAGCTTGTAGAAGGTGTCGAGGGGGATTGGCGGGTTGGAAGGATCGTCCTTGAACTTGCAGAGCAGGATGGCCCAAGGAGTCCTTTTCACCGCCGCCGCGCTGGCCTGCGCCGCTGAAGTCGCGAATTGGCCGCCGGTTGCCTGAACCGCATCAGCTAGCGGCGGCACGCCATCCTGACCTTGCACGCCGCCAGTAAAACCGCCGAAGCAAAAGAGCACAAATGCCAGTGCCATTGCACGCAGTTGTTTTGAGTTTGGGAACTTCTTGATTAGGTTTCTCATCAGGTTCTTGATCAAGTTCTTCACGTGATGCTCCTTTCCCCTTTTCATCGGGGCATGGTTGGGTTGAACCAGCCATACTTGACTGGCTTGAATCTGGGGGAAGTGTGTTTGGGCGAACACGACTTGTTGCGGTAGGATGCGTTTACGGACGGTACATCCCGGCATCAAGTCGTGGCGTATCGTTGCTCAGCCTCTATCTCTATGACGGTAGAGGCTGAGCCAACTTGATTTACGGTGCGCAGGCGAGTCGCCTGACACTCCATCACTTACATAATCCGCGTGACTTTTTGTAAGCGAGCAGGTCTTGGCAAGTTTGGTAAGCATTAGTTTCATCCCTGAGTTTGTCCCGATGAACCTTATCACCGCCCTTAAAGCACGCTTCATTGATCTTGTTTCTTGCCAGCATGCATTTTCGATTTTGCTCAAGAAGCTTCTCCAACTCTTGGCAATCTACCTTTTCATTGTCGAGACGAGCGATGTTGCCGTCGCAGGTTCGTGGAACTTTGCAGTGGTAATCCACATCGTCTTGCAGCGAGCGATGCCAACTCTGACCGCATAAACCGGGCGGCGGGCAATTCTCTGGATTGGGACAAGGATCGCACCTGCCTCCGTTGCACGCATTTGTTTCGCACTCTTCGTTCTTCTGACACGGTTCTCCGCCTTTCTTTTTTTGCGCGTGGATCGCGCCAGCGGTCATAAGTGAGAGCACGCCGACGATAAACAGGGTTGAGAACAAATTTTTACGATTCATTTGGCGACTCCTTTCTAGCAGCTTGAGCCAGCATCAAGCCGTCTGACCAATTGCGAAAAGGGGCACAGTCTGAACACACTGAGCCGTGTCTACCTCGTGCTGGAAGAGAGCAGGCAATGTCTAGCTCTGATTTGGTTGCCACGATGCAACCAGCCTTGCTGTGCTTTTACTTCCCCTTTGTCGGTATATGAGGCGGCGCATTTTTATTACGCATTCGCCGACTTTTTTTGCGCAGACAACTGCCTATTTGCGCGCATCTCTCAATCGCGGGGAGCATTATCCGTTTCTGACGCCGCTGGCGTTGAAAATAAAGGGCTTATGCGCGCGCAACTGCGTAGGCCAGAGTTATTCTTCCCAAGTTTGGCGACTAAAACCGGACCAAGTTGACGAAAGCGCCCTGGAAACCGATCTTCCGGCCAATTACCGGCCAAATGTGGCTGGGGCCGGGGCGAAAAGTCGTCAGAAACGGGTAATGCTCCCCAATCGCGCGAAGGATTGCCGAGTAATTCTCGACTGAAAAGAGAAGGTAATCTGATGAAGGAATGAACTCCGCCAAACCGGGCCTTGCTGAGTTAATGAAGGGTTTGGGCGCGGCAATTGGGGTGACGGGAATTGGCTGAAGAAAAGGTCAAGACGCTGATGACAAAGGCTTATTTCTTTTCAGCCTCAAAGTAGCGTCTGCCGATATCCGCAGGTCGTCCGTCCGCTGTTACTCCCCAAAGTTGGAGGACGTATTTATTCAAACCGCTAGCGAATTTATCGGCTGGGACCTTCACGGTCACTCTTTTGCGGATGCTTTTTAGGGTCCCTTGTTCCGGGATTAAGTTCTCGCCTGCCTGAGTCTTTAACTCGGCGCGGTAAGTTTTGAGCGCGGGTACTTCTCTGTCGAGGATAAACCGTAACTGCACTTGTTGTGTGCCTGATGGAATAACCAGCCGGCCTTGCCTACCGCCACCGGACTGCACTGTGGAAGGAAGATCATAAGTAACAAAAGCAAGCTGCGGCTGTGGCGATGTTTGCTCAGCGGCCCGTGCCCGGAGCCGTTTGTTTTCGTCTTCCAAATAGTTGTGTTGCTGTTTGAGAGTAGTTCTCTCCGTTTTCAGTTGAGCATTCTCTACGCGCTCTCTGGCAATCTGTCCTTCCAGTTCTTCCTGCTTATCCTGCCGTTGTTTTGCTACCGCCGTGAGCGAGGCGACTTGCTGATTGAGTCGCTCGTTTCTGACTAACATCCACAAGCCCAGCGCCAGAAACAGCAGTGCTGCCGTCGCAGACCCGATGGCCATTGCCGGCAGGCGCAGGTAAGCCGCCACGGAATCCCACAATGACACCTTCTTCGGGGCGACAACCACAGGCGTGGAAGTCGGCGCTGGGTTAGCCGGTGTCTCCTCTTCTTCGGCGATGGCTTCCAGATCAACGGCATCCAGCAGGTCTCTGGCAAATTCAACTCTCTCGCGCCGCTCCGGCGTGGTCAGGTAATGACGCTCGAATTGCACTCGCTCGCGCCTGGCGAGCCGACCGCAGAGGTAATCTTCGATCAATTCTTCTTCAGTGGCCTGCATCAGTTGGAACAGGTTCTGATTCGAACAGTAGCTTTCTTCGAACTGCTCGCTGTCCGCCTCCGGCAGGTCGTTCAGCAGATAGCGGACGATCATCGCGTCCTCCGGCCAGTTTTCCACAGCATTGTTTAGCGATCCCAACATGGTTTCATTTCCTCTTTATCAACGGCGAGAGGCTACCTTTACTTCAACCTGCTTAAGACTGCTTTATGCAATCGAGGCAACACCGTTTGATTCTCTCTTTGATTCGGAATACTTGTATACTCAGATCTTTACGCTTGATCTTGCGCCGCGCAGCCATAAACGCCCTCCCTTCGATACCTGCTCGCAGATAATTTTTGAGCAGCCGGAAATCTTCCGGTGCATCCCTTCGCAGTGTCTTCTGGCAATGCCGCAAGCAGGCACGTTGTCGCGCTCTCCGTTTTTCATATTCACTTGGTACTTCGTCGAGTTCATCGTCTCTCTGGTTACTAGTCGAGTTCCGAAAGCTCATTGCCGAATTCTCCACGTTGTACCTTATCCCAATATTCGTGCAAAACATTCCTGGCGAATGCATAAAAGAATTTGCGGAGACCATCAACCTCATTCCCTCGTACTAACTTCGGGACCTTATCAGGATGAAGCGCGAGGTGAAAGCGGATACGCGAGATTGTCTCATCCGCTAGTTCCTCTGGAATGATGACGCTTTTTCTGACGAAGAAGCCTTTTAACTTCCCTCGGATCGTTTCTTCGATCTGGCCAGCCTTCTCACGTTCGGAATGCAAATACTGCCAGAACTTTTCCATCAACTCTCCCTCGCGGGTCTTCCAGTCCTGACGCAAAATTTCATTGGCGAGATGATTGCAGCAGTAAGCCCAGAGACTAGGCAGGTTTTTCCCGCCTTCCATTACTCTTTTGACAGCACGGCTGATGACCTCTTCGGTCTGCGTATCAGGATTCGACCCGCCTCCGTTTTGGAAGAACACCAGCAGTTCCCGACGCAACGCCTCAGGCGATCCTGGCGGCCTATCCTTGGCGAGCCGTTCCCGAAATCTATCATCCTGATATTTCTGCAAGACCTCTTTCGCCACCTTGAAACAGTGGAGATTTAAGGTGCCTCTCATTTTCCTAGCCGCAATCTCCCTGGCCGCCTGTCTGAGAGCTTCTTGGGCAAGCGATACTGGCTTCCGACAATTGTGCCGCTCAAAGTAAAACACGTACCTCTCGCAAATCTCTCCCAACATCTTTTCAGCCTCCTCTGCCTCGCAGCCGAGATGCGGCAGAAGTTGGTTCAACTCGTCACGACTGATTCCGTACAGGCTTTGTTCCTCGTTCAACTGCTGTTGCCTACTTTCCTCAAGTTTAGTGAAAAGCATAGCCGACCTCGCTATTGATTTACCTTTTGCCTTCCAGATTCGCCCATTCCCCCGACAGGATGAAAGCGGCCCAGTAGTAAGGGTGGTTCCTATATGGATCGCGAAGCATCTGCTGCTGCGCCCGACGCAAAGCTTCCCCTCGTCCCTGTCCTTGTTGCAGCGCCCGATAATAATCTTTCATCAGATCCGTGGTGGCATCGTCCCTTACCTTCCACAAACTCATCAACTGACTTTCTGCTCCGGCCAGCACCAGCGCGCGCCGCAACCCGTACACACCTTCGCCGTTTTTCACTTGGCCAACCCCGGTTTCGCAGGCCGCAAGTGTAACCAACTTTGTTCCCCACAAGTCCAATCCCGCAACTTCCTGAGCCGTCAGCAAACCGTCGTCATCACCGCTCCGGCGCAGGTTGGCTCCGGCCAGCGCCAGCCCTGATCGCAGCAACGGGTTTTCAGCTAGCGCCATCCATCTGTCGAACCCTGGCGCTGACATTGTGGCCGGATCTGTCCCGACCAGATTCAAATCACGCGGGTCGAGGGGGCGACCTCCAATATCCTGCAGAAAGAAGCCGTGCGTGCCCAGATGCATAATCAGGGGTGCGCGGGCTTTTTTTAGGGCTACTTTGGTTGCTTCTGCTCCGGTGAGTATTCGGGCTTGCGGCCATAGGGCTTTGATCTCTTCTGCGTGTTTCTTTGTATCCGGCAATGGGACAAAAGGTCCGAACGGATTTTTGCTGGCATTTCCATTCTGCTCTGCCGCCAGCGGACGCCCAAGATGTTGGGCCGCTTGTGATCCGGAGTTCGGTTGCTCCCCGAACTCCGGATCAGCCAGCACCAAAGGGGCTTCTTTGCTCTGCTCATGAAACCGCAGCAGCAGATCGCGCCCGCTGGTCAAGTATGTGATGGAGTACTTTTCCACCAGAAAATGCCTCTGCTCGTCCACAAGCCCAGCGAAGGGAATCATATTGAGTTGCCCTTCCGGAGAGATCAGCAGTCTCTTCGCTCCGCCCGTCAGCGCGCGTACCTTGCGCATCACTTGTTCATCCAGGCTCCGGGCGAATTGCCGATTGTAGTTGTGACCGGGATCACTTAGCGATTTCCGCAATTCCTTAATGGTCTGGTCAATCCCCTTAGCCTTACCGAGATCAATCCAGTGCGGCGGCCCCTGCGACGTAAGAACGTAAGCCGCATAACGGGGTGCGCCCCAGTTTTTGGTTTGCAGATCGAAGGGGGCATACAGGGCATACTCAATCAGCGCGGTCTGCTTGGGAATAAGCGATTGAATGGCTTCGAGGGTGACAGGCTGTAACTGCGCGCGAACTTGCGGGAAGCGGGCGCTGACTTTAGCTTCCTGTTCCTCGACCTGTTTCTTCGCTTCATCGAGTTGTGATTGGAGTGAAACGCTCCCGGCCAGATAGGGGTCTTTGTGCGTCAGGGCAGACAATCGCGAATAGGCATCGAGCAGATCGTCGAACAATTTCTGATCTTCCTGATTACCGCTCTCGACCGCTCGGCGTCGTGCTTGGGCGATATTGTTCATCATTGCGTCAAGCACACGACCTTTGCGCTGCAAGAGGATTGTGAATGCAAGCTCGATAGCTCGTTGGTCGCTCGCACCTGATCGCGCATTTAGCGCCAGCGCGAAATTGGTTTGGTTCGAGAAGAGAGCCATATAAGCGAGCTTTTCACGTTCGGAACCGACGCCGATGACTGAACTTATGTTTTGCTCGCTGGCTTTAGTTGCGCGATTGAGAAACGTAACTGCCCGTCGAACATCGTTCTTTGCCAGTGACAGCGACGCCAGACCGTCAAGCGTATCAGTAACGATTGGATGTATAGGCCCAAGCGTTTTTTCCAAAATTGCCAGCGCACCATGGAACAAAGGTTCAGCCTGTGCGAAATCTCCTTTTCGATAGTAAAGCACGGCGATGTTGCCTAACGAGATGGCATATTTGGGGTGTTCAGCACCAAACTGTCGTTCGACGATTGCCAGCGCCCGGCGATATAGTGATTCTGCCTCAGCATAATCTCTTTTTGCAGAGTACCACCCCGCCAGATTGTTGAGTGAAGCAGCAAGCTCAGGGTGATCGGGGCCCAGCGCCTTTTCATTTATCGCCAGGGCGCGCTGTAGCAGTGGCCCGGCCTTTGCTTCATCCCTTTTGCTTCCCCTGTTTTTGTAGAGCGACGCGAGTTTAGCCAGCGCAGCCGTTACCCTGGGATGATCGCGACCAAACGTTCTCTCATCCATTGTTATAACGCGCTCGAGCAGCGGCTCAGCCTTTGTGTAATCCCCCTTGTCAACATAGAGACCGGCGAGATTGCTGAGCGCGGCAATGGTATCGGGATGCTCAGGACCAAGTGTCTTTTCTAGTATTGCCACAGCACGTTGGTGGAGCGGCTCAGCCATCGCATATTCCCCTTTCTCCCGATACAACTCTGCGAGGTTATTGAGTGAGACGGCGAGATTTGGATGGTCGGGGCCAAACGCCTTCTCAAGTATCATTGCTGTACGTTGGAAATACGACGCGGCTTTTGGGTAGTCGCCTTTTCCTTTATAAAGCACTGCGAGATTGTTGAGCGAGGTGGCAACCTCTGGATGATCGTGACCAAATACCTTTTCATCTATCGCCAAGGCGCGCAGATGATTGGACTCGGCCTTCGCAAAGTCGCCTTTTGCCAGGTACAACGCTGCAAGGTTGTTAAGCGAAATAGCAACGTTCGGATGTTCGAGGCCCAGAGCTTTCTCCCAAATCGCCACGGCGCGTAGGTATGGTGGCTCGGCTTTCGCGTAATCCCCCTTTTCTTTGTAGAGCAGCGCAAGGATGTTGAGTGAGTTGGCGACATCCGGATGATCAGGCCCAAGCGCCTTCTCGCGGATATCCAGGGCGCGCTGAAGCTTTGGCTCAGCCTCCTCAAAATCCCCTTTCGCCCTGTACAACTCACCGAGGTTGGTAAGCGTGGTAGCAGTGCCGGGATGACCACGACCGAAAGCCTTCTCCTCTATTGCTAAAGCGCGCTGCAACAGAGGCTCGGATTCCTTATAGTCTTTCTTGTTGTAATACATCGCCGAGAGGTTATTGAGCGAAGTAGCAACCTCCGGGTGATCTGGCCCAAGTGTCTTCTCACGGATTGCCAGGGCACGCCGGAATCGTGCCTCGGCCTCCATGTAGTTTCCCTTTACCAAGTACAGTGCCGCGAGATTGTCGAGAGACGTGGCAACCTGTGGATGTTCAGGGCCAAACGCCTTCTCCGAGACTACCAAGGCACGCTGAAACAGAGGTTCAGCTTCTTTATAGCTCCCTATGTGATAGTAGAGTGTTGCGAGATTGCTAAGTGATAGGGCAACCTCACGGTGATCAGAATTCAGTACTCTCTGCCTGATTTCCAAAGTACGCTCCGATAACAAGATGGCCTCATTATATTTGCCCTGGCTGCTGAGGCTATCGGACTCTTTATCAAGCTTGAGCGCTTCCGCCAAATCACGATCTCCCGCTGTCGCCACTCGCAACTCTACGAGCCGTACTTCGTAGCGCCCCGCTGCGGCATCTTTTTCCAGCGAGCGGATTTCCAGCCGGTAGGTTCCGGCAGCTTCTGTGATCCACGAGAGAGGTTCCGGCCCTTGTGTCCCGTTGGGGCTATCAACTTCCACCAGCTTCTTGCCATCAGGCCCAAACAGCGACACGACCACATCAATGCCGCGCTGCTCGACCACTACGTGAAGGTACTGGGCGGCATTGAGCGTAAGTTGGTAGGAATGAGCCTGCTCACCGGCAAGTTCATCCTCGACAGGCTCACCTTGTTTAAGGACTTGGGTTTTCTGCCCGGTCTTCGCTGTGTTTTGTGAGGCGCGGGATTGTTGAAATGTCTGGGTAGCCGCGCTTTGGGTGATTCCGCGACTGGCGCGATTGTGCGTCGCGGCCGTCACAAGCGGCAAGATCAACATGCCGATTGAAAAGATTATTCGGAGAGTAACGCTCCGCAGCGGTCGAGAGCGCGGCGCAGAAAATAAAGTGGCGTGACGGGGCACGGCAACACCTCCATGAACATTGAGTTTTCTTTTTGCTGCTCATACATTCGGCTATTGAAAGGCGCTGAACCAAAAGCCGATAGTGAATTCAGGTTGAATGCTTGAGCGGCCACATCCTACGCTTGCGAAAGGGGGCATTTCAAGCGTGCGGAGAACTGATCGCCCCTGAAGTCTGATAATGGCTTCCGGCATTCATTCATCCGGGAGTTTTCCCAGCCTCTGCTTTCGCAGATCGCTTCCGTTTGCTCAACGGGGCCGCCAACCCCTCAAACGGCGGGCGCCGATAAGACCGAAATTTCCCTGACGGATCGTGTCGAGTTTGTTTTCGACCCGACCACCTACGACCCGGTGACGCGGGAACTGCTGCTGCCGATCCGCCTCAAAAACATCTCTGGCGAACCGATCCACAAACCGATCGTCGTTTCCGTGAAGGCTTTCGGCAGTGGGATGGGCGAGGTGTTTCGGGAAAAAGCGCCAACGATTCTGAACTCCGCCAATGGAAATCCACGGGACGGCGCGGCATTCGACTATTCATCCGCATTGCGCGATCTGGATGTTCTGGAGCCGAACGCGCAGACCGAAGCCGTGGTCTGGCGTTTTAAGCTCACCGACCCGCTGCGCACACCGGACATGCACCTGGCTGTAACGGGCGTTCTCCGGAAGAAGTGAAACCGAGGCCATAAAACCTGTGTTCGGCGCTTCCGCGCCGCGGGACTCGTGATCTTCGATGGGTTGCTCGCTGCTCTGTTGTTCATCCTCGCATACTGGCTCAGGCATCCCGAAAAAAACAATTTTCATCGCGGCGCAAAAACATCTCGGCTCTTTCGCGCTGACGCTGCCTTATGATTTTCATCCGAGCTTCGATCCGGATCTGAGCGTGATCTATTTCGTGCCGTTGATTCAGATAGCTAGAGCGGGTTGCGAATCAATGTACGGCAACCTGTCTAGGTTGCCGTACATTCCTAGAAGCTGTAACGCAGCGAGAATTGCAGCGAGCGGTTCGTGCCCGTGCCGATGTCAACCGAGAGCGGGAAGCGGCTTTGCCCGAAGAACGGATTGGCCGCCAGAGACGGGACGCCCGCGCTGTTGTAAGTCACCGTTCCGAGAAAACCGTCCGGCTGGCCGTATTGCGCGCGGCAGCAGGCCGGCCGAGCGGCTGATCGTCACGTTGACCGTGCGTCCGGTACGCGCGTAGGTGATGCCGCTCAGTTGCCATCCGCCGAAAAAGGCGTTATTGCCGAATGGCAATTCCCAAACGTAATTGGCCGTCATCGTGTGGCGCACGTCGAATTCCGTATTGCCGCGTTCGCCGCGCAGGTTGAAGACGTTCTGCGGCTGTTCGCTCTCGCCGGAGCCGGCGGCGTCGCTGATCGCGTGCGACCACATGTATTCAACGCCCAGCTTCAGCCCGCGCCCCACGCGACGATGCAGCGAGGTTTGCAGCGCGTGGAAGTTGCTGTTGCCGCGATTCTCTTTCGCGTCGCCTTGCGCAAAATCAATCGTTCCCTGTTTGGTGACCGGGCGCACGCCGAGCGAAGGGGCGCAACGGCGAGGAGCTGAAGTATTGGGTCTTCACGAAGGTCGTGCGACTCAAGAGATACGGGCGCAAACGATTGGTGATCGTCCACGAGAAAGAGCGCTGCTGATGAAGCCGCGCCAGCACGGACTCGGCCTTCGCGTCGTTGATCGGATTGTGTTTCAGTTCCACGGTGATCTTCTCCTTCAGTTCAGTCGAGATTGTCGCCTGAAGATTTACTGACCGCTGATCTGCCGCAATTCTTCGATCCCCGCAGGGTCTAGCGAACGAGTCGGGGGGCGCACCGTGGTGTGTTTGATGACGCCAGCAGCTTTGAGATTGTGCTTCATCGCCGAAACTCCCAGCCCCGGCTGCAACTCGAATCGGATTAGTGGCAGATGAGCGTTGAATTCGGCGCGCGCCTCTTTGATGCGTCCGGCCTCGTAATCATTCCAAACCTTGACGAACATCGGGATCAGATCGCTGCCGGGCATCGTGCCGCGGGCGCCGCGCTGCAACTCCTCAATCAAGAAATGGCCGTTCAATCCACCGAAGATCACCAGGTCGTCGCCGGCAGCTTGTTTGACCTCGCTGACTTTCATCGCCGTGGGCGGCGCTTCGACTTTGGTGTAGCGCACATTCGCGCACTCGCGCGCCATCCGCGCCATTTGCGCCGCGCCGATGTTCACGCCGGTCAGCAGCGGCGCATCCTGAATCATGATGGGGATGTTCACCGAGTCCGAGATCGCCTTGTAATAGCCAAACAGATCTTCGGCGGTGGGCTTGA
>Ga0187893_10005864_pt1 | contig 21572 bp, 22 predicted proteins | sample MA1701074metaG_FD_139574 | JGI IMG/M metagenome (GOLD analysis project Ga0187893, IMG submission 139574) | White microbial mat communities from a basaltic lava cave in the Kipuka Kanohina Cave System on the Island of Hawaii, USA - MA170107-4 metaG ...
CCCGACCTTGCCTTCGGGCACGCCGATCTGGAACGCAGCGGGCATCTGCCCATGTCCGGTGACATGCCGGTGTCACGCTCCTGGTCACAGGCCCGCCAACGTCCCTTCAAGAGAGCCACACCCTATCCAATTCGCCCGCTCCGCCGTGGGCGGGCGAGCGCTGGGTGGGAGCGGCAGGCACGCCGCACTGGTCGGCAAGGGCGAGGCGCCGAAGCGCGTGCTGCCCGTGACGTTAGTGCGGGACGCGCCTGAACTGCCTTCGGGATGCGGGCGTCGTTGGCGGCGTCGATCAACAGCGCGTCAGGGCCGACTGATGGGTCAGTGAGGAGATAGACGTTGTGTCCATTGGTTGGTCGGACCTAGAACGTCCGGACCTCGTCCGCGCGGTCAGGCAGCGGAATCAAGCCTGGCCTCGTCGACGTGCGGCCTGTCGTAGACTCGCGTGCGCTGCCTCGAGCGCAGAATCATGAAGGGGTGTTATGCCTGAAAGAGCCGCCTACGAACGACATGTCGTACGCGAGGTCGGCTGCTGGTTGTCCGGCGTACCGACGACAGCCACGATGATGTATGCATAGAGCTGTGCTGGGAGCCGCGTGCGTCCTCCGGTCCGGGCGGTGCGTGGTCGGACGCCTGTTCGACTGAACTGGCCAAGGCGGCGATCGGAGCTACAGCCCAACGGATGGCGCCATCGACAAGGCCGGCACGGCAGCGACAGAGGACTCGTGCGGGTTCTTCCACGCAAGTTGCGTCGAGGTTTGCGTTACTCTGGCTGCTCTGACCACTATAGGCCTGTAAGGTCTTTTATATCGGAGCCCCTGTGGATGACGAGTTCTTCGTTGAACGAAAGGTACTTGGGAACTTGCTATGACATTCGCTTCATCGCCGAATATTTAAAGCGCGCTCGCTCCACCTCCCCCAAGTCAAAGCTACCCATACCGAGTTGTTCGCTGGCTGAACTATTGACTCCACTGAAGGCAGCTGCCGTACACATTGATGCGGGACTGCTCTTAGCCGCTACTCGAACAGCACACGACTCGTTCACGCGAGACGTACCAAGTTTCCAGTTGCTCCCGCACTCCAATTTCTACTGTGGTCTCGTCCCGGCCGGCGACCCGGATAACGGAGGATTTTTCAGTCGCTACTGGCGCGGATTCAATTATATAGGAAACTACGGTTTCGCCGCTGTTCTGAGCCCTGGCCTCGACTACGGCACCAAGATGCGAACGATAGAACTGGCGCGTAGCTATATTCATGACAGTCTTCATGCCGCGACGTACAGGACTTTCCGGCGGCGTGACCTCCACGACAATCACCCGGTCCCGGTTTATCGTGAACAGTACGGGTTCAACTTCCGGCGATCCACCGGCATCTCTTACTCCCGAAAAGGATATGAAAGTGAACTGCCGGGCAGGTTGAACCTTAATATTTTGATGGATGGACTCACAACTCTGGCCGTCGCGAGAGTACTTTCCACCTTTGCGGTCGATATACTTCGTGGGACGTGCAGTAGCCATGAGCGCAGCGTGATGCATGATGTGACTTGCTTGCTCGGCGAGATATCTGCGGATTCTCCCAGTTTTTCGTTCCATCGCAACGTCACGAGTCACGTCGTGGAGTTCCTAGACTTTTGGGACGCGCCTGAGCTGCAGAGGCAGCTGTTCAGGGCCATGCTCACGGGTGAGATGGCCGCATTGTGCGCATATTTTCTGCACTTACTGGCAGCAAGCGAGCTTGGAAAGAACTCTTCATGTCGCCCGCATGGATCGAATCGCGTCCCATCCGGAGCGTAACGTCTAACGGTCCGCCTGCGCACCTTCTACGGGAAGAAAGGACTGAGCCCGAGGATGCAACACAAGATGTTCAACCAAGCGATCCGGATAGCGCAGCGACTACGGCTATTCTACTGGAAAATCGTCAAGCCCGTTTCCGTGGGGGTACGGGCCATTGTCCTCGACGATCGCGAGCGCGTTCTGCTAGTCCGCCATTCTTATACCCCCGAATGGTACCTACCAGGAGGCAGAGTACGGCGCAGCGAAGGTATTGTGGACGCGCTCCATAGAGAACTCGACGAGGAGGTGGGCGTGAAAGCCCCGACCGCCTCTCTGCGGCTTTTGGGAACGTACTCGTCGGCCAAGGAATGTAAGCGCGATCACATCAGTGTCTTCGTAGTCCAAGGGGCGGCCCATTCTTCTACGAACGGTTCGCTGGAGGTGTCGGAACAGCGTTGGTGTTCCCTGGAAGAACTCCCCGACGGCGTCTCACCCGGGACACGTCGGCGGCTGCAGGAGTACGCTGGTGGCCAGCAGCTCACCTACCATTGGTAACCTCCGCAGCCTGTCGAGAAAGCGACCCCGGCGACCTGACGAACGCAGTGGTTTGGTAGGTGGTCATCGCAGCGCTTTCCCAAGGATGTGTTACATCGACATGCCCCGACCGCTGTCGAGGTCTCTGTCGAGGTGGCGGTCGCGGGTGCGCGGGTTGAGTCGGTCGATGGTTTGCTGGCAGGTGCGCCAGTCGCGGAGTTGGGCCAGATCGTCGTGGGGTGTTAGGGGCCGAGGCCGGGGTTCGGTGATGTGGTAGCGGTCGCGGTAGGCCTCGATCTGGGCTGCCGCTGTCCGCCAGCGCCGCTGCCCGCGGGTTGATTCGGGCGCTGCGCCTAGGGCGTCGGCCAGCCATGGCGGCGCGTCGATCGTGCGGGCGGCCGCGCGGGCTCTTAACCGCCAGCTCAGCTCGATCATCACTGCCTCGGCGCGGTCGCGGTCGGCGCTGTGGGTCTCGACCCAGGCCGCGCGTTGCCGCTCTGCTCGGGCGAGTTGCCGTTCGAGCTGCTCGAGGGCGGCCTGTTTGTCGGCCAGCCAGGTGTGTTGCTCGGCGAGCTGGGTGTGTTCGGCGCGGGCGGCCTGCGTGCCCAGGCGGCCAGGCCGCGCCCATGGCTTGCCAACCATGAGTTCAACTCAGCGGCACGTGACTCGACCGCGGCAAGTTGCGCGGTGGTCTGGTCGAGTTGCTGGCTGACTCCATCCTCCACCGACCTCCCGACCATTCTCCCTCAAAAACCACCGAAACACCCGCACTCACCCCCGCGAAAGACACCACCCACCTAGGGCGGCACCGTTCATGTCCGTCGTTGACTCGCTAGATCCCAGACGTTCTGCATCGAGGGCGGCACAGAGGCCTGACCGGCGGCGGCTGCGTGTTACAATAGTGTCATTTGCGATCCGCGTCATCGCAGCCGAAGAGGTGGTGAGCGCCATGGTTCAACACACCGGCGACATCCGATTCACCGTGCCGCTCTACACGAGCGCTCAAGCGGCACGATACGTCCGCGTGCCCGAGTCCACCTATAGAACTTGGGCCAACGGGTACCGGCGGGTCCTCGACGGCGGCCGTCGTCAGGTGACGGGTGACCCAGTGGTCACCACCTTGCCAGCCAAACGCGGCCACCCCACCATCCCCTTCGTCGGGTTCGCAGAGTCCATGGTGCTCGCCGCCTTCCGCAGAGCCGGTGTGTCACTTCAGCACCTCCGCCAAGCCATCCCAGTGCTGGAACAAGAGGTCGGAGTCGCTCACGCCCTCGCCTCCAAACGCCTTTACACCGACGGCGCGGTCATCCTGTACGACTACGCCGCCACTGGATCGGTCGAAGCCAATGTCGCAGAGGAGCTGTCAGGGCTGACTCGTGTGCTCGATGGCCAACGCGTATTCGCTGAGGTCGTGCGCGATTACCTTCGCCGCATCACCTATGCGAAAGATGGCTGGGCCGACCAGATAGTGTTGCCCTTCACCGACCGCGATCTTCTGCGCATACGCCCCGATCAAGCAAGCGGCCAGCCGATCTTTGTGCACGGTCGGGCACCGCTCGAGGCCGTCGTGTCACGCTGGCGAGCCGGCGACCGGCTGGCAGAGATCGCTAGGGACTTCGATGTGCCAGTCGACGATGTCGAGGACGCCGTGAGGGTTACCGTAGGAGCAGTGGCTTAAGCGGTGCCACCCGAGTTCCTCGTCGACCGCAGCCTGGGACGATATGAGGTAGCCAACGCCATCCGTGCCCGGGGATTCGCCGTACACACCTTGTTCGAGGTTTATGGCGCCAAAGAGGAAACGCTGCCTGACACCGTCTGGCTCGCCGATGCTGGGCGCAACGGCTGGCCGGTCTTGACTGCCAACCCGCACATCAAGCGCGTAAGACACGAACTCGCGGTCGTTCAGGCTGAGGCTGTACGAATGTTCACGCTGCCGCGAGGCAATCTGACTGGACGCGACCAGGTTGCCCGGTTCTTGGCCAACCTCGACGCCATAGTCCAGGCCTGCCAACGTCCAGGACCGTACATCTACTCAGTATTACCGGACCGGATCGAACTTCGTTGGCCATAACGCACCATGCAGTTGGGCGAATCGCCTGGACCTACACAGCATGGAGCTGCGATGCCAGTGACAGCAGGTGGAGGGACCTCAAGGCGCCCGCCTTGAGGTCATCAGCGCAGAAGACCACGTCCACCATGACGCAGCCTACGCCGGGGGCCCGCCGAGATGTGAACTCGGTCAGCTGATCTATGATTTGCGCACCGAAGCCGGGATCGACCCAAACTCAGCTCGCGAAGCGCATAGACACCGACTCAATCCACGATTTCCCGGCTCGAGCAAGGCGCTTCTGACGTCCATAGCTGCTCAGAGCGACGTCCGCCTTCTTCCATCAGCTGCGTGGTTCGGCTTAGATGCCGACGTGGGGGCGAGCGTTTCTCGAACGGACCTGATACATCAGCGTCGACGCCGTTCGTCTGGGATTTCGAAGCCGAGGCTGGCGAGGGCCCGGAGACGTTTAGCGTGCATCCGGGCAAGGACCGGCACGTTGATATCGACGTAGTCGTGGACCTCCACGCTGTCCTTGCCATCAACGGCACGCAGGATGCGGCCGACGTACTGCACGATGCGACCTTTGAATGCCAAAGGGAAGGCGAGAAACAGCGCGTCGAGCCGGGGGCAGTCGAATCCCTCACCCAGGTAGGGACCGGTGGCGACGAGCACGAGTCCGTCGCTCGTGGTCCTCACTGCGATGCTGTCAAGGACGGCGGCGCGGGCCTTCTTGCTCATGCCGCCCTTGAGGACCAGCGAGTCACGTCCGAACGCGCGCAGCTGATCGCAGAGCAGGTCAACGTGTTCAACCCATTGGGTCAGAACGAGGCAGTTGCGTCTCCGGTCGAGCGCGTCGGCGACGTCGCGGCAAATCCCGGCGGTCCGGAGGCGGTCGTCGACCAAGGCCCTGAAGACCTCATGGATGGGAACATCGTCGCCACCAGGCGCGGGGTGGTGGCTGTCGTGAACGACGAGCCTGCGCACGGGGATTGCCGCACAGGTAGCCGTCGGGTCAATCTGGTGACGCACAGGGCCGCAGTGCATCGCGATGATCGCCTCCAGACGGTCCCGGCGGTAAGGGGTGGCCGTGAGGCCGAGCCATCGTCTGGCCGGGATCCTGCGGACGAAAGCTTGGAAGGTCACAACCGGAATGTGGTGGCACTCATCGACGACGACAAGACCGTAGCCGGCGGTGATGGCCTCGATGTCGTCGCGACGAGCAAGACTTTGCGCCATCGCCAGATCGACGACGCCTTGCCGTCGATCTTTGCCGCCGCCGAGTTGACCGACTTGCGCGGGCGCGAGGCCGAGGTGCTTGCACAGTCGGGCCCGCCATTGGTCGAGCAGCGGAGTCCGATCGACGATCACCAGCGTAGGTTGGGCGTGGCGAGCGATGAGCGCGCAGGCGATCACGGTCTTACCGGTGCCCGGAGGCGCGACCAGCATTCCCTGATCGAAGTTCGCAAGGCCGTCTAGAGCTGCCTGCTGCAGGTCGCTCAACTCCCCGACGAAGGCGAACCCTGATGACTCCAAGACCGGTCGTTGGTCGGTGACGACGAGTCGGCTGCCCGCCTCGGCGACCAGCCGCTCAACACTCTGCAATAGTCCGCGTGGCATCAGTAGGCGATCGAGTGTCTCGAGATAGCAACGGACGAATCGCGGCGTCCCCCACGTGGATAGCCGCATCCGCTGCTTCTCGTAAAACTCGGGATTGTGCAGCGACGCGAGGTGCCTGAGGCCGGCAGCAGTGCGGGCGGCAGTCCGAAGCGCTCGATCGAGAGCATGCCGGCTAGCTCGGCACGGATCTCAGCGGGAGGCGTGGGACCCACGCCCAGCTTGAGTGTCACCGCCTGAGGCCCGGCATCGACCGGTCTGCGCGCAGCAACGAGGCTGTCGACCGCCTCCGGCGACAGCCTCGGCAGCGCAGATAGAAGCGCCCACTGGTCCGGCCACGGCTTCAATGTCGCGGGATCGAGGAACACGGTTGTGCCGTCATGACGAGATTTGCCATGCAGCGGCAGGGCGATCAGGTTGCCGAACGAGCCCTTCGGCATGAAGTCTTGCGAGGGAAACAACCGGTCGTAGCTGTCGAGGTCTAGCTCGGCGCGAGCGGTCATCGCCTCGCGCAGCAACATCGCGCCCAGCGTCCTCGCCACAGCTGCCGTGACTGGGCCAGAAAAGAAGATCCACACGTGCGCGCCGTCCCCGGACCGGGACCGTTCCAGCGCCGCCGCCACTCCCGCCACGGTGCACGCGTGAAAGTAGGCCAGCCCATCTGGTGCCCATCCGGCGCCGTCGAAGTCACAGGCCAGCAGCCGGCACATGTCCTCTTCCAGCAGCGGATACAAACCCACGTGCTCCCTGCCCGAAAGGTGCCCGCCGATCACCTGCTCGGTCAGCGGCAGATAATCCTTCGAGCGTCGATCCGCGTGCGACCACCCGCCCCGCACCGCCGGAGCCCATCCCGCCTTCCCACTGCGGGCGCTCCGCCAGCGCACGGCATAGACATCGTCCCGACCCACGAACAGCGATTGGAACAGGGCCAGCTTCGTCTCCGCCGACGAACCCTCGTTCACTGCCTCGATCTCTGGTTCCTCGCGGAGCAGCATCGGCTCCCAGACCTGCGCCGGACTGGATGTCCATTGGTCGTCGAGGCCGAGCAGGCCACGGAGCCTCGCGTTCTCTGCTCGTAGCTGTTCCAGCTCGGCCAGTGCCGCAGCGAGGCGCGCGGCCACGTTCCCACTCATAGACTCCGAGCCTAGTGACACGCGCTGGGTCGCCGCAGTGACGGTTCGCAGAGCCGACGAGCTCGCGGCTCACCTACGTCAACGTGCTGACGCGGCAGGCATTTTTTCGCATGAACCCTCTGTGGAACGAGCCGCTGCCCTCCATCGCAGACCGCTCATCGTTGACCCTCGTGGAGTGGCAACCGGACTACTACTGATCGGCAAGCACCCCAAACAGTGTCGAGCATTTCTCGCTGCTACCTGAGCGCCGTCTTGGACCCTCGACGGTCGGTAGGCCATAATCCCTCTACGACTCTGGAAACGGTCGTGGGCGCGTTCGGGTGCGGCTCTTCTGGAGGGATCTTGCAGGGTTCCTCTCACCGACTCACCGAACTTCGACTTCACACCCCGGCGGCGGTTGAGTCGACGGTAGACGGGTAGGCGAGGTCGGTAGCACTTCCCACATTCAGCGGTCTCCATCCTCCAGCCTGTTAGTGGCATACAAACAGACTGGAGGTGGCAGGATGATTCCGTTGGCTCGACGTGACGTAGGCCCCAGGGTGCTGCCCGGGTCGTTGATCACCTTGCGACGCAAGTGCGGCAAGGCTAACTGCCGCTGCTCGACCGGCGCGCCGCATGAGACCCCGGCGTTGTCCTACAGCGTCGCGGGGCGCACGAAGATCCTGACCCTGGCGGCCGAGGAGGTGCCTGCGGTCGCTGCCGCGGTGGCCCGCTACCGTGACGCGGTCAGGGCACTGGAGGCCGAGGCCCGCGCCGAGTTGGACGGGTTGGTGGCCAGCGTGCAAACCCGCCGGGGCGGCGGTGACCGCCTCGGCTAGCAGTGCGTTGGCGAAGACCACGTACTTCGGGCGCTTGTAGCCAGCGAGCCGCTCGCGGGCGTGCGCGTGCACGGCCTCCTCGGTCAGCTCGACCCCCGGCTTGGGCACGACGACGGCGGTGACGGCCTCGATCCAATGTGGGTGGCTGATGCCGAACACGGCGACCTCGGCCACGCCGTCGAGCTCGTAGATCGCCTCCTCGACCTCGCGGCTCGCGACGTTCTCCCCGCCGGTCTTGATCATGTCCTTCTTACGGTCGACGACCGTGATGTAGCCGTCCTCGGTCGAGATCCCGAGGTCTCCTGAATGGAACCAGCCACCCTTGAACGCCTCGGCGGTCTTTTCCTCGTCGTGGTAATAACCGAGCGCGGCGTGCGGGCTGCGGTGCACGATCTCGCCGATCTCCCCCGGTGCGACCTGGTCGCCGTTGTCGTCGACGAGCATCGTCTCCACGTTGATCGCGGCCCTTCCCGCGCTCCCTGCTCGCTCTAGCTGTTCGTGCGGGCGCAGGATCGTGGCGAGAGGGGACATCTCGGTCTGACCGTAAAGGTTCCACAGGGCGGCGTCGGGCAGGCGACGTTGCAGCGCGCGCAGTACCTCCACAGGCATCGGCGATGCGCCGTAGTAGCCCGTGCGCAGGCTGGACAGGTCGGTCGTGTCGAAATCGGGGTGACGCAGAAGCGAGATCCACACGGTCGGCGGGCAGAAGAGCTTGGTCGCCTTCTCGCGGGCGATCGTCGCGAGCAGCGCGGCCGGGTCCGGCCCCGGCAGGATGATGCTGGTCGCGCCGAGGTAGACGTCGACGCAGAAGAAGACGTCGAGTTGCGCGCAGTGGTACAGCGGTAGCGAATGCACCTCGACGTCGTCGCGGCTCATCCCGCCGTCGATCACGGAGCTGATGCACTGGGCGACGAGCGAGCGGCTCGACAGCATCACGCCCTTGGGCCGCGATTCGGTGCCGGAGGTGTACATAAGCCGCAGCGGGTCGTCGTCGGCGACGTCGACCTCCGGCGCGGTCTCGTTCCCCACCCGCCACCAGGGGTCTACGTCCTGCCAGGCTGCGAATGGTGCGGCCCCGGACAGACCGATCCAGCCGCGTATCCCGGTCTCGAGGCCGGCTGTGGCCAGCGCTTTCTCCGCGGTCGGCGCGAGCGCGTCCTCGGCCACCATCGCGCGCGCACCAGAGTGCTGGAGGATGAATGCGATCTCGTCCGCGCCCAGCATGAAGTTCACCGGCACCAGGACGGCGCCGAGCTTCGCGGTCGCGAACACGAGCACCACATACTGCCAACAGTTGTGGGACAGCAGCGCGAGCCGGTCGCCCTTGGCCAGACCGCGCTCGGTGAGGGCGTGTGCCGTTCGGTTGACCGCAGCGTCGAACTCGGCGTAAGTCACGCGCAAGTCGCCTGCGACGACCGCGAGCTTGTCGGGGTCGCGGCGAGCCGTGCGGTGAAGGAGGTCGCCGACCGAGTGCCGGCGGGTGCGGGCGATTGCTGCGGCGGTGCCGGAGGTGAAGGCCATGAAGGCATACTGCCAGGTCCGGCGCATGGCGGATCTGGGGATCCGTCACCGATCGGTGACGGATCCCTGGACCGCGTTACCACCATGTGGCCGACCTACAGCCAGGACCGCCACGTGCCGCACTGCTCCCCGCCCTCCAGCCAAGGCTGGACTGGCGGGGCCTTCTTATCCGGCCGCTCGGGATCGGCGTTGAGCCGGTAAGCCGCGGGATGCGAGCCACAGGTGCGGGTCTACAGGAGCCTGCCGGATGCCAGACGTGACCCGCGCGGCAATTGCGGCGTGTACCCGGCAATTGCAGTTTGGTCAGGCCTCCCAAGGTTACGCCGGTCAACACCCTGCGGTACCCGCCCTCGAGTAGCAGCCGGTTGGGACGGTTCGCGGGCAACGCCGCCTAGGCGTGTTTCAGCAGACACGTGCCGTGAGCCCGACCAGTGTTCCGCAAGATGTTGTCGGTCGTAGATTTGGCGGGTGAGCGGGTTGCGCGACTACGAGCAGTGGCATCGCCGGTACGACGACCCCGCCTCGGACCTGTCGTGGCGGTTGCGCACGGTCCAGGGTTACATCCGGCAGGCGCTCGACCGCTATCCCGGACCGATCCGCATCTTGAGTTGCTGCTCGGGCGACGGTCGCGACGTGTTGGAGGTGTTGGCCCAGCTTACCGATGCCGAGCGGGTCAACGCCGTCCTCGTTGAGCCTCACCCGGTGATCGCCGACCGCGCCCGGCGGTCCGCGGCTGGCGTAGCCGCGAACGTCGAGGTCCGCACCGCGGACGCGGGAGTCACCGACACCTATCTCGGCGCGGTGCCGGCCGAGGTGGTCCTCTTGGTCGGCATCCTCGGCAACATCAGCGACGTCGACCTGGCCCGGACCATCGCCGCCGCACCGGCGCTGTGCCGGCCGGCGGCGACCCTGCTCTGGACGCGGGCACGAGCCGGTGGGGACCTCAACGACATGGTCCGGGCCCACTTCACGGCCGCTGGTTTCACCGAGCTCGACTATGCCACGTTGGATAGCGACACCTGGCCGGCGGTCGGGGTGATGCGATATGACGGGCCACCTAAGCCACTGCCCACCGGCAAACAGCTGTTCACGTTCCTGCGCTGACCTCAAGAGGCAGCGGGGTCGTTGCCTTTGTCCGGATAATTGAACAAACACAACGAGCCCGTTAGTCACCAGGGCGAGCGCCGGTGTGGATGGCGTCCCCGACGACCTTGTGGACTTTCCCCCATAGAGACCTCATACGAGGTGTCCTGCTCTGGGGGAAAGTCCAGTGCAGTACGTGGTGGGCTCAGTGGAGCTGCTGGACGCCCGCGCTGTCGCGCACGAAGACCGCGCGGGTGTCCGTTGCCGGATAGCGCTCCCGCAGGCTAAAGGGAGACGGATCACCGGTCACGGGTGAGTCCGGGGGCTCGTAGTAGAGCACATAGGTCTTCGCCGTGTCCGTTTCGGTGTCGATCTGGAGCCAGGCGTCGTAGCCCGCGGCCGGCAACGTCCCGGTGGCGCGGACCGAGTTCAGGGTGGCGCCTTGGGCGAAGGTGTAGGTGGCTGCGCCCAACTCCAGGCGCTTGAAGCCGCTGTCCATCCAGCGCCTGAACAGGTCGATCCATTCCTGCGGCCACAGACCGCCCGTGCCGAGCGGGGGCATGTCGAGCTCCACCCGCTCCAAGATGTCGTCCGCATGGCTGCGAACCTGGTCATAGTCCCAGAGATCCAACGCGAACAGCATGTGCTCGCGGTCGGTCGCGCGGACCATCGGCTTGATGTGAAGCTCGAAGACGGGTGTGCGCATCTAAGCAAAGACCTCCATCACCACAGCGTCCAGCGTCACCTGCTGGAGGATCTCAGGGTCGGGCGAGGGCTCCCCCGTGGGGCTCGGGGCCGGGATGTATCGCAGGGTGAGCACGACATCCGCGGCGTCCGCACCGGCGTTGGCCAAGGCCCTCGTCACGTCGAAGCGCTTGGTGCACGACACCGGGTGCAGTGGCTGCGGCATGGGATGCCCATTACCGTGAGGATGGTCAGCGTGCCCCGCGTGCCCAGGGTGCATCTGCCACAGGGCGACGTAGCCGACGAAGAAGCGGTCGGCGAACGACGCGTCCTTGGTGAAGGGCACGTTGTTGGGGTGGCACGTACACGTTCAGCTTGTAGCTGCCGCCCCTGGGCACCCTGAGGTCCTGGAGGCGCACCATGGTTGCCATTGCCCGCTCCGAGACGGGCGGGAACGCGAACTGCGTCCACTCCTTCTCCTGCAGGTCGGCCTCCAAGCCACCTTCGGAGAGCGACCGCAGGCGCTCGGTCCCGACGAGCGAGCGCTTAACAGGAGCGGGAACGGTGACGGCGAAGGCGGCCTTCAGCTGATCGGTGTACTCATACTCGTAGCCGAGCCCGGTCGTGCGTTGGAAGTCCTGCACCTTGTGGAGCGTCTGGGTGAGGAACCCGCGCAGGTCGGCGGTGGGCGACGTGGGCGGCGGCATTCCGTTTCGCTGCTGCCACTCGGACCACATCAGATCGATGAAGCCGTGGAAGCTGAAGTAGATCGCGTCCCTGGCCGCGAGGTTCGGGCTTGCCATGTCCCCGCCGATGTACGAGCCGTGCATGTCGTTGTGCGGGCCGTCCTCGAGCCTCCCGTAGTCTCCGGTCGGGGAGCCCTTCGGGTAGCCGCCGAACTCGTTCCAGTCCATCTCCCCGGTCACGATGATCAGCGTGTCCGGTGGCAGATCGGCCGCCACGACGTTACGGCCGGGCTTGAACAAACCGGGCCCACCGAAGGCGGCGGGGAACTTGCCGCTGGTCTCCCTGTGCAACCAGTCCCAGTAGGGGATGGTGACGTTCGCGGTGCGCGGAGGGTCCGCACCCTGCAACAGCTGCTCGAAGTAGTACAGGTGCGCCCGGTGCCAGGGTAGGAACTGGTCGTTGCCGTGCTCGCAGGGGCCGACGAACCCGTCGTTGTGCAAGGCGGCCTGGAAGGCATAGCCCGTAGGATCGTCCTCGTCGATCTCAGAGCGTGCCCGCAGGATGTCCAGGGCATGAATGTAGTCCGAGAGCTCGCCAGCGCTCAATGTGTTGATGTCTTTGCGCTGCTTGATCACGCGCTCCTCCTGTCCCGTCGAAGTGACCCGCTACCGAACGAGAGGGCCGCCGACCGCACGTGATACAGAAAGATCAGGCGCGCCGCCGGTGCGAGGAAGTCGCTGACCGGGCGGGTCGGAACACGTGCCCGGGGCACCGGCCGCGGTGCGAACGAGCTCGCGCCGCTCCGGGAGGCGTTCCGCGCCGCCGCCTGGGGCTAGGCGCAGCAGGGCCGCGGGCGTACGCTTGACGCCGAGGTCGGGGGGCAGCGGGCACCCGGGGGCACGAAGGGGCGCGGTTTGCGCCCTCGCTGACTCGGGAAAGCCCGAGGATACGTCGGCAGATACCTCGTGAAGAGATGCTGCACATGCTGCTCGCTGGAAGCTCCAAGCGATCCCTGTTGCCAACACCGCGTAATCTCAACGGCATTTCGATCCGGGCGTTCGCGAGTGGGGTGCGATGAGTGGGGTGCGCTGGGCGCTGATTGGATCGCCATTGGACTGCTCGGGCATGCGTCGGGGCGAGGAACGAGCCCCTGGTGCCCTGCGCGATGCGGGGCTCGTCGGGAGCCTGGGGATAGAGGACCGGGGCGATGCGCACGCGCTCCTGACCGACGCGCGGCGCGATCCGGCGACAGGGATCGCCGGCTTCGCCCAGGTCCGCGGCGCGTGCGAGCGGGTCCGGGATAAGGTCAGCGGCGTGCTCGCCGACGGGTTGCGGCCGCTGGTGGTCGGCGGCACTTCGCCGTACTGTGCAGAGTTAGACCGGAATACCGGCATTACTCTGCACAGTGCAGGATTGGGCCGGCCCCGGCACCGGCTTCGCGTTAGGGCGGGGCGGTGGGCCGCTGCTCTCGGATGCTGGCGAGGGCGGCCGCGAGCTCGGCGGTGTCGAGGACGTCGGCCATCACCCCGATCTGCTCCTCCCAGACGTCCGCGGGGATCACGTCGTGCAGCTCTAACACGTGGTACACGTCGAGGCCCAACTGGACCCCGGCCAGGACGCCTGCGTAGGCGGGATCGCCCAGCACCACGGTCTCGGCGGCGATCTCGGCACTCTCTGGGTCGGGAGCGCCAAGGATCACCATCAGCTTCCGTGGGCCGTGCTCCTCCGCGAGCTGGAGGATCGCCTCCTGCGAGCGCAGGTCCATGGCTCCTGCCGCCGTTCAAACGAAGCACTCGGTGGCGACGAACGCGAGCGCTCCGCCGGCTGCCTCCACGCACGCGGCGATCGCCGGGCCCGAGACGCCGTCGCGCTCGCCGAGCGCGATGACCTTCCGGTCCTTCAGGTCAGTCAGCACGATCCCTACTCACCTCCTTTGGTCAGCTCGTCGAGGGTCTCGTCCAGCCAGCGTTCCAGGGTGGCGGCGTCCAGGTCGGCCGCCGCCAGGCGAGCGGCTTCCTTTCCCTCCCTGAACAGCAAGAACGCGGGGAGGCCCATGACCCTCAGCTCGATGCAGAGCCTGCGGGCTTTGGGTGCCTCCAGCTTCACGACCATCAGCTGCGGGCGCGAGGCCGCCAAGCGCTCGACAGCGGGCATCAAGGCCAGGCAAGGCTGGCATGCCGGGCCCCACACGTCGACGAGCACGAGGGGTGCGGCCACAAGGTCGTGGAACGTCTCTCTGGTCGCCTCGACGACTTGTCCGGTCACGTCATCCCCCCTTGGGGTTGCGCTCGAGCAGCACGCTCATGCCGTCCGACATCTGGCACATCTGCCCAAGGAACAGGCTGCCCTTGGCGATGAGGCTGACCCTAGTGGCGTCGCCAGCCGTGAGGCGGGCCAGCGCGTGGGGGAGGTAGCAGAGGGCCGACGCGAGGTGCCCTTGCGTGGGAGCGAAGCCGGGCATCCCGTGCGCCGTGACGAAGTCGTCTATGTCCCCTGCGGCGATATCGCCGCGCCGCCGCGCGAGGGCGGCAATCGTCCGGTAGTTGCGCTCGGGGACGTTGCCCGAGCCCGCCGTCTGGGTGATCTCGGGATTGTGGAGCTCGGTGGCATAGTCGTCCACCGCGGTCATCGGTAGGCCGAGGCGCGCGAGCGGCTCGACGGCCAGCGCTTCCATGATGCGCGCGGTCGAGCCGCCGGCGGCCACGCGGTGGCGCCCGACAGCGTCGAGGCGGAGGAGGGGGGACACGCCGTCGTCCAGGCCGACGAGCGCCGCCGCTCCCCCTATCACGTCCTCGAGCACCGGAAGCCCCTCCCGCAGATGCCCCTGGAACTTCATCCCGAGCTTGGGGAGCGATCCGCCGGCGACGACGGCCACGCGATCGAACACACCAGCGGCGACCAGGCTGGAGGCGACCACGAGCGCGGGTACGGGTACGGCGCAGAAGTTCTTGAGGTCCGCCCCCGACGCCTCGGTGAGACCGGCGGTCGCCGCCACCGCCTTGGCCAGATTGCCCCCGCCACGCTGGTAGCGGTCACCGATCGCCTCCTCGCCGCACCCGATGACGTAGTCGATCGACGCGGGCTCGATCCCGTGGCGGTCGAGAAGGTGGAGAAGGGCCAGGGTCGCGGTCGCCTTGGCCGCGAGGTTCTCGAGCAGCACGGGGGATGACAGGGCGTCGTCGTCGTCGCGCGCCGGCCGCACCGCGCCCGCCGCACCGCCATCGGCGAGATGCAGCGGCAGGACGCCTGGGCCGCCCGCCTCGACGTCGCCGGAGGCCGCCTCCACGCGCGCAAGGTCCAGGCTCTTGGCCAGGCGATGCCCGGCCAGCGCGGCGGCGGCTTGCGCTGAGATCTCGGGAGCGAGCACCGCCAGGCCGAACTCGTCGACGGCGGCGAGTAGCCCCAGGAACTCCACTTCTGGCATCAGCTCTCCCACCGGCCCGAAGCGAGAGGCGCAAGGATCGGGCCCGCCGACCCACGGGCGTGGGGGAAGGCCGCGGGGGTGCACGGCACCGAGGTATGCCTGGTGGGGCGGGTAGGCGACCGCGTCGGGGAAGCCGCGGAGGTTACCAAGAAAGGCACGCGCGAGCTCGGGGTCCTTGGCCAGCTCACGCCTCGGTTTGGAGCCGTGGCGGGCCAACCCAGGGGTGTGCGCCAGGATCTGGCTGGCCGCGCTGACGACTGGCACCCGCTCCATCGTCACGCCGCGGCTCCAGCCTCGAAGACGGTCGGCCCGCTGACCGGCGTGGCCAACGCCGCGAGCGCCCGCTCTAGCAGCTGGCGCCGCCAAGCCCGCTCCCCCGCCGGGTCGAGCGACGGGTCGCCGGTGGGGTACGGGATCCCGCGGGTGGGCACGATCCTCGGCGCGCCGACGCGCACCGCCAGTGACACGAGGTTGCACAGGAGCGCGGTCGGGATCCCCGCGCGTTCCAGCTCTTTCGCAAGCGTTGACCCGCAACGCGTTCCCGTCCCTCAGGTCGACGTCAAGATCACCGCCTGGATCCCGGCTCGGCGCAGCTCCGCCGCCCATTCCACCCCGAACCGGCGAGCGTTGCCGACCGATGTACCGTTGCCGGTCGTCACCAGGTACTCAGGGTGAAGCCGCCCGACGAGTCCCTCTCGCTCGAGGTCGGTGGCCACGTCGAGGGGGAGGATGCGGTGGGGATCCTCGTTGGCCCACGCCGTCGAGAACCCACCGTGAATCGAGCAGTAGTCGCCGACTGGCAGCTCACCCTTCGGCGGGAGTGGGTAGCGGAGCCAGCGGGTCGCCCGGGCGGACTCCAACCGGTCAGGGTTGCCGTCGGGGACGAGCCCTCCCTCGGTGAGCAGCGCCACCACCGCCGTCGCGGGGTCGACCGGTCCAGCCGGGCTCACCGGCTGGAAGCGGGGTAGCGGGATCTCGGTGGCGGCCTGATCGCCGCCGAGGCGGGCCAGGACGAGGTCGACCGCCCGCTCGGCTCCGGTGCGCTCGGTCAGGACTCCCCGGCGTGCCGGCCGGTTGAGGCGCCCGTCCTCGCCGGTGAGGGGCTCCCCTTGCGCCAGCTTTTGGGCAGCCGCCGCCAACCGCTCGAGGGAGGGTCCCATCGTGCGCGCGGACGGGCCGCTGGCCACGACCGGGATCGCCCCGGCCTCGTCGACGCCCGGATTGTCCTCATGCATGGCCGCCAGGGCGAGGAGGCCCGCATCCCCCGCGGCGGCCGCCACGCGGGCGCAGGCGAGGCCGTAGCGACCGCTGGTGAACGCGGGTCCGGCTACGACGAGATCTGGCTGGGCGGCGCGGATGAGGGTGAGGATCTCGTCCACCGCCCCTGGTGCGGTGGCGTGATCGTCCCCGCACCAGACGGTGGCCACGATCTCGTAGCCGGGTCCCAGCAGGGTTCCCAGGCGCCGCCCGGGACCGGCTGGCCCAGCGGACGAGGCCGGCGGGCTACCGGCCGCCTCCTCGGCTCCGACACCGGCGAAGAACTGGTTGAGGTAGTGAACGATCCGAGTCATGACGCCTCCTGGCATGTCAGGCGTCCCCACCCTAAGGGGCTCAGCGCGCAGTACAGCACGGCTGTGGGAAGTTCGAGCGATGCGGTGGCGGGCCGGTCCACCAGGTCGACGCGCTCGCCTCCAACCGCGCGGGCGAGGGCCGGGAGCGAGACCACCTGGTCGTAGTTCCCCGTGCTCACCATGGCCGTTGCCCGCGTGGGGGCGACCACCACCGGCGGTCCGGTGCCGTCCGCCCCCGCCATCTCCGCGAACAGGCCCACGGCGGGGATCCCGAGCGCCTCGAGCGCATCCATCTTGAGGGCCATGTCCGCGTCGGCGTTGCCGCCTCCCTCCTTGGTGACCACCATCGCGTCGAACCCGGCAATGGCGCAGAGTCGCGCGGCGTGCGCTGAGACCAGCTCCTTGCGGTCTTGCTCCACCGGCTCGGGGCAGAGGACGAGGCCGGCGAAGCGCAGATCGTCGCCGTCCCGCCTTCTCAGCGTGGCCACAACTGGGTGGTTCTGGTAGAGGTAGGTCGGGTTCTTGAGGCCGGGATGCCCGTATTGCCCGCTCACCACCGCACCGTCGTCGAGCTCGTTGGGGTCGACGAGCGCCGGCATCGAGGGACCGAACGACCGGCCGTACACGAAGGTGTCTTTGAAGCTGCCTTGGGTCTGGAGGTTGGTGATGGCCCCGACCCGGGGGAGGCCTCGCCCGGCCCGCCGCGCGGGACCGGGGAGGTGCTCCACCGCGTCGGGCGGGGCATCCAACGCGGCTGAGGCCAGCCGGGCCGCCAGCCTGCACAGCGCCCGCCGCAGCGCCGCTTCGACCGCCTCCCAGGTGGCCCCGTTCGCGGGTGAGAACTCCACGACCAGGTTGTGCGTGCGCCCGAGCGGCGACAGGGCGGCCGCCGGACCGGCGAGATCGGCCACCGCCTCCTGCGCCCGTGGCAGGAATCCCGCGGCAACCACGGCGACGCCTCGCAGCACGTGGGTCTCGCCCGTTCCCACAGGCTTTACGGGCCCGAGGACGCCGGGAAAGACGCCGCCCCCGTTCGCGCCCTTGGCCCGGGGCTCGACGGCGTCGAGGACCTTGACGATGCGCACCGGCTCGCCGGGCGACGCCCACGAGACCCGGACCTCGCGCAGGGCGGGGTCGGCCGCCAGTTGCTTTGCCTCCGCGGGAGAGACCGTCAGGACGCCCGCGTCGTAGTGGGTCTCGCGCCCGAGCGCGACGGTGTCCACCCGGTGGACAATGCGGGTGAGGCCGGGCGCGGCCAGATCGTCCCTCACATATCGCACGCTACCGGCTCCGCGAGCACCGCACGAGACCTCTCCGGGCGTTGTGGATCAGCGATTGAGTGAAGCGGCGTGTGACCGCACGCAGCCGGCCTCATCCTGCACTGTGCAGAGTTAGTCCGGTATACCGGACTAACTCTGCACAGTACGGCGAAGTGCCGGGCGGGATCCCGGTGGCTACAGCCAGCCGTGCTCTTGGGCGGTGCGGAAGGCTTCGGACCGGCTGGCGACGCCGAGCTTGCTGACCGCGGCGGCGAGGTAGTTGCGCACGGTGCCGTTGGACAGATGTGCCCGCCGGGCCGTAGCACCTCGACCGGCGTGTCGAACCCGGCGAGCCGCAGCACCTCCAGCTCACGCGGCGTCAGCGGGCACTCCGGTGCGGTCAACGCGTCCGCCGCCAGCGCGGGATCGACGTACCTGCCGCCAGCGTGCACCCGCCGGATCACATCGGCCAGCGCGCCGCCCGGTGAGCCCTTCGGCAAGAAGCCTTTGGCGCCGGAGTCGAGCGCGCGTTGCAGGTGCGGCGGCCGGCCATGCCCGGTCAGGATCACCACCGCGCAGGACGGCAACACCCTGGCCAGCTCGGCGGTCACCGCCAAGCCGTCCAGCGCGGGCATCTGCAGGTCGACCACCGCCACGTCCGGGCGGTGCGCCAGCGCGGCGTCGACGGCCGCACGCCCGTCCGACGCCTGCGCCACGACGTCGAGGTCGGTCTCCAGGCGCAGCAGCGCGGCCAGCGCGACGCGGATCAGGTCCTCGTCGTCGGCGAGCAGCACCCTGATCATGGCTTCGCCTGCACGGTGGCCTCGAGCGTGAACACGCCACCCGCGTCCGCCAGCCGGTCGGCCAGGCCGCGCAACCCGAAGCTGTAGCGGTCCGGCCGCGTGCCGCCCGAGCCGTCGTTCGCCACGACCATCCGCACCTCATTCCCCTGGCGGGAGATCTCGATCGTGCACCACCCTGCTCGGCTATGCCGCAGCACGTTGGTGCTCGCCTCACGCAGGACGGGCGCGAGCTGGGTCGCGATCTCTGGCGGCAGCTCCCCCGTCGGGTGGGTGACCGTGCAGTGCACCCCGGAGGACCGCAGCACCTGCTCAACCGCGGTCAGCTGGTCACGCAGGTCAACCGCGCGATACCCGTGCACAGTCTCACGCATCTCCGCCAGCGCCGAGGTCGCGAGCCGCTGCACCTCGGCGGCCTGGACGCCGGCCCGCTCGGCGTCCACCGGCGCGAGCCGTGCCGCCAGCTCGGCCTTCAGCGCGATGACCGAGAGGTTGTGCCCGAGGAGGTCGTGGACGTCCCGCGCGAACCGCAGCCGCTCCTCGGTGGCGGCGAGGCGCGCCTGAGCCTGGACCAACAGGTCCCACAGCCAGGCCGGCAAGGCACACATCCCGGCGACCGTCAGCCCCAGGCTCACGGCGATAAAGAAAGACGGAGTCAGCGATCGGGCCACCGGTCCACCAATCCACCGCGACCGTGACCGCGAGAACCACCGCCGCCGCCAGAGCCGCCGCCCAGCGCCCGACGAGCAGCGGAGCCGACCCGGCGATCGAGCCGCCCAGCCACGCCCAGGTCTCCCACTCGCCGGCGCCGACCGGGCCAACCAGCGGGACGGACAGCGCCGCGGTCGCCACGAACGCGGCGCGGAGCCGGGTTACTCCGGCCAACCACGGCGTGACCACCGCGTAGAGCGCACCCGCCTGAGCGGCCGAGAACGCCAGGATGCCGGTGGCCCCGAGGACGACCCACAGTGGCCGGGGCTCGAACAGCAGGCCGATCCCCGGCAGGCTCAAGCTCGTCAACACCGCCGCACCGAGCGTTGCCAGGGTGGCGGCACGGGCCCGGCGCAGTCGCGGGTCGGGCCCGGCCTCCTCGTGATCCGGGAAGTAGCCTGCCACAGCGGCGATGGTAAGCGGTTCCCACCGGAAGGCACCAGGTCGCCAGCAACGCCAGCACCAGCCAGACCACGCCACCATCTGGCACAATGCGCGCGTGAAACGATCGACCGCGATCCGGCATCTGATCGAGATGGCAGAGGTCGCCACAGACAGGCTCGCCCTGCGTCAGACCGACATCGGATGGCCTCTGGAGCAGCTGTGGGTCACCGGCGACCTACTCGGGCCGGCCGACTCGTTCGATTCCGGCTCAGTCGTGCTCGTGTTGGACGTGCAGCCCGAGGAAGCCTCATGGCTGGCGCTGAACCCGCACGGCGAGTGGATCGGTGAGCAGCTGCGGTTGGGCAAGCGCCCGATGCGATGGTGCTACCGGCCGCTGCTGTGGCCTGTATGGAACCACGAGCACCGGCGGCTCGTGCGGTATTGGTCCGCCGGCGCGGGACTCGACGAGCGCGTGATCGAGGCGCTGCAAAGCCGGCGGCTCGGGGAGCTCGCAGTGGTCGAGCCGTCGACGGAGGAGCTCACCGACCAGCTGCGTGAGGAGCTGGTGGTCTCACGCCGTCACCTTCGCGAGATCCTCACCCGCTACTGGGACGACGACTGGCGCAGGAAGCACAAAGGCTACGACGAATCCCCCGAAGACCACCTGTGGCGGGCGGCTACGGCGGTGTCGGACATGCAGGACGCGCTCGGCGAGCTTGCCCGCGATAGAGGCTGACGGCGAATCTCACGCACCTCAAGGTTGAAGTTGACGTAACGTCAAGGTCTATCGTGGTCCACGGGTCGGGTGGACCGGCCCCACCGACGGCGGCGTGGAGGGAGGTGAGGGCGCGTGGCCTGGTCGATCGCGGTCCACGCGGATCAGAGGCTGCGCTGATACACGTCTGTGGCCAGGGTTTCTCACGTATGCGTGAGAAACCCTGGCCATTAGAGCGGAATCGTCAGACCGCGTAGCCACCATCGACGGCGATCGAGGCACCGGTGATGTATCGGCTGCCTTCTCCGGCAAAGGTGGGCGACCATGGCGGCGATGTCCTGACTGGTGCCGTACCGACCGAGGGCGGTCAGGCGACGCTGCTCGTCGGCCCCGGCGCCGTCGGCCGGGTTCATGTTCGTGTCCGTCGGGCCGGGGTGAACCAGGTTGGCCGTGATCCCACGCTCGCCGAGATCGCGGGCAACGCCCTTGGTCAGCCCTATGAGCGCCGACTTGCTCATCGAGTAGAGGGTGACCCCGGGCGTCGGCACCCGCTCAGCGAGGCAGCTCCCGATGCTGAGGATCCGCCCGCCGTCCGCATGTGCGGCACGGCCGCCTGGATCGCGACGAAGACGGCCCGCACGTGGACCGCCACATCCTCTAGGGCTCCTCTGTTGTTGAGATCTTTACAGTTGTGACAAGTTCACACACTGTGACGGGCTTCACGCCGCGTGAGCAAGACGTAAGTTGTGTGGAGGATCCGCGCGGTATACCGCGCGGATCCTCCACACAACCCCTCCATGTCCGAAACCCGCTAG
>Ga0187893_10005865_pt1 | contig 21567 bp, 13 predicted proteins | sample MA1701074metaG_FD_139574 | JGI IMG/M metagenome (GOLD analysis project Ga0187893, IMG submission 139574) | White microbial mat communities from a basaltic lava cave in the Kipuka Kanohina Cave System on the Island of Hawaii, USA - MA170107-4 metaG ...
CGCTGACAAAGTGGCGCACACCCACAAAGTTCTTGGACATCTGCTGCAAATACCTTCTCTGTTAAAGGACGTGGAGGGCGGGCAGCGTGGTCATACTATCACTGGAGATGAGCGCTATCTGGAGCAATATGACGTCGCCCTTAGCTCCATTAATCAGGAAATTAAAGACCTTCGAGAATCAATAGCGGACGATGCCAACCAGCAGCGACGGCTAGACAATCTTGAGCCCCTGATTCGTGAAAGACTTGATTTTGCTCGAGAGGTGATAGAGCTGCGCAGAAACAAGGGATTTGAAGCGGCGCGGGTTTTGACCTTAACTGGTGCAGGAAAGGAAAAAACGGGTCAGATTCGGCAGGTGATTACGGCGATGGAGAATGAGGCGAATGCCTTACTGAGACAACGATCTGAGGCAGCAGCTGCAAAGGCCCGGATCACAATCCTTACAATCCTGGTGGGCATCATTTCTTCTTTTTTGCTTCTCGCTTTGGTCAGCCTTCTGATTACTCGCAACATCGCCGGACCTCTGAAGCAAATCTCTGCAGCAGCCGAAGAGATTGCGGCTGGGAATCTGACTGTCACCGCAACGTCCAACCATAGAAGGGATGAGATTGGTGTTCTCAATCAAACTTTTGGCCAGATGACCAGATCTTTGCGTGACAAAGCTGAAGTAGCCGAAGAGATCGCTGCCGGCAATCTAAAAGTGCAAGTTAAGCCGCAATCGGACAAAGACCTTTTGGGAAACGCTTTCGCGACCATGGTAGAGAAGCTCCGCGGCGTTACTGGAGAAATTAAGGAGGGGGTTAATGTACTGGCCAGCTCTGCGAGTGAGATTATGGCCTCCACCGCCCTGGTTGCTTCGGGAACAGCCGAAACTGCTACCGCTATGAGTCAAACCACAGCGACGGTAGAAGAAGTCAAACAAACTGCTCAAGTATCCAACCAGAAAGCCAAGCAGGTTTCTGACGGTGCCCAAAAAGTTGTGCAAGTTTCGCAGACCGGCAAGAAGGCGGTATCGGATTCGATTGAAGGGATGAAACGGATCAGCGAACAGATGGAGGCAATCGCGGAAAGCACTGTGCGTTTAAGCGAACAGGGGCAAGCCATCGGAGAAATAATCGCCACCGTTAATGATCTGGCAGAGCAATCGAATCTACTGGCGGTGAACGCGGCCATCGAAGCCGCAAAGGCCGGGGAACAAGGCAGAGGTTTTGTGGTTGTTGCCCAGGAGATCAAAAGCCTGGCGGAGCAATCCAAGCAGGCCACCACCCAGGTGCGGACGATTTTGAGCGACATTCAAAAAGCCACTAATGCCGCAGTCATGGCCACGGAACAGGGGAGCAAGGCGGTCGAGGCCGGCGTCAAACAATCGACGGAGGCGATGGGGACAATCACCGCGCTCACTAACAGCATTACCGAATCAGCGCAAGCGGCCACGCAGATTGCTGCCTCCAGTCACCAGCAACTGGTGGGGATGGATCAGGTGGCACTGGCGATGGAGAATATTAAGCAGGCCAGCGCGCAAAATGCCGCCAGTACTAAACAGACAGAGACCTCAGCACAGAACTTGCACGAGCTTGGCCAGCGGTTAAAGCAGATGGTAGAGCAATATCGGATCTGACCGTTGTCATCATTTGGCGGAACGGGCAACTAGCGTAGACACATGCTAAAGGACGTAGAATTTCAGCGAAAGTTGCTTTCGACTTTCAAGATCGAAGCCCAAGAGCATATCGGCGCCATGTCCGCCGGGTTAATCGAATTGGAGAAGGCGCCGGCTGGAAAAGAGCGAAGGAAGATCATCGAGGTCGTCTTTCGTGAGGCGCATAGCTTGAAAGGTGCTGCGCGTGCTGTCAATGCCAGGGAGATCGAAAAGATCTGCCAGTCGCAAGAGAGTATCTTCGCTGTTTTTAAACGAGCAGAACTCGCCCCGACGCCTGAGGTCTTAGACACGCTTCTGCAATCCGTTGACTTACTCGGCAAACTCCTCACCACTCTGGAAGCCGAGCCAGCCGCAAGCGAGAGAAAACAGATTACCGAACTTCTACGTAAACTTCAGCGCATCCTGGACAATCAATCTGAGGCCGCGAAGTCACCCGAGCGAAACATCTCACTTCCCTTTTTGGAAGGCTGGTTGGCAACAGATGAAAGCTCGAACAAGAGGAGCGACAGCCTCAGTCAATCATTGAGCCTGGGTAACGACAGCGTCCCTTTTGAGAAGATCCAACCAACAGAAGAAAAGGTTACGGCGCCACAAACCGTAAGAATCTCGACCACAAAACTAGACTCCCTGCTACTGCAATCAGAGGAATTGCTCTCATCAAAGCTGATGGGCCGCCAGCATGTCACCCAGCTTAAAGAAATTTGGGCGGCACTCGTCGATTGGAAAAAGCGATGCACTAGCGCCCAGGTCGACTTGCGCTCGATTCACCAAGCAAACGGAAAGCCTGAACCCGACCGGCAGGGACAAACAGTTAGCCAGGCCAAACTGCTGCTCGATTTCCTTGATCAGAATAATACCTTCTTGCGATCTCTCGAGACGGAACTCAGTGAATTAATCAAGTCGGCAGACCAGGGACAGCGGACGCTAGCCAGCATGGTGGATCACCTGCTTGAGGATATGAAGAAAGTAATAATGGTTCCCTCGTCATCATTGCTGGAGGTTTTCCCCAAACTTGTGCGCGATATCTCACGTGACCGAGGAAAAGAAGTCGAGTTAGTCATGCAGGGGGGAGAGATCGAAATTGACCGGCGGATTCTGGAGGAGATTAAGGATCCCCTGATCCACCTTGTCAGGAACTCTGTTGATCACGGTATAGAGAAACCGGAAGAGCGGTCCCGGAAGGGGAAACCAATAACCGGAACAGTGGCCTTGACCGTTACCCAGAAAGGTGGGAGTGAGGTTGAGTTATGTGTTTCCGATGACGGTTCAGGAGTCAACTTGGCCAGGGTCAGATCCGCAGCAGTAAAAACAGGTGCAGTTTCTCAAGAGGAGGGACACAGGCTTACAGAAAGCGAAGCTCTGAAACTGATCTTCCGGTCTGGCTTCTCGACCAGCCCCATCATTACAGACATCTCTGGGCGGGGATTGGGTCTGGCCATCGTTCAGGAAAAGATTGAAAAGCTGGGTGGTACCCTCACCCTGGAATCACAACTGGATGCCGGAATGACCTTCCGCATCCGTCTGCCGATGACTCTCGCTACTTTTCGCGGAATTCTCGTCCGTGTCAACCAGCATTTCTTTGTTCTTCCAACCGCTAATGTCAAACGAGTAGTGAGAGTAAAGGAAGAGGAAGCCCGAACTGTTGAGGGTCGAATGACAGTTAGGTTTGATGAGCAGCTCGTTGCCCTGATTCACCTTGCAGCTTTATTAGGCCTGCCCGCGCAGTCTTCCACGAATGATTTTCCGGGTCGGGCTCCAGTCGTCATTCTAGGCTCAGCAGAAAAACGTATAGCGCTAGTGGTGGATGAAATACTCGACGAGCGAGAGGTTTTGGTAAAGAGTCTTGGAAAACAACTTGCGCGCGTCCGCAACATTGCCGGCGCCACCATTCTCGGTGCAGGCGAGGTCGTGCCGATTCTGAACATTTCAGATCTGATTGAGTCAGCTCTGCAAAAGGCCGCCACCTCCGTGAGGACCCCGGTGGCAACAAAGCTCGAAGCTGATAAGAGAAAGGCGATTTTGCTCGCTGAAGATTCGATCACTGCGCGCACGCTATTGAAGAATATTTTGAATTCCGCCGGCTACGAGGTGAAGACTGCCGTTGATGGCGCTGACGCTTTGACGGAGTTGAAGGCCGGCGACTTTGATCTGCTGGTGTCGGATGTCGATATGCCGAGGATGAATGGCTTTGACCTCACGGCCAGGATCCGAGAAGACAAGAAACTTGCTGAATTGCCCGTGGTGTTAGTGACTTCGCTTGATTCGCGTGAAGACCGCGAACGTGGCATGGATGTTGGGGCCAATGCCTACATTGTCAAGAGCAGCTTCGATCAGAGCAATTTGCTGGAAACGGTTCGTCGAATGATTTGAAGACGGCATTTCTCCCTTGAGGAGGAGATGGCTTGATTAAAGCACTGGTTGTCGATGATTCAACAGTGGTGAGTGAGTTTCTCACGCATATTCTCGATTCCGATCCTGAGATTCAGGTGATCGGAGCAGTCCACAACGGTGAAGAAGCACTTGAAGCTGTTAAAACTAAGAAGCCGGATGTGATCACCATGGACATCCGGATGCCCCGGATGAACGGACTGGAGGCGACGCGCCTCATCATGGAGACTTATCCGACTCCGATTGTAATTGTAAGCGGAAGCTTCGACGGCGAGGAAGCGGCCTCGTTCCGGGCCATTGAAGCGGGCGCCCTCGCGGTGCTTCCGAGACCGGTGGGGATCGGCCATCCTGATCATGAGTCGATGACCCAGGAATTGGTACGAACCGTGAAATTGATGTCGGAAGTAAAAGTGGTCAAGCGTTGGGCTCGCTCGCCAAATGGCGGAATCATTCGCTCAGTTCCTTTGCAGCCAGAAGTCACGATCGAACCGCTGCCGGGCATCAAACTTGTCGCAATTGGTGCTTCGACTGGTGGCCCCCTCGTCCTGCAAGAAATCCTTTCCGACCTTCCCTCTGACTATCCCATCCCCGTGCTGATAGTGCAGCACATCGCGGCAGGATTTGTCGGCGGGTTCGTCGAATGGCTGGGACACTCAACGGGTTACCCGGTACGGGTGGCGAGACATGGCGAGCGCCTGCAGCCTGGGCAGGCGGCGATTGCTCCGGATGAATTCCACCTGGGGGTTAGCGCCCCCGATCAGATAGTACTGAGCCGCGCTCTGCCGGAGAACGGTCTCCGGCCTTCAGTCTCCTTTCTCTTCCGCTCAGTAGCTCAGGTGTTTGGTGGCTCGGCAGTAGGAGTGCTGCTTACGGGCATGGGGAAAGATGGTGCCTACGAGTTAGGGCTGATGAAAAAGAAGGGTGCGATCACAATCGCCCAGGACGAAGCAAGTTCGGTGGTCCATGGCATGCCTGGGGAAGCAGTCAATCTTGAAGCTGCAACTTATGTGCTATCGCCTCAGCGAATTGCAAGCGCGCTAAGGCGTTTAGCTGACCAAAATCTAGAAGTGCTGGCTCGTCAAAAATCTGGTTGAGACTCTAATCGAGGAGCCACAAACCTTTGTCAAAAGAAACAGAAATCCTGATAGTCGAGGACAGTCCTACCCAGGCTGAGCAACTGAAGTGCATCCTGGCTGAGCACGGTTATCGGATCTCAGTCGCCAGTAATGGCCAGGACGCGCTCTCGTCGCTGAGTGATCATAAGCCGGACATGGTTGTCAGTGACGTGGTGATGCCGGAGATGGACGGTTATCAACTGTGCCGGCACATCAAGTCCGATAATAACTTTAAAGATATTCCCGTCCTTCTTTTGACCTCGCTATCAGACCCAAAAGACATCGTGAGAGGCCTGGAGTGCGGAACCGACAATTTCATCACCAAGCCTTACGACGAACAAATGCTCCTGTCGCGGATCCAGTACATGCTGCTCAATCAGGAGGTACGGAAAAACGGCCGCACACAAATGGGCATGGAGATTCTCTTCGGCAACGAGAAGTATTTTTTTACGCCCGAGCGGGAGCAAATACTCGATCTGTTGATCTCATCTTATGAAACTGCGGTGCAGAAGAATCTGGAGTTGATGCGGACGCAGGAGGAACTAAGAACGCTCAACGAACGGCTTGAGGAACAGGTCGAGGAGAGGACCGCGGCCCTCACCAGGGAGGTTGGTGAGCGCAAGCGAGCAGAAGAAGACAGGGCAGAGATGCTGATCCGGGAACAGGGCGCTCGTGCGGAGGCTGAAGCGGCAAACCGGGCAAAGGATGAGTTTCTAGCCACCGTGTCACATGAACTGCGCACTCCACTGACTGCCATAATTGGCTGGGCACATCTGCTTAAGTCGGGAACGCTAGATGCCGAAAACTCCGGGCGCGCACTGGAAACGGTTGTCCGCAACGCCCATCTGCAAACAAAAATCGTGGATGATCTGCTGGACATCTCACGCATCATAACCGGCAATCTCCATCTTAGTATCCGCCCGGCAAACCTTGCAGCAATTATCGAAGTCGTAGTTGAGTCGCTGCGACCTACGGCCCAGGCCAAAGCTATTCAACTCCGCACGCTGCTCGACTCCTCAGTAGACCTCGTCTCGGGTGATTCGAGCCGCTTGCAACAGGTGGTCTGGAATCTACTCTCGAATGCCCTTAAGTTCACGCCCAACAACGGACTGGTTGAGGTGAGGTTGGAACACCACGATGGCTTTATCCAGATGAGCGTGGCTGATACCGGCATGGGGATCAGTGCAGAGTTCTTACCCCGAGTATTTGATCGTTTTCGTCAGGCTGACAGTAGCAGTACCAGAGCTTGTGGCGGGCTCGGCCTCGGGTTGGCCATCGTACGTCACCTGGTCGAGCTACATGGTGGCTTTGTAGCCGCACAAAGCCCGGGAGAGGGACAGGGAGCAACCTTCACAGTCAAACTTCGACCCTGGGTCGACCGTTCCTTAGCCCCAGCTGTAAACGACGCGGCGCCCGATTGTAAGAAAACTACCAGAGAGTTATTACTCAACTGCCCACCGGGACTGAGTAATTTGCGCATTCTAATTGTTGATGACCAACCCGATACGCGTAACCTCCTCGCCATCATGTTCAAACACTGTGGGGCCGAAGTCACAAGTGTGTCTTCGGTAACAGCGGCACTCGAAGTACTTGGAAAATGGAGGCCGGATATTCTCCTGAGCGACATCGGAATGTCGAATGGGGATGGTTATGAGCTGATCCGCAAGGTCAGGAAACTGAATCCGGACCACGGAGGCAAAATTCCAGCGGTGGCGCTTACGGCTTATGCCCGGGAAGAGGATCGTATCCGAGCATTGCTGGCAGGTTTCCAGATGCACGTGGTTAAGCCGGTCAATCCCGATGAGCTACTGGCGGTCGTGGCCAGTCTTACCGGACGAACTGGTAGGGAGTAAGACACTAATATTCTGTGGAAGATCTAGTGAGTAAAGGTCTAGAGGTTCTGATCGTCGAAGACAGCCTGACGCAGGCCGAACGACTGAAGAACATTCTGGAGCGCCACGGCTATCAAGTCTCGGTGGCTCGAAATGGCATTCAGGCGCTTGCCTTGCTGCAGGAACAAACACCCAACCTGGTCATCAGCGACATTGTGATGCCGGAGATGGACGGTTACCGGCTCTGTAAAAAGCTAAAGAACGATGAGCGTTCGAAAAATATCCCGGTGATGCTGTTAACGTCTTTGTCCGACCCGGTGGACATCATCAGGGGTTTGGAATGCGGAGCCGATAATTTTATCACCAAGCCTTATGATGAGCAGCTGCTGCTATCGCGCATCCAGTATATCTTGCTCAACCGTCAAGTGCGCCGAGAAGCACGCGCCCGAATGGGGGTGGAGATTGTCTTTGGCGGTCAACGTTTTACGGTCACACCGGAGCGGCAGCAAATACTAGATCTTTTGATTACGACTTATGAGACAGCGGTGCAGAAAAATCTTGAATTAATCAAGACGCAGGATGAATTAAGAGCGCTAAATGAAAGCTTAGAAGTAAAGGTTGAAGAACGGACCGCAGAGTTGCAGGCAGAAGTTATCGAGCGCCGCCGCGCTGAGGAAGCATTGCAGGCTTCAGAAGCGGAGTTGCGCGCTTTATTTGCGGCTATGAACGAATTGATTCTGGTGGTTGATAAAGGAGGACGCGTTCTGAAGCTTGCGCCCACGAACCCTGGCCTTCCTTTTAAACCTTCGGTTGTGGTAATTGGCAGAACGCTGCACGAGGTTTTCCCGCAGGCGAAAGTCCCGACTTTTCTAAGCCACATTCAGGACGCCTTGGCGACACGTCAGCCGGTCAACATCGAATACAGCCTCATAATTGACGGTTCTGAAACATTTTTTGCTGGAACCGTGTCGCCCCTGCAGGAGGACACCGTAATCTTCAAAACTCGTGACATCACTCAACGCCGGCTGGCAGAAACAGCTCTGCGCGAGAGTGAGGAACGATTACGACAGTCCCAAAAGATGGAGGCGATCGGGACGTTGGCTGGTGGCGTGGCGCACGACTTCAATAATCTGCTGACGGCGATTCTCGGAAATGCACAGCTTGCGCTTCGTCGTCTTCAGTCTGACTCTTCGTTGAGAGCTCGTCTGGAGCAGATAGAACGGGCTGGTAACCGGGCTGCTACGCTAACCCGTCAACTGCTCGCCTTTGGCCGGCAGCAGCAATTGGAACGGCGCAATGTTAACCTGAACCACACCATTGAAGAGATGGTGAACATGCTGCAACGGATTATCGGAGAAGATGTAGAAGTGCGTGTGCTGCCAGCTCCAGATCTGGCTACAGTCCAAGCCGACCCGGCCCAAATCGAGCAGGTCATCATGAATCTGGCAGTCAATGCCCGCGACTCCATGCCCAAAGGTGGTCAAATCCACATCGAAACTCGCAATGTTGAATTGGATGAAACTTACTGTAGCAAGTACCCCTATGTGCAACCTGGGCGCTACGCCGAGATCACTGTCAGTGACGATGGGGTAGGTATAAAACCGGAGATACAGGCTCGCATTTTTGAGCCTTTTTTCACCACCAAAGCCGTCGGCGAGGGCACTGGTTTAGGGCTGGCCATGGTTTATGGAATTGTCAAGCAGCATAACGGTCACATCCACCTGTACAGTGAAGTGGGTCAAGGGACAACCTTCAAGATCTATTTGCCCGTGGTTGAGCATGCAGTCGAAGAAGAATCGGATGCCGGTCAGTTTCCGCTGGTCGGCGGCAGCGAAACTATTCTGGTGGCGGAGGACGAAGAGCCGCTGCGAAACCTGGCCAGAGAGGTGCTGGAAGGCTTGAACTACAAGGTGCTGGTTGCCACCAATGGTGAAGAAGCCGTGAAGATCTACTCGGCCAATCGCGAGCGCATCGATATGGTAATTCTGGATGTGGTCATGCCGGGGATGGGAGGCCCAGATGCTTATGAACGGATCCGGGAGCTGGGCGGAGACATTCCGCTAATCTTCATGACCGGTTACAGCGCCGAAATGACGCAAAGTCGTTTTGTTAATCAAAACAAGCTGATTGCCGACATGGGCCCAGTGGTGATTCAAAAGCCATACAACGTAGATGGCTTCGGCCGCAAGGTGCGCGAGGTATTGGATGTTGCGAAGTAAGCGCGACTCCTTGGAACACTACCAGCTTTAGTTTCGTGTAGTCTTGTGTAATTTCGTGTGATGCGCGTGGATCGCATCTTTTGCGACGCCTCGCCCGACGACGTTCGGCGGAGAGCTGAGGGTCGAGTGGATCATAGAGCTCGCCAGCAAGCATTCTTTCTTTTTGGCTTCTCAATAACTCTCCTTCCAAGCGTCCGACACGATTACTCCGTCTCGAGACGTCGTTTCATATCAGAGTAAGCACATTCGATAAGTCTGATCAGAGCTGAAGTATTGATGTTGCCACCGGGCCGGAGCTTTATATGTCGCATATATTTGCCATTACCTTCCAGCAAGCCCAATGGATCCTCGAGTTCGGCGCCACGGAAGAATCCGACATTGACATGGGCTTTGAACACGTTGACATAGGCAAAGGCGGCATCTGCGACACACGCGGTAGGGTGGCCGTCATGGAGCAATTCACGTACATCATCTCCACAATTGCGCATTACCTCGAACCAATGCCGAGCGATCGCGCCCAATTCGCCAGGATGTTCGTTCATCCAGGCTCTGATTGACGGATCTCGTTTGAGCGAAGGGAAGAACCGAAGTATTTGACTCATTGCAATTACAAGCCCAAATGGAATGGCTCAAGTGGGCAAATTCGCAGGTCGGGAAGGGGGCAAGCGCGTTAGCGCACGCCCCCGCTCAAACTCTCGATTCACTCAAGCGAAAAGTCTGAGTAACAGCTACCAACCCTAGCTCTTTGGGGGCTGATGAGGGCCTTTGAATTGTGAGTGGAGCGGGGGCGCGCGCTAAGCGCTGCCCCCTTCCCTACCTGCAAATTTGCTAACTTGAACGGCTACACTTCGCTTGAGTGAATTGCGAGTTGGGCGGGGGCGCGCGCAGAGCGCTTGCCCCCTTCCCTACCTGCAAATTTGCTAACTTGAACGGCTACACTTCGCTTGAGTGAATTGCGATGGGCGGGGGCACGCGCGGAGCGCTTGCCCCCTTCCCTACCTGCAAATTTGCTAACTTGAACGGCTACACTTCGCTTGAGTGAATTGCGATGGGCGGGGGCACGCGCAGAGCGCTTGCCCCCTTCTCGACCTGGAATTTGCCCACTTGAGCTACTCTTGGTTCTGGCTAGTCGTGCCTCTTTTCAGTTCCTGGATGCTTTGCGTTCGCTGCATATTGGTGATCAGTGTGCCCCAGGCCAACAACCTGGACTATGTCTTTGACGGCAAGAAAAAGCAGCACAACTATCGACACTGCCCCGCCCCCGAGAAGTGAAGTTGCTACCAGCAGGCCATAGTAGATTGACGGATACCACCAGCCTGGTAGTGCATCAGATTGATAAACCGGAACACAATGCAAGACGAAAATAACGGCGGCAGAACAAAAGAGAATCGCGTCATAGCGAGCAATTTTTAGGATTCGGTGATAGTGCGCGTCAGCCAATTCAGTTTTCGCGCGGCTGCCGAGTCCGATCATGGTCAACATAAGCGCGAGAATGGTTGCGGCGACCGTCAAGATTGCCGAGCAAAAAAGGCTGCTTGTCGGAATGATCGCTTCCACTAACCGGCGAGCTTCGGCGTCGCCTATCGATCCCATCACCGCGGTGACGACTGCAATGATGACGGCCACCACCGCTCCAGTAACGCCGGCTATGACCAGGTCATGCTGTAACTGGCTAAAATTTTCCTGGTGATCGCTCAAGTTAATAAAACCCCACTTTACTTCGTTGTGACCATCAAGTCTGAGTTGATACCTGCAGCCAGACCCCAGTCAACTCTCAATTCACTCTATCCAAGAGTCGCAATTCACCTTGGCAAGGTTGCAGTCGGGAAGGGGGCAAGCGCTCGGCGCGCGCCCCCGCTCTACTCGCAAATCACTCAAGTGAAAGATTCGAGTAATGTCTCCAGATTGAGCTATTCCAGAAGTGACCTTGATCAGTCGAGCGAATGGTGGCGAGCGTTGAGCGGGGGCGCGCGCAAAGCGCTTGCCCCCTTCCTGACCTGCGAATTTGCCGAATTGAGCTACGACATTTGGGTTTGAGTGAATTGCGAGGTGAGCGGGGGCGCGCGCTAAGTGCTTGCCCCCTTCCCCACAAATTTCCCCAACGAAAAATTTTCCTGACCGGCAAATTTGCCACTTAAAGGCTCAAACTTCGATTGCCTGTCGCGGAATACTCGTCACCAACTTATCTGCTCGCCTTGCCCATGACTTTGCGTTCGCCGTTGCGTTTGCCGAGCAGGTCGAAGCGGTCAAGGTTCATGACCTTATTCCAAGCCTTCACGAAGTCGCGCACAAACTTCTCCTTCGCGTCGTCACTGGCGTAAACCTCTGCCAGTGCCCGGAGCTGAGAATGCGCGCCGAAGACCAGATCGGCGGCGGTGGCTGTCCACCTGCGCTCGCCTGTCACTCGGTCGCGACCCTCGTACACGTCCTCCTCCGCGGCAGACGGTCTCCAAGCCGTCCTCATGTCGAGCAGGTTCACGAAGAAGTCGTTCGTCAGAGTTTCGGGCCGGTCGGTGAAGACGCCGTGCTTTGACTGGCCGAAGTTTGCATTCAGGGTGCGCAGACCGCCGACCAGAGCCGTCATCTGTGGCGCAGTCAGCTTCAAAAGGTTTGCGCGGTCGAGCAGGCGCGTCTCGGGCGATAACGGATCATCCTTACGGATGTAGTTCCGAAAGCCGTCGCCGATAGGTTCGAGCACCTCGAACGCGTCCACATCCGTCTGCTCTTGCGAGGCATCCGTGCGACCAGGTGCAAACGGAACCGTGATGTCGTGGCCTGCGTTCCGGGCTGCCTGCTCCACAGCCGCGCATCCACCCAGCACGATCAGGTCGGCCAGCGAGACCTTCTTGCGGCCGGACTGCGCCTTGTTGAAGTCCTGCTGAACCTTCCCCAAAGCCTCCAGCACCTTGGCCAGCCGGGCCGGTTCATTGACCTCCCAGTCTTTCTGCGGCGCGAGGCGAATGCGCGCCCCATTCGCGCCACCGCGCTTATCTGTGCCGCGGAAGCTTGAGGCGGCACACCAGGCCGTAGCGACCAGTTGTGGAATAGACAGACCCGCATTGAGAACCTTGCGTTTGAGGTCGGCGATGTCCCGCTCATCGATCAACTCGTGATCGACATCCGGGACGGGGTCCTGCCACAATTGCGGCTCTGGGATCCAGGGTCCAAGGTAGCGCGAGCGCGGGCCCATGTCGCGGTGAAGCAATTTAAACCAGGCCTTGGCGAAGGCGTCGGCAAGCTGGTCGGGATTCTCATAGAAGCGCTTCGCAATTGGACCGTAGATCGGGTCCACCCTCAGGGAGAGGTCTGTGGTCAGCATCATTGGCGCATGCCGCTTCGACGGGTCGTGGGCATCAGGCACAGTGCCCTGAGCCTCTGGATTCTTCGGAGTCCATTGCTTCGCGCCGGCGGGACTTTCTGTGAGTTCCCACTCGTAACGGAACAGATTCTCCAGGTACCCGTTGTCCCACTTGGTCGGGTTCGTGGTCCATGCCCCTTCGAGGCCGCTGGTGATCGTGTGGGCGCCATGCCCATTGCCCTGTTTGTTCTTCCAGCCCAAGCCTTGCAGTTCGATCCCCGCGCCTTCGGGTTCCGGGCCGACGTTTCCGACTGCCGGGGCGGCGCCATGGCATTTGCCGAACGTGTGGCCACCGACGATGAGCGCCACCGTCTCTTCGTCGTCCATCGCCATGCGCCCGAAGGTCTCGCGGATGTCTCTGGCGGCGGCCACCGGATCCGGATTGCCGCCGGGTCCCTCGGGATTCACGTAGATCAAGCCCATCTGCACATTGGCGAAAGGCTTGGCGAGTTCCCGGTCGCCGCTGTACCGTTCGTCTCCCAGCCAGGTGTTCTCGGGGCCCCAGAAGACTTCCTCAGGCTCCCAGACGTCGGGCCGCCCGAAGCCAAAGCCGAACGTCTTGAACCCCATCGATTCCATGGCCACGTTGCCGGCCAGAATTATAAGATCGGACCAGGAGATATTCTGGCCGTACTTCTTCTTAAGCGGCCAAAGCAGCCGGCGCGCCTTGTCGAGATTAGCGTTGTCGGGCCAGCTGTTCAGTGGGGCAAATCGCTGCTGGCCGTCGCCGCCGCCGCCGCGGCCATCGGCAATGCGGTAGGTGCCTGCGGCATGCCATGTCATGCGGATGAACAACCCGCCATAGTGGCCATAGTCAGCCGGCCACCAGTCCTGCGAATCAGTCATCAGCGCAACAAGGTCTTGCCTCAAGGCATCGATGTCAAGGTTCTTGAAATGCTCCGCATATTCAAACTCCTCCTCTAAAGGGTTGGACAGATTCGAGTGGTGGTGGAGGACGGAGAGGTCCAACTGGTTCGGCCACCAGTCTCTGTTTGTCCTTGGCCGACGCGGAGTCTTTGGTTCTGGGGCAGGGATTACGGGATTCTCACTTTCACTGACACTCTGGGTATGTTCCTTATCAGGCACGTCGTTTCTTCTCCTCTCTCAGTCAATCTGTGTAAGTTGGTTCTTTTCGAAATGCTAGGATAACGAAATAAAGATTCTTTAAAGGAGCAAGAGCTCCCTGCGCGGACCGTAGCTCCGCCTAAAAATGAATGCCTAACATAAACGGACGAACACTAAGATTAAATCAAAATCGTCTAAGATTCATCTCCCCAAGCGAATATGTCGACACAAATCAGCCCGCGTCGCCGGCGAAAGCATACAATCCTGGGTTGACGCGAAGCGCGGAATTGCGACCAGGGGCGGCCACGGAGTTCACCAGCAGGCCGGCCGCCCGCCAATGTCCTGGACAAACCACCTGGTACGGCTTCCAGAAGATTTCGTGCTTTGGTTCGTGTAGGTTCGTGTAGTTTCGTGGATCGTTTGTTTGCGTTGCAAAAGATGCGATCCACGAAATCACACAAGATTCACGAAACTACACGAACATAAACCAATTAGCCGTGGTGGTTTTAGGAAGGGCCGCCCCTACAGAGTTGTCACAGTTTGCTACGCTATGTGCGCGCCTTGGACCTCTACGTAAAGAGAGTAGAGTGATTGGCTAGCGGTCATGAACAGACGGTTTCTTTTGGGCCCGCCGAAACAGAGATTTGCACAAATCTCAGGTAGCAAGATCTGTCCAATGCGCTCGCCGTCGGGGGCAAACACATGCACCCCGTCGTAGCCCGGGCCAGCCCAACCGACACCCGCCCAGATGTTTCCGTCAGCATCGGCCCTGATCCCGTCTGCAAAACCGGTAACCTCGCCGCTTGGCAGCTTCATTTTTGTTGACGTGAACTCTTTCCCGGCTAGTAGTTTCACGCCATCCGCAACTTCAAACACCATGATGCTGGGCGGTGCAGCCGGATAATGGGAAGCGCCCGTTTCCGCGATGTAGAGTTTCTTGTAGTCAGGACTGAAACAGAGTCCATTCGGCTTGAATAGTGAGTCGGTAACCTTCTCCAGTTTCGCTGTTTTCGGGTCAATGCGATAGACAGCCTCCTTCTGACTCAAACGACGATTTCCGCCTTCGTAAAAACTGCTGTACCCCGGATCAGTAAACCAGATGCCGCCATCAGGATGGACCACCGAATCATTCGGGGCATTCAGGGGTTTGCCCTGCCAGCTTTCTGCCAGAACAGTCGTGCTGCCATCATGCTCGTAACGCACAACCCGGTGAGTATCGTGCTCACACGAGATCAGGCGGCCCTGCCAGTCGAAGGTGTTGCCGTTGCTGTTGTTTGCCGGATTGTGGAAGGTACTGACATGTCCGTCTTCGGCAAGCCACCGGTGTTTTACATTATTCGGTATATCGCTCCAAACCAGATAACGTCCAACACTATTCCAGGCAGGGCCTTCCGCCCACCGCATCCCTGTGTGCAGACGCTCGACAGTCGCATTGACTACACGGTACTGCGCAAATCGTTTGTCGAGCACAACGATATTGGGGTCGGGGTAGCGCACCTGCGGCTCGCTTTGGCCGAAGCTATGCCGATGTAAAAGAGCAGTGGCGCAGGTCGAGGCGATTGCGCCAGAAATAAAACCGCGGCGATTGATCGAAGCTCTAGTCATTTTCCCTCATGATTCATCATCTGACGTTTGTCATTGGGATTTTGACTTTGCATGGCGCTGTTCGCGCCTCCTCACGAAAATGACAAACGACAAACTTTAAGGAACCTCTGATTAAGTCTTTCGACGCGTAAGCGTCGATTGACTTTAGCCCAGCGTTTTAACGCTGGGGCTAGGTCGTAACTGGCACTGTCGCGTAGCGACGGTTGAATTGACCAGGTTTCAGCCGTCGCTACGCGACGGGAAATCTTTCAAAGCGCTCCCGGCGTTAAAACGCCGGCCTAAAGTCAATCGACGCTACGCGTCGAAGAAAACTTAAACAGAGGGTCCTTTTGATAATAAATGAGATCCGGCTTTATCTTGTTTTCAGAAACCGTCCCATCTCTCGCTTTAACTCAGCGACGATCCTGGTTGCGCCAGGTTCATTAATCAGATTTTTCATCTCATAGGGATCGGTCTGCAAATCATAGAGTTCATCCATTCCCGCCAGTTCGAAATAATTAATGTATTTCCAACGGTGGTCGCGAACCGCTTTATAGCCCATTTGCCGGATACGCGGGAAGACTTTGTCGGAATAGTATTCGATGAGAAATGAGTTGCGCCACGCAGGTCTTGCGCCTCTTAAAAGCGGCCCTAGCGAACGCCCTTGCATCGCTGCAGGCAAAACCACTCCTGCCAGTTCAAGCAACGTTGGAGCCAGGTCGATGTTCAGCGCAAACTCTTCTACCACTATTCCCGATTTGATCAGTTTTGGGTACCGCACCAGGAGCGGCATCCGGATTGACTCTTCGTAGGCCAGGCGCCGTTCGACACTCAGGCCATGCTCGCCGTAGAAGTAGCCATTATCGCTGGCAAAAACGATCACCGTGTTGTCGAGCTGATCTTTTTCTTTCAGTGCCTTCAGGATATCCCCCACTCCGTCTTCAATGGCCATCAACGATCGCAGACGGCCCCGGACAGCTTCATCAGCGGTCCCGGTTGCGGCTCCTAAAAGTGGCAGACTATCGATTTTCCGTTGCAAAGCAGGTTTGCCAGCAGGTGGGCGCATAGCGCTTGGTCGACGCGGAATTTTTTTATCAACAAACAGGTTTCGATGGCGTTCGGCGGGTATAAACCGTTCAGCTTCGGCCAGGTTAATGCTCCCGTCACCATGCTGCATCACCTCTGGATGAACAGCCTTATGTGCCAGATAAACGAGAAACGGTTTGTCGTGCTGTCGTTTGATAAACTCCACGGCGTATTCAGTGAGCAGGTCCGTGATGTATTTGCCGGGCTTTAAGTGTTTACCGTCCTCATTTATCTCAGGGTCAAGATAGGACCCCTGTCCTTTAAAGCTCACCCAGCGATCGAAACCTGGGCGCCGAGTGTCATCATTTCCCATATGCCACTTACCGATAAACGCTGTTGCATAACCCGATTGTTGTAGCAACAAAGGAAAGGTAATTAGCTTATGGCTGGCGAGGGAGCGATCCACATTGTCCGTGATTCCGTGTCTGTGAGCATATTGGCCGGTCAAAAAACTTGCGCGTGAGGGCGAACACAGTGGTGTGGTCATGAACGCATTTCTAAACCAGGCGCCTTCGCGCCCAATACGGTCGATATTGGGAGTTTTTATGAACGGGTGTCCGGAGATCCCAAGTTCGTCCCAGCGCAAGTCGTCTACAAGAATAAATACAATGTTCGGCCGGGACTTGACCTGATCCAACGGCCGGGACTCGCCTTGATCCAGCCGAGGCACAGCGAGTGTGCTCAGAAAGATCACAGACATTAACGAGCCAATGGTTACAAGCTTTCTAATTTTATGGCCGTGGGAACCTTGGAACATCACTTCTTCAGCACAATTGTTAGAGAGGGATTGAAATGCTAGTCTGTTCCTGATCTGCCCTGCGTCGTTTTCATGGGACTTGCTCAGCTATTATTTGGACGAAGCACTGCCTTGATCACCGTACCCTGCTCGCTGTCAGTCGCGGCTTTGTTGATCGCCTCGAGTGGGTAGTACTCGATCAGGCGATCGATCGGAAAACGTCCCTGCCGGTACAGCTCGACAATCTGAGGGATCAATATCTGTGGGATGGCGTCGCCTTGTATGATCCCACGTAGCGTTCGACCGAGAAGAATTGTCCAGGGATCCAGTGAGACTTCTTCGCCAGGTGGAACCTGACCAACCATACCACACACGCCTAAGGGACGAAGCGCGTCCACTGCTTGCCGAATGACTTTCGTGATACCCGTACTCTCGAACGAGAAGTTCACGCCACCCTTCGTGATTCGCTGAATCTCCTCCACGGGGTTGGTCTCTGCGGCGTTGATTAGGTGAGTGGCACCAAGATCTCGTGCGACCTCCAGCCGATTGTCTTTCACATCGACTGCGATGATCGTGGTGCAACCGGCGACACGCGCCGCCATGATGGCACACATGCCAACAGCTCCTGCTCCAAAGGCAGCAAATGTTGAGCCAGGGTAGCAGCGGAGCGACGTAAAAACTGCTCCGGCACCCGTCTCAACGCTGCAGGCAAAAGGTCCCAGGAGATCCAGGGGGACGTCGTGGCATACCTTGACCAGGCTCGGCTCTGTGGTCAGGGCATGGGAAGCGAATGACGACTGGCCGAAAAAGTTACCGTGAACAATCGTGCCATCCTTTCGCATGGTAGGGCTGCCATCCAGCCGGTCGAGACCGAGCCGGATCCGCATGACATCCTCACAGTAAGGAGTACGCTGCAAGCACGCAGGGCATTTGCCACAGGTATTGAACCCAATCACCACGTGGTCGCCGGGCTGTACGGTAGTACATTGCGGCCCAACTTCTTCGACAACGCCGGCGCCTTCATGGCCCAGCACGCAAGGCATCGGAACCTTGTAGTCGCCGTCGCGGGTAGCCAAATCCGTGTGGCAGATTCCAGAAGAAATGACGCGCACGACAACCTCTTGCGTTCTGGGCTCATCGAGGTCAATTTCCTCGATCACAAACGGCTGTCCTGGCTGCCGCACCACGGCTGCCTTGATCCTCATTTTGCAACCCCTCAACTCGGGATCTCGATACGATTGCGTTCGTTTATTCTCGTGTGATGCTCGTGGATCGTTCTTTCCGCTGCTCAAAATAGTACGACCCACGAATTATACGAAACTACACTAAACGTACCCACAGTTAGCGGTGGTGGTTTAAAGGAATCATTCAAGTCCAGTTAATTGACAGGTTGGGAAGGTGGGCCCCGGCTCAACTCGCGCTACCAGAACTTTAAATGAACCTGTCAATTAACTAGACTTAGTGCTTCCTTTTACCTGTCACTAGACTTGAATGGTTCCTTTAAAGTTGTTGGGTAACGACATTTGAGCGTGGAATTTCAGCACCTTACGCTTTTATTCCTCGCTCAACTCTTGGATTTCGATTCTGTTCCTGGCCCCTCGAATAGCCTCGATATCATCCGTTTCTTCAAAACCAGGCGGAGTGTACTGCACGATAAACCGAGAGTTAATCTGTCTCAGATGAGCTGGAATAATTTCGGTCGAGATGTCCCACACGATGCCGCCATCAGCCATGCCGAGGCCTTCGGTCCACTCAACCATACTTTGGTGTAGCCGTTTAAGTGAAACAGTACGCGCACTCTCTCTCGGAGAATCTCTTCGTTCAATTTTGAGCCCTTGTTATGCAGCATTACTCCCACACGAGGTCGACAACATCTTTTTGTTCCCCACCACCTGCACAACACGTTTTTTTGGTTTATTGAACGTAATATGACGAGGGGCGGCCACGGAGGGCCGCCCTACAGATTCTTGACCGACTAGCCCTCCAGGAGATGCCCTTGTTTGAGTCTGAATTTAATCTTCTTGATGTTTTCGAAGTCCTTGAAAGGATCTCCCTCAAGGGCTACGAAGCTAGCCTCGTAACCCTCACTCAAAACGCCCACTTTGCGCGACGGAAAGATAGTCTTTACGGTGTTTTCAGTCCACATCTTTATAAGAGTGCGGTTGTCGAACACCCCAAGCTCTTTCAGATACTCCACCTCTCCGAGCGAAGTTTGCTCAACCTCGTCACTGCCGATAGCGATCTTGACCTCGCTTTTATGAAGCAGCGCGAGATTGGCAATTTGCGCCGCTCGGATTTTTCCGTACAACTCACTATCTTGCTTCATTCTCAACGCCAGGCAGGCCGTGGTCACCACCACTGTTCCCTTTGCTGCGGCAAGCTTGGCATCTGCTGGCTGAATAGAGGTTGGACCGCGACTGCCTGGGAGATGTGCGATCTCATCAGCGCCTGTCATCACTGCGTGATGAAAGTCAGTTGCTGTGTTGACGTGAACTGAGACTCTCAAGCCGTGAAGATGTGCCTTAGCGACAATCTTCATCAGAAGCTGGGGATCCAATCCCTTGCGCCCAAAATAGGCGGGATCGTCTTTTCGCTTTTGATATTCCTCGGAGCTAACCAGGACTGTTTTGATAAAGTCAGGGCGAAAACTTAAGATCATCGCCCACTTCTTCTCCAAATCTGGTTCGCTGTCAATTAGGACGTAGCCTTGATTATTGAGAGTTTCTTTGGTGAACCCGGGATAAACGCCGCGCTCCAGGAGTAGTTCTCGAAGCGCTACGGGATGTCCACCACTAGCAGTCAGAGGGCCGTTGGCAAAAACCACATCCACACTGTCTGGGCGGTTGAGGCGATGCAGAATCTGGCCAGTAAGGTTCGGCAGGTTGCTCTGCATCTTAGCGTAAAATACGCCCTCATTCAGGTATCTGGGAACCATTTCATCGACCAGACCTGTCGACGTCAGGTTGTGGTTGTGTGCCTCGGCGTAAGGTGGGATTACATACGTCCCTTTCAGATCGAGCGTCCGATCCAAACGCGTGGGCTTTCGAAACGTGAAACGGCCGTCAACAGCGTAAACTGTCGAGGGCTCGAAAGATTTGCCGTCAAACCACAGGCCATTTAAGAACCCATAAGACGGTAGCGCAGCTTTATCAGCCGGAAGCTGAGTCGTGCCGACAGCCAGGAGCACAAACGCTATGATCGCGTAACAGCGATAAAAAGCATTTTCCACGGAACCATGTCCTCCGAGACTCGGACTCGAATGTAGCAGTTAATTACCTGCATGGGCACTAAAAATACTTTGCCCAACTTGATCATACTCTTTTCGGAAAGGCGAAATCCGTGAATTGGTGGCGACGATGTAGACTACCTTTTCATCAATGTAGCGACGAAAATCAGCATAAAAGAATCCGTTGCCGCCGTCGTGCCAGATCAGAGTAGTGCCGCGCGGGGTTTTCTCGTTTACCCAGCCATAACCGTAAAACGAATAAGCTTCAGGCTGTTCGGCGATGTGCGGCGCGAAGTATTTCTCTTTTGCCTCTTTGGAGAGAATCTTTTCGCCTTCAAGCGCCAGATGCCACTTGTATAAATCGCCGACCGTCGAAAGAATTCCGCCGTTGGCGCGTAGATTCCAGTATGGCCCGTCCTTGTCCCACAAATGGTCAAGCGGCGTTCCCCAGCGACTGCCATCCTCTCGGTAACCGACGGCTAGAGTTTCGCTTTTCCATTTTGGTATCACATAGCCCGTTTCCTTCATTCCGGTTGGCTTGAATAAATTATCGTGCAGGTAGCGTTCGTAAGATCCGCCCGTAACAATTTCGATTACCGCTCCGAGGATGCTGTAGCCGACGTTTGAATATTCGTGTTTGGTACCCGGAACATATCGCAGTTCGGAGGCTAATGCTCTTTGTACAAATTCATCCCGTGTAAGTCGCTCATAATCATCGCCGAAAGCGTTAACCATTCCGGCAGAATGAGTCAATAATTGATGAAGCGTGATATCGGCCTTCTCTGGTGTCACATCCTTGAAATATTTCGAGATTTTATCGCTCGTCCGAAGTTTTCCTTGCATCTCCAGTTTGAGGACAGCGGCACCTGTGAACTGCTTAGTAATTGAGCCAACGGTGAAAACCGTCTTAGGAGCATAAGTTATCTTGTTTTCCCTGTTTGCTAAACCATAGCCCTTTTCGAGCACGACCTGCCCGTTTTTGGCGACCAGTAGCACACCGGAAAAGCCTTTGCCGGTAATGGCCCGCAGCTGGCCGTCGAGTTTCGCGCCTAGCTCACCTTTGATAGAACCTTTTGACGGATTTTGCTGTGCATGTAACGGGCCAACGATGAAGAATAAGAAGCAGCCCAGGCAGGCTAGTTTTTTTTAGATTTTTCATAATTATCTGAGTTGCATGGTGGAGTGAACCCCAAAAATGAGACAGTCAGTTAAGCTACAAAATTTTTCGATGCTAAAGTGGCAGAGGAGGATTTTATGGTCAAGTCTCGACGGGTCTTCACTCGGGAGTTCAAACTGGCAGC
>Ga0187893_10005867_pt1 | contig 21559 bp, 11 predicted proteins | sample MA1701074metaG_FD_139574 | JGI IMG/M metagenome (GOLD analysis project Ga0187893, IMG submission 139574) | White microbial mat communities from a basaltic lava cave in the Kipuka Kanohina Cave System on the Island of Hawaii, USA - MA170107-4 metaG ...
GGCCGATACGGTCTGAGACCGGCGATCGTGCGGATGACTCGCCCGGGCTCGACGATGACGCGCGCGAAGTGCCGTCTGGCGCGCGCGAGCGTGAACGGCCGGGGCGCGCAGCCGGACGCCACCCCCAGGCCGGCCGCGCCGCCGGCGATCTTCAGAAAGGAGCGCCGGTCAATCGTTGTCGGCATCTGACCAGATGACTGTGGTACGAGGCTTCAGCCTCGTCCCTCCTGGACGACGCTAAAGCGTCGTGCCACACGTCAGTTCGTCGTCGTCGCCCGTTTGGGGACGACGATCATCCCCAGCCCTCGCTCCTTCAGCGTCGCGTTGAACGCTCCGACGTCGTTCGCGAACAACGAGCCCAGCGCCCCGCGATGGCCGGCGATCTGCTCCGTGTACATCTTGTGGACTTCAAGCTGCTGGCTGGTCGGCGGGAAGTCGCCGATCTCGAGGTCGCCGGCGAGGTGCATGATCTTCTCGAGCAGCATGTTCGGGTAGCGCACGCCGTCCTGGCCGGTGCCCGTCAGCCGCATCTGGTGCAGCTTGTCCTCGAACGCGACGAGCTTCGCGTCGAGGGTCTTCGATGCGGCGCGGACCTGCGCGGCCGCCGGGTCTCCGTCCGCGATCGCGGTGACGTCGACCACCTGCTTCCGAACCAGCTCCACGTCGTTGATCATGGACGCGACGGCGTTCAGGTTTGCGCGCACGTCCTGCATCAGCCGGAACTGCGCGGCGATGTCGGCGTCGCTGCTCGTCGAGTTCGGATCCTTCCTTACGACGAGCTTCTGAGTGGAGTCGCGGCCGCCGGCGGTCAGCTTCACGGTGTAGGTGCCCGGAGGGGCCAGCAGCGAGAGGCGCGACCCGCCTGGATACGCCCGCGTCCCCTCTGACCCGACGCGAACCCACGGCGCGTAGAGTGGACTCGTGCGCAGCTTGATCTCGGTCGACGGATCGTACCGAAGGTCCCAGTACACCCTGTTGAGGCCGCTCGCGGCCGGCCCGCGCAGCGCGCGCACCGTCTGACCCTGCGCGTCGAGGATCGTGATCGTCGCAGCGTCGGTGGAGGGGCCGGTCTTAAGACCGGCCCCTCCTGGACCGGGCCCTCCAATCCAATAATTGATACTCGCCCCGTACGGCGGGTTTTCACCCGTGATCGGATCGTCCGAGACCGCCGCCGGCGCGTTCGCGATCGGCCGGAAGCGGTACGCCGGCCGCGGCTCGAAGAGGTGCGCGGAAATGGGGACAGTCCCCTTTTCCACTTGCCCTGGTCCGGAAAAGGGGGCTGTCCCCATTTCCGCCAACTGCCTGAGCGGCGCGATGTCGTCGAGGATCCAGAACCCGCGGCCGTAGGTCGCAATCACCAGGTCGTTGAAGTGCTCTTGCACCGTGATCCAGTACACCGGAGCGCGCGGCAGGTTGTTCTGGAGGGGCTGCCAGGTGTCGCCATCGTTCCACGAGACGTAGATGGCGTTCTCCGTTCCGAGGTAGAGCAGGCCCGGCTTCACCGGATCCTCTTTGATCGCGTGCGCGTAGCTGAGCACGCTCTTCGGGACCGTCCCGCTGAGGTTCTTCCACGTTTTCCCGTAGTCGCTCGTCCTGTAGACGAATGGATCGCGGTTGTTCATCTGGTGGAAATCGAACACCACATACGCGCCGCCGTCACGGTGCCGTGACGGCTCGATGTTGTAGACCGTGCCCCACGGCGGCAGGTTGGGGATCGTCGCCGTCACGTTCGACCAGGACTTCCCCCCATCGCGAGTCACCTGGACGAGACCGTCGTTCGAGCCCGCCCAGATGACGCCTTTTTCGCGCGACGATTCGGCGATCGCGAGAATGGTTCCGGCGTACTCCACGCCGATGTTGTCGCCGGTGAGACCGCCCGAGAACCCCTGGCGGCTCTTGTCATTCAATGTCAGGTCCGGGCTGATGACGTCCCAGCTCTGCCCGCCGTTCGTGGTCCTGTGGACGTGCTGGCTGCCCGCGTAGATCGTGTTGCGATCGTGAGGCGATATGTGGAGCGGGAACGTCCAGTTGAACCGGTACTTCGTGTCCGCCGCCGGGCCGCCGAGGGGACTGTCGGGCCAGACCTCGACGCGCCGGAACTGTCCCGTGCGCTCGTCGAAGCGATCGACCGAGCCGCCGATGCCGCCCGATCCGGTGCCGCTGGCCCAGATGATCTTGCTGTCCTGCGGATCCGGGATCGCCCAGCCGCTCTCGCCGCCAGCCACCGGATGCCACATGCCGCGCGGGATCCCGCCGCCGCCGAATCCGCCGGTGCGGCTGTAGCTCGGCCCCTTGAACGACGGTCCGTCCTGCCGGTTGCCCAGCACGTTGTACGGAATCTCGTTGTCCACCGTGACGTGGTACATCTGCGCGATCGGCAGGTTGATGCGGGTCCACGTGCGGCCGCGCGTGACCGACAGGCTCACGCCGCCATCGTTCGCGATCGCCATTCGTGACGGGTCGGTGGGGTCGATCCAGAGATCATGGTTGTCGCCGCCCGGGCTCGAGCGAAACTGCTGCGCGGCGATCGTCTGACCGCCATCGATCGACTTCGCGAACGCGGCGGTCAGGAAGTACACCTCGTTCTCGTTGTCCGGCGCGGTGTAGACGTGGAAGTAGTAGTGTGTGCGGCCGCCGGCATTGCGGTCGTGCGACACGAGACGCCAGGTCTCGCCGCCGTCGTCCGATCGCCAGAGCTTGCCGCTCTCCTGGTCCTTCCCCGCCAATGGCACGCCGTCCCCGGTTTCGATCAGCGCGTACAAGCGGCTCGGATTGCTTCGTGCGATGGCGAGCGAGACTTTCCCGTGCGGCAGCTTGGGCAACTCGCTGCCGGTGATCTTCTTCCAGGTCCCGCCGCCGTCGCGGGACGTATAGAGTCCGCTCGACGGCCCGCCGCTGTCGCGTCCCCACGTGTGAATCTCGAACTGCCACATTCCCGCGAACAGGACGCGAGGATTGGATGGATCCATCTCCAGGTCGGAGCAGCCGCTCTTCTCGTCGACGAACAACACGCGGTCCCACGTCTTGCCGCCGTCCGAGGTACGGAACACCCCCCGCTCCGGCTGCGGGCCGTAGGTGTGCCCGATCGAACAGGCGAAGACGGTCTCCGGATCCCGGGGATGCACGATGATGCGGCCGATCCGCCCGGTCTTCTCGAGCCCCATTCGCGTCCACGTTCGGCCGGCGTCCGTCGACTTGTAGATGCCGTCGCCGAGCGAGATATGGCTGCGGATGCATTGCTCGCCAGTGCCGGCCCAGACGATCGACGGGTCCGACGGCGCGATCGCGAGCGCTCCAATCGATTGCGACGACTGCGCGTCGAAGATCGGTTCCCAGTGCGCCCCGGCGTCGGTCGTCTTCCACACGCCGCCCGACGCGGCGCCGATGTAATAGATGTCGGGCTCGCCCGGAATGCCGACCACCGACGTGACGCGGTTGCCGACCGGACCGATGTGCCGCCATTTGAGCGACCCGTAGGTGTCGGGGGGCGGTGCGCCGGCCCCCTGCGCCAACGCGGCTGCCTCACGGCTCGTCGCGTCCGGCTGCAGCCGGCCCTCGCCGGAAAGTGATGCGAACGACACGACAACGACACAGGCGGCGGTGATGATGGGCAGGCGGCGCGGCATGGCGTCCTCCTGAAAACGTGTGGCACGACGCTTCAGCGTCGTCCGGACGAGGCTGACCAGCCTCCGCTAAAGCTACGGCGGTCCGCCGAAGCCTTGGCGAAGGCGGAAGCCTCGTGCCACACGCTGAAGAGGCAGGATTCTACACCCGACGGGAATCCGGGACGAATGGCGTGACGAACCTGGCGCCGTGTGGCACGACGCTTCAACGTCGTCCGGACGAGGCTAAAGCCTCGTCCACCAGCCTCTGAAATCGAGTACAGTCGGCAGCTTCGAAGGAGAAGATCTATGGCTCAAGTCAAACCAGTTCCCGAGGGTTATCACTCCGTCACCCCGTATCTCGTCGTCGACGGCGCCAGCACGGCGATCGAGTTCTACCGCCGCGCGTTCGGCGCGGTCGAGCGATTCCGGATGCCCGCGCCCGACGACAAGGTCGGCCACGCCGAGATTCAGATCGGCGACTCGGTCATCATGCTGTCCGATCCGTTTCCCGAGATGGGATCGCCCGCCCCGTCCGGTGCCGCCGGATCGCCGTTCGGCTTGATGATCTACGTGGCCGACGTCGACGCGCTCTTCAAGCAGGCAGTCGAAGCCGGCGCGACCGTGACGATGCCGCTCGACAATCAGTTCTGGGGCGATCGCTACGGAAAGCTCCGCGATCCCTTCGGACACTCCTGGCACCTCGCCACGCACATCGAGGACATCTCGCCGGAAGAGATGATGAAGCGCGCCGAGGCGGCGTTCGCGGGGACGAGAGAATAGACAGGCACCAGGCACTGGGCACTAGAGGCACTGGGCGTGGGGCACTGCAAAAGGTTGAGTGCCTGTTGCCCGGTGCTTGGTGTTATCCGAAGGGCACGTGCGCCGCCAATCCGTAGGCTAGAATCGGGCGGGCAATGTCCAGTCAGAGCTTCGGGCGCTATCGCGTGGAAGCGCGGCTCGGCGCCGGCGGCATGGGCACCGTCTACCGCGCCTACGACCCCGAGCTCCAGCGCCCTGTCGCAATCAAAGTCCTCGAGCCACGCCCCGGTATCGGCGCCAGCCGGAGCGAGCTGCTTCGCGAGGCGCGCGCGGTCTCCGCGCTGAACCACCCCAACATCTGCACGGTGTACGAAGTCCGCGAGGAAGGCGCGACCGCCTTTATCGTCATGGAGCTCGTCGAAGGGCGACAGCTCGCGAAGATGATTCCAGCCGGCGGTCTGCCGGCTGAGACCGTCGTCCGGTACGGGACGCAGATCGCCGAGGCGCTGGGGCACGCGCACGATCGCGGCGTCGTCCACCGCGACCTCAAGACTGCGAACGTCGTCGTGTCCGCCGATGGACGGCCGAAGGTCCTCGACTTCGGGCTTGCGCGACGCATCGACGCCGAGCTGCCCGACGCCAGGACGCAGACGAGTCCGTCCGACCCGAATCCGGTTGCAGGCGGCACGCTCGCCTACATGGCGCCGGAAGTCCTGCTCGGTCAGCAGGCGAACGCTGGGAGCGACGTGTGGTCGCTCGGCGTGCTGCTTTACGAGATGGCGACCGGCGATCTCCCCTTCAAAGGACGCAACCAGTTCGAGCTGACCGCGTCGATCCTGCGCTCGCCGGTCGAGCCGATGCCGGCGCACGTCTCCCCGATGTTGCGGGCGATCATCCTGCGCTGCCTGGCGAAGGAACCGGACCAGCGCTACGCCCGCGCGAGCGAGGCGCGCGCCGCGCTGCAGGCGATCCAGTCGGACATCTGGGCGCCCGGTCCGCTCCCGGCCGCAACGAAGCCGCGTCGGCGGCTGACGTCCGCTGTCCTCGGCATCGCCGCTATCGCGGCTGTCGTTGCGGTTGCCGCCCTGATGGTCACCCGTCGCGCCGGCGTCGATCCCTGGCAGAGCGGTCCGTCGGCTGGACGCCTCAGTCTCGTCGTGTCGCCCGAGCATCGCGCGTACGAGCCGTCACTCTCGCCTGACGGCCGCACGATCGTCTACGTCACGGAGGATCGCGACGGTCGCGTCGATCTGTTCTCCGGCCGGGTCAGCGGCGGAGCGCAGGTCCGGCTGACGGACGATGGAGCCTACGAAGGAGCGCCGCGCGTCGCGCCCGATGGCGAGCGCGTCGCGTTCACGCGGCGCGGATCGCGCGACAGCGCGCCGGAGATCTGCATCGTGCCGACGCTGGGTGGGGCCGCCTCCTGTGTCATCGCGCCCGGCGCCTACGCCGTCTGGTCGCCGGATGGAACACGGTTTGGTTTCCTGCGCCGGGTGGGCGCGGGCTCTCCGGTCGAGCTCGTATCATCCCGCATCGATGGATCGGATCTGCGCGTCCTGCTCCGCGCCGACAGCAGCTATCCGTTCCTCCGGCATCCCGCCTGGTCAGCCGACGGCACCGATCTGGCGATCGTGCGCGGGTTGGGCGGGATCTCGGGCGAAGTCTGGCTGGTGCCGGCCGCGGGGGGCGCGCCGCGCAAGCTCTCGGACGAGGGTCCCACTATCTTCAGCGAGTCCCCCTTCTTTACGCCCGACGGCCGCGGCTTGGTGTACTCGTCCAATCGCGGCGGCGCCACCAACATCTGGTTCCGCTCGCTCGGACGCGGCGCCCCCGTCCAGCTCACGTCCGGCGCCGGGCCGGACGAATCGCCGTCGGCCGCGCGGGACGGCTCGGTCGCGTTCGTCAATTCGCGCTGGCGCAACACGCTCGACGTGCACAGCCTCGGGCGGAGCGCGTCGCGTACGCTCTTCACGCACGCGCCGTTTCTCTGGGCGCCGGTCTTCTCGCCGGACGGACGCACCATCGCGTTCACCCGTGGCGAGGTCGACGGGTCGTGGCACATCTGGACGGTGCCGGTCGATGCCGGGTCGGAGCCTCGCCGCTTGACCTCGACCGAGGGCGGCGAAATCTATCCGCAGTACACGCCCGATGGAAAGTTCATCCTCTATCACAACTGGAGCGCGCCGCGCCGGATCTGGCGAGTGCCAGTCGACGGTGGGACGCCCCAGCTCGTCAGCCGATTCCCCGAGGGCGAGAACTACGCTGACGTCTCACCCGACGGCCGCTGGCTGGCGTTCGCGCGCACCGAGGCGCAGGGGGAGCGCGTCTACGTCGCTCCGATCGACGGCGGTTCGTCGGCGCTCCGCGGGCAGGAACGATTGTTGAGGGCGTCACCGGCGTCGGTGCCGCGCTGGTCGCCGGACGGACGACGGATCGCGTTCAGCCCGAATCGCGGGTACGCGGACGGCGTGCTCGTGATCAACGCGGACGGCACGGGCGAGCGGCGCATTTCGGCACAGGGAGGCTGGCCGGTGTGGTGGCCGGATGGCCGGCGGATCGGGTTCCTCGTCCAGGGGCCCGACGGCACGCAGGAGATCCACGTCGTCCCTGGGGAGGGTGGCGCCGCCGTCACGCTCGCGGGCGTACGGTACCGGAGCAGCAATCACCCGTTCGACGTCTCACCCGACGGCCGCCAGCTCGTCACGTCGAACACGATGCATCAGTCGGATGAGATCTGGCTGCGCCGGCCGCAATAAAAACGCAGGCCCAGCCTTCAGCCTGGGCCTGCCCCGGACCACCCGCACGCGCGATTCAATGCGTGCCCGTCCTCGACGGCGAGAGTGGGAAGTCGGCGTCCTTCCACACCTTCTCGAATCGTTTCCTGATGAGCGCCGCGTCCTCTTTCTTGCCCTGTGCTTCGAGCGCCAGCATGAGGCCGTGGAGCGACCAGCCGTTCTCGGAGTTGATCTTCAGGTCCTGCCAGTAGACCGCTTCCGCCTCGTCGGCGCGTCCGGCCTTCAGCAGCACCGCGCCGAGCGCATGTCGCACCGGTGAGTGCCAGTCCGAGGGTTCCTGATAGATCAACGAGTCCTCATAGCGCACGCCGCGCTCGAGGTGCAGCAGCGCCGCGTCCCACTGCCGTCGTCTGGCGGCGAGCTCACCGGCGACGACTTCCGGCGCGATGCGCAGAATCGCGGACCCGCTGTTGTTCGAGAACGTGACCTGCGATTTGAGCGATGGGTCGGCGACGATTTTCCTGAGCAGCGCCAGTTCCTTGTCGGCTTCGGCCAGACGGCCCCTGCCGATGAGCGCCATCGCGCGCGCGTAGCGCCAGGCGCCCCGGGTGAACGGCGTCGCGTGCGCCGGCCCCTTGTCGGCGAGAATCTCGTCCCACTTGCCGAACTGCACGAGCGCCCAGTAAGGCACGACGACAAATCCCTGCAGAATCGGCACCTGTCCGAGCGCTTCCTTCGGGATGACGCCGGCCACCTTCTTCGCCGACTCGATCGCGAGCTTGCTTTGTCCCGTCGCCGTCGCCCCCATCCAGATGAAGTGCACGTTGTGCGGGTAGTAGCCGAGCGGGTAAATCCCCTGCGCCTTGCACTGCGCGATGTAGTCCTCGTCAGCGAGGGCTGCCGTCTGGTTCGACGTGACGACGTCGGCATGACGACCGACGCGCATGTAGATGTGCGCCGGCATGTGGACCATGTGGCCGACGCCCGGCATGGCCGGCAGCAGCCGGTCGGCTTCCGCCTCGGCGCGCTCCGGCGTGTCGGTCGGCTCCCAGACGTGCACCCAGTAGTGCAGCGCGCCAGGGTGGTTCGGGTTTCTCGCGAGCACATCCTTCAGCGCACCGAGGATCTCGTGCGTGTCGTCGTACGGCGCACCGTCGCGCGTCCAGTAGTTCCACGGCCGCAGATCCATCAGCGACTCGGCGAAGATCGTCCTGGCGTCGAGATCGTCTGGGAAGGCCTTCGTCATCTGGCGCATCGCGTCTGCGAATGCGCGGTCTGCCTTCTTCCGGTCGTCCGCCCTTCCCGTATAGCGGGCCGCGATGGCATCGATGTAGGCCTGCTCGCGCGGCGTAGCCTTGGCTTTCATCGAGGCCGCTTTCTGCGCGAGCTCGTATGCCTTCTTCTCGTCCTCGGGGTTCATCGGCGCGTTGATGTTGGGACCGAGGACGAGCGCCTGTCCCGCGTAAGCGATGGCCAGCTCGGGATCGAGCCGCGCCGCCTCGGCGAAGGCGCGCCCGGCCTCGGCGTGGTTGAAGCCGTAAGCGAGATTGAGACCCTGGTTGACGAACAGCTGCGCCTGCTCGTGGTTCGTCGACACCTTGAAGGTGTGCGGTCCGAGGTTCAGGAGCCGTGGCGCGATCGGCATGCCCGGCGCCGGGGGCGCGTCGTACCCGGACGGTTTTTCATAATGTTGATGCGTCGGCGGCGGGGTCTGTGCCAGCGCCGGCACGACAAAGACCAGAGTCAGGACGAGTGTGAGCCATCTCATGGGGCCTCCGTGCTTGCGAGTCAAACCCGGATTCTACCCCCGGGCGGGGTCGATCGCCTGACGGGAGATTGACGAAGCGCTGACGAACTTAAGGGGTTCGAGAGGGTTCGAGAGGGTTCGAACCGACTCGTCCCTGAATTACGTGCGATTGACATGTGAGCACGATAGGTGCTCATATAAGCACCAATAGTGCTCAAGACTGCTTCGAGCCCCTTCGGCGGTCTCACTCGGACCCGGGTCTTGATCGCGTTGCGGCTGCTCGGGGCGAGCTACCCTCGGGAGCTCGCGCGCACGCTGCAGGCTCCTGAGTCCGGCGTGAGAAAAGCTCTGCGGAGCCTCGAGCGCGATGCCTTGGTCGCGGGCCGATCCGTGGGCCGTACTCGCGTGTATCAGCTCAATCCGACGTACTTCGCGCGCGAGAGCCTGCAGTCCTATCTCTCTAGACTCGCGGAGGCCGACCCAGACACGCGTGCGCGCGTCTCGCGTCTTCGAAGACGACCGCGCCGGGCCGGGAAGCCATTGTGAAAGTGACGCGCAGGAGTTCGCTGCGGGACGTTGCGCTTGCGGTGGGCGGTGCGCTCCGTCGGCACGGCGTTCGGGCGGTGTTGACCGGCGGCGCCTGTGTGTCGATCTACACGGACGGCACCTACGTCTCACGGGACGTGGACTTCGTCATTCAGAGCGCGCCGACGCAGGCGCAGGTCGACGACGCCCTCGCCGAGCTCGGCTTCCGCCGCGACCGCGATCGCTACGTCCACGAGGAGGTGTCGTTCTACGTCGAGTTTCCCGCAGGGCCGCTCGCTGTCGGCGGAGACGTCAATATCCGACCCGTCGAGCTGCCGGCGCCGGACGGACCCATCCTGGCGCTATCCGCAACCGATATCTGCAGGGATCGCCTGTCGGCGTTCTACCACTGGAACGATCACCAGAGTTTGACTCAGGCCGTCGCAATCGCGGGCCGGCAACGGCTGGACCTGGCGCGGCTGCGACGGTGGAGTCGCGATGAAGGCAAGCAGGATGAGTTCGACGAGTTCATCAAGCAGATCCGAGCCAGGAATTGAACGATGCCGCGCATAGTGCTGATCCACTGGAGCCCCGCCGAGGGGTACGAGCGCGCCGACCGCCTGCGCAAGGCGGGCTTCGACGTGGCCTTCGAGCCGACGACGCCGGCCGCGATGAAGCGCGCCGCCGACCGGCCGCCCGACGCGTTCCTCATCGACCTGTCGCGCCTGCCGTCGCAGGGGCGGGAGCTCGCGAAGCGGCTGCGCGAACGAAAGACGACGCGCTCGGTCCCGCTCGTGTTCGTTGACGGCGAGAAGGAAAACGTGGAGAAGGTCCGCCAGGCGCTGCCGGACGCCGCGTTCACGACGTGGGCGCGCGTCGCCGGCGCTGTGAAGCGCGCGATCGCGCGGCCGCCTGCGAGGCCGATGCGCCCGAGTCAGGCCGCCGGCTACTCCGGCACGCCGCTGCCGCAGAAGCTCGGCATCAAACCGGACTCGACCGCCGGCCTCATCGGGGCGCCCGACGATTTTCAGAAGACGCTCGGCGCGCTGCCATCTGGCGCGACGCTGGTCCGCGCGCCAAAGGCGCCCGTCGACCTCGTCGTATGGTTCACGACCACTCGACAAGGGCTCGCGGGCAACCTCGCTCGCGTCGCGACGCTCGCGGGCGCCGGCGGATTGTGGATCGCGTGGCCCAAGAAGACGTCGGGCGTTTCGAGCGACCTCACGGAAGACGTGCTGCGCGAAGTCATCCTTCCTACCGGCCTCGTCGACGTGAAGGTCTGCGCGATCGACCAGACGTGGTCGGGCCTGAAGTTCCTGCGCCGGCGTCAGTGACGGCCCCGCGGTCGTCGGTCGCTATTTCGCCGCGAGCAGATTCCTCGCCGCCGCTTCGACCTGAGAGGTCGGCGCCACGTCGGTGCCCTGAATGAGTCCATAGAGCTGCATCATCTGTCCGCGGCGCTGCGCCTGCGACTCGTCCAGAGCATTCATCGCATCGTAAAGTTGCTTCGACAGCTTGAATTGACGGTCGAGGTCGGTGGCCGACGCCTTCACGCGCGGGTCCATCTTCAGCACGAGGGGGCGCGCCTGCGCGCGCCCGTCCACGGTGAGCCGTACGGTGTACTTCCCGGGCGCGGCCCACGGACCGAGCGGCTGACGCGCCGTGTTCATGTAAGTTGCGGCGATTGAATACGAGAACTGCGACGTCCGCGGCGGCGGGTAGTGGCCGTCCCACACGAAGCGATGAAATCCGCGCGCCGCGGAGAGCCTCTGCGGCGGGCGAATCCAGTACCTCGGAAAGTTCACGCGCTCACCCTCGGGCTCGAACGTCGTGTCGCCCGATCCGTACTTCCGCACGACCGTCCCCGCCGAATCGAGTACCTCGAGCGTGACCTCTCGGGCGTCCGCCGGCAGCCAGTAATTGAGGATGGCGCCGTCCGGCGGGTTCTGTCCGCCGGGCTCGTCGGGCGGCAGCGGCGTGTCGGTGTTCTTGTTCCAGCGCACGCGCCACGCCTGCGCGGGCGTGAAGAGATATGGCGAAATGGTGTCAGGTACCTTTTTTGACCCGCCGAGCCCGGAAAAGGTACCTGACACCATTTCCCGCAGCGGGCTGATGTCGTCCAGAATCCAGAACGACCGGCCGTGCGTCCCGACCACGAGATCATCGTCTTTGATCACGAGGTCGCGGATCGAAGTCGCGGGCATGTTCAGCCGCAGCGACTGCCACGTCTCCCCGTCGTCGAACGACACGTAGACCGCCTGTTCCGTGCCGGCATAGAGCAGCCCGCGCTGTTTCGGATCCTCACGGACAGCGTTGACGATCCCTCCGTCCGGGATGCCAGTAGTGATGTGGGTCCAGCTCTCTCCGCCATCACGTGTGCGGTAGAGGTGTGGCTTCAGGTCGTCCAGCCGGAAGGTGTTGATGGCCGCGTACGCCGTGCGGGCGTCGAAATGTGACGCGTCCATCAGCGACACCTTCGCCCATGGCGTCACCTCCGGCGGCGTGACGTCGGTCCACGTCTTGCCGCCGTCGGTCGTGACGTGCATGAGCCCGTCGTCGGTTCCCGCCCAGATGCGATTGATGTCGAGCGGCGACGGGGCGATCGTATAGACGACTCCGCGCCGGGTCGGCTTCGCGGCTTCGGTGCCGATGTACTTGCCGACATTCCGCGGTACGTCCCAGGTTGCGCGCGTGAGGTCGGGGCTGATCTGCGTCCAGCTCTTCCCGCCGGTCGTCGTTTTCCAGACGACGTTCGACGAGAAGTACAGCGTTTTCGGATCGATCGGCGAGAACAGCACGGGCATCGTGCGGACGACGCGGTAGGGAACCGATTCGTGCAGAGGCCGTGCGGAGCCGGACCGTGCGGCGCCTGGCGCGGATCCGGGCGGCCACGGGCCGATGCCCTGAACCTGACCCGTGCCGCGGTCGTACCGCGAGACCTTGCCCCCGTACACGATGTCGGGATCGAGAGGGTCGGCGGCGACGTAGCCGTACTCTTCGACGCCGACCGGGTGCCATTCGCGGAAGGTGATCTGCCCGTCGTCGCCGCGGCTCGAGACGCAGGCCGAGCCGCTTTCCTGCTGGCCGCCGCAGACGCGATAGGGAAACGCGTTGTCGGTGCTGACGTGGTAGAACTGCGCGGTCGGCTGGTTGTACCACGAGCTCCACGTCTCGCCGCGGTTCACCGTGATGACGGCGCCCTGGTCCGCGATCACGATGATGATGTCGCTGTTTTTCGGGTTGACCCAGATGCGCTGATAGTCGTCTCCCCCAGGCGCCCCGCGGAAATCCGTAAACGTCTTTCCGCCGTCGGTCGACTTCCACGACGCGATATTCGCGACGTACAGGACGTCGCAGTTCGTCGGGTCCGGCTTGATCTCGTGAAAGTCTCCCTCGCGTCCCCACAGCCGGTTGTCGTCGTTGACCCGCCGCCAGTTCTCGCCGCCATCGTCCGATCGATACACGCCGCCGAGCTTCGGTGGCGACGCGATGACGACGTAGATGCGTGATGACTGCGCGTCGCACATGCCGAGCCCGATGCGGCCGAGGCCATCGGTTCCCGTCGGCAGGCCGTTGCCGATCGGCCGCCAGGTGGTTCCGCCGTCGATCGACTTGTAGAGACCGCTGCCCGGGCCGGTGAAGACGCCGTTCTCCCACGGCGCCTGGCGGGATTCCCACAGGGCGGCATAGACGACGTCGGGGTTCCCGGGGTCGAACGCGACGTCGGCAGCGCCGGTGTTCTCGTCCTTGTAGAGGACCTTCTCGAACGAGCGGCCCCCGTCGGTCGAGCGGAAGATGCCGCGCTCCGGGTTCGCGCCGTACGGATGACCGAGCGCCGCCACGAAGATCCGATCCGGATTGCGCGGATCGACGATGATCTGGGGTATCTGCTGCGCGTCGCGGAGGCCGTGATGCGTCCACGTCTTGCCGCCGTCGCTCGTTCGATAGATCCCGTCTCCGGTCGCGAGATCGGGCCGCTGGTTCCCCTCACCGCTCCCTACATAAATGATGTCCGGGTTCGACGGCGCGATCGCGATCGCTCCGATGGATCCGGTCGGCTGATCGTCGAAGATCGGGACCCACGTCCGCCCGTAGTCGGTCGTCTTCCAGACGCCGCCGTTGTGGAAGCCGATGAAGAACACGTTGGGTCGATCTGGAATCCCGACGGCCGCTTTGCCCCGACCGGCGCGATGCGGGCCGATCATCCGCCAGCGCATTTCCCTCAGCTCTGACGTCGCCAGAATCGGTCCCGCGGAGGCCGGACCGGGACGTTGACTTCGAGCGTCAGGGACGGAGGCCGGGACGAGCGCCAGGAGAATCACGACGGCGAATGCAAGTCGTCTCAAAGTCAGACCTCGTTTCGGGCGGAAGTGTAGTCTATCTGTCGATGCGAACATGTCTTGCGGGGCTGCTCCTCGCGGTCGTCGCCTGCGCGACGCCGGCATCCACGCCGCAGGCGCGGCCGCCGTGGCTGGAACCGTGTGATCTGAACGGCGTGACTGGAGGGGCGCTCTGCGGCGGATTCGAGGTGTTCGAGGATCGCGACGCACGCCAGGGACGGCGCATCCGGCTGCGCGTCGCCGTCCTGCCCGCAACGGGGCGGGCCGAGCCGGATCCGATCGTGTTCTTCGCGGGCGGGCCCGGCGATTCTGCAGTCGGCAACGCCTCCTTCATTTCGGGCGCGTTCGCGGGGCCGCGGCGATCGCGGGACATCGTCCTCATCGATCAGCGCGGCACCGGCGGATCCCATCAGCTCACGTGCGGGCTGTATTCCGGCAGCGGCGCCATGCGCTTCACGCGAGCATTCATGCCGCTCGAGGCAGTCGAGGCGTGTCGGGCGCAACTGTCCGGCGAGGCCAACCTCGGGTTGTACACGACCACGATCGCCGTGGACGACGCCGCCGAAGTGCTCAGCGCGATCGCATATGACCGCGTCAATCTGGCCGGCGCCTCCTACGGGACGCGCGTCGCGCAGGTGTTCCTGCGCCGTCATCCGCGACGCGTCCGGACCGTGATATTGAACGGCGTCTCGCCGCTCGCAGACCGCATTCCGCTCACGTTCCCGCGCGACGCACAGGCGGCGCTCGACGGGTTGCTGAACGAGTGCGAGGAGACGGCCGAATGCCGCGGCGCGTTTCCGAAAGCACGGACCGAGGCGTCGGCTGTTTTCGACCGGGCGAGGCGGGGGCCCATCGATGTCGCAGTCCAGGATCCGGAATCGGGCACGACCGTCAACGTCTCGCTGCCCGGCGAGATGGTGGGCGAAGTCGTGCGCTGGCTGCTCTACTCGGCCGTGACGGCGCGGCGGATTCCGGATCTGTTCCATCGCGCCGCATCGGGCGACTGGGCACCGCTCGCCGAGGCGGCGATCGCGCGCCGCCGTCAGACCATGACGCCTGGGAGTATCGGGCTCTACCTGAGCGTCACGTGCGCCGAAGATCTGCCCGGGATCGATCCAGAGCAGGCATCCCGCGGGGCACACGGGACGTTTCTCGGCGACTACAGGTATCGCGAGCAGCACGCAGCCTGCGGGCGCTGGGTGGCAGGCGCCGTGCCGGACGGGTTTCACGAGCCGGTCGCGTCGGACGCGCCCGTTCTGCTTCTCTCCGGCGCGCTCGATCCGGTCACGCCGCCGGACGCCGCCGCCCAGGTGGCGGCTCGCCTGAAGAACAGCCTTCACGTCGTGGTGCCGGCCGGCGCGCATGGCTTCGGCGGGTTGCGCGGAGAGGATTGCCTGAGAAGGCTTCAGGCCGATTTCATCGAACGCGGCGCGGTTGCCGGTCTCGATACCTCATGCGTCGCGGCGGTCCGGCCTCCGGCGTTTCAGAAACCCTAGCGTCGCGCTATTGGTCTGGAAAGGTGCCGCCCAGATGTACCGAGGCCATCGCCCATGGGCCCAGCAAAGCGTCGGATCCCGCCAAGGCCTGCTGATAGCGATCTGGATGGGCGGCGGACTGATTCTGGGAATCCTGATGGTTGAGGTCAGTCCGGTGTTCTTGTTCCCGCTCCTCGTTTTCATGTTCGCGGTCGCGACGGCCGGGTTCAAGTTGAGGTGTCCGCGGTGTCGCGCGAATCCATGGAAGCTGAATCCGGATCTGGTCATGTCACGCTATCGTGGATGGCTGCCGCGCGAATGGTCCACGATTCCCATACAAATGCGGTCATCCTCCCTCTCCTCCTAAACCTCCCTCCAAAAGATCGTTCAAGCGCAGTCACGAAAGTCAGTGAAGGATGCGCGAGGTCAGGCAAAACGCCACGGATAGCGGGAAGTACTTCTGTCAGAACACGAGGCTCAAGCCTCGTACCACAACCAGGCTAAAGCCTGGTTCCACATTCTGTATACTCGGTGTATGCGCTGTAGCGGCTTGGCCCTCGTCCTTCTGATAGCCTCCCCTGCGTTCGCCCAGCACGACACCCACAACGCGCCCTCCGATCTCGTCGGCCACTTCGTGCCGAGAGAGATCATCGAGCGGCCGTTGCCCCTGCGTTCAGGCATCGGCAAGGTGAGCCACGCGACCAGCACGAAGTCCGTCGAGGCGCAGGCGTACTACGATCAGGGACTCGCGTACCTCCACTCGTACGTCTGGATCGAAGCGGCGCGCTCGTTCAACCAGGCGCTGCGGATCGATCCGTCGCTCGCGCTCGCATGGGTCGGCCTGAGTCGCGCGTACTCGGGGCTCGACGACCCCAAGGCGGCGGGGGAGGCGCAGGACCGTGCGAAGGCGCTCGAGAACAAGGTCACCGATCGCGAACGGCGGTGGATTCAGGCGCGCACGCTGCAGCTCGACGCGATGTCCGACCTCGAGAATCCCGCGAAGCGGCTGGCCTACGTCGTGGCGCTGGATCAAGCGCTCGAGTACGACGCGGACGATGCGGAGCTGTGGACGCTGCGGGGCAATGCGGAGGAGGTCCACCTCGGAGCGGCCGGTCGAGGCCAGCGAGGCACCTCGTCATCCATCGTCTTCTACGAGGAGGCTATCCGGCGCGTGCCGGGTCATTTTCCCGCGCATCATTATCTGATCCATTCGTACGAGAACGTTGGCCGGTTCGATCAGGCACTGAAGCATGGCGAGGTGTACGCGGCCGCGGCGCCGCAAGTCCCGCACGCGCTGCACATGTACGGGCACGACTTGATGAAACTGGGCCGGATGCAGGAGGCGATCGATATCTTCCTGCGCGCCCGGCGCCTCGAGCACGAGTATTACGCCAGCAACAAGATCCAGCGCGACTTCGACTGGCACCACGCGCACAACACCGCGCTCCTCGCCCTGTCGTACCGTCACACCGGACAGCTCGACGAAACCGAACGGATGCTGCGAGACGCCGCGAGCATCCAGCAGGCGTCACCCGTTCGGGCCGGCTACTACCGAGGGCTGCTCACGAGCCTTCTCATCGCGCGCGAACGCAATGAAGACGCGCTCGTCGAGGCACTCGCGATGACCGGCTCGTCGACGAAGATGGTCAGCATCGTCGGCCACGCGCTCGCCGGTCGTTCGCTGATGGCCATGGGACGGATGAAGGAGGCGAAAACGCACCTGGCGCCGATCGTTGCCGCGGATGCCGAGGGCGACGGCTTCATGTATGGCTCCTACGCGGGTCTCGAAGTGGACGTCGCGAAGGGGGAGTGGTTTCTGCGAAACGGCGAGCCGGCGAAGGGGGAGACGCTCTTGCGCGACGCGATGGCGCGCGCCCGTCGCCAGCGCACGCCGGACGGCTGGATCGAGGGTCTCTTCTTTCTGGAGTCGATCTTCGGGGTCGCGCGCGACGTCGAAGACTGGGACCTGGCGCGCGACGCCGCGGCCAAGCTCGCCGAGCACGACCCGACGTACCGCGGGACGAAGGAAGCGCAGCAGGTACTCAGCTCGAGCACAAAAGACGGCGGCAGGTAGCGCAGCCCTTTAGGGCTGTCGTCTGGTCCGCAGCTGTGCTAAAAAATTGACATAGTCTCGTTTTGAGAGTACCGTCACGGGCGTGCCGGCCCGCGCCCGCTCCGACCGCCCCCTCAAGCCGCTCGTGTTCGAGATCCTCCTGGCGCTGGCCGACGGCGCGAGGCACGGCTGGACCATCGTTCGCGCGCTTCAGGACCGGTCGCCCGGAACGCGCATTCTCCCGGGTCACTTCTACCGGACCTTGTCGCGCACGCTCGACGATGGCTTCATCGAGGAGACCCGTCCTCCCGCCGGTCGTGGTGTCGTCGACGAACGTCGGCGGTACTTTCGACTGACGGCGCTCGGCCAGCGCGCTGCGGCCGCCGAGGCACGGCGCCTGGAAGCGCTCGTCGCAGAGTCGCGCGCGAAGCGTCTGTTGTCGTCGAGATCGCGGAGCTGACGCGGTGCGCGACCAGCTCGCGGATCTCGCGTACCGCGCGCTGCTGCTCGCGTTTCCCGCGCGCGTGCGCGCCGAGTTCGGCGCGGACATGCGTGCGCTCTTCCACGAGCATCGCCGCGCGGCGCGCCAGCAGCCGTTCGGCGGGACAAGGCTGTGGCTCGCCGTCATCGTCGACTCGCTCGTCCACGGCCTCGCCGCCCGCTTCGACCATTCATTCCACAATCCACGCTCCACCGTCAGCAGTGAACGGAGCTCTCCAATGTCTGCGTTTCGCCACGACCTCAGACATGCCGTCCGGCTCCTCGTCCGGCAGCCTGGCATCACCGTCGTCGCCGTCATCACGCTTGCGCTCGGCATCGGCGCGAACGCGGCGATCTTCTCCGCCGTGGATGCGGTTCTGTTGCGGCCACTGCCGTGGCCCGAGCCGGATCGCATGGTGATGATCTGGGAGAAGCGTCCGCAGGAAGGCGTCATGAACAACAACGTGTCGCCGGCGGACTACGTCGACTGGTCGAAGTCCGCGACGTCGTTCACGGCGATGTCCGGTTACACGACGGCGGCCGCCGACCTGACGGGCCATGGAGAGCCCGTAAGGCTGAACGCTGGGGCGGTCTCTGCCGGATTCACGGAAGTGTTCGGCGTGACGCCCGTCCGCGGCCGTTTCTTCCGGAAGGATGAGGAACTCGTCGGCCGTCACCGCGTCGTCGTACTGAACCACGGCCTCTGGACGGAGCGTTTCGGCGCCGACCCCGGCATCGTCGGCCGGACGATCACGCTGAACGCCGTCCCGCACGAGATCATCGGCGTTCTGGAACCGTTCGAGTTCATCGATAAGGAGATCGACCTGTGGACACCCCTGGCGCTCGAAGGCGGGCCGGAGCCCCCAGGGCGCGCGAACCATTTTCTGAACGTCTACGCGCGGCTGCGGCCAGGGGCGACGCTCGAGCAGGCTCGCGCGGAGATGCACACGATCGGCGAGCGGCTCTCCCAGACGTATCCCGAGACCAACCGCCGCCACGGATCGCACGTCGTCCCGCTTCGGGGCGAGCTCGTCGAGCCTGTCCGGGCCGGTCTGTTCCTCCTTCTCGCGGCTGTCGGCTTCGTCCTGCTGATCGCGTGCGTCAACGTGGCGAACCTGCTCCTCGCGCGTGCTGTGTCGAGGCGCCGCGAGACTGCGGTCCGCGCGGCGCTCGGTGCAGGCCGCCTTCGGCTCATCTCGCAGGGTCTCACTGAAAGCGTCGTGCTGGCGCTCTGCGGCGGCATCGCCGGGCTGCTGGTCGCCTATTGGGGAGTCGCGGCGCTGCCGCGTCTGGCGCCGGAAGCCGGGACGGTCGTCGGCCTCGATCGCGTGGGGATCGACGCCCGCGTGCTCGGCTTCACGCTGCTGCTCTCGCTCGCCACCGGGGCGCTCTTCGGCCTGCTTCCCGCCTGGCAGCTCACCAGGCAAGCTGTGAACGACTCGCTGCGGGATGGAGGCCGTTCGATCGTCGGTGGCCGCCACCGGTTGCGGGTCTGTCTCGTCGTGGCGGAAGTCGCGCTGGCCTCGTTGCTCCTCGTCGGTGCCGGCCTCGCGCTGCGCAGCTTCCGGATGATTCTCTCAACCGATTCCGGCCTGCGCGCAAACGGTGTGATGACGGCGCTCGTGACGCTGCCGCGGGCGAGGTATCCGCAAACGGATCGACAGGTCGCGGCATTCCTTGCCATAGAGGAACGCCTGGCCGCGATGCCCGGCGCCCGTTCGGTCGGCGCGACGAGCCACCTGCCGATGAGCGGCATGAACGCGCGGACCGGCATTGCCATTCAAGGATACGAGCCGGCGCCGGACACGCCGACGCGCGTGCACCCTCGAGTCATCACGCCCGGTTACTTCGAGACGATGGGCATCGCGGTGCTTCGAGGCCGCGGCTTTACCCCGCAGGATGACGCCCGCGCGCCGCTGGTCGCCGTCGTCAACGAAGAGGCCGTGCGGCGCTACTGGCCGGGCGCATCCCCGATCGGCGGACGCGTTCGCGTTATCGGGACCGAGGAATGGCGCGAGGTCGTCGGCATCGTCCGAGACGTCCGTCATTGGGGACTCACGAGTCCCGTCCAGCCCGAGCTCTACATGCCGGTGCCTCAATTTCCGTGGGGCGGCCTCGTATTCGTCGTCGCCGGCTCCGGCGATGCCGTCCCGCTTGCGGCCGGTATCCGCTCGGCGGTCCACGCCGTCGACCCGGAGCTCGTCGTTGCGCGCGCGCGAACGATGGAGCGCGTGCAGGAACTGTCGGTCGAAGGGCAGCGGGTGACGATGCTCTTGCTCGCGACGTTCGCCGGTGTCGCGCTGCTGCTCGCGGCGGCCGGCATCTACGGCGTGATGGCGCACCTCGTGAGCCTCCGGACTTCGGAGATCGGCATCCGCATGACGCTCGGGGCGCGCCCGCGTGATGTGTTGCAGCAGATCATGCGGGAGGCGGTCGTCCAGACGGCGATCGGGCTGGGCATCGGCCTGGCGGGCGCGGTCATCCTGATGCGCGCGTTCCGGACACTGCTGTACGAGGTCAGCCCGTCCGATCCGCTGACGCTCGGGGGGGTTGCGCTGATCCTGCTCGCGAGCGCGCTCGTGGCCTGCTACGTCCCGGCGCGGCGCGCGATGCGCGTCGATCCGGTCACGGCGTTGCGGGCCGAGTAAACAGTGTCAGGTACCTTTTCCGCTTCTGCGCTGCGAAAAGGTACCTGACACTATTTACTGTCCGCCCGTCCGCGTGACGAACGAGGGTCCCAGCACCACGGCGTTGAAGAACATCCGAAGCGTGGAGAGCTGCGAGGCGCGGAAGTTCGGATCCTCCGCGAAGAAGATGGCCTGTCCACGGCCCATGGGCTCGACCCAGGCGAACAGCGACTTCGCGAGGGCCTTGCGCGCCTCCGGCCAGACGAACCCTCCGAGCTCGAGCTGGTCCTCGCCTGGGAACGCGGCGACGTGGAGTGCCGTGCGCGACAGGGTGAACGCGTAGTTCGACTGCACGGTCGCCGCCGTGTCGCGGTCGTATCCGAACCCGAGCCAGTGCTCGGGATCGACTTTCACGCGCAGGATCGCGCCGGGTGTTCGGACGAGATCCATCTCGCGGGTGAGCGGCTTGTCGGCTTCGGCCTTCTGGTCCGCCGGGCCTGAGAGGCCCGGCGCTCCAGGTGATGAAGATGGGGCCCCCCCCTTCTTTTCAGGCGTTGGAGGCGCGGACTTTTCCGGCCCGGCCTCCTCAAAGAACAACCGGATCGTTGCTTCGTGTCGCTTCAGGGTCGACGCGGTCCACTCGACGCCTTTCCGCGTGCCGAGCGCGGCGGCGCCTTTGATGAGCACGATCGTGCCGCCGTCCTGAATCCACCGGCGAAGTCTGGCGATGCCCGCCTCGCCGAGCAGATCCTGGTACGGTCCGGGGGCTCCGTGTGGAAGCACGATCACGTTGTATCGCGCCAGATCGGCGTTTCGGACTTGCCCGGTCTTCAGCGCCGTGAATGGAAGGCCCAACCGCTGCTCGAGCGTGAACCACGTGGCCCCGTACGACCGATCGTCCGTCGGCTCGTCGGTGATGACCGCGATGCGAGGATGTCGCAGCTCGACGACGGGGTCCTCGCCGAAGTCCTTGCCCTGCTGCACGCGGGCGCTGTCGAGCGGCCGCACGACGACACCCGCCTGCGCCGCGAGCGCGCGGAGGCGCTCGACGAGCGATGCCGGGTTGCGCTCGGTGCGCACGATGATCGCGCCGCGCGCGTAGTCGGCGTCCGCGAGCCGGAACGGCTCGGTCGCGACCGCGATGTTCATCTTCTCCCGCAGGAGCTGAGCCGCGAGCGTCATCGCTCCGTACGAGTCCCCGGAGAAGAGGTAA
>Ga0187893_10005868_pt1 | contig 21559 bp, 14 predicted proteins | sample MA1701074metaG_FD_139574 | JGI IMG/M metagenome (GOLD analysis project Ga0187893, IMG submission 139574) | White microbial mat communities from a basaltic lava cave in the Kipuka Kanohina Cave System on the Island of Hawaii, USA - MA170107-4 metaG ...
CGTCCCCAGCCGAGCCGGACCTTCCGGCCGATCGGATCCTCGTTCGGAAAGAACTTTCTCGCCGCGCCCTCGCTGATGAGCGCGACCTGCGGAGCCTTCTCGTCGTCCTGGGCGGTAAAGAGGCGACCCTTGAGGAGCGGGATGCCCACGCTCTGGAAATAGCCTGGAGTCGCCACGCGCGTCTCGAGCGTCGGCTCCTGCCCAGGCTTCGGCGGCGGCCATCCGTTGACGGTGAAGGACAGATTGAAGCTTCCGCGAAGAGGCAGCACGATGACCCCACCAGCACGGCGAACTCCGGGCAGCGCTTCGAACCGCTCGATGGCCGTCCGGAAGAATCGCGTCTTCTGTTCGTCCTCCTTGTAGCGGCTGTCCGGCACGTCCAGCTCGAAGGTGAGGACCTGCTCGGGCTTGAAGCCGGGATCGACCGCCCGCAGGCGCATGAAGCTCTTGATAAGGAGCCCGGCGCCCGCGAGCAGCGTGACGGCGAGCGCCACTTCGGCGACGATGAGCCCCCCGCGGGTGCGACCGCCCGCGTGCGCCAGCCCGCGGCCTCCTTCTTTCAACGTCGTTGCGAGCGATGCGCCCGTCGTCTGCACCGCCGGCAGGATGCCGAAGACGATGGCGGTCAGCATCGAGACGCCCGCCGCGAACGCCAGGACGGTTCGGTCGATCCGCACCGTGTCGAGCCGCTGGATACCTTCGGGGTTGAGCGTCACGAGCGAGTCGAGCGCCCACATGGCCAGCAGCACGCCGGAGATCCCGCCGGCGAGGCCGAGCACGAGGCTCTCGGTGAGCATCTGGCGGACGAGTCGCTGACGGGCGGCGCCGAGCGCCGAGCGCACCGCCATCTCCGATTCGCGCGAGGCGGCGCGCGCGAGCAAAAGGTTCGCGAGGTTGGTGCAGGTGATCAGCAGCACGAACGACACGGCCCCCATCAGCACGAACAACGCGGTCCTCACCTTGCCCACGATCTCCACGTGGAGGGGTCGCGCAGTGAGTCCGACCTTGGCGTTCGCGTCTGGATACTGCTGCTCGAGCCGTGATGCGATCGTCGCGAGCTCCGTGCGCGCCTGCTCGAGGGTTGCGCCGTCGCGCAGCCGTCCGATCGCACGGAGAAACCAGGCGCCGCGGTTGCCGTCGCCGTACATCCCTTCACGCGCGTACGGCAGCCAGATCTCTCGTCCGAACGGAAACGAGAATCCCGCCGGCATGATGCCGACGACCGTGTGCGGGACGCCGTCGAGGACGATCGAGCCGTCGAGCGCATCACGTCGGCCCCCGAAGCGCTGCTGCCACAGCGTGTGGCCGATCACCGCCACTTTCTCTTTACCCGGCGAGTTCTCGTCGTGGCGGAAGACGCGGCCGAGCGCGGGCCGCGCGCCGAGCACGTCGAAAAAGCTCGCGCTCACGCGGGTCCCCTTCAGCCGGACCGGTTCGCCCCGTCCGGTCAGCGTCACCTCTCCTTCGCGGTACGCCGCGGCGGATTCGATCGCGCGGCTCTGGTCGCGGGCGTCGTGGAAATTGGGGGCCGACATCGTTGTGGGCGCCCCTTCCCACAGATGAGAGATCGCGACGAGCCGATCCGGCTGCTCGAACGGCAGCGGCTTGAGCAGGACAGCGTGAATCACGCTGAACATCGTCGTCGTGCCGCCGATGCCGATCGCAAGCGTGAGGACGGCGACGAGCGTGAAGGGCCGGCTGCGGCCGAGCCAGCGAAGGGCGTAGAGGATGTCCTGACGGAGAGAGTCCATCGGCGGTTCTCGCAGCGCAGGCCTTCAGGCCTGCACGCGCTGGCAGCCCTAAAGGGCTGCGCGACCTGTCGCAACTAGCCAGCGCCGTGCCAGCGCGCCCGCTTGAAAGACGTATGATGTCAGGCGGTTACGGGCGGCCGGCTCAGCGGCGTTGTCCGGATCCGCCACCGATTGTTCGCCACTGAACAGTGCCTCTCAAGATCGCCACCTGGAACGTCAACGGCATCCGCAAACGGCAGACCGAGGTCCAGCACTGGCTCGAGCGCGAGCAGCCGGACGTGGCCTGCCTGCAGGAGATCAAAGCGCCCGCGGCGCAGATCCCGCCGGCGCTCTGCGAGATCGAGGGCTACTGGTGCTATTGGCACGGAGAGGGAGGCTACTCGGGGGTCGGGCTGCATGTGCGGAGGGGGAGCTTTCCGCAGCCTCCCGAGTACTCGCACCCGCCTTTCGACCTCGAAACGCGGATCGTGGCGGCACGGGTGGGCACGCTGACCGTGGCGTCGATTTACGTGCCGAACGGCGGCAAGGACTTTCCGGCGAAGATGAAGTTCCTCGACGCGCTCGATGCGTTCGCGGAGGGGTTCCGCGCGGTGGAGGCGCCCGTGATTCTGTGCGGCGATCTGAACGTGGCGCGGACCGAGCGCGACGTCCATCCCAAGGAGCGCAAGCCGCGCGCCGTCGGGCAGCTGCCGGAAGAGCGCGCCCTCATCGAGCGCCTCATCAGCCGGGGTCTGGTGGATGTCGGCCGCGCGCTCGACCCGGATAACGACGACCTGTTTACCTGGTGGGCGCCCTGGCGCAACATGCGGCAGCGCAACATCGGCTGGCGGCTCGACTACGTGCTCGCGAGCGAGGCGATCGCAGGCAAGGCGATCTCGTGCACGGTCGCGCGCGAGTTCGGCACGAGCGACCACGGGCCGGTGACCGGCGTCTTCGACGTCGAGCCTTCGTCTTTTGCGACACCTGGCGAGCCGCGGTCCGGGGCTGTCGACCAGCCACCGCCGCGTCCGCCGGGGCGGCTTTTCTAGTGGAGCCAGGCCTTAGCCTGGTTGTGGAACCAGCCTTTAGGCTGGGCGGAGAATGAAGATGCGACTTCGCCTGCTCACAGCCTTCATCTGCGCGATAACTCTCAGCTCGACGATCGCTCTCGTCGAAAGCGCGCCCGAGCTGCGGTTCGCCGTCACCTTCTCGAGCGCACAGAGCGCGACGCCGCTCGACGGCCGCGTGCTGCTGATGGTGTCGACGAGCGGCGCCGCGGAGCCGCGGTTTCAGATAGCGGACGGGCCCAACACGCAGGCGGTCTTCGGCATCGACGTGGACGGCCTGAAGCCCGGAGCAGAGGCGATAGTGGATGCCTCTGCGCTCGGCTATCCGATCGACAGCGTCGCGCAGATCCCGCCGGGCAAGTACTACGTGCAGGCGCTGCTCCACAAGTATGAGACCTTCAAACGATCCGACGGCCACGTCGTCAAGCTGCCGATGGACCGCGGAGAGGGACAGCAGTGGACGCGGGCCCCCGGAAATCTCTACAGCACGCCGCAGCAGATCGAGATCGACCCCCGGAAGGGCGGGACGATCAAGGTGGCGCTCGATAAGGTCATCCCACCGATTCCCGATCCGCCGGAGACGAAGTTCATCAAGCACGTGCGGATTCAGAGCGAGCGGCTGACCAAGTTCTGGGGCCGGCCGATGCACCTCGGCGCGCATATCCTGCTGCCGCACGGCTTCGACGAGCATCCGAACGCGCGATACCCGCTCGTCATCAATCACGGACACTTTCCGTACACCTTCGGCGGCTTCCGCGAGGAACCGCCCGAGGCGAACATCAAGTGCGAGTACAGCGAGCGCTTCAAGCTCGATTGCTACAACCGCATCCAGCAGGAGCAGGCGCACCAGCTCTACAAGGACTGGACCGCGCCAGGCTTCCCGCGGATGCTCATCATCGAGATCCAGCACGCCAATCCCTACTACGACGATTCGTACGCGGTGAACTCCGAGAACCTCGGGCCGTATGGCGACGCGATCACCTACGAGCTGCTTCCGCACATCGAGAAGACCTTCCGCGGCCTCGGCCAGCCCTGGTCCCGGTTCATGTACGGCGGGTCGACCGGCGGCTGGGAGGCGATGGGCGCGCAGGTCAAGTATCCGGACCAGTACAACGGCGCGTACATTGCCTGCCCGGATCCGATCGATTTCCGCGCCTACACGACGATCGACATCTATAAGGATGCGAACGCGTATTACATCGAAGGCCCGTGGAAGCGGCTCCTCCGGCCAGGAAATCGCAACTATCTCGGCCACGTCAGCACGACCGTGGCCGACATGAACCGGCACGAGCTGGTCGTCGGAACGAAGAGCCGCTCCGGCGGCCAGTGGGACATCTGGGAGGCGGTCTACTCGCCGGTCGGTCCTGACGGCTACCCGAAGCGCATCTTCGACAAACGCACGGGCGTCATCGACAAGTCGGTCGCCGAGTACTGGCGCGAGAACTACGACCTCTCACACATCCTCCGGCGCGACTGGGACAAGGGCCTCGGCGCGAAGCTGCGCGGCAAGATCAACATCTACGTCGGCGACATGGACAACTACTACCTGAACAACGCGGTGTATCTCGTCGAGGAGTTCCTGAAATCTACGAAGAATCCACCGTTCGAGGGAGAGGTCTTGTACGGCGACCGCGCGGAGCACTGCTGGAACGGCGATCACACGCGCCCGAACGCGATCTCGCGGCTGCGCTACCACCAGATGTACCTGCCGAAGATTCAGGAGCGGATTCTCAAGACGGCGCCGGCGGGGGCGGACACGAAGAGCTGGAGATACTGACGATCGGCGGGGTAGGCGGAGGCGGTCAGGTCGGGCGTGCTGGGACCAACCGAACGTTGGGCTGATCCGAAGACGCCCGACCTAAAAGGTCGGGCCTACACTGTCGTACACGGCCCTATCTCACAAGAATCGTGGCTTCCGCCGTCCGCCCGCGCTCATCGCACGCTGAGACGACGTGCTCGCCGGGCCGGAGCGGCCACATCAGCGGCTCGTCGATCGCCGATCGACCCACAGACTTTCCGTTGATCCGCCAGTCGATCAATCCGCCGCCGGACGCCGTCGCGCGAAGCGGCAGCGTCTGGAATTCGCGGCGCAGCGTCGGATCGATCAGATACGTGGCGCCCTCCGGGGGACTGATGATCTGCAGGCCGGCGGCACCAGGCACCTCCGAGGCACGAGGCACCTCCGAGGTCCGAGAAACCAGGTCCGCCCGAGGAACGAGGCCCAAGGAACGAGGCCCGGTGTGCGATAGCAGCCCGCGATCGGCGGCCCACGCCCGATACTGCGGCGGCCACACGACGAGGAGGCCCTCATCGGTCTGGTGATGCCAGCTGCAGGGCAGGCGATCGTCCTCGGCTGCCACCCACTCCGACAGCCGTGACGGACACCACGCGTTCGCGTGCATGCCGGAGAGGGCACAGATGGTGTCGCGTGTCAGCCGGGCTGGTCTGAGGATCGACCCCTCCAGTGGCTGTGTTTCAGCGCTGTACCGACGCGCGGCAGCCAGCATGACGGCGTGGAAGATCGGCCCGGCGCCGGTGACGCCGGACGAGTTCCGCAGCGGCGCGCGATCGAAGTTTCCGACCCAGACGCCGACCGTCACGTCGCGCGTATACCCGATCGCCCAGTTGTCGCGATAGCCCTGCGAGGTCCCGGTCTTCGCGGCAACCGGAAACGGAAACTCGAGGCTCCCGCCTCGCCCGAAGACGAACTCGCGGGCGTCCGCGTCCGAGAGGACATCCGTGATCCAGAACGCCGCGCGCTCGCTGACGAGCCGTGTTTCCGTCCTACCGCCGGGACCCCGCACACTGACCGGCGGCACGAACACGCCGCCCCGCGCGAACGACGCGTACGCCGCGATCAGCTCGTCGAGCCGCACCTCGGCGTTGCCGAGCGTCACGCCCAGCCCGTAGTGCGCGACCGTCTTGTCGAACGTCGTCAAACCGGCCCGGCGCAGGAAGCGGACGAGCGTTGGCGGCCCCAGCTCCGAGAGCAGCGCGACGGCAGGCACGTTCTCCGATCCCGCGAGCGCGGGCCGCGCGCGCATCGGGCCGCGGAAGCGGCCGTCGTAGTTGCGCGGGCTGTACACGACGCCCGCTTCGGCGGTCGGAAAGTGCGACGGAACGTCCGGCAGCACGCTCGACGGGCCGTAGCCGGTATCGAATGCTACGGCGTAGGTGAACGGCTTGAGCGCGGAGCCCGGCTGTCGCGCCGTGATCGCGCCATCGATCGCCCCGCCGTGCGCGGTGTCGAAGTAATCGCCCGATCCTTCCCACGCCAGCCACTCGCTCCGGCGGTTGTCGAGGACGACGACCGCCACGTTGTGCGCGCCGTGACGATCGAGATCCCGCCGCTGGCTGCGGATGATCCCGGCGACATCCGCCTGCAGAGCCGCGTCGAGGGTCGTGACGATGCGGCGTTCGCTGGGGGCAGCCCTAAAGGGCTGCGCTACGGAGCTCAGGACTCGCTCCACGAAGTGTGGAGCCGCGAACGCCGGTGCCTCCCGCCGGAGATTCAGGCGCTCGGCGAACGCCTCGGCCGCGCGAGGCTCGGCGAGCAGCCCGAGCGCCCGCATGCGCTCGAGGACGCGGCGTCCTCGCCGCGCGGCACGATCGGGATGCTGCCACGGGTTGAAGCGCGACGGCTGCTGCGGCAACGCGGCCAGAAACGCCGCCTGCGCGGGCGTCAGCATCGAGGCGGGCACGCCGAAATACGCCCGGCTCGCCCGCTCCGCGCCCGCGATCTGATTCCCGTACGGCGCGACATTGAGATACAGCGCGAGGATCTGGCGCTTCGACAGGCGGTGCTCGAGCCGCAGCGCGAGCAGCGCCTCGTACAGTTTGGTGCGGACCCGGCGACTCGGCGCCTGGCGGCCGGTCCGCTCGGCCGCTCGCGCGCGCAGGAGCTTCACCACCTGCTGCGTCAGCGTGGACCCGCCCTGGACGACGCGCCCCTCATCGAGGTTGGTCTTCATCGCTCGAGCCAGCGCGATCGGGTCGACGCCGGGATGACACAGGAACCGGTGATCCTCGGCGGCGAGCGTCGCGTCGACGAGGGTTTGAGGAAGCGCGTCCGCCCCCAGCGTTTCCCCGCGCAATCCGTCGCCGCCCCTCGCCTCGTACAGCGGCACGCCGTTCCGATCGACGACGACCGTGGAATCCACCGACGACAGATCGAGAAGGCCACCGGGCAGCGGGCCCATACGGATCCAGGCGGTAAAGCCGATGATGAGGATGACGAGGCTAAAGCCTCGTACCACACCCGAGCCCCAAGCCCTGCGCCCCAAGCCCCAGGCCCCACGCCCCAAGCCCCAGAGCCTGCCGCGCCGAAGCGGCCAGAAGTTTCCGCCGCGAAGGCGGGTCACCGCCGCACCTCAACAATGACCGTCCCTGTCCGTCCAAACACCTCCGGCTCGTACATCTCCTCGACGTGCGCCGGCGCGGTCTTGAACGTCCCGGCCGTCGTCGCCCGGACGATGTACGAGAACTCGTGGCGGCCTTCACTCAGCCGCGTGGCGAAGAGCATGACGCGATCGTCGTGGCGCTCGACGTGATCGAACCCGCCGCGCTCCCACCAGTTCCGCCAGTCGCGCGAGCCTCCTTCATCTTCGTCCTGCTGCTTCCTGGCCAGATCCGCCGCGGTCGTCTGGAACCAGGATTCGACCGGCTCGAAGCCGGCCGGAATCGGATCGACGAGCGCCACCCATCGCCGCTCCTTCGGAATCTCCAGCGTGAGGGTCACCTTGATCAGATCGCCAGCCTTGAACGTCGTCCCTGGCGCCTGTGGCGCGGCCATGGCGTCCGCAATCGGCGCGTAGCGGCGTGAGATCGCGAACCCCTTGTCGAGGCTGTCGTGGAAGACGCGGTCGGCCGCGTACTGGAGACGCGCCACGTAGAAGAGCGTCCCGGTCCCTTGCTTCGAGAATGTGAGCGGCTGTGTTTCGCCCGCGCCGACCTTCGCCACCAGCTCCGGCATCCGGAGGTCGCGCGACAGCGCTTCGGCCGAACGCCCCTTGAATGTGTCGCGCGCCAGCTCCGTCTCGCCGACCTTCACGAGAGCGGTGAAGTCGGGGATCTCGGACTCGAACCGGCGGTAGTAGTTCACGAGCCCCTGCATGGCCCACGCGTTCTCCTGCGTGTTGCCCCACCGGCCGTTCTCGCGCGCGTTCATCATCCAACGGACGATGCTTCGAATGAGCGGCTCCGCGCCGCCGCGGCGCACGAGCGAATCGAGCACGATCGCGGTCGATCGCACGTTCGTGCTCCACAGCCAGCAGAGGTAGGGGTCGTCAAGCTCTTCGACGTGCGCGCTCCCCCCTTCGGGCAGGATGGCGTTCGTCATCCGGCGGCGCAGCTCCTCGAGCCGTGGATCGGCGGCGTTCTTCGACGCGATCGCGTCGTACAGGTGCGCGAGCCCGAAGACCGGCAGGCGGTCGCGGTACTCGTACAAGCGGTTGACGTGGCTGTCCTGCGGTTTCCCGACGTCGTCCAGCACCTTGACCGCGAACGCCTTCCACGCCGTGAACGACGGCATCCAGGCCTCGTTCGTCGGAGGGGGCTGGGCGAGCGACTCTTCGAGGTAGCCCGCCGCGCGCGACATCACATCCGCGTCCACGTCGTACTTCAGGGTCTTCGCGCTCTGCATGACGTGCAGCACGTAGCTCGTCAGGTACGACAGGTCTCCGAAGCAGCCTCCGGGCCAGTACGCGAAGGCGCCGCTCGGGCACTGAAACTTCTCCAGCTCGACGAGCGAGGTCTGCACGGCCGGGCGCAGCTTTTTCGGATCGATCCCTGGCAACGCGAACGCGTCTCCGAGATCGGCCGCGAGCAACAACGCGAGCGTGCGCGACGAACGCTGCTCCGCGCAGCCGTACGGATACTCGACGAGATATCGGGCGCCCTCGCCGAGGCCGACCATGGCCGTGGACGACAGCTCGACGTGCAAGCCACCCACGCCGGGAACGACCCCCTCGGGAACGGTGAGCTTCTCGGTCGCGGTCGCGGCCGAGGCCTCGCCGTAGGCGGCGACGGTTTCTTTCGACGAGAGAATCTCGACCGGAATCGTGTCCTCGAACGCGTCGGCCTCGCTGTTCAGCCGCACGCTCATCGACACCCGCGCGCGGCCGACCGTCTTCGCGATCGCCTCGAACCGGACTTCGGCCTGACCCTTCGCGCCCACGCGGACGTCCTGGCGGCTGCCGCCGCGGAACTCGAGGATGCCGGGGTCGAGACTCTTCACGGTGACGACGGCCGTTCCCGGATCGGAGAGCTGACTGGTCACGACCGAACCGACGTGCACGCGATCGCCGACGGCGAGAAACCTCGGGAACGTCGGCCTGAGCAGGACCGGCTTGTTGATCCTGATCTCGCTCTCGCCCGATCCAAAGCGCGACGCGCGGTCGCCGCCGACCGCCATGATGCGGTACGTCGTGAGCGACTCGGGCAGCTTCACGTCCACCGACGCGCGTCCGCTGGCGTCGGTCGTCACGGACCCGAGCCAGAACGCGAGGACGCGGAAATCCTTCCGCACGCCGCTTCCGGTGTCGTCGCCGCCTCCGCCCCCTTCGTCGGTGCCCTTCGGCGTGAGCACGCGGCGGCTGATGATGCGCTGACGGTTGTCGGTGTTCAGCACCTGAAGCGCCTTTTTGACGTACACCGAGCCGAGTACGTCCGGCGTCCGGAACGCCGTGAGCGACAGCACGCCGTAGTCCACCGCCCAGAGCGTGATCTCGCTCGAAGCAGGCTTTCCGAGGATGTCTTTGACTTCGAGATCGACCTTCGCCATGCCGGCGGGCCGATACTCGACGCGGTTCGACTTCACGCGCAGCGTCAGCCGCTTCGAGGCGTCCTCGACCAGCAGCTCGACGTAGCCGAGCCGGAACGACGGCTTGCCCGGATCGCTCGGATCCTGCACGACCGCGTCCTGGACTCCGGTTTCCGAGTACCGTTTGCCGACGTCCGGCTTCGCCTGGTCGGTCGTCTCCGTCGTCTGAACCGTGCGACCCTTCACGAGCAGGACGGAGACGTAGACGTTCGGGATGTCCGCGTCGGTTACCGGCACCGTGATCGACTGCTGCGTCGACGTCAGCGCGAACTGGCGGTGCGAGCGGATCCCTTCACGCTCGGTCGTCACGAGCGCGGTCGCCTGCTCCCATGGCGACTGAATCATGATTCGAGCGGTGTCCCCGGGCTTGTAGCGCGCCCGGTCGGCAACGAGCTCGATCCGGTTGTGATCGAATCGTTGCCACGCCGTGTAGCCCTCGCCGAGCACATAGAAGGACTGCGACGTCGTCGTATGACGGCCCTCCGCGTCGGCCGCGGTCGCCTTCAGCACGAACGATCCGCCGCTCGTCAGCGGAATGGACAGCGGGACGGCCTCTTCGGCGGTCGTGACGGTCCACGTGCCCCGCTCGACCTCGTTGCGGAGCGTTTCCCACGTGTAGAAGCCGTTCCCCTCCGCCCGTCTGACGCTGTTCCACTGAATCTGTGTGAGCGTGACCTTGACCGGCACTCCCGGCGCGACGCGCCCCTCTGGCGTCACCGCGACGATCTCCGTGTCCACGCCGCGCTTCTGCTCGACGAAGCAGTCGACGCGCTTCAGACCGACGTACCACGGCGCCGGATGAACGACGAGGCTCGCGCGGTTCGCGATGTGCTGGCGGGAGACGTCCTCGACGTCGCCGTCGAGCGTGTACCGGTAGGGGCGCCCGGCGTCCGGCGACGTCGGGAGCGCCACGGCGATCTCTCCACGCTCGTTCAGCGCCGCTTCGGCGCCGGCCACCTGCTCGGGATCGCTCCGGGACCAGGAGCAGCATTCCTCGAACGTGAACCGGTCTCCCGGGAACCGATCGCGAACCTGCTCGGTGACGCCCGGGTCCGGCACGCGGAAGAACTTCCACACGACCGGCCGGCCGGTCATCGCCGCGCCGAAGAGATAGCGCGCCGTGACGACGCCCTCGAGCCTGGCGCCCGCGATCCCGGGTCCGGCCGTCAGCGTCGCATCCACGCGAAAATCCGGTCTCCGGTAAGCGGCGACCAGAAAGTTGCCGTACACACGCTCCTGGGTTCGGGCCGGATCCCACTGCATCTCGTTGCGCTCGTCCTCGTCCGCCGGCGCTTTCTGCTCGGTCGTGCTCGCGGTGATGGAGTAGTTCCCGAGGGCGCCGTCGGCGGGCAGCGTCATCGTCCACTCGGCGCTGCTCCACGCGTTCACGCTGACGGCGCGCTTGTCGATTTCCTTGCCCCGGCTGTCGCGTACGCTGATCCGGATCGGCGTGCCGGTCGAGAACATCCTGATGCCGCCGGTCGTGTCGCTGCGCAGGATGGCCTTGACGTGGACTTCCTCGCCGAGCCGATACACGCCCCGGTCCGTGAACACCGTTCCGCGCAGGACGGGGCTCGCCTCGTAGAGGCTGAACGACTGTCCGAAGTCCCAGGGCGAGATCCCCTCGGTCCAGTCGCTCGCCGAGTACGCGACGTCGCCATCTTTCTCGGCCAGGACGAGGAACGAGAACTTCCACCATTCCTTCGGCGAGCGGAGCGGCGTCCTCGGAGCGAGCACCAGGCCGTCGGCACCAGTGGTCCCCTTCCAGAACGTGGCGTTGTCGGGCGTGACGATCGACACGTTCGCGCCGGCGACGGGGGCGCCCGTATCGAGGCGCGTGACGAGGACCAGCGTGTTCTCCGGGCTGTCCTTGACGTTGATCCCGAGGTTGGTGACCTGAACGATCGTCGATCGCTCGCGGCTGTCGGTGTAGAGCGTCGCACGCGGAATGGCGTCGCCCTCGCGCACGCCGGCCCAGATGAGTCCGGTCCCGGAGGGGGCCACGGCCGGCTTCAGGTTCAGGCCGTGCGACTGGATGGTGTCGGCCTTCACCGGCAGGGCGCGCCGCTCACCCGGCCCGGGAGGAATCGCGCGGAAATCCGCGTTCTGCAGTTCGAGAACCCTCGGCATCAGCTCCGACATCGACAGCGGCACGGCCCACTGCGTGACGTTCCGGAAGTTGCGCGAGTAGAACGGCAGCAGCAGGCCGCCGGAGGATTCCCACACGCCGTGCCCGTCGCCGAAGCTCGTGAACGCCCGCTGATGCCAGTTCTCGACGCTACCGAGCCAGTTGTAGCCGAGGGTCTGGCCGTCAGCGGCCTGAAGGCTGGCGTCCACGCGAACGAGATAGGTTCGCGCGGGCGGCTGGCGGTCGAAGCCGGCATCCTCGATCGTGAGCCACGACACCTGGTCGTTCGGATGCCGGCGCGGCGGCTTCGACGAACGCGGCACCGGACGTTCGCGCTTCGGATCGGTTACGTCGGTCGCGGACACCGCTTTGCGCCACCCGTCGGCCGCGACGTCCGCGCGCAGGCGGGCGGGATTCCAACGCTCGGGATCGCATCCCGTGGCGCAGTCGAAGCCGTCGATGAAGAACGTTCGCTCCAATTGGATCGTGAAGACCTGATCGACGCCGGGCGTTTCGGAGCCGGCCGGCGAAGGCACGTCCGGCCGGACCGTGACGCGCAACCAACTGTCGGGCGGCATCGATGGAACCTGCAGGACGACGCGCTCGGGCGACGGCGGAAAGCGCTTCTTGTCCCAATCGGGCGCGAGCGGACCGGCCACCGTCATCGTCGCCTTCGCCGCCGACGCCGCCATCGCCACTTTTGCGTCGAAGCGCTGCAGCGAAACAGGGTCGAGGCTCTGCATCCGTTCGCGCGCCGCAGCCGAGATCGCCGGGGGCGTGAACTCGTGCGGCTGGTACGCGAGCGTCACGTGCTTGAGAACGTCCGCGGCCTGTACGCGCTGGTTGAAGCGCAGGGCGATGACGATCGGGTCACCAACCCGTTTGTTCTGACGGTACCAGTGCGTCTCGAGCAGCCTCACGGTCGGCGTCGTGAAGCTGAAGCGATACGGCGCGGCCAGCTTCCGTCCACTCACTGCCGCGGCGCCGGCGTCCACCGTCACGTCGAACTTCGTCGCGTACGGCAACGGCTTCGACCGGTCGGGCGTAAAGATCAGGACGGTCGTGCCGGACCACCGGAACTCGCCCGCGATCGCCGGCCGAATCCGGACGAAGGGCACGCGGACCGGCTGCGGGATCTTGCCGAGCTCGACCATCGGCTCGGAAAAGACGATCCGGATCTCGTTCACCTGATCGAGTTGCGCCATCTCGCCGGTGGGCCCAGCGGACACAACTGTCAAGCTCGATTGTGCGAAGGCTGCTTGAGCGGCAGCGAGCAGACACACGACGGCCAGACGGGCAGAGTAGTGGCACATAGGTTTTGTGGGAGCCCTATTAGTGTAGCGCAGCCCTTTAGGGCTGCCATCGTAGCGCCGTCGCAGGGTGCTCTGTGGTAGTTGGACACCGGAGATTCAGGGATAGCCAACCCGTGCAGCAGGTGACATCAGGGCTCGGTCGGCCGCTCTTCTTTGACCCGATGGAGAATCCGGTAATCTGCCGCCTGCACCGCTTCATAGAGGACGGACTCGTCGGCGGGCCTCTCAGACTCCTTACAGATTCGTTCCGACTCGGTAGCGAGCACTTTGAGCGCCTTCCGCGCAAAGGCGACGACCTCGGTCAGCCGGTCGGACCGATACGCCGTCCAACTGGCGAAGACCTTCCCGGCGGCGTAGCGTCGCGGCGGTCGGGACAGGCGCAGGTCGGCCCGAGCCGCTCCCGGCGCCGATCGATGTCGATCGAAGGCATACGTAACCGCTTCGAGCAGCGGCTCGGCCCCGGGACGCCATTTCGACAGCGTCGCGGTCGCTGCCGCCAGCGCCGCGAGCGCCTGGTCGGCGGTCCAGTCGTCGCGTGCGAACAGGCAGACGGCCTCCCGCTCCCAGGCCGTGTAGCTATCGAGATCCATCAGAACATCCGGCGCGAGGAGCGGAGGCAGGGCGGCGCGGGCGTCCAGACCTTCGTACCGGGCATCGCCGGGAAAGGCCGGCGGGTTCGCTACGATCTCGAGCCGGACGTCGTCTCGAAAGAGCATCGACGCGGCGGTCGGGCAGAAGTGCGATAGCGCGATGTGCGTGCCCCGGTCGTCGATGAGGGCCCGGCGCGGGAACTGCTGGCAGGCCATCGGCAGAGCGTCGTGGCCGTGGTCGCGGTGGAGCGCGCACAAACGGAGCCCGGCGGCGTCGAAAAACCGACAGCCGCCCGCGGTTGACAGCGTGGCGGTGCCGACGCGCGGCTGCCGGTGCACCTCGACCGGGATCTCCCAGCCGGCGGTGCAGCAGGCGCCGGCGTGACGGCACCGATAGTCCGCGTGTATGCTCAGGCTGTATGTGACCACGGATTCCACGGATCAAGCATAGCCACGTTTTGACGGATTACACTGATCAGGCTCAACCACGGTTTTCACGGATTGCCGAGAAGAGGAGAGGGCTGAGGCGTGGCCAACAAGAACGTCATTGATGCGATCAACGGTCAGATCAACTCGGAGCTGAGCGCGTCGTATTCGTACCTCGCGATGTCCGCCTGGTGCGAGGCGCAGAACTTCACCGGCGCATCCCGATGGCTGCGGCTGCAGAGCCAGGAAGAGTACATGCATGCGATGAAGCTCTTCGACTTCGTGCTGGCGCGCGGCGGAAGCGTCCAGCTCAAGGCGATCGACCAGCCGCGCCTGACGTTCGAGTCGCTGGCCGACGTCTTCGTCAAGGCGCTCGCGCAGGAACAGGAGGTCAGCAGCGAGATCGATTCGCTCTACGAGCTCGCGTTTCGTGAGAAGGCGTTCGCCGCAGTCGCCGAGCTCCAATGGTTCCTGACCGAGCAGGTCGAAGAAGAGAAGACGGCGCGCGAAATCGTGGCGAAGTTCAAACTCATCGACGGCGATCCGGCGGCGACGATCGACCTCGATCGGGAACTCGGCGAGCGCGTCGCGGCCGAAGCCCCATCGGCGACCCCAACCCCTTAGCCGATCTCCGATCGGGTGATCGGGCGATCGGATCATCGTCAAACTGGCGAACGGCGATCTCAGATCGGACGATCCATGTGTGATCTCACATGGATCGAACGTCGCGCGATTGCCAGATCGTAGATCGACGTTGACCCGATCACCCGACCACCCGATCGCGGATCGATAGACTAAGACTAGCCTCCCGCCGGGAGCATGTTGCGGATGGCGGTGATCCGCCAGCCGCCTTCGCTCCCGGTCAGCACGAAGCTCGTCCACATTCGTCGCGTCGCGCCGCCCGCCAGGCCGCTGATCTCGTACCGGCCGTCCGCGATCGCGACGCCGGGTGCCGGAAACCTGACGGTTTCAATCGTGATCGTTCGCGTGCCGCCAATCTGCTGCGACGACGCCAGTGTGCCCTTGACGACCTCACCGCGCCCGCGCCGCCACTGGCCGGAGGACGTGAGCTGATCCGCATCCTCGGTGAAAAGCGCTTCGATCGCCTTCGGATCGCGCCGCTCCCGCGCGTCGACGTAGCGCTTCACAATCTCGCGAACGGCTGCTTCGTCGTTCGCCGAACCGGGCGCCTGCGCCGGGAAGGACGGGATGGTCAGCAGAGCAAAGACCGTCAGGAAGAGCATCAGCACACTCCACATTCAGCATTCAGCGATCAGCATTGAGCTAGTCAGTCGAACCCTTCCAGCAGCAGCTTGACGTCGTTCAACGCCGGCGCGCCGTCGATCGCCCCCGGCTTGGTACAGCTCACCGCGGCCGCCGCGTTGGCGAACTGGAGAATCCGGTCGGCGCTCCAGCCGCGGACCAGGCCGTACAAGAACCCGCCGCGAAAGACGTCGCCCGCGCCGGTCGTGTCGACCGCGCGCACGTGGTGGCCCGGGATGGTGATGAACCGGTCGCCGTCGAGCGCCGCGGCCCCCTTCGCGCCGAGAGTCACCGTCAGCAGCCCCGGATGAGCGCGACGGAGAGCCCGCAGCGCGCGCTCGGGATCGGTCTCGCCCGTCAGCTCGGTCGGCACCTGCTCGGCGAAGATCGGGTGGCTGGCGAGCGACACCAGCTCCTGCGTGCGGTCCGTAACGCGATCGAGGTCGGTCGTGATCGGCACGCCGGCCTGTCGGGCGATCCGCGCGGTCGCGACCGCGGCGGGGTCGTCGACATCGTCCACGTGCACCGCGCGGGCGGTCTCAATCGCGTCGCGCGGGAGCTCGCTCGTGTGGAGCGCCAGCGCGCGGCTCCGCTCCCACAACACGATGCGCTCGCCGGATCCTTCGTCGATCAGGATCGCCGCTGAGGCGTTCATGGCCCCCTCGCGCCGGATGACGTCCGACACGTCGACTCCGAGGCCCGCGAGGCGCTCGACGATCCGCGCGCCGTAGACGTCGGCGCCGACGACGCCGACGTACTTCACGCGCAGACCGAGGCGCGCGCAGGCCGCGGTCGCCGTGGCGGTCTGTCCGCCGCAGCGCTCGCTGCGCTCGCGCACCGGCAGCTTGGACAGCCCCGCCTCCGGCCGCGGCCAGGACGGGAGCCGGTACACGAAGTCGATCGAATTGGCGCCGACCCCGACGACGTCGAAAACCATGGCGGGAGCGCGGACCTCTCAGGTCCGGCGAGCCGATAGTGTATAACTACGACGCCAAAGCGTCGTACCACAACATGGATATGTCCACCGCATTCATCTCCCTGCTCTTCGTGTTCATGCTGGCGACCTTCGTGGGGCTCGACGTCATCCGGCGCGTGTCCCGGCTGCTGCACACGCCGCTGATGTCGCTCACCAACGCCATCTCCGCGATCGCCGTCGTCGGCGCCATCCTGCTGGCGGGCGAGGCGGAGACGCCGTTCAGCACCGCGCTCGGCCTCATCGCCGTCTTCGCCTCGACGACGAACATCGTCAGCGGGTTCCTGATCACGGACCGGATGCTGAAGATGTTCAAGCGGCGCGATCCGGGGTCGTGATGTCCGCCGCCACCGAGCTCACCTACCTCGTCTCGACCGCGCTTTTCATCTTCTCGCTCAAGTGGATGAGCGACCCGAAGACCGCGCGCCGCGGCGTCTTCGCGGGCGTCGTCGCGATGGCGCTGGCCGTCGGCGGGACGCTGATCCATCACGAGATCGTCACCTATCGCGGGATCGCGATCGCGTTCGTGCTGGGAACGATCGTCGGCGTCCCGCTGTCGTGGGTGCCACTGACGGCGGTGCCGCAGCGGACCGCGCTCTCGCACGCGTTCGGCGGCCTTGCGGCAGGGCTCGTCGGAACCGCGAAGTACTATCTCTGGCTCCCGACGGAAGAGCTCACAACCTTCCGCATGGCGGCGATCGCGGTCGAGATCGTCCTCGGCTACCTGACGTGCACGGGCAGCCTGATGGCCGCCGGCAAGCTGCAGGAAGTCCTGCCGACGCGGCCGATCACGTACCGCAACCAGAACTTCATCAACTTCGGGCTCTTCGGCCTCGCGGTGGTCATCGCCGGCTGGCTCGTCGTCGATCCGTCGAAGCCGTTCCTGTTCCCGATTCTCATCGCGCTCGCGCTCTCGTTCGGCGTGCTGCTCATCCTGCCGATCGGCGGCGCGGACATGCCGACGGTCATCTCGCTGCTCAACTCGTACGCCGGCCTCGCGGCCGTGGCGATGGGCTTCGTGATGGAGAACAAGCTGCTCATCACCGCGGGCGCGCTCGACGGCTCGTCCGGCCTCATCCTGTCGATCATCATGTGCCGCGCGATGAACCGGTCGTTCACGAACGTCCTGTTCGGCGCGTTCGGGCAGGTGCAGGCGGGCGGCGGCGCCGCGGAGCAGCGGACCGCGAAGAGCGCCACGTCCGAGGACGCGGCGCAGATCCTCGAGAACGCGAACTCGGTCGTGATCATCCCTGGCTACGGCATGGCGGTCGCGCAGGCGCAGCACCGCATCCGCGACCTCTACGAGCACCTCGCGAAGCGCGGCGTGGACGTGAAGTTCGCGATCCACCCGGTCGCGGGGCGGATGCCGGGGCACATGAACGTCCTCCTCGCGGAAGCGGAGATTCCCTACGACCGCCTCGTGGAAATGGACGACATCAATCCGGACATGCCGCAGGTGGACGTCGCGCTCGTCGTCGGGGCCAACGACGTCGTCAACCCGGCGGCGCGGCACGACAGCAAGAGCCCGATCTTCGGGATGCCGATCATCGACGCCGACAAGGCCAAGACGGTGATGGCGATCAAACGCTCGATGAACCCGGGCTTCGCCGGCATCGAGAACGAGCTGTACTTCGCCGACAACACGCTGATGCTCTTCGGAGACGCAAAGGCGGTCGTCGGCGACCTCGTCAAGCAGATGGCGGGCGGCGAATCGGTGCACTGATGCCACAGGTCGGACAGACGCTCCTCGACGCGACGGACACAGGGCGTCGGGTGCTCCAGAACGGTCTGGTCTTCGACGGCATTCTGATGTTCGTGGTTGCGGGTGTCCTTCTCCGCGGCCCGGACAATCTGTCCCTGGCTGGCGGAGTGGTCGCCGCTTTCGGCGTCGTCAGCCTGATCGTCGCGTTCTTCGTCAAGCTGCGCTGGACGGTCGTCTACAAGGGACACACCATCCGATTCGAGAACGACCCGTACCGCGGCGAGCGCCTGTTCATCGACGATGACCTGGTGGCGAAGGGCGGACTCGGCGTCCGAATGGTCCTGCAGGACAGTATCAAACAGGGCGCGGGTACAGGCGATCGGATCACCGCGGTTTCTGAAGCGGGCCTAGTACGGTTCAGGTGCCGCATCACGGCCACGCCGGCTTGAGCTTCGAGGCGATGCAACATGCGGCTCGTGACGTTCGGCGGCGCGACCAGCCTCGACAGCTTCTTCGCGGGCGAGGATGACGCAATGGACTGGCTGCTCTGGGGGAAGGAAGTCGCGTCGATTACCGCAACGTACTGGACGACCATCGATACCGTCGTGATGGGGCGCCGAACCTATGAAGTTGCCGTGAAGAGCGGCACGACGGCGTATCCTGGTGTGAAGAACTACGTGTTCTCGAAGACGATGCGGGGAAGCCCGGACGAGCGGGTCGAGATCGTGTCGAGCGACGCCGCGGCGTTCGTCGAGAAGTTGAAGAAGCAGAAGGGCAAGGGCATCTGCGTCATGGGAGGCGGCAGGCTGGCCCACTCGCTCTTCGAGGCGGGCGTGATAGACGAGCTGGGTCTGAATATTCACCCGGTCATGCTGGGATCGGGGATTCCGCTGTTCCATCGGATGGGCCGCCAGGTGGATCTGGAGCTCCTGGAATGCACCCCCTTCAAGAACGGCTGCGTGTACGTTCGATACCGCGTCAAGCGGTGATCGGCGCGATTGGCGTGATCCTGGCGACGGTCGCGCTCTGCGGCACGCGTGCGGCCGCCATCGCCGATATTCAAGACGCGCAGCAGCCGCGCTTCACCGAGCGGGTCGACGTTTCGCGCGTGATCGTCGACGTCCGGGTCATCGACAACGGAGGCGCTCCGATCGTCGATCTTTCGGTTGAGGACTTCGCCGTCAAGATCGAGGGCAAGGCCGCCCGCGTCGAATCGGCGCGCTGGATTGGCGGCAGCGAACCTCAGGCAGTCGCCAAGGCACGCGTGGCGAGCCCGGCGTCGATGCCTCCCGATCCGTCGTCGCCGGGACGTCTCATCGTCTTTCTCATCCAGAAGGACTTCGAGGGAAAGCGAATCTACGGCCTCATGGAGATGCTGCGTCAGGCGTTGGACTTCCTCGACACGCTCGGTCCTGCCGATCGCGTCGCCATTCTCTCGTTCGACTACCACCTCAAGATCTGGGCCGACTTCACCGACGACCTCGAGCGGTTACGGAGGGTGTTGAAGCGCGGCGTTCTCAAGGAGCGGCCATCGCCTGTTGCAGAGTCGGGCGCAATCTCGCTGGTTGGGCGGCTCTCGCAACGTACGGGCCAGCGGACCTACAACATCGAGAAAGGTCTTCGTCTCATCGCCGAGGCGCTTGAGCCCATGCCCGGGTCGAAATCGATCGTGCTCCTCGGCCACGGCTTCGGTCGATTCACGCCGGGCCTATCGAGCGCGCCGGTAGAGACGTCGCGGGTCGACATGGAGAACGGCTATGAGGAGACGGTCCGCGCACTCGTCGCATCGAGAGCCTCGGTGTTCTCCCTTGACGTCACGAGAGCGGACTATCATTCCCTCGAGCAGGGTCTGTGGCAGGTCGCCGAAGAGACCGGCGGCTTCTACGAGCGGACCCATCTCTTCCCGGAGGTCGCGATGCGGAAGCTGCGCGGAGCGCTGGCCGGCTACTACGTGCTGTTCGTGGAGAAGCCGGAGGGCTCGCCGCGAACGGGCCGCATCGATGTGGACCTGACGAGGCGCAAAGGAAATGTGTTTGCGAAGAGCGGCTACGACTAGGAGGACGCGGAGTCATCAGTTTCTGAAATCTCTGTGTCTCTGCGTCCCCGCGCCTCTTCTTCCCCGGTCTTTTCTGCGTCCTCTTGAAGTCTCGGCGCCCTCTATCCCTGGAACATGCTCTTCAGCACGAACATCACGTTCGCGGGCCGTTCGGCCAGCCGGCGCATGTACCACGGGAACCAGTACTCGCCGTAGCTGATGAGGACGCGCATCGTTTCACCCTCCGCGACCAGCCGCTGCTGGAGCTGACGGCGGATGCCGTAGAGCATCGTGATCTCGTACGCCTCGCGCGGCACGCGGTTCGTCTTGATGTGCCCGCGCAGGCGCTCGATGAGCGCATCGTCGTGCGTTCCGATGTGGACCAGGCAGCCTGCCTTCACCGCTTCGGGCTGCAGCAGACGGACGACGAGCTTGAAGTAGTTCTCGTCCACATCCGCCTTCTTCGGGTACGCGAGGTCCGGCGGCTCCTTGTAGGCGCCCTTGACGATGCGGATGGCGGAGCCGAGCGGGGCGAGCTCGTCGACGTCCCTGGCGGACCGATAGAGATAGGCTTGAATCGCGACGCCCACGCGCTTCGACCGTTCGCGCGCCGCGCGGAAGAGCGCGAGCGTGCGATCGACGTACGGCGTGCTCTCCATGTCGATCCAGACGAAGTTGCCGAGCGCGTCCGACCCGTCGATGAGGGCGAACAGATGCCGGCGGCACAATGCTTCGTCGAAATCGAGCCCAAGCTGCGTCGGCTTAATCGAGATCTGGGCGTCGAGCCCCGCCGCCTTCACGCGGGTCATGACGTCGACATAGTGCGCGGCGACCTCGTCCGCCTCGGACGCTTTTTCCAGGTTCTCGCCGAGCCGGGTCAGGATCGTCGTGATCCTGGAGATCTGCAGCTCGCGGGCCGCCTCGATCGCATCCTCGATCCGCTCGCCGGGCATGAACCGGGACACGGATCGGCGCACGAACGGCGCGCGCATGGCCTTCTCGCGCAGCCAGACGTTGGTCGAGCCGGCCAGGATCGCGTCTCTCACGAATGACATGGAGTCATCATTTCTTTCGTTGCGCTGGGGCCCCACCCCCAGCGCCTACCACGCCTCGCTGACGCTCGGCGCGCTGATGCGAGCATCGGGCTCGCTTTCACTGCACTCGCGCAGCGGCCCCACCCCCAGCGCCTACCACGCCTCGCTGACGCTCGGCGCGCTGATGCGAGCATCGGGCTCGCTTTCACTGCACTCGCGCAGCGGCCCCACCCCCACGGCCTACCACGCCTCGCTCTCGCTCGGCGCGCTGATGTGATCATCAGGCTGCTTTCGCTCGCCGCGCTGGCTCGAAAACATTCGGGCAATCCGGTCACCGCAATCGATTGTACTTTCGGAGCGCATCTCGGAGCCGGTCGTGCGAGATGGCCTGGACGGTGCGGCCGTCCGCGCCAGTCATCGTCTCGGCCCCGACGAGCGCGTTGATGATGGCCTCTTCGGTGGCCTGCACGGTCGCCTC
>Ga0187893_10005870_pt1 | contig 21553 bp, 20 predicted proteins | sample MA1701074metaG_FD_139574 | JGI IMG/M metagenome (GOLD analysis project Ga0187893, IMG submission 139574) | White microbial mat communities from a basaltic lava cave in the Kipuka Kanohina Cave System on the Island of Hawaii, USA - MA170107-4 metaG ...
AAGCCAATGTCTGGGAAGAATTCGCGATGGGAAACGAGGGACTGGCGCCGACGAACCCAAAGATCTGTGATGGTGTGGAGGTTGCCGGGCCAAGCTGATTTGCGTTGGCCCGCACATTCGTGATGCGGATGATTCGTGTTCCAACTGTCCCGGGCGGGTCGATCGGAACACCCAGCCATACTAAGGAATTACCGCTGCCCGCCCCGCCTTGGAAGACGTTGAAACGGCCGGGCGAACCATTGTGAACTCCTTGACCAGTGCCTGTACCCGTCATAGGGCAACCAGTCGGCTGGCTACACAACAACTGGTTTGATGGGCTTGGCTCGTCAACCACCAGGAGCGGGCCCGGATCGCCCCCCAGAAGCCTGCTGGTGATGCCAACGTTGAGTGCTGCGAATATGTCGCGCGTCGGAATCGGTGCGCCCGCTGGCGTGGGGGTCCCGCCTGTGCAATTAAGCACCAGATTGGCAACGAGTTCGGTAAGCCCTTCCGATCGCACGATGGGAGTGGAACCCGCGCTTGCAGTACATTGAAACGGCGGATTTGTCTGGGCGAAGAGCAGAGAGGGGGCAAGTATCAGCAGGACGGAAGCGAAAGGATACACAATAAGGCGCCTCCCATGCGCTCGCTATATTGTACGCTTCGGATTGTCTCATTGGATTCCGCGAACGTAAATTGGCCGCAAGAAAATGCACAGCGGCGTCAATCTTGTCTTGGGTCACAATGAACCTATGAGCATACTTGCGGGGATTCATCCGGTTCGGGAGGCTTTGCGGGCAGGCAGGGCTATAGACCGTGTGCTGATTGCGAGAGGCGCTGGTGGAGCTAGATTGCAGGAAATCATCGACTTATGCCGCCATGCAGGCGTGTCCGTTCGTTTTGAGCCGCGCGAGGCGCTCGATAGAATGGGCCGGGGAGCTACGCATCAGGGAGTGATCGGCTTTGCGGCGCCGGTGAAGGCGGCGTCGGCTGACCAGATTGTGGGGTCGGCCCACTGCTTGGTGGTGCTGGACGGCATTGAGGATCCCCATAATCTCGGCGCGATTATCCGCACGGCGCACGCCGCCGGCGCCGATGCGGTGCTCGTGCCGGAGCGGAGATCCGCCGGGCTTACCGAGACGGTAGCCAAGGCTTCGGCGGGCGCCGTCGAGCATCTTCCCGTGATGCGCATTGGCAATGTGCGCCAACAATTGGAACGCTTGAAGGAAGCAGGGTTCTGGGTGTACGGACTGGATGAGCGTGGCGCTGTTGAATACGACCAGGTCGAATTCGCGGCCCGTGTCGTGTTTGTGTTGGGAGCAGAAGGCAAGGGTCTGCACGAACATGTGCGCCGGCAATGCGACTCGGTTTTACGCATTCCGATGGCGGGCGTCATCGCCTCGCTCAACGTTTCCGTGGCCGCGGGCGTGGTGCTGTTCGAGTGGAGACGGAGCAGGCGCCTCAGCGGCGATCGGCAGCTCGGAACTTAGTATTCGTCATGAAATGAGTGTCTCGCTACTTCTTGCCAGGGTTTCCAGATCTTCCAAATGCAGCCGCAAGCGATCAACTTAATCCTGCGGGCGCGGTGTTGAGCGGCGATGCAGGATGAAGGCAATGTCGCGGCCATGGCCGCGCATCATGGCCAGATCGATCCATAGACAGGCCAGCGGCTCGAGTAACCGCGCGTTACTTAGCGGACCGGCGTCGATCGGATCGAACCCCAATCCGGCTGCCAGCAAATGGGCCACTTCTTTGGCATGGGAATCGTCGCCAGCGTAAAACATGGTGGTGCGCAGGTCACCGTAACGTGGATTGGCCATGTTTCCGAAGCCGGTGGTATTGAAAATTTTTACAACACGCGCCTGCGGCGCCCAGCCGGCTACCGCTTCTCCTGCTGAGCTGGTGTGGCCAATTGTGAGCGTAAGCCCCGGCCCGAGCGGGTTCGTGGCGTCCAATACGATCTTTCCCGCTAGACCTCCGGCTTCGCGGATTACGCCTTCGGTGGCGTTCCATGGGACTGCCAGGAGTACGACTTCCGCCTGTGCTGCCGCCTCCGCCGTGGTAGTGATGTTTACCTCGGCCTGTGCTGCGGGCGACAGGCGGTGGTACTTGGAGTCTCCGGGATTTCGCACGCCAAAGGCTACCCTATGACCCAATCCGGCCCATCCGGCCCCCAGCGCTTTCCCAACGTTTCCCGCCCCTAATACCGCGATGTTCATTTCATCGATTATGGTTGCACACCGGCGAATCTCTGTGTTGTGCACTGTGCATGCGATGATACGCTAGTGTGAAATGACTCTCAGCGGAAATTAGCGTATGGGTGAATCCGGAACAGCGGCCGGTGGCGTATCTCCAGAAAGGTCTAATCGCGAGGCCGAATGGAAGGGCTACCTCGAGCGTATGTCCACAGGGGATGAGCGCGCGCTCGCCGCTTTCTATGACGAGACGAGCACGCTGGTTTACGGGCTGGCGCTTCGGATGCTCGGCAGCGTAGAGGACTCCGAGGAAGTGACGCTGGACGTGTATAACCAAGTGTGGCGAAAGGCCGGAACCTTCAACCCTGGCCGTGGTTCCTTGCTCTCGTGGTTGATTACGATCACTCGCAGCCGGGCACTGGACCGAATTCGCGCCCGTACGTCGCGCCAGCGCAATCTGGAGCCGCTACCGGCCCAGGAGGATCTGCCGGATCGGGCACCCACGCCGGAACAGGAAACCGCGCTCAGCCAGGAGCGGCGGATCGTCCAGGCAGCCCTCGGCCAGCTTCCCGCCGAACAGAGGCGCCCCATCGAGCTCGCGTTTTTTGAAGGGCTGTCGCACAGCGAGGTTGCCGAGGCGCTGCGCCAGCCGCTGGGAACGGTGAAAACCCGGATCAGGCTGGGAATGATGAAACTTCGGGATTTGCTCGACCTCCGAGCCGGCGCAAGTGAGGGTTTCAATGCCTGACGAGATGGACGACGCGCTTTTTTCCGGCTTGGACGGTGAGCTTGACCAGTGGATGGAGGTAGCGTCCCGGCTTGCTCTGGCTGCGCCTCCGGTTAGGCCGAGTCCAGAACTCCGCGCCCGCGTGCTTTCCCTGACCAAAAAGCAAACGCGTGCCGGGATGGAACAAGTTGCGCCGGGCATGCGGGTTTTGCGCGCGGGTGAGGGGAGCTGGAAGCCGACCCCGTTTCCGGGGGTGAGTTATATGCGGCTCTTCGTCGAGCGGAATTCGGAAATGGCGACATCCTACTTACGGATGGATAAGGGCAGCTACTATCCGCGGCACCAGCATGCCGGCGAGGAGCAATCTTTTGTGATCGAAGGGGAATGCTTTATCGGTGAGGTTCATTTGCGCAAAGGAGACTACGCGCGCGCGGCCCCAGGAACCATTCACGAACCAATTCAAACCGAAAGGGGATGTCTGTTGCTCATGGTTTCTTCGGTCCGCGATGAGATTCTGCCTTAGTGGAATACATCTTGTACTGGCGCGGACTCATCCCCGTGAGACGGCGGAACACCAGTCCGAAGTAGCTCTGGTTGCAAAATCCAACTTCCTGACCCACGTCGGCGATTGAAAGATCAGTGGTAGCGATGAGCTTCTGCGCCTTAACCACCCGAAACTGATTGAGGTGCGATACGAACGGCTGCCCGGTCACCTGTTTGAAAAACCTCATGAAATGCGATTTGCTCATATTCACCGCGGCCGCCGCGTCGTCGACCGTGATTGGCTCGGGGTACCAGTTCTCGATGTGGCTAAACAGGGGGCGCAGGCGGTCCAGGTTGCGCTGGCGGTGGCTGAATACCCGCTCCGAGCCGGCGTATTTGGCGTAGTGATTGCCCAGCAACACGAGGATCATCTTGAGATACGTTCGCGCGGTGAGCCTGCTTCGCTCGGTGGCCGCGGGCAGCTCTTTATGAAGCTTCTCGATGAGATGAAAAACTTCAGAGGGAACGCTGCTTCTGGCCTTGATGATGTGTGGGAATCCGTTGTCCTGGACCAGGAACGGCATCAAGTACTCGACGTCGTCGCCTGTCGGGTCGTGCGCGCGGATCAACTCGGGAAGGAAATACAGAACGACGGCGCGCAACTCTGCGTGGCCATATTGGGTCATTCGGTGCGGAAGGGTTCCGCTCATGACAAACAGGTCTCCCTGGCGCATGGGGCATTTGCGATTGCCGACCTGATAAACTACTTCGCCGGAACACAGGAACAACAGTTCGAAATAATCGTGGATGTTCATGCGGATGTCGGCCTCGCGTCGCAGCACCAGGTAGCGGACGTCCAGAGGGAAATCGGGCTGGAACGGCCACACGTGCACGCCAGCCGCGTTAATTTGCGGCTCAATCACCGCATAGGCATCTTCCCAGCGAACGGATCGAACGGTTTTCATCCGAACCTCTCGTTTCGGATTTTATAACAAAACTAGCATTGGTTTGCGCTACGGGCAGAGCCTCAAGCCAGACGCACGCCGGGGATGTTTGCTTCGAACAAGTGTAATTGACCGGCGTCGGCATACAGAGTTGCGTCGTCGCCGGGCCGGAGAGAGCCACCGGCTTCGACACGCGCCACTAACGGGACCCCGGAGCGGGTGGCAGCGAATACATCCATTCTGTCGCCCAGCACTTCGATCAAATTCACACGAACCGGAATTGGGATGTGGCCTTGCCGGGAGTCTTCCAACTTCAAGGCCTGAGGGCGGATGCCCAGGACGACAGGCCGCTCACAATGGGGCGCGAATCTCGAAAGCAACGTCACGGGCAAGTTGAGCGGCTCGGCGCCTTGGTCGAAGCAAGGCTGGGCCTCGGCACGGCGTATGATTCCCGTCAGAAAGTTCATGCGTGGAGTACCAAGGAATCCGGCGACAAATTGGTTGACCGGTTGATGGTAAATCACCAGTGGCGTGCCTACCTGCTGAATCACGCCCCCATTCATCACTACAAGCCGGTCGCCCAGGGTCATCGCCTCCTCTTGGTCATGGGTGACGTAAATGCTCGTGGTTTTAAGCTTTAACTGAAGGCTCTTGATCTCGGTGCGCATCTCGAGCCGGAGTCGGGCATCCAGGTTGGACAGCGGCTCGTCAAAGAGGAAGCATTTGGGATCGCGGACAATCGCCCGGCCCAAGGCGACCCGCTGCCGCTGGCCGCCGGAGAGGGCTCGCGGCTTGCGATCGAGCAAGTCTTCAATCCCCAAAAGCCGTGCCGTGCCCCTTACGTGACCGATAATGATGCCGCGGCTCACACCGCGCATCCGTAAGCCGAACGCCATGTTTTCCTGGACTGTCATGTGCGGATAGAGCGCGTAGTTTTGAAACACCATGGCCAGATCGCGATCCTTCGGCGCGACATCGTGGATTAAGCGCCCGTCCATTTCGATCTCACCCGAGGTGATCTTTTCGAGGCCGGCTACCAGCCGGAGCACCGTGGATTTGCCGCATCCCGACGGTCCGACAAGCACCAGGAATTCCCCGTTCCCGATCTCAAGGGAGAATCGATCCACGGCGCGCACACCGCCTTCGTAAACCTTAACCACATCCCGAAAAGCAATCCGCGCCATTGTGCTACCCGTCAAGGCCGGCGAATTCCGCGGCCAGTTGGCCGCCGAGCCGGCGCCAGGCATCGATCAGGCGGTCATAAAACGGATCGTCGCCGCAGTTGTCGAACCCGTATTCGGATTCCACCCACCGGATCGTCTCACGCATGCCGTCCAGGAACGGGATTGTCTGGCGAAAGCCGAGATCCTGCTTGGCGGCGGCGTTATCGAATACGTTGTTGTACTGAAAGTTCTCGGCAACCAATTGAAACCGCCGTGGCGCAACGCGAACCAGGATATCGGTGGGGATGTGGACCAACTCGGGCCTGGCGGCTCCCATGGCTTCCGCTACTCTGTAGTGATATTGATTCCATGTGAAACACTCGTCGGCTGCGAGGTGATAGCACCTGCCCGCGACTTCTGGTTTGCCCACCGCGCCGGCGAACCCGGCCGCGACATCTTCGAGATGACAGGATGCCCACAGCGAGCTGCCATCACCATGGACGATCACCGGCTTGCCCTTACGTAACCGGTCGAGAAAGGACGTGGCTTTGCCCATCGAGTGAATCACGTGACCGCGGTGATTTCCGCCGGTTCCATAAGTATGAGCAGGCCGCACGATGGTGACGGGGAATCCACGGTCCTTGTGCGCCTCCAACAACAGCCGTTCGCAGGCGGCCTTGGCCTTGCCATAATGGCTGACTCCCTCCAACGGCGCATCGTCCGCATAGGGATAGCTGACGGCGGGCTTTTGATAGACGTCTATCGTACTCGAGAAAATGACATGAGCCGTGCGGCCCTGAAACGCCTCCACCAGAGCGGCGGCCTCGTCCGGTTGGTAGGTGATCATATCAACGACACAATCGAAAGGGCCGGCCCGGCGCATGTCCGGGACAAATGCGGTCAGATCATAACGGTCGCCCGTCATCTTTTCCACCGATTCTGGAATTGGCACGTCGCGCAGGCCGCGGTTGTACACCGTAACGGATTCGCCGCGCGCAACAAGGCGGCGGGTCAGAGCCGTACTGATCAATCCGGTGCCGCCTATTATCAGAACGCGCATGGACTCTCCAGGTTAGCGAAGGCGCGCCGAGTTGCGTCTATTGGGATCGGGGCGAGTACTCTCAGTATCCTATCATCCGATATGCCGCATGATTGTTTTGTAAGAGTTTTTCCTAGCATTCGCGGAGAAACCTCTGGCGCGAATCGCATACAATCTTCGCGATGCAGATCGTGCGGCAATGGATGAGATTTGAAACCTGTCTGGAGAGCAGCGAGGAATATCCCAGCAATGCCCACCAGTTGCGCGTTCGTGTCGCTTTTTCCCACGAGGAAAGAGAGACTCAGGGGGTTGACGCTTTTTGGGATGGGTTCCGCACATGGCGTGTACGCTTCATGCCGGACCGGCCCGGGAAATGGAACTGGCTGGTGCAAAGCAGCGATAAAGGCCTGAATGGCAAGAGTGGTGAATTCCGGTGCGAGCCGTACATGGGAGATAACCTCCTGTATCGCCACGGCGCAGTTCGCGTGGCTTCGAGCGGCCGGAACTTCGAGTTCGCCTGCGGCACTCCTTTTTTCTGGCTTGGCGACACAGTGTGGAACGGTCCGCTCAAGGCCACCCTGGAGGATTGGACTTGTTTCCTTTCCGATCGCGAGGACAAGGGTTTCAACCTGATTCAATTCGTTCCCACACAGTGGGTGGCGGGCGCCGGGAACGCGGACCTGCGAACGGCCTATGTAGCCGCCGGGGAGCTGAGAATCGATCCATTCTTTTTCCAGTGGCTCGACCGCCGGATCGACTTGATAAATGAATTCGGGATGATAGCCTGCCCGGCCCTGATATGGGCGGCGCCTTCAAAGGAGTGGGCGCTGCCGCTGAACCCGGGCACTTCCCTCAGCGATGACCACATCATCGCCTTGGCCGCATACATGGTGGCCCGATACGGCGCTCATCATGTGATCTGGATGCTGGCCGGTGACGGAGATTACCGCGGTGAAAAAGCCGCCCGGTGGAAGCGTATCGGACAGGCCGTATTTGGCGGAAGCCGCCACCTGGCGACTATGCATCCGATGGGGCAGATCTGGGCCGGCCATGAATTTGGAGCCGAGTCCTGGTTTCGATTTCACGGCTACCAGAGCAGCCATTGGGATCACGACGATGCCTGGCGCTGGATCACGAACGGTCCCCCTAGTACGGAATGGGCACGCGACCCCCCGAGACCCGTTGTGAACATGGAGCCGTGCTATGAGGCCCACCTGGATATGACGAACCCTTTGAAAGCCGGCCGCCGCGCATTTGACGGTAATGACGTACGGCGGGCCTGTTACTGGAGCCTGCTGGTTTCCCCGCCGGCCGGAGTGACGTATGGGGCAAGCGGAGTCTGGAGCTGGGAGCTAAGCCCCCAGCCGCCAATGAATCATTTCCTCACTGGGGTCGCCCCGCCCTGGCGAGAGGCAATGGAACTGCCCGGGTCCCGAAGCATGAAAGTGCTAAGGCAGGTTTTTGAGAGTGTGGCATGGTGGACGCTGGTTCCGTCGCCGGAGCTGATCCTGGAGCAACCTTGCGAGGCGAAAGCATTCATTGCCGGAGCAAAATCAGCCTCTGGGGACTTGGCGGTTATCTACACACCCGGGCCGGCAGTCATCAAGCTCCGGACTGACCGGCTCAAAAGTCCATTCGCGGCGGAATGGGTTGATCCGGTGAGCGGCCGGCGCCAGGACGCAATTGAGCCGTTTGAAACGCCAGGCGCAGCGGATTGGGTGCTCATTTTGCGGGGGTGATCGGTGGCGCGTGTATTCCTGCTTGTGCTGGTAATCCTCGTAGCTTCCGGCTGTAGCTCGCCGGGCCGCGGTGATAAGGTGCGGCTGCGCATGCTCACGCTTCTGATCAGCCCCGCCCGCGACCACATGAACGCGCTGCTCGGCGAATTCCATGCAGAACATCCGCGTATTGAAGTGTCGCAGGAGACGGCGCCTGGCCGGGGTCCACTTCTGATGGAGCGGCTTCGGACGCAGATGGTGACGGGAAATCCGCCTGACATGTTCTGGCTTGCTTCCGGTGAAATTGCAAGGCCGTTCATTGACGCTGGTTTTGTCGCGCCGCTCGATGATTATTATGCCCGCTACGATTGGGAAAAAACGCTCATACCCTGGGCCGCCAGGCGAATCCGCTATAAGGAACAATGGTGGGGCATCCCCCGATCCACTCGCGGCATGGGCTTCTGGTACCGCGCGGACATCTTCCGGCGTCTGGCCATCGCCGAGCCAGCGACGTACGCCGAACTGGAGCGTTTGTGCGAAACGCTCAAAGGCAACCGTGTCTACTGCCTCTCAATGGGGGGCAAGTTCGGCTGGAACACCATGCGTCTGGTCGATTATTTGATAGAGCATAGCGCGGGATCAGAATTGCATGACAAATTAAACCGGCTGGAGACAAGCTGGGATTGTCCGGAGGTAGTGCGAGCCTATGAACTGCTCAAGAAGTGGGTGGACAGGCAGTGGATCCTGCCGGGATTCCTGAGTCTGGCGCCCGATGACGCGCGCCTGCCCTGGTATCGAGGAGACGCCGCCATGGTGTTTGAAGGGGACTGGATGGAGGCGGCCATCAGGAACGACGAGCAGGACATCTCGCGGTTCGATTTCTTTCTCGCCCCCACCGATCATGACCCTCTCCGTTTTTCCGCTTTCCCGGAGCAGATTCTGGTGGCTGCCGCGTCGCCGCACCGGGATGAGGCGGCTGTGTTTCTGAACTGGTACATTCAGCCTCGCGTGCAGCAGAAGTACTTCACGTTGCTTGAAGGGCCGACTGCAACACGCGGCGTGCTACCCGATCCTGTTCAGTGGCCGCGTTTGTATAAATGGCGCGTAGTTCTGGCTAAAGATGCCAGCTACTTCCCAACGGACCAGATGTTCGCCAACCAACTCATGGACCAGTGGTTCCAGGTTCAGGACCAGGTGATTACCGGCCGCTTGAGCCCGCCGGAAGCGGCGCGCGCGCTCCAACGCCACGCGCAAGCCTGGAAGAACCGGCTAAAAGGCAGGAACTGAATGAGGCGTCCTAAAGAGACTGCTACCGCTTGGTTGTTCCTGTCGCCCGCATTGTTCATTTATGGCCTCTTTCTGCTTTATCCGATGCTGGCGTCGCTCGCCATCAGCTTTACCAACTGGGATGGCATTTCTCCCCGCTGGGAGTTTACCGGCCTGGACAACTACCGGCACATCTTCTTCGACGATCCACAGTCCTTACGCGCGGTGAAGAACAATGTCGTATGGACGCTGGTCACGGTAACTGTGCCGGCAGGCTGGGGATTGATCCTTGCCACGCTGCTGAACAGTTCCATGCGAGGACGAACCCTGTTCCGCGCGATATTCTACTGCCCCAGTGTGCTGCCGCTGGTTGCGGTGGCCCTGATTTGGGCCTGGATGTACAACCCGCAGTTTGGAATTGTGAATGTAACTTTGCGGGCGCTGGGGCTGGAGGACTGGACGCACGCCTGGCTATCGGAGTTTGAGACCGCGTTCCCGGCCACTCTGGTTACGGCGATATGGCAGGGCACGGGTTTTCCCATGCTCCTCTACCTGGCGGGACTCCAGGGAATCCCGCGGCAGCAGTATGAAGCCGCCGAACTGGACGGCGCCGGATGGTTCCGCCGCTTCATCCACATTACGCTTCCATGGCTCAAGGAGACTCACATTGTGGTTTTGTCGCTTGCCGCGATGCAATCGTTGCGCGCCTTTGACCTTATCTACGCCATGACCTACGGAGGGCCGGGACGGTCTACCCATGTGTTGAGCACGTGGATGTACTTCAACCTATTTCAATACAGGCAGGCCGGGCTCGGCTCGGCCATTGCCTGGGTAATTGTCATTATTTCGCTTGCGGTCACCATTCCCTACATTCGAATGGTGGCCCGACGGAGGCACGGATGAAAATCGAGCGGGTGGGATTCGTATTCCTGCTGGCGGCGGCCATCCTCTGGCTTACGCCAATGGCATTCGTGGTCCTGACGGCCCTGCGTGCGCAACGGGATGTGATCGCCGGCGGTGTCTTCTCCCTGGAGGGGGAGCTGCGGTTGTCGAACTTCGTCACCGCCTGGCGTATCGGGCACTTCGGCAATCTGTTTTCAAACTCCACTTTGTTGATTCTCCTCAAAGTGCCGCTGGGAATTCTGATCTCTTCGTTGGCCGCCTATGCGCTTGCCACGATGCGGTTCCGCTTGAACTGGCTCGTCTTTGCGGCGCTCCTTCTCGGCTTGGCAATTCCGGTTCATGTTACTTTGCTCCCGCTGGCGCTACTATTGCGCGACCTCGGGATGAACGACCATTTGGCGAGCCTGATTCCACCCTATACGGCGCTGGGGTTGCCATTCCAGACTCTGGTGCTTGTAGGTTTTTTCCGAATCATACCCAAGGAGCTTTTCGAGGCAGCCGACCTTGACGGGTGCCCGGAGTGGACCAAGTACTGGCGGGTCGCCATGCCGCTGGCGCGCCCAGCCTGGATCACTCTTGCCATCATCGACATCGTTGGCACATGGAACGAACTGCTGGTTGCACTGGTGCTGATCGGCGCCGAGAAATGGCAAACCGTGCCGCTCGGGCTACTGCAGTTCCAAGGACAATTTGCTTCGCGATACACCATTGTTATGGCGGCGATCCTTATCGCCGTCGCCCCGGTGATTGCCGTTTATATCGCATTCCAGAAATACCTCTCCACCGAGATGAGCGCCGGGGCGCTCAAAGAATGATTCCCCCGATGATAGTTTCCTGGCAAATCTCCCCGCGATTCTGATAGCGGCCTGGCATCGGGTCCGGGTATGCTCACCTTGATCCGGTATAAAGGAGCATAAACGCTATGAAGAGAAGATCCTTGGTGAAATCATTGCTGGCCGCGCCGGCTGCCGCCGTTCCCGCGGCTTTGGAGGCGCAAGTGAAGCCTGGCCGCCCGGCGATTCAACTGCATACCGACATTCACGTGAAGTTGGACGAGGAAAAGCAGTTGCTCGAAGACTTCCACAAGTTGTACTTGCCCCTCGTAAAGAAGCACCGTGGGTTTATCGACGCCAAGCTCTTGAAGTTCCGTCAGGCCAACGTCGGCAAGCCGCCGGAGCACTACAATTACCGGCTGGTCCAGATTTTTGAAACCGAAGAATTGAGGGAGCAGTGGCGCAAGTCCGAGGATCACAAGATCGGGTGGCATAAGGCGATCGAATCCCACCTTAAGGTCCCCTTCATCGCCTATCTTTACGATATCGCCGCTGAGGCCAGGCCCACGCGTTAGCGTTGGGAATCACTCGCAGGCCGGGCTGAAAGCGGGAATGGTGATAGTTTTGTGGGAATTTTCACCGCCATTCTGATAGCAATTCCTGCGCTTGTCGGATAAGCTCAAGGCGTTAAACAGGGGGCTTATCGCATGAACGCCGTATGCCGCATTGCATGTTTCCTGGTGCTGGCCGTCTTGATGCGCGGGCAGACCACTACCGGAGAGATCATTGGAACCATCACCGATCCCACGGGCGCGGCTATCCCGAATGTAAAACTGTCGCTGACCCGCTTGGGGACTGGAATCGAAATCACAGCCACGAGCGATGAATCCGGAAACTACCAATTTTCGCGGATTCTGCCTGCCGAATACAGGCTGGATGCGGAACAGCCGTCGTTCAAGAAACACACCGTCAACCGGATTCAACTGCTCACCGGCCAGCGTGCCCGCGTGGATATCGCCATGCAACTGGGAGACGTCGCTCAGTCCGTGCAAGTGGAAGCCGGTGTCCTGCTGCTGGAAACGGACAACTCCGATCTGGGGCAGGTAATCGATGAGCGCCGCATCCGCGACTTGCCGCTCAACGGGCGCACGTTCTTTCAACTGGCGGCCCTTGTGGCGGGCACCAGCCCACTGGGTACCGGTTCGGTCCTGATTGGCCGCTCCGAGCTCGGCCTGGCCATCGACGGTCAGAAAGGGGATTCGAACAGTTTTCTGCTCGATGGAGTGGAAACGCAAAGTGCGCGATTCGGCACCGCGAGCCTGCGGCCATCCGTCGACGCGATCCAGGAGTTCAAGCTGCAACGGAGCGTATTCACGGCGGAGTTTGGCCAGAACCAGGCTGTGGTCAATACTACCATCAAAGCCGGCACGAACCAGTTTCACGGGACGGTGTTCGAGTTCCTGCGGAACAACAAACTCGATGCGCGCAATTTCTTCGATGGTTTCCGCAGACCTCCGTTCCGGCAGAACAACTACGGCTTCAGTTTTGGCGGTCCTTTGATCCGTCAAAAGACCTTCTTTTTCGTTAACTACGAGAGCTTCCGGCAGCGGCTCGCATTGCCGCGCAACGGTCTCTACCCAACGCGGGCGCAGATGAACGGGAACCTGGCAGACGATTCGGCGGGCACCGCCATCCGCACGCGAGTGGTCGACCCGCTCAACGGCCAGCCGTTTCCGGATAACGTGATTCCGGCGGCGCGAATTTCGCAGACATTCCGCAGGATGGTGCAGTTCGTCCCTATTCCCAATGTGACCACACCTGGCAATCTCGGTTCGACCGGGTTCAACACGCTTCAGTCGATGTCGAACAAGAACGATTGGGACCAGTTTCACACGCGCGTGGACCACAACTTTAGTCCGAGGGATCACTTGTTTGCCCGTTTCTCCTGGTCCGACGAATTTCTGATCAACCGCGCCATACCGCCCCTGGAGGGAACGGCGTTTCCACTATCCGCCAAAAACATTGCCGTCAATCACACGCACATATTCACAACCCGGACGCTCAGCGAATTCCGGTTCGGCTACAATCGCGCCCGTAACGCGAATATTCCGGAAGGCGCTTTTGGGACGGACGTCCTCAAGGAGGTTCTCGGCTTCCGGAATACACCTACCAAGCCGATCGACTTCGGGCAGCCGCTGGTGAGCATACAGCGATTCTCGAATTTCGGCGGAGGGCGTGTCCGGCTGCAGGAGTTCGACCAGCTCTACCATGCAGTGGGCAGCGTCAGCCATCACCGCGGCAACCATAGCCTGAAAGCGGGAGTCGACTACCGGAAGCGTGTTTATTTCGATGTTTCCAATCTATTTCTTGCCCCGCATTTGCAGTTCCAGGAGCGGTATTCCGGCTCAGCGCTGGCGGACGCAATGCTGGGCTACGTGGGGCAATTGCTCACCGGTGGCGGCGAAGGATACCAGAATCTGAGAAACTTCCAGACCGGACTATACGTTCAGGACGACTGGAAAGTGACTTCGAAACTCACTGTGAATCTCGGATTACGGTGGGAATTCTCAAGCCCCCCGGTTGAGAAGGAGAATCGCCGCGCGGCTTTCCGGGACGGCAGGATTCTGCTGGCGGGCCGCGAACTGCCTCGCGGGCTCTTCAACGCCGAATACAGGAGGTTTTCTCCACGCCTGGGGTTGGCGTGGCAATTAGGCCGCAAAACAGTATTTCGCGCGGGAGCGGGTATTTTCTACTCGCAGACAATGTGGCTGGAACAGCAGGCCTCGATTGTCAACCCGCCGTTCTTCGCTTCGGCCACCCTGGTAGGGGATGCACGGCAGCCGGACATTCTGCTGGATCAGTTGCTGCCGAGGATCGATCCGGCGAATCCGGGTCCCAATGTCGCGCCAAGGTCGTTCGGCTTACCGTACCTGACTCCCTACGCCTCACAATGGAACGCCAATATTCAGCATTCCGTCACCGCCGACCTTCTGGTGGAAGTAGGGTACGCAGGATCATCAGGCCGGCGCGTTGGCTTGCGTTACGACCAGAACCAGGCAGTGCTTGACAGGCCCGGGCAGACGACTCCCATCGCCGGCCGGAGGCCCTTCCCGCAGTTCGCTGAAGTGCAGACCTATGCCAACATCGGCAAATCAAACTATCAGAGCATGTTTGTACGCGCCGAGCGGCGATTGCGGTCGGGATTCACGCTGCTGTCCACCTGGACGTGGGCCCACGCCAGGGACACTGGGATCAACGACACTCCGAAATCGGACGTCCGGGGGAACATTCCCGGCTTCGGGTGGATCAATATCAATTGGGCTTCCTCGAATCTGGACCAACGGCACGTATCGGTGAGCAGCGTCATTTACGAGCTGCCATTCGGCCCAGGCAAGCGCTGGGCGAACGGGACGGGTTGGCAGGGCAGGCTCTGGGGCGGCTGGCAGATCAACGCGCTTACTACATTCGCCTCCGGGCGTCCCGTCGATGTTACTATCGCCGGAGACCGCGCCAATATCGGCACAGCGCTCGCCGGAGCGCAGCGGCCGATACGCATCGGTGAAGGCAACTGCAAGGAGTGCAAGGACTCGATCCGTTCCCGCCCCAGACTGACCGAGTACTTCCGCACGGCGGATTTTGTTTTGCCCCCCGTGGGCGCCCTGGGCAACAATGGCCGCAACGTCATCCGGGGACCGGGCTTGAATAACTGGGATCTGGCGCTGCTGAAAATAACCCGCGTTCATGAGCGCCTGGGGCTGCAATTCCGCGCCGAATTCTTCAACGCTTTCAATCAGGCGCAATTCAATCCGCCTGGCGGAGTGATCAATGGGGCCGGCTTTGGAACAATAACGTCCGCTCGCGAACCGCGCGACATACAACTCGCATTGAAGCTCATATTTTAAGAACTGTGGCTGTGATACCGGCGAAGATTCCCCAAGTTCGAAGGAGCGAGGCGCTGCCAGCAGATGCGTAGCCTGCGCTTTGCGCTATTCGGAACCGGCTTCTGGTCACGTTACCAACTGGCGGCGTGGCGGGAATTGCAAGGGGTGGAGTGCGTCGCTCTCTACAACCGGACCCGCTCCAAGGCACAAGCGCTTGCCGCAGAGTTTGGCATTAACGCAGTCTACGATGACGCCGAGGCGTTGCTTGCCCGGGAGGATCTGGACTTTGTGGACATTGCCACCAGCCCGGATCTGCATTGCCGCTTTGTGCTGCTTGCCGCCGCCCGCAAGCTTGCCGTGGTGTGCCAGAAGCCCATGGCGCCGTCGCTCGCCGAGTGTGAGCGGATGGTCGCCGCCTGCCAGGCCGAGGGCGTTCCCTTCTTCATTCACGAAAACTGGCGCTGGCAGGCTTCCATCCGGTGTTTGAAGCAGGTTCTCAATGAACGCCCCATCGGTGAACTGGTCCGGGCGCGCATTTCACTCACTACAGGGTTTGACGTGTTTGCGAATCAGCCGGCCTTGCGCGAAATGGACCGCTTCATTCTGCTTGACCTCGGGTCGCACCTGTTGGATGCAAGCCGCTTCTTGTTCGGAGAGCCTCATTCACTTTACTGCCGCATCCGCCGCATCCGCCGGGACATTCGAGGCGAGGACGTCGCCACCGCTTTTCTGGAACATGCTTGCGGGATGTCCGTTACCTGCGAGATGTCCTATGCCGGCAGCCACGTTGAAAACGACTCGTTTCCGGAAACATTGATTTTTGTGGAGGGGGCGAAAGGCACTATCGCCGTTACGAAAGGCTTTCAGATCCGCATAACAGTCAATAACGGCACCCGGGTGATAAGCGCAAAACCAGAGTGGTACGGCTGGGCGGACCCGGCGTATTTGGCGGTGCAGGCCAGTATTGTGCCCTGTCACCGGAATCTGCTGGCGGGTTTGCGTGGTTGCGCCGTACCGGAAACGACAGGCGAGGACAATCTTCGAACCATGCGGCTGGTTTTTGCGGCCTACGGGTCCGCCGAGAATGGGGGGTTGGCCAGGGTTTAGACGAGCGGCCTGGCACGTTCGGGCGCTTCAAGCTATCCACAGCACCAACATGCAGGCGAGGAGCAGACCTTCGTGATCGAAGGGGAATGCTCTATCGGACAGGTTCAGTTTGCGCGAAGGGGACTGCGCGCGCGTGCCTCGGAAACCATTCACGAATCGATTCAAAGCGAAAGGGGATGTCTGTTGCCGATTGTTTTCTCGGTACGGGATGAGATTCTGGGTAGCCGGGAATTGGCTTGGTTCGTTAATTAAACTGTCGAAACCAGCGTGTATGCGACCCAGGCGCCGACGTAGGCGAGCACGGTCATGTAGGCGAATTGGAGAGCGGGCCATTTCCAGCCGCCGGTTTCACGCCGGACTACCGCCAGAGTCGAGAGGCATTGCATGGCGAAGGCAAAGAAGATGAGCAAGGCCACGGCTCCGGCCAGGGAAAGGTCCTTCCGGACGGCCTGCTGAAGGCTGGCGGAGTGAGCGCCTTCCTCCCCTTCGGCCTCGATGCCATAAATGGTGCCCAATGTCCCGACAATCACCTCTCGCGCCGCCAGCGAGGTCAGAAGTCCGATACCGATCTTCCAGTTGAATCCGAGTGGCTCGATTACGGGCTCGATGGTGCGGCCCAACGTACCAGCCAGGCTGTTCTCAATCTGCGGGGCCTTGCCATCCTTAAGCGGCAGATGGGCGAGGATCCACAAACCGATTGCAACCGCCAGGATAATGGTGCCCGCGCGATAGAGGAACGCTTTGGCCCGGTCCAGCAGACGCAAACCGAGTGAACGCAGAGTGGGCCAGCGGTAGGGCGGCATTTCGAGCAGAAAGGGCGTACGGTCGGTTCTGAGAATGGAGGATTTGAGCATTCTTGCCGTGGCCAGAGCCGCCAGGAATCCGAGCGCATAGAGCAGCAGAAGGGCGGCCGCGCGGTTTCCGACGAACCCGATCAGCGGCTTTTCCGGAATGAAAGCAGCGATGATAAGCGTGTAGACCGGAAGCCTGGCCGAGCAGGTCATGAAGGGCGCAATGAGAATCGTTGCGATGCGATCGCGCTTGTTCTCGATGGTGCGCGTAGCCATGATCGCGGGAACGGCGCAGGCATAGGCCGAAAGCAAGGGGATGAAGGATTTGCCTTGAAGGCCGAACTTCGCCATGGTGCGGTCGGCAATCATCGCCGCTCTGGCCAAATAGCCGGAGTCCTCCAGAACGCCGATGAACAGGAACAGGAGCAGAATCTGAGGGAGGAAAACGACGACGGAGCCGACACCGCTCCATACGCCTTCAATCAACAGATCGCGCCACCAGCTTTCGGGCAGAACGCGGCCGAGCCAGGCGCCGGAAGTGTTGATTATCGACTCGGTGGTGTCCATCAGGGGAAGCGCCGCTGAGAAAATGGCCTGAAACACCAGAACCACAACCATGGCAAACATAAAGGGGCCGGCCACCGGGTGGAGGAATATGGAATCGAGGCGGTGCGTCCACAAGGGCGGGGCTGGCGGCCGATAGTTGGCCTGGCCACCGATCTTTGCCGACCACTGCCGGCAGCGCGGCACGTCCTGCAGCACAGGCAGCTCGATGCGGGCCGGCTGCGCGAACTGCCCGGCCAGATAGTTTCGAACGGCGTCGAGGCCTTCGCCGCCCGCGGCGCTGATCAGCGCGACCGGGGCGCCCAACTCCGTTGCCAGTTGCATGGTATCGATGGAGCCGCCTCGTTTGCGGAGGTCGTCGCCCATGTTGAGAATGACCAAGGTTGGGATACCGGTGGCGAGAATGGGCGCCGCCAGCATGAGATGGCGGCCGAGATTGGTGGAATCGAGAATCAGCAGGATGGCGTCCGGCTTTCGCAGCCCCGCGATTTCTCCGCGTAGCGCATCGCGGGTGACCTGCTCGTCTTCCGAGCGCGGGTCGAGACTGTAGATTCCGGGCAGGTCGATCACATCGACTTCACGGCTGTTGGGCAGCCTGGCGACACCGGACCGGTGCTCGACGGTCACGCCGGGGAAATTCGCGACTTTCTGCCGCAATCCTGTCAGGGCATTGAACAGCGTGGATTTTCCCGCGTTGGGGGGACCGACGATGGCTACGGTCTTGCGCGCCGCGCCGATTGTAATGGTGGCGACTCCGCCCGATTCCGGCCCGCCGTGACCCATTGCAATCCCGGTCCTCAGCCGTCCAGCCGGATAATAAGGTGGCGGGCGGTTTCTTTCCGCAAAGCGACTTCTGAACCATCAACGCGAAAAACGCGCGGGTCGCCGCCCGGCGCGCAGCGCGCGGCGGAAACAAGGTGTCCCGGCAGGAAACCGAGTTCCATCAGGCGGCGGGCCTGATCTTCTGGCAAGTCCAGGCGTTCAATGACAGCCTGCTCGCCGCAGGAAAGCCCGGCCAGCGTATTTCGTTTGTTTTCCCGCGGGCGGCGATCCCTTTTGAAACTCAGTTGCATTACGATTCCAGTATCTGAATGTTTGATGGCCTTGTCAAGCGGCCGCGTGGCTACTGAGTTGCACATCGGGCCGAGCCCGGCTTCAGTCGAGGGAGGGTGCAGGGCGCGGCGCGGCGTTGCCATCGGTCATCCCAGCCACCCACTTGACTGCTTCGATCCACATGGTCTGGACATCCTTGCGGTCCCAGACGTCCTCACGGTGACCGAGCGCGCTGTAAAACACGCGGCCCTTTCCGTACTGTCGAACCCAGGTGATTGCGAAATCCTTGTCGGTGCGCCTGACGCCCTTCCGGCCAAGGTCGATTTTATCCGCGTCCATGCGCATCAGAACGCGAACGCGATCGCGCGAGTATTCCTTGAACTGATAGATCTCATCATGGATGACGAGGGCCGGCGGGAAGTGCCTTGTGGCCGGGAAGGAGCGGTCTTCCACGATGAGCGGCGCGTCGAACTGGTTCCAGGGGTGGAGATCGAAGTATCCGCCGATCATCTCGCCGTATTCGGGCCATTTGTAGAAGGTGTCGGCCGCGCTGTGCGAGCCCAGGAATCCTTTGCCGTCGTCGCGAACAAAGCTCAACAGGTCGGCTTTCTGCTGGTCGCTCAGATCGAGCTCGCCGGTGGTATAGAAGAAGACGGCGTCGAAGTAGTCGAGGTTCTTGGCATTGCCGCCGAGCTTCTGTTTCGTGAGCAGTTGTGTGTCGGTCCGTATATAGGTATCCCACAGGCCGGACTCCAGTCCGATTTTCCACAGAGTGGCCATACCGTGGGAGGTGGCGTCATGCTGGAAACCCTTGACCGCTCCGATGGCGAGCAGTTTCTTCTTGCGAGGGGCCTGTTGGGCGGGGGCGGGCGCGAGCAGCGCGGCCACGGCGACCAAGGCGAGCAACAGGGTCAACCGGATCGATTTCATGGAGCAACTCCCGTCTCGCACCTTATCATCGAGTCCGGCGCCGGCGCAACCGGAGGGCCGGATAGGGTGCGCGACACAAAAATGGTCATTTCGGTCAAGTGCTTGAAAGCACGAGCGAATCTGAGCGTACCGATACGCACGGTGCGGTTCACGCTGTGGCGCAAACATTTGTGTTTGCCGCGTCCGCAATCATGCGGACGCAAGCACGGCTTCGGCACGAGTGCCGAAGCGGCACGCAAAGTGCGTGCGCTACAACGAGCACCGGCCAGCCTGAGACTATCACTTTCATGTCGCGCACCCGGCTGGATAGGGTAACTCGGGAAATCCCTGCAAGCCGCAGGCGTCTGAAGCCCCGGTTATACTGGAAATTGCGCTTGAAACACATAGCCGTCATCCTGCTCGCCGGCATGGTTGCGTGGTTTGCCGCCGTCGCCGCCCCACAAGCCAAACGCCCCAGCTCCAAAAAATCGGCGGCTAAGAGCACCTCAAAGAAGACGGCGAAAAAAGCCGGAGTATCCACAAAGTCAAAAAAAGGCCAGTCAAAGAGCACGGTGCGGGCCAGGAAAGCCGGTTCAGCGGCCGCCAGCAAGAAGGCCAAAGCTCCGGCCAGCTACCGGGCTCAGCGTCAGACGCAGCCGTCGGCGGAGCGATACCGCGAAATCCAGCAGGCGCTTAACGAACGGGGATATCTGAAATCCGAGGTAAATGGAAAGTGGGACGCCGAATCGGCTGAAGCGCTGCGGCGCTTCCAGCAGGATCAGAATCTGGAAACCACGGGAAAAATCGATTCGCTTTCCCTGATTGCGCTCGGACTGGGACCCCGCCGCGTGGCAGAAGCGCAACCGAGGCCACAGTGATCATCGGCGTTCCAAGAGAAATCAAAGACCACGAGACCCGCGTTGGGCTGGTTCCCAGCGGCGTAGCCGCACTCCTCGAACAGGGTCACACCGTTCTCGTCGAGACGCAAGCCGGCGCCGGAAGCTCGATTCCCGACGCCGAATACGCCGAAGCCGGAGGCACGATTCTCGAAAGCGCGGCCGGCGTGTGGGGCCGCGCGGAGCTGGTAGTCAAAGTGAAGGAGCCGCAACCGGATGAATGCGATTATTTCCGGCCGGGGCTGATTCTGTTCACTTACCTGCACCTGGCCCCGCTGCCGGAGCTGACCGGCAAACTGCTGGCGTCCCGCGTCAACGCGGTGGCCTATGAAACCATCCGTGAGGAGGACGGCTCACTGCCGCTGCTGACGCCGATGAGCGAGGTTGCCGGGCGCATGTCGGTGCAAGTCGGCGCTCAGTATCTTGAAGCTCCCAACGGCGGCCGCGGCATACTGCTGGGCGGCATCCCCGGCGTGGGACCGGCTAACGTCGTGATCCTCGGAGGCGGGGTAGTTGGGCACAATGCCGCGCGTATCGCCACGGGGCTGGGCGCCGACGTCACCATCATCGACAAGAACCTCAACCGGCTGCGCGAGGTTGACGACATTTATAACGGCCACGTGATGACTCTGGCTTCAAATCGCTGGACCATCAGCGAAGCGATCCGCAACGCCGACCTCGTTATCGGCGCCGTGCTGGTGCCCGGCGCTTCCGCGCCCCGGCTGGTCCGCCACGAAATGATCCGCAAGATGAAGCCCGGAGCCGTGATCGTGGACGTGGCCATCGATCAGGGCGGCTGTTTCGAAACTTCCCGTCCGACGACGCATTCCGATCCCACCTATTTCGTCGATGGCGTCCTTCACTACTGCGTGTCAAACATGCCCGCCGCCGTGCCCCATACATCAACACTCGGCCTGACCAACGCTACGATCCCCTATCTGCTGACTCTCGCAGAAAAGGGGCTCGAGCGGGCCTGCGAAGAAAACGCAGCCATACGCGAAGGGGTCAACACGTATCAGGGTGAAGTGGTCTACCCCGCCGTCGCCGAATCGCAGGGCAGGAGATGGAAGGAACTCACCACGGTCATCTGAGCGCCGGTATGGGCGCGAAACAATTTGCTCACGAATGCGAGTGTTCCCGCGAATCGGGAACGGGATGCTTC
>Ga0187893_10005871_pt1 | contig 21550 bp, 23 predicted proteins | sample MA1701074metaG_FD_139574 | JGI IMG/M metagenome (GOLD analysis project Ga0187893, IMG submission 139574) | White microbial mat communities from a basaltic lava cave in the Kipuka Kanohina Cave System on the Island of Hawaii, USA - MA170107-4 metaG ...
CTAGCTACATCCGTGCGTCGAACGATCCTCTCTCATCATTCGGGCAACCGGATCGGGCACGTGCGCACCTTGGACGAGTTGGTCAACGAAAACGTCCGCCCCAGAATGTTCAACCTTGGGCTGTTGTCCGCCTTCGCGGTACTGGCGCTGGCGCTGGCCGGAGCGGGGATCTATGGCGTCGTTTCCTACGCCGTAAATACCCGAACAAGGGAATTTGGGATACGCCTCGCATTGGGAGCATCCGCCGGTGGCATCTACAGGCTGGTAATATTCCGGGTTTTGCGGCTCGTAACCGTCGGCATCATAATCGGATTGGTTGGAGCTTGGATGCTTTCCCGGCTGCTGGCTACTCAGTTGTATGGAGTGTCCAACACTGACCCTGAGACGTACATAGCAACCACTGGAGTGCTCACACTGCTTGCCACACTCGCGGCCTATTTGCCCGCCAGAAGAGCCGCGCGGATTGATCCGGCCGCGGCCATACGAAGCGAATGCTAGTCATCGCACGAATCTAACGGTCCTTTCGTTACCGAAACCATAACGAAACTACGCCACTTTCTTTTCGTTACGCCGGTGTCATATGCCGTGGCGATAGATTTCGGCCAGTCTGTGCCCATATTCAGCGCCCAGGACCTGTCTCAAGTTGTTATGCCCCGCTCCAGGGGCTTGCCAGAATTTCTTCGGCTGGGGAGCGGCGGTAAACAAGTCCTTGCCGAGGTCAAAGTCGATCACTTCGTCGCGGTCTCCATGGATGATCAGGATAGGCGCACGAACGTTTGCGATCTTTCGCCTGGCGTCAAAGCCAAAAACCAGCGCGGGGCCAAGCAGGGGAAAGACGCGGTTGGCGACCGCACGCGCCGATGGAAAGGGCGCTTCGAGAATTAGCAGCCGGCACTCAAGCCGTGATGCCAGATCCACGGCTACAGCCGAGCCAAGCGATTCGCCATGGATGATGATATTCGACGGATCATGGCCGCGGGAAACCAGGTAGGCGTAAGCGGCTTCGGCATCCTGATAAAGGCCCTTCTCGGTTGGCCAGCCTTCGCTCTTGCCGTAACCGCGGTAGTCAAGCATCATGACGGCCGAGCCGGCCGCTGGAATCGCTTCCAGCACGTCGGCCCGGTGCGTGACGTTTCCCGCGTTGCCGTGGAGAAACAGGGTCGCCAGCCGCGATCCTTCCGCCGGCACCCACCATGCATGGATCCGCACCTTGTCCGGAGTGGTCAGCCACACGTCTTCCGCCCTCAGGCGGCCTTGCGCTTCCCACCAGCCCGCGGGGTATTTAAGAGGAAAAAAGGCGCTGCGGTTGGCGAGCAACGAGAGCGCGGCGTAACCGCCCGCGGCGAAAAGCCCCCAGCCGGCGACTCGCTTTGCGGATGCGGAAACAGCCACGGTGAATCTTCGAGCTTATTCGCCGGTTATGGGAGGAGGTGGCCGCTTGCCGGAATCGGAGGCTTGCCGCTTGCCGCCGATTTCCTTAACGCCATCCTTGACGCCCTTGCCTACTGCTTTGGAGCCACGCCCTACGCGCGTCGCACCTTCCACCGTGGTATCGGAAACTGCATCGGCCGCGGTAACGGCTCCATTCTTAACGGCAACGGTTCCGTCCTTGGTTGCAACGGCGGCCTTTTGCGTGGAGCCGCCCAGGAAACGACCGATCGCGACGAAGCCATCCTTTACGCCATCGCCCAACTGAACGGCGCCGCGTGCGATCTTTGTGGTTGGTTTCGGATCACGGGCCCAGGCGCCCGCCGTGAATACGAGGCAAGCTGCAACAGCTAAGACCATTCGGGGGATGGTGGACATATTTCGCCTTTCAGCCCCATTATAGGCGCAAACAGGATCAAAAAGAAATGTTTCCATTGGCGCCGCTCAGCACCCGCCGGCCCTCGATCCGGAACCGGCCGCCGAGCACCAGGCGGATCGCTTCACTATAAATGCGGTGCTCCTCTTTTAGTATGCGCGCCGAAAGCGATTCCACGGTGTCTCCGTCTTCCACCGGCACAACGGACTGGGCGATGATTGGCCCGGCATCCAGATTCTCATCGACAAAATGCACCGTGCAGCCGCTGAACTTTACTCCATGCTCGAGCGCCTGCTGCTGTGCGTCCAAACCCGGGAAAGAAGGAAGCAGGGAAGGATGAATATTCAGGATGCGGTGCGGATAGGCCCTGATGAAAAGCCCGCTCAGCAGCCGCATGTATCCGGCAAGACAAACCAGATCCACGTTGCGTTGCCTCAATTCGGCAAGCAGCAGCCTGTCATAGGATTCGCGGTCCAGACCGGCCGAAGGGATCAAGACCGCCGGCAATTCCCGGGCGCGTGCAATCTCCAGCCCGCGCGTTTCGGCCCGGTTCGAAATCACTACCGCGATATTGGCGTCGAGTTTGCCCGCCGAAACGCTTTCGGCGATTGTTTCAAAATTGGATCCCCGGCCGGAAAGCAGAATCCCGAGTTTCTTCATTGATAGATCACCCGCGCCTTGGCGCCTCTGACGATCCGGCCGATTCGATAGCAAGGCTCCTTCATCCTGCGCAGCTTTTGTTCGGCATCTTCGGCCTGCCGGGCGCCTACAACAAGAATCATGCCGACGCCCGCGTTGAAGGTCCTGCGGAAGTCTTCATCGGGCACTTTGCCTAACCGCTGCAAGAGGCCAAAGACTGGGGGAATGGGCCAGCTTCCCCAGTCAACCTGGGCGAGGACGCCTTTGGGGAGCACGCGCGGCAGATTCTCCGTGATGCCGCCTCCGGTAATATGCGCGGCTCCTTTGAGCAAGCCTGCGCCATGCAAGGTTTCGAGCGGCTTTTTGTAACTGCGGTGAACCTTCAGCAGCTCTTCGCCCACGCTACAACCAAGCTCATCTAGGCGGGTCCCGGCCGTGTAGTTGGCGACTTCAAACATCAGCTTTCGGGCAAGCGAGTATCCGTTGGTGTGCAGGCCGGTGGAAGGAAGGCCGAGCAGCACGTCGCCGGCGCGGATTGCGGCTCCCGTCAACAGCTTGCGGCGTTCGACGGCGCCCACGATGCAGCCTGCAATGTCGTATTCTCCGTCGGCGTACAGACCCGGCATCTCCGCCGTTTCGCCGCCAATCAGAGCGCAGCCGTTCCGCGCACAGGCTTGGGCCATTCCGGAGATCACCTGACGGGCTACCTCGGGGTCCAGTTTTCCGACCGCATAATAATCGAGGAAGAACAGCGGCGTGGCGCCTTGGACCATGATGTCGTTGACGCAATGATTGACCAGGTCCTGGCCGACGGTGTCATGCTTTCCGCACAGGAAAGCTACTTTCAGTTTCGTTCCTACGCCGTCCATCGAGCTCACCAGCACCGGATCCTTCCATCCTTTCAGATGAAATCCCCCTCCGAAACTTCCGATTCCGGTCAATACGTTTCTGGAAAACGTCGGCTTGGCCAGGGTCCGGATGTAACTAACGGCGAGGTCTGCTTCGTCAATGCTGACTCCGGCGTCCCGGTAGGTAATGGATGTATGCCTCTTCATGCGGGATAGAACCCTCTATAATACAGGGAACAAACTATGAAACACCCGAGTTTTCTGTTGCTGCTCCCGGCAGGGTTGTGGCTGAGCGGGCTTGGAGCTTTTGCCGAGACCCCCACTCTCATTGCCATCAAGAATGCCAGAATCGTAACGGTTAGCGGACCTGTCATCGCCAAGGGTACGGTTGTGATCCGCGATGGGCTAATCGAGGCTGTAGGAGACAGTGTCGTGGAGCCAGCCGGGGCCTGGGTGGTGGAGGGTGAAGGGCTGACGGTCTATCCCGGTTTAATTGACGGGCTGAACACTTTGGGTCTGCCCGGGGCGACGCCTGTAGGTCAGCCAACTACGCAGGGACGCCGTGGTACGCCTCCGGATTTTCCGGGTCCGCCTGATCCCTCGCCATCGCCAAGCCCTACGCCGGCGCCCTCTCCGGCTCCGGCACCCTCGCCAGTTGCGATAAGAAGCGCGGCTCCTTCGGCGCCTCCGGCACGCGGCCCTGAAGACCGGCCGTCCAACACCAGTTACTTGCTGGCCGCCGACCAGATCGATGCCTCCGACCGGCGGCTGGAGGCGGCCCGCAACGCCGGCTTCACCGGGTCGGTGTCTTTTCCGACACGGGGGATTTTTGCCGGTCACGGGGCTGTAATCAATTTGGCGGGCCGCCGTCCGGGCCAGATGGTGGTGCAGTCGCCGGCGGGTCTGTTCCTGACACTGCGCAGCGGTGGTTTCGGAGGCGGATTCCCAGGTTCGCCGATGGGAGTGATTGCTTACATCCGTCAGATTTTTCTCGATGCCGGACACTACAAAATGGCCCAGGAAATCTACGCGCAGAATCCTCGCGGGCTGCGTCGCCCCGATTACGACAAAACGCTCGAAGGGGTGCTGGTGGCTCCCCGTGTGCTATTGCCAGCCTCGGATCGCAAGGAAATCGACCGGATGCTGCGGTTCGCCGCCGAGCTGAAACTCAACGCCGTTTTGTACGGCGCGCACGAGGCTTACAATTCGACCGGCATTCTCAAGCAGCAGCGCGTGCCAGTGCTCGTGAACCTGCGCTGGCCGGAGCGGTCTCGCGAACCGGACCCGGAAGCCGAAGAAAGTCTGCGAATTCTGGAGTTGCGTGACAAGGCTCCTTCGAGCGCGGCGGCGCTCGCCAAAGCAGGCGTCCCCTTCGCTTTCTTCGCCGGAGGGCTGGAACGGCCTTCCGACGTTCCCCGGGCCGTGAAAAAAGCCATGGACGCCGGCCTGTCCCCGGCCGACGCTGTTCGGGCACTAACGCTGAGCGTTGCTGAGATTTTTGGCGTGGCGGACCGTTTGGGAAGCATCGAAAAAGGCAAGATCGCCAACCTCATTGTGACGAAAGGCGACTTGTTCCAGGAAAGAACCGAAACCAAATACGTGTTTGTGGACGGCGTGAAATTCGAGCCCGCCGCCGAGACGCCGGCAGTGCCCACGGAGGTGACCCGATGAAACCGATCCTCAGTTTTCTTGCCGCCGCGGCGTTTTGCGCGGCACAAACGGTTGTGATTCAGAACGCTACGGTGCTGACCGTGACCAAGGGCTCTTTCAAGGGCTCGGTTCTGATTCGCGACGGAAAGATCGTCGAAGCGGCCGAGAAGATTCTGGTGCCGCCCGGAGCACAGATTATCGACGCCGCCGGGCAACATGTCATGCCGGGCATCATCGACTGCCACTCGCACATCGCCGCCGATTCGATCAACGAAGGCGGGACCTCGGTCAGCTCGATGGTCGGAATCGAGGACGTACTCGATCCCTACGATGTCGCCATCTACAGGGCGCTGGCCGGCGGCGTCACAACGGCCAATATCCTGCACGGCAGCGCCAATTCGATTGGAGGCAAGTGCTCGGTGATCAAAACGCGCTGGGGTAAGGACGCGCACGGCATCCTATTTGAGGGAGCAAAACCGGGAATCAAGTTTGCGCTCGGTGAGAACCCCAAGCGTCAGGGCATGCCCTCCGGCGGCAGAGGAGGCCCGCCAACCACACAGAATCTGCGCTATCCGGGAACGCGCATGGGCGTGGAAGACGTCATCCGGCAAGCCTTCACGGACGCCAGGATCTATCAGGCCTCATGGAAGGACTACGAAGCGCGCAAGGCGAAAGGTGATGTCGCCATACCGCCGCGCAGGGACTTACAGTTGGAACCACTGGCTGAAATACTGGACGGCAAGCGGCTGGTGCACGCACACTGCTACCGGGCCGATGAGATCCTGATGCTGCTGCGGCTGGCCGAGGAGTTCGGCTTCCGCATCAAAACGTTGCAGCATGTGCTGGAGGGCTACAAGGTGGCCAAGGAAATCGCCGCGCACGGCGCCGGTGGATCGACGTTCAGCGATTGGTGGGGCTACAAGATGGAAGCTGTGGACGCCATCCCGTACAACGCCGCCATCATGCACAAGAAGGGAGTGCTGGTGTCGCTAAATTCCGACTCCGCCGAATTGATGCGACGCTTGAATACCGAGGCGGCAAAAACCATGAAATATGGCGGGCTTACCGAGACCGAGGCCTTGTCGATGATCACGATTAACCCCGCCAGACAACTGGAAATCGACAGCCGCGTCGGTTCGATTGAGGCTGGTAAAGACGCCGACTTAGTGATATATGACAAGCACCCCTTGTCGAGTTACGCGAAAGTCCAGAAAGTGTTAATCGACGGACAAGTTTATTTTGAACGGGACAAAGACATTAGCGAGCGCGAAAGGCTGCAAACCGGGAAGAAACGCCTCATGGAGAAGGAAAGGCTGTCTCAGCCGCAGCAGAAAAAGCAGGTTCCGGCGAGGAGGCCCCAGTGAAACCGCTCGGACTTTTCCTGCTCTCCGTTTCCACACTCGCCGCCGCCGACAACACCTTTCTGCTTCGAGGCGCAACCATACACCCGGTCTCAGCCCCTAAAGTCGAAGGCGCTTCGCTGCTGGTCAAGGACGGTAAGATCGCCGAGATCGGGGCAAAGATCATCGTCCCCAAGGGCACGCGGGTGATCGAGGCAAAAGGCCTGCATGTTTATCCGGGAATGATCGACTCGGCGACGGAAATCGGCCTGTCCGAAGTCAGCTCCGTGCGTGAGACGCAGGACACCAACGAAATGGGCGACTTCAAGCCGCAATTGCGCGCCGCCATTGCCGTGAATCCCGCTAGCGACCACATCCCTGTTATCCGCGCCAATGGCACCGTGGCCGCGATCGCGTTGCCCGGCGGCGGGATCATCGCCGGGCAGGCGTCCCTGATGCGTCTCGACGGCTGGACATGGGAAGAAATGGAAATCAAGCGTTCCGCCGCGATGCACCTGCTTTTTCCCACCATCAGCACCGTCTCGTTCAGTTTTTCCGAAGGAGTCAGCCGCGCCGGCTTCAGCGAAGCCAGACGCAACTACGAGCGCCGCCTGAAACTGCTTCAGGATTATCTGGAATCAGCCCGCAGATACCAGAAAGCCAAAGCCGCCAAGACTGCCGGACTCAAACCGGACCTCGCCTTGGAGGCGATGCTGCCGGTACTCGAGGGACGTATTCCTGTGCTGATAAACGCCGTTCGGGAAAGGGCCATCCGGGAGGCGGTGCAATGGGCCGAGAAGGAGAGGATCAAAGTGATCCTTTCCGGCGTTCGGAGACCGGGCAGCACGCTGGCGGAACTGAAAGCGAAAAACATCCCCGTGATTCTGGGACCAACGCAAGCCTTGCCGATGGAGGAAGACGATCCATACGATGCGGCATTTACTCTCCCGGCGGAAATGCACCGGGCGGGTGTAAAATTCGCTTTTGGCAGCTTCGGAAATCAGTTTGCGCGAAATCTGCCGTATCAGGCGGCCACAGCGGTCGGCTTCGGGCTTCCTTACGAGGAGGCATTAAAATCAGTAACACTGTATCCGGCGCAGATTTGGGGCGTGGATGACCGAATGGGATCGATTGAGACGGGTAAATCGGCGGACTTTATTATTACGGACGGCGACCCGTTGGAAGTTCAAACGCAGGTGAAGCGGATGTTTGTGGATGGGAAAGAGGTTGACCTTGAAAGCAAACACACGTTGCTTTACAAGAAGTATCTAGCTCGTCCGTAGCGGATCAGTGGTTCAGTCGACAAAGCCGCGCCAGGTATTGCCGTGTTCGTCGCGCAGAATGATGCCGTAGGAATCGGATATTCCGCTGATGATATTGCCGTTGGAATCGCGGAACCGGTAGCGCACGATGTCGTCGGACTGAGGGTCGGCCTCACCGCGCCATACGTTGCCGAATTCATCGCGCAGGCGGATAAACTCTCCATAGCCTGCGCCATACATATTGTTGTGGCCTTTCATGGCCTCGAAACGGAAGAAGCCTCCCGCTTGTCCTGGTCGTCTACGGCGGCGAATCACATCTCATTATTTGGGTAAAACCGATAGAATTGGATCGACTGTAAACTTTAGAACCGCACTACGAAAAGCCTTAGAACTTAACTTAGGGCGCGGCTTGGACCTGGGGGCGAATCACGCCTATTTGACGGGGCGCCATTACGCCGACGAGTTTCTCGAACATCTCCTGGCTGGCGCAGATACCCGTGATTGCGCCACCCGAGCCGGCGAAATTGGCGCTGGCCCCGACGCTGCGCGCCAATCGAATCATTTCATAATTGCCGGGGCTGATTTCATAGATACTGGACCGCAAGTCGAAGTTGGCGTCGATCAGCTGGTCGAGCGTTTCGAAATCGCGCTCCAGCAGAGCTTTGCGGCCGCGCTCGGCATAGGAAGCCCAACTGTCCATGGCGTCGCGCACCTGGGAGTCTCCGCTTTTCCAGCGTTCGCGGATATTGCTGTGGAAGACTTCCGTGCCTTCGCTCAGCGACGTACGGTAAGCCAGATAAAGGGGAGGCAACAATCCGGGGTCCAGCCGCTCATAATCTCCATAGCCACGCGAGTCCATCAATTCACGGCGGAAATCCATGTACACGAGCCCTTCGTAGGCCTGGACCACGCGATCCTGCGGGCCGGCGGGTACGCCCAATTCCCTGGTTTCAGTCTCCAGGGCAAGGTTCGCCTGAACGGGTAGAGGAATATCGAGATGGAAGTGCTGGCATAATGCCCGCAAGGCCGCGGTGATAATTGCGCTGGATCCACCCAAACCAAGCCGGAGCGGCACCGACGTTTCATATTCGAGAGTGAAGTTTCGTTCTTCCACCACGATTCCCTGCTCTTTGCAATAGTCGAGAAGCCTTACAATCAGGGCCTGTATGATTCGGATGCCACCGTAGTAGCCGCGCCATCGCGTCGATCGATACAGGTCTTCCAGGCTTTCAAAGATGGGTGTATCGGCCTTGCCGGGCCGGATCTCGAGGCGGGCGCTGGGAAACAGGATCACGCGCGCGCGAAAATTGCGGACAAGGTAGGCGATTGTCTTGCCGTAATAGCCGTCGCTGGGATTGCCGAGAAGCCCGGCTCTGGCGTAAGCATAGGATTCAATCATAGTGGGGTTCTTCGGTTATCATCTTAACGTAGTATGTTACCGATCCCGAGGGAACGCCGGCATTCACGTTGATGCGCGCCATTGTTCAGAGAGTCTCGAAAGCCAGCGTCGTCGTGGATACGGCGGTTGTGGGCGCCATCGACGCCGGTCTGCTGGTTCTGCTGGGCGTTGGCAAGGAAGATACGGAAGACGACGCCGAATTTCTTGCGGCAAAAATCACCGGGTTGCGGATCTTTGCCGATGAGCACGGTAAAATGAATCGAAGTGTCATTGAAGCGGATGGAGCTTTGCTTGTTGTTTCGCAGTTCACCGTTTACGGGGAATGCCGAAAGGGCCGCCGTCCAAATTTCGATCGTGCGGCGGAACCCCACCAAGCCAAGCGCCTGTATGAGCACTTCATAGAGAACGTAAGAATGGCTGGAGTTGTGGTCAAGACGGGAAGGTTTCAGGCGCGCATGGAAGTTCATTTGGTGAACGACGGTCCTGTTACCCTAATCGTTGAATCGGCGCGCTAAGTCTTCACCCTAAGTTGACAACTCCCGGCCAGTCAGCGATATTGGAGAATCGATTGGGAGAAAGCATGCCTAGAACTACAAAAGGTTTATCCACAGACCCAGGAATACTGTCAGCCGCCCTTGAGGGACTGGAATTACAAAAGCAACGAATAGAAGACCAGATCCGTCAAGTGCGGGCGCTACTTGGAAAACCGGCGGGCCGCATGGCGCAGGCCACCGGCCAAGGCAGCAAGCCGTCGGCCAGGCGAGAACTCAGCGAGGCGGCACGACGCCGGATTTCGCTCGCGCAGAAGAAGCGCTGGGCCGAATACCGCAAGAAAGCCAAAACGGACGCAGCGGCCGCAAAGTAAGCCGTTCAGTAATTCAGGCCCCAGCGGAATTGGCGGACAATCGTTTCCAGTTCACTGTCCGCGACGATTCTGCCTGCCTGAAAGAACACGGCGCGGTGCGCCAGGGCACGGGCGAACGGGACGTCGTGGGTCACGATGATCTTGGCCTGATTCAGGCTGGCCAGCAACTGAATCAGGTCCCGCTGGGCGGGCGGGTCGAGAAACGTCGTCGGCTCATCCAGGATGAGTATGTCCGGAGACATGGCCAGGACTCCGGCCAAGGCGACTCTACGCTTTTCCCCCGCGCTCAGATGATAGGGCGCTTTCACGGCGGCCGCCGCCATACCGACGCTCTCCAGAATCTCGCGGGCTTTTTCCGCCGCCTGTTCGGGAGGCAATCCCAGATTGGAGGGTCCAAAGGCGACGTCTTCAAGAACGGAGGGCATGAAGAGCTGCTCTTCGGAATCCTGGAACACAATGCCGACCTTGGCGCGGATGCGCGCCAGATTGGCCTTTTCCACGGCAAGCCCACACACAGAGATGCTGCCTTCGCCCTTCAGCAGCCCCGGCAATTGGAGAACGAACGTCGTCTTCCCCGATCCGTTGGGACCAAGCAGCGCGACTGTTTCGCCCTGGCGCAGCTCGAAATCGATTCCATTGAGGGCCTGAGTGCCATCCTCATACCGGTAGCCGACTCCGCGCGCCTCAATCACCAGGTTGCTCATGGCCAGAGGATCGGAAGTAAGCGGGCGCTGAGCAGGAAGATGGATCCCACCCCCAGGAATGCCACATCCGCGCGCCTCCAGCGCGGCAACTCGATCAAAGGAATGCGTCCGGTGAATCCGCGGGCGAGCATGGATTTATGTATGGCCGCGGCTCTTTGATAGGATTTTGCGAACAGCGCGGCCAGCATTCCGGAGGCGGCAACCATGCTCTGTTTCCTGCTTCTCCGGGAGGTTTTAGCGCCGCGGCACAGCGCGGCCGACCACATTCTCGCCGCCTGCTCGGCGACAACGAACATATAGCGATAAAGGAATTGAAGCACCACGACAAGCGCTTGCGGCGCGCCGAGCGAGGAGGCCGCGTGAAACAGCGCCGGCGTAGGGGTAGAGGCCACAACCAGAAGCACGGCCAGCGCCGAAAAGTAGCTCTTGACCAGCATGGCAGAAGCCCGCTCGGGCTCTCCGGCGACGAAGGAAATGGCGGCGAAGGTAAGCGTAAATGGGAGCACCAGCATGGACCGGGCGAGCAATGCCGGAATGGGCAGACGCGAAGCCGGCAGTCCGGCCAGCGGAAATATGACAAAGGCTGCAATCCCGAGGCTGCCAACATCACGCAACGTGGCCAGGCTCACCAGGTAGACCAGCAGCACGATGAGTTTCGCTCTGGCATCGAGGCGGTGCAGAATGCTGTCCGAGCGGCTCCAGCGTTCCAAAACGACGTGCCGCACTCACCCGCTCCGCGAAAGACGCCCGCGGCGGGTTCGTCCCAGTCCCAGAAAAATCGCGTAAATCAAACCAAGACCCACCAACCCCGCAAACGACTTTCTTAGCCACTCGGGTTGAAGAAACCGGGCCTCGTAGTCCATCAAGGGCGTTTCAAAGAGATTCCACGCACGCGCCGCGATCCCCAATTGCTCTGAGAGCTTTTCAAAGCCGTCCGGCATCGAGGAGGCAAACAAAGCGCCCACCGACCCGATCAGGCAGGCTGCCACGAGCACGAACGCCAACCGCGGCCTCCCGGCGGCCTCGCTTTTCCGCATCCAGCCATTGTTGAGGCGCTGGAGAGAGGATACTACGGCCACCGTGATGGCGCCCTCAATCAAGGCGCTCACCACGAATAGGGCCAGCGAAACACCGGCCAGGGCGGCAGGTATCGGTACGCCCGACAAAACCAGTTGCGCCATCGCCAGGCATGCGCTCGTAAAAACCGACAGGAATCCGCCGGCGAAGATCGCCGCACGGCGCCTGGACCCGGAGCCCCAATAGGAGTAGGGAAGGTAGCCCGCCAGCACCCCGGCGATTGCCATGTTGAATACGTTCGCGCCCAGCGCCAGCACGCCGCCGTCCTGAAACAGGAGCGCCTGCACGGTGAGTATCGCTGTCATAACCAAGGCCGCCGCCGCGGGGCCCAGGGTCACCGCCAACAGCGCTCCACCGACGAGGTGGCCGCTGGTGCCTACGCCAACCGGGAAGTTAATCATCTGGGCGGCGAAAACGAACGCGCCCATTACCCCCATGAGAGGAATTCTGCCCTCATCCAGCGCTACTTGCGCTTTGCGCGCGTAAAAGGCAACCGAGGGCAGGCTGATCGCTCCAGCCGCAACCCAAACCGGCGTTGACAGAAAACCGTCCGGAATGTGCATGGCACCCCCTACAGTATCACGATTTGAAAAAGCGTGTCACGCGCTTGCCGTCGCCCGCAAGGGCCTGTAATCTGTCATTACGCATGAGCCAACTGAGCCGGATTGGAGTCGCCATAGATTCCGAATTGCTGGAGAAGTTCGACGACCACATCGCCCTACGCGGCTACACGAACCGTTCCGAAGCATTTCGCGACATGATTAGGGATGAACTGGTGGAGCGGACTTGGGAACGCCCCGAAAGCCAGGTCGTTGCGACGGTCACCCTGGTCTACGACCATCACGTCCGGCTGCTGAGTGAAAAACTAACGGAAATCCAGCACGAGGCCTATCATCACGTTCTTTCCACCCTGCACGTACACTTGGACCACGACCACTGCCTTGAGGTGCTGGTGCTGCGAGGCAAAGCGGCCCCTGTCCGCAAACTGGCCGATGCGCTGATCAGCACTAAGGGCGTCAAACATGGACGGTTAACCATCACCACCACGGGAGCCGGCCTTTGATTGTCGGGACGGGGATCGACATCACCGAAGTGGCGCGGGTGCAAAGCGCCATTGAACGCCACGGGCAGAGGTTTCTCGACCGCGTGTTTACCGCTGGTGAAATCGGCTATGTCGCGCCGAAAGCCAACCGCTACGAGAGATACGCGGCGCGTTTTGCCGCCAAGGAGGCGGGGATGAAGGCCATTGGGACTGGTTGGCGCAAAGGGGTGCGCTGGCTCGATTTCGAAGTCGCCAACAGGCCCGGAGGGCGCCCGGACCTTATCCTGCACGGAGAGGCGGCCGAGGTTGCTAAGCTGCTGGGCGTAAAGCGGATTGCCCTCTCCTTGACCCACTCCGCGGCGCTGGCGATGGCCTTTGTCATCCTCGAAGATTAAAAATCGCTTATACTTGTCTGTTCGGACCATCGAGCCGGAATTCGTCCCAGGGGGCGCGCGGCCGTAGTCCGGCGATCAATCGAAGTTGGATGCACCCATGGCCGCCGTAAAGCTGGAACCCGTTAACCTCGATCCCGCGCTTCGCCCGGTGAACACCAAGGCCGAATTTGCTCACAAAGCCTTTTACTACCTTTCGCTGATGCGTGAAGTGGAGGATCGCATCGAGCGCAAGCTCTACCGTCAGGGCAAGATCGTCGGCGGTGTTTACGTTGGGCGCGGACAGGAGGCCATTCCGGTTGGCGCCGGGCTTGCAGCCCGTCCCGACGACGTCCTGTTTCCCTCTCACCGAGATCTGGCCCTTTTCTTCATAAGAGGTGTCACGCTTGGCCAGATTTTCGCGCAGTACATGGGCCGCGCGGCGGGCCTCACGCGCGGCCGCGACGGCAACATGCATATGGGGGATCTCAGCAAGGGCCTTGTCGCCATCATCAGCGCGATGGCCGCCAGCGTTCCGGTAGCGGCCGGGGCCGCCATGGCGCTCAAGTATCAAGGCAAGGACAACGTCGTGTTTGTCTTTTTTGGAGACGGGGCCACCAGCCGCGGGGACTGGCACGAAGGTATCAACCTTGCCGCGGTGCAAAAAGCTCCGCTTGTATTGATCTGCAACAACAATCAGTACGCATACTCGACGCCTCTGGACAAGCAGATGGCTTGCGACAACGTGGCGGATCGCGCGCCTGCCTATGGAATACCGGGAGAAATCATAGACGGCAACGACGTCTTCGCCGTTCATGAAGCAGCCGCTCGCGCCGCGGCCCACGCCCGGGCCGGACATGGGCCGTACCTGATTGAGTGCAAGAGTTTTCGCATGACCGGCCACTCCGCTCATGATCCCGCCGACTACGTTCCCCCGCGGCTGTTCGAGCAGTGGGCCGGCAACTGCCCCATTGTCAAGCTGGAAAAGCGCATGCTCGATCAGAACTGGACCAGCCAGATCGAGTTGGATGCTTTGCGCGAGCGTATCCGCCGGGAGATCGACGAGGCAGTGGAATGGGCCGAACAGTGCCCCTACCCCGATGCATCCGATCTGCTGGACGGCGTATACGACACCCAGGATTAGCCATGCCGGTAACGTACGTAGAAGCCATACGGGATGGAATCCGCGAAGAGATGGAGCGCGATCCCAACGTGTTCCTGCTGGGGGAAGACATCGGCGTTTACGGCGGTGCGTTTAAGGTGACCGCCGGCATGCTCGATCAGTTCGGCCATCGGCGCGTTGTCGATACGCCGATTTCCGAGTCCGCGATCGTGGGCGCGGCCATTGGCGCAAGTTTCATGGGCTTGCGCCCGGTTGCGGAAATACAGTTTTCCGACTTTATCTCCTGCGGCTTCGACCAAATCGTAAATTACGCGGCCAAGTGCCGCTACCGCTGGAATGCACCGGCGCCGATTGTGGTGAGAGCCCCTTGCGGCGGCGGCATTCACGGCGGCCCGTTCCATTCCCAGCAGAATGAGGCGTGGTTCACTAATGTCCCCGGGTTGAAGGTGGTGCTGCCGGCCACCGCCACCGATGCCAAGGGATTGATCAAATCGGCGATTCGTGACAACGACCCCGTAATCTTTTTGGAACACAAAGCGCTTTACAGGCGAATTAAAGAAGACCTTCCAGAAGAGCAATACACGGTGCCCATCGGCAAGGCAGCCGTGGTACGGCAAGGCAAGCACATGTCGATCATCACCTACTCGGCTATGGTGCATGTGGCCTCTGAGGCGGCTGAGCTAATGGAGAAAGAGGGACTGTCGATCGAGATTATCGACCTGAGAACCTTGACTCCACTCGATGAGGAAACGATTCTGGCCAGTGTGCGGAAGACGTCGAAAGCGATTGTGCTGCATGAGGCGACGCTTACGGGCGGCTTTGGAGCGGAAGTGTCGGCCCGGATCGCGGAGAAAGCCTTCGAGCATCTCGATGGTCCGATACTGCGCCTTGCCCCTCCGGACACGCCTGTGCCCTACAGTCCGCCGCTTGAGAAGGCTTTCCTGCCCAACGTGGATAAACTACTTGAAAGAGTGCGGTGGCTGGCGGCTTACTAAAGGCCTCAGTGGATGGTTGGGTTCTCCATCTCCAAATCAAGACTGTCCTCGGGGTACCCATCGAACATCAGACGGCGCGGATCAAACAAGTGTTGTGGCTTGAAACTCTTTCGGGACCATGTGGACCCCGCGGTAAATCTCACTCCAATGAAGTAGCCGATCTCGCGATAGACGCAATATCGTACGCTTCCCTCAAGCGGACCTTTTGGCGTAAGAATCTTGAGCCTGGCATGCAGCGGGATCGGTTCATCGAGCTGGAGGCAAGCTCCGGATAAAGCGATGTCTTCCAGGTTTGCAACGGCGCGGCGAGTGCGCCCCTCTTCGTCAGTCCAATGGACGTTGACCAGATCCGCGCACAACATGCGATGCTGAAAGCGCCTCTCATGCATACCCTTTAATCGTCTCTTGGCAATGTTCGCTCTAGTTCGCCGGCAGCCGGAATTTTGCCCTAAATCCTGGCTCAGGACTGCACTTAGCCCGGCAGGCTTTCAAACTCCCCGTTAGAGCACCCCTTAGGTACTATTTTACGCCGCTGGTCCGGCCGATAGAGAGTGCGTGCCAATCACGAGGGCTCTGCTAACAATTGTCTTAGCAATGGCAACCGAAGCGCTGTCTGCTCCGCAACAGAGCGCGATGAATTCTTCCTCCGACGGGAGCAAGGACTCCCAACAATCCATCAGGCAGGCAATGCAATCCTCTATTGAAAAGCAGAAGGCCTCCATCGGAAAGCAAGTCGAGCAAGCCAAACCTCAAGCAAATTCGTCCGAGCCGCAATCCTGGTTCACGCATGCATGGCCCGTGGAGCCGCTGGAGGGTGGGGTGACGGCGGTTTCCCCGGAGCTGCCGCCGGTGGAGACTGGTCAGTGTGCCGCGCTCGATTTGGTTCAGGTGCAACCGCTGCTCAAACAGGCATCCGCCGAGCATGGTGTTAAGGAAGACCTCTTACGAGCCGTAATGGAGAAGGAAAGCGGGTTTCGCCCCTGCGCGATTTCATCAAAAGGAGCACAGGGACTCATGCAACTGATGCCGGCGACGGCGAAGGAGCTGGGAGTACACGACCCGTTTGATCCGAAAGAAAATATTTTCGCGGGCGCGCGTTTTTTGCGCCAGTTACTGGACCGCTATCAGGGCGACGTTGCCCTCGCTTTGGGCGCCTACAATGCGGGAGCCGGCCGCGTCGACCGCGCCGGAGCGGTTCCAGCGATCCCGGAAACCAGAGACTACGTCACTCAGATTTTGAGCAAGCTGCTGCTATATTGAACCCGGCGGCGGTCCGGGGCGCTTAAGTTTGCCGTTCCGCACCTTACCCCGAAGTCTCGAGAAGCGATCGGCCGTAGCTGTCGTTCAACTCTTCGATGCGCTGCCGCAGCCGCCCGCGGAGGCCGGCGAGCGTCGAGGCGAATTTCGGATTCACGGCCAGGTTTGTCATCTCGCCGGGGTCCTTCTCCATGTCGATCAGCATCTCGCGTTGATCGGGCCCTTCGAAAATCGAGTATTTGTAGCGGCGCGTGCGCAGGGAGCGCGAATTGGAACATTCGATTGCCAGATCCTCGCGCCAGCCGGGTTGTGCGCCTCGCTCGACGATGCCGCGGACGCTGCGGCCTGCAAGGCCTTTCGGCGTTTCAATGCCGGCGTAGTCGCAGAGCGTCGGCAGCAGGTCGACACAAGAGGAGACGAGATGCCTCCTGTCGATGCGACCGCCGGGGGTGTGTCCCGGCCAAGAGACGATGAAGGGAACGCGCGCCGATTCCTCGTAAGGCAGGCTCTTATGCTCGAAGCCGTGCGCCGAATCCATGTCGCCGTGGTCGCTGGAGAACAGCACCACTGTGTTGCGATCGAGCCCGGCTTCCCGAAGCGCGCCAAGCACGCGGCCCACCTCCCTATCGACGCGTTCGGTAAGCCGGCAGTAGGCCCACCGATGCATGCGCCAATCCTCATCCGTCCAGTGCTTGCGGACATAACCTCGGAATCCGCCGAAGCGGCCTAATGCGGCTGGTTCATCGGATGTAGGGCCATGGTTTGCGGGGATGGGCGGACAGCGGCGTTCGAAGAATTCCTTGCTAGCGATTCCGCCGGGCAGCAGTAAAGCTTCGGCCATCCGTTGGCGTTCGACGGTGGATTTAGGGTACATGACGGGCAGGTTGTTCGCCTTGGTGTACGCGTCAATCGCCATGTAGCAGATGTCGTGCGGATTGATGAACGAAGCGACCATAAGGAAAGGACGATCATGCTTGCGGCGCAGAAAGTCGCTGCACACTCCGGCCAGAGCGTCCCGTTCATCGGCGGTAATGTACTCAAAGCCGATAGACTCCGGCGTCATGGGCTGTGGCCAATGGGTTTTGCCTCCGAACACGGTTTGGTAGCCTGCGCCGCGGAAAAGATTGCCGAGCGCGGTGGCCAGCGCCTCTTTGGGTACGGGCGCCTGGCCGTTGCTGCGCATGTTGAAGTGGCTCGGATAACGGCCGGTCATCATGGACGTCCGCGCCGGCATGCACACGGGGTTGGAGGAATAGGCGAGCTCGAAGCGCACGCCTCCGGCGGCGAGGCTGTCCATAGCCGGGGTTCTTACCCAGCGATTGCCCGTGCAGCTCATCATGCCGGCGTGCTGCTGATCGGTCATGATGTACAGAATGTTGGGGCGCTCGCCGGCAGCGCCGCGGGACATCGCCGGTAGCGCGGCGGCCGTAGCCAATGAGGAAGCGGATTCCAGAAGATCGCGGCGGCTTTTTATCATTTTCAATTCCGTTGAACCAAGTCAAAACAAGATCTTTAAACCCAACTGCACCTGTCTTGGGGAGTTCTCCTGCGCGTTCACGATACCGAACTGCGGCGTGTTGATCGTTGTGCCGGGATCGCCGAACAACGGTGTGTTGGACAGGTTGAAAGCCTCCGCTCGAAATTCGAATTCAAGAGCCTCACGGAAGCGGAAGCTCTTGAACAGCGAAAAATCGAGCACTTTCGCTCCATCCCCCCGAACCGTGCCGATGTTACGCCCCAGATTTCCGAAGGTGAATTGCGCCGGCTGCCTGAATTGCGCCGTGTCAAACCAGCGATTGATAGTCCGTTCCGAGCCGAGGTTCGCGTTTACTCCGGTGGAATCCGGCTTCTGTCCTCCGCCAAAGCAGAAGCAAGTGTTCTGTGGAACGTAAAAGCGCAAAGGCATGCCCTTCGAGAGAGTTAGAATTCCATTCACCTGCCACGATCCGAGCAGCAGTTGCGGAGCGCCTCCCCATCCGCTTCCGAACGTTTTGCCCTTTCCTAAAGGCAATTCGTAAGTGACATTGGTGACGAAACGGTGCGGCTGATCGTAGGATGAGACAGCGCGGTCACAGGCCCGGCAATGCCAGTTTCGGACATCGCCCGCGGGCTGATTCCAAAGGCCGTCGGCGACGTCGGTAATGGTTTTCGAAAACGTGTAGGCCGCCAAGAGACTGAAGCCGGCAGAAAAGCGCTTCTCCAGCCTAGTTTGCAACGCATGGTAAATAGAGTTGGCGACAGCGGCGTTGGTGGCCGCTACACTGTTGTAGTGAGGGAAGGGCCTGAGCAACTGCCCGCGCTGGACGGCCGGCTGCGCCAGCACGCCGCCGCCCACAAGCCCGAAGAACGGATTTGGAACCTGCGCCAAGAGCTGATCGCCGAGACCCAGAAGTTCCGGGCGGAGTTGATTCATCTGCGTTGGTTAACGAGAGCAGAGAACCTTTGTTGCCGGCGTAAGCTATTTCCCAGATCCAGTTCGCCGCGAGACTACGCTGAATAGTGAAATTCCACTGCTGATTGTAAGTGGGCTGCAGCGCATCCGGCCATCCGCCCGCCAGATCCAAACCGAACTGGCTGGCCAAACCGTCGGCGGCGCCTCTCGGAAACACGAACCCGTCGGGAAAGGGATTGCGAAGCAAGTGGTGCGGTGTAATGCCGTCAATGGTCGCGAGCCAGGGCGTGAGGGACGAGAACGCTCCGCCCGTGTATGCCGAGTTGGCGGCATACGAGGGCAAACCGTAAAAAATGCCATAGCCCGCACGGACTACCGTTTTCGAACTGGCGTTAAAGGCGAAGCCCAGGCGCGGATTCATCTGACGGGGGCTTAAGGACCGAATGCCGCGACGGCCAAGACTCCCGCCCGCGAACAGGTATCCGCCTAATAGCTCCCGGCCCGCCCGGTCGGATACGGGATTGCGAACCGTCGGGTTGATCGCGCTGATCCGGTCGAAACGCTCAGTGACGGAACCTTCGAAATCCCAGCGAAAGCCGGCGTTAATCGTCAGCCGGCTCGAAACCTTGAAGTCGTCCTGCGCATAGAACGCGAAATAGCGATTGGCATTGGCGGGGCGTACGGGGTGTGGAAGACGGCCCGTGGCGCCCGTGCCGAGCAGAAAGGACGCGTGGCCGATACCGGCCGCGGCGCTCGGCGTACGGGGATCTGGCCCTTGTGTCATGTCGCGTCGAAATTCGAAGCCACCGCTCGTGTTGCCGGGTTGAAAATAGTTGACGAAGTTAAGCCGGCCGTCGACTCCGAATTTGAAGCTGTGACGGCCGGAGAAGCGGCTTAGATTCGCGATCATACTGTGCGTCGAATCGCCCATGAAATAAGTCCCTCCGCCCGCGTAAGGAGGGCCAAGCTGGGTTTGATCCTGGATGATGAACGCGGGGAATACGCGATGGGCGGAGACCTCGTCGATGTAGGCCGGCAATCCGAGGCTGGCCGCGCGAAATCCGTCATGGCCGCTGAAGGTGGTGCTCCAAGGGACGCGGTTTCCGCTCACGCGCCCAAGACCGTAGCGCAGGTTCAGCACGGAGGCCGCGCCAAGCGTTTGTGTGTAGTCGAGAGCGGCATTGACCAGCCGCTGGTTCATAGCGCCCGCATGAGCGGGTTCGGCGGGATTGTCCCAGAATCGCGAGCCACTGTAGACGCTATCCATATAGGTCAGGCGCCCGAACATGCGTACCGCCGGACTGAAGTTCTGGTCGACTTTGAATTCGATTCGATCCTGAAACTCCGGATACGACTTCAGCGCCGTGAAATTAAACTGCCGTGTAAAGGCCGTTCCCGGCGCATTCGGCTGGGGATAAAATTCCTGTGCTTTGATTGCCACCGGATCGAGCCGTGCGGCGGGAATTCGATTGCCCGCAAAAGGAGTGCGCAGAAACCGCCCCGGACGGGCCGGATCGGCAACCGTCGTGAACGGATCGTAGATCACCCGGAGCGCGCCTCCGGCGGTCCTGGTGTCGGAGAAGTCGCCTTGGCGTTCGAGAAGGCTCGGCACTGTGTGCTGAGCGAAGCGGGCGTTGCGCAAACGCTGTCCTTCGTAGTTGGAAAAGAAGAACGTGCGGTTCCGGCCGTCGTAAAGTTTGGGTATGTAAATCGGGCCGCCGGCGCTGGCGCCGAACTGGTTGCGCTGGAATGTGCGGAGCGGATTCCCGGAACGGTTGGCGAAGAAATTGTTCGCATCCAGTTTGCTGTTACGAAGAAACTCGAAGGCGGAACCATGGATGGCGTTCGTTCCCGATTTCGTAACCAGCGTGACCAGACCTCCTCCGCTTCGACCGTACTCGGCGCTGTAGGCATTGGTCTGGATCCGGAACTCCTGTATGCCTTCAACGGATGGAATCGCGCTCACGGCGGGGATGTTTGCGATGTTGTGCGAAACGGTTGCGGTTACCCCGTCGATCATGATGTCGGAAGTCGATTCCTGACCGCCATTGACGATGAACCGGTTCGCCGTGAAGGAATCGGCTATCCCAGTTGTTTGCCGGACAAAGAAAACGCCGGGTACGAGAGCGGTGAGCGAATAGATGTTCCGCCCGTTCAGAGGCAGATCCAAGATCCGCTTGTTCTCGACAACGGCGCTCAACGTGGAGGAGCTGCCTTCGAGCAGCAGCGCCTCGCCAGTGACGGAGACCCGTTCGCTTACCTGTCCCAGTTCAAGGACGATATTTACGGTCGCTTTCTGCTGCGTTGAGAGGGACAGGGAGGTCACTTCATAAGCGCGGAAACCGGCCAGTTCGGCGGTTAGGCGATACGCTCCCGGCTGCAACTCCGGCACCGTATAGAATCCGACGCTGTTCGAAAAGCCAACATACTTCGTGTTGCGTGCAAGGTCGGTAACCGTGATCGATGCGCCGGCAACAACGGCTCCGGTCGGATCGTTAACGATCCCTGAAACAGAAGCTGTTGAGGTTTGCCCCCAGGTGAGTGATGCGAGGGGCAGAAGTACACCAAGCTGACGGAGCGCCGCAAGCCGCATAGGTTAATGACCTCCCGGGCACAATTCCTATCACACAGACCGCCTGTATGCAACAGATGGCGTCTGTGCGGGCCCACGACACCAAAGTGAAATGAGGCGGAAGCCCTGCGTAACGGCGGGACTTGTGGACATTGTATCTGACAGTGTATACTGCTGTCAGGTGATGCCATGCCCAACAACCCTTACCTC
>Ga0187893_10005872_pt1 | contig 21544 bp, 15 predicted proteins | sample MA1701074metaG_FD_139574 | JGI IMG/M metagenome (GOLD analysis project Ga0187893, IMG submission 139574) | White microbial mat communities from a basaltic lava cave in the Kipuka Kanohina Cave System on the Island of Hawaii, USA - MA170107-4 metaG ...
GCCTGGGTCATGTACGACTGGGCGAATTCGGTGTACTCGCTGGTGATTACTTCCGCCATTTTCCCTGTTTATTACCAGGCTGTAACTACCGGCGTCGACGGAAATGATACCGTAATCTTCTTCGGCTTCCCGATCGTCAATTCGGTGCTCTACTCGTATGCGCTCTCATTTTCCTTCCTCTTGATAGCGCCATTGCTGCCGCTCCTTTCCGGTATGGCCGACTATTCCGGGAACAAAAAATTCTACATGCGGTTGTTTGTAATGATCGGCAGTTTCGGCTGCATGGGACTGCTCCTGTTTGAGGGACCTAATATCGAATGGGGAATACTGTGCAGCATGCTCGCAAGTGTCGGCTATGCGGGGAGTGTCGTTTTCTATGACGCCTTTCTCCCGGAAATCGTCACGGAAGACCGGATAGACGCCACCAGCGCAAGGGGTTATTCTATGGGGTACTACGGGAGCGTGGCACTGCTCGTCATTAACCTGTTGATGATCATGAACTGGTCAACATTTGGATTTCCTTCTGAAGGAACAGCCACGCGATTTGCATTCCTGATGGTCGGCCTTTGGTGGATGGGATTTGCCCAGTACACGTTCCTGAACCTGCCGGAGCAACGCAGGGTGTCATCAAGACAGCGGCTCCTCTTTAATGGATATCATGAGCTGGCCAAGGTGTGGAAGAGTATGACACATCATCCCGACCTCAGGAGGTACCTCATGGCCTACTTCTTTTTTAACATGGGTGTTCAAACTGTGATGTATCTCGCCGCAACGTTCGGGTCCAAAGAACTTCAACTGCCGGCCGATAAACTTATCCTCACGGTGTTGATCATCCAGTTTGTGGGCGCGATTGGTGCGCATCTTTTTGCCTGGGTATCAAACCGACGCGGCAACAAGCAGGCGCTCATGATCATGATAGGTATCTGGATCGGCATTTGCGGCCTGGCGTATTTTACGGTCACCGAGTATCAATTCTATGTTGTGGCCACGCTTGTCGGAATCGTGATGGGTGGCATCCAATCCTTGTCAAGGGCAACGTATGCCAAACTAATCCCGCAGACCTCTATTGACCATGCGTCATACTTCAGCTTCTTCGACGTAACGTTCAACCTGTCCATAGTTTTCGGAACGTTTTCTTACGGATTAATCGAGCAGCTTACAGGTAGCATGCGCAACAGCACGCTGGCGCTCGCGACTTTTTTTGTGATCGGAATGTGGCTGCTTAACCGGGTGCAATCAAACCGGATAACCAAGCCTGTTTAGAAACGATTTCTAATCACTGTTTGGTGTAGTCCAGAATATCCACGCTCAGCCTGGCAGAAAGTTCCAGGAGCTTTTTCATAAGTGCGTCCTTTGTCTTCTCCCGGTAAACCCGAACTTTCTCTGTTTCAGAGAAACGGATGAAACCGTCAAACACCTCCGAGTGAACAGTGGTGGAGGCCAACCGTGCCGACATTTTCTGCGAAACATTGTTTCTCTTTAGAAAGAGGTATTCAATCCTGTGAAATGACACCTTCCTACCAAAGCGAATGCCCAGCAGGGATACATATTCCTGGTAAGTCCTGCTGTTTATGTCTACCAGTAGTCCGAGGCGTGCTGTTGCAATCGAAAGCCCGACCACTGAGACAGGTATTGAAATGAGGAAGGGGAAACCGGGATTCAATGGAAACAGTATCAATACTCCTCCGAGCAACTTGAAAGTCCATGGAACGGAGGTTGTGTGCCTGATGTCAACCTTGCTTTCCGGCACTTTTAATATAGCAAGTGCTTCACGGTCATCCCGTTGTTGATGAGTTGGCGAAGTGAATCGATGCCGATCTTCAGGTGAAGGTCGACAAAACTGGCTGTGATCACCTTGTCACTTGCCTCCGTCTTCACGCCGTCAGGGATCATGGGTTGATCGGAAACCATGAGCAGCGCACCGGCCGGAACTTCATTGTAAAACGCAGTCGAGAAAATGGTCGCCGTCTCCATGTCAATGGCCATAGCCCGGATTTTCACAAGGTACTCCTTGAACTGCTCATCCCATTCCCAAACACGCCGGTTTGTGGTGTATACCGTACCGGTCCAGTAGTCCTGGTTGTAGTCGCGGATTGTTGTTGAGATCGCTTTTTGCAAAGCGAACGCCGGGAGGGCAGGTACTTCCGGCGGGAAGTAGTCGTTTGATGTTCCCTCACCCCGAATGGCGGCAATGGGAAGGATGAAATCACCGAGATCGTTTTTCTTTTTGAGGCCCCCGCATTTGCCAAGGAACAAACAGCCTTTTGGTTTTACGGCCGTGAGACAATCTATGATGGTGGCGGCATTCGGACTGCCCATGCCAAAATTGATTATCGTGATGCCGCCTGAGGTTGCGCAGCGCATGGCGCGATCACGGCCAAAGACTTCCACGCCGTTCCACTCGGCAAACTTCAGGACATAGTTGTCAAAATTGGTCAAAAGGATGTACTCTCCGAACGCATCGAGGGGAAGACCGGTATATCGCGGCAACCAATTCTCAACTATTTGTTCTTTCGTCTTCATTTCATGTACTTCGTTTTTATGTGCCCTGATGATTCTCAGCGTCGTACTGAGCGGAGCCGTCCTTCGTCTGCGCTAAGGCTGGCGCCCCTCAACCTTCCAGCCTTTGAGGTCAAAGTTAAGAAGAGTGGCGGAAAGGTCTTCATATTCGATTCGGTGCGTAGAAAGTATGTGGTTCTGACACCAGAAGAATGGGTCCGCCAACACCTGATAAACTACCTGATCAACCATCGCTTTTACCCCAAGCCGCTGTTCCGGATTGAGGGCAGCCTGACGTACAATAGCCTCCAGAAGCGCTCAGACATTCTTATTTATGATCGCGAAGGGAAACCATGGATGATTATCGAATGCAAGGCGAATAGCGTTAAGCTCACGCAGCGCGCTTTCAACCAGGCAGCAATTTACAACATGACAGTCGGCGCCACGTACGTCGCCGTGTCAAACGGTATGGTCCACTTTTGTTGCCTTGCTCCACGGCAGGGAGTCGATCCTGAATTCCTCGAAGAGTTTCCCGACTTTGACTGATGGAAGTTACAAGCTGCAAATTCCAGAATACAGAACCTGGGGCCCGTGTATTTTGCATTTTGTGACTTGTATTTTCCCTTTCAGGGTACGGATAATTTTAGGTCGGCGCACAAACCCCCGGCACTCCGGCGCGCTTTCTCCCCAAATCGGTTATCTTTGCGCCTTATTTGAGCAAAAACGGGGAGTTTTATCACTTATGGAAGCGGGAAAGATCAGGAACATTGCCATCATCGCACACGTAGACCACGGAAAAACCACACTGGTGGACAAACTGTTGCACGCCGGGCACCTTTTCAAGGATCACGAGAACCCTGGTGAATTGATCATGGACAGCAATGACCTGGAGCGGGAACGGGGTATTACCATCCTGGCCAAGAACGTTTCTGTCCGCTACAAAGACTTTAAAATCAACGTGATTGACACGCCCGGCCATAGCGACTTCGGCGGTGAGGTGGAACGCGTTCTCAACATGGCCGACGGCTGCCTGCTGCTCGTTGATGCCTTCGAGGGCCCCATGCCGCAGACACGCTTTGTGCTTCAAAAGGCACTTCAGCTAGGACTTAAGCCCGTTGTCGTAATCAACAAAGTGGACAAGAAGAACTGCGCCCCCGATATCGTACACGAACAGGTTTTTGACCTTATGTTCGCCCTGGATGCCACCGAAGACCAGCTCAACTTCCCCACCTTCTACGGCTCGGCCAAGCAGGGATGGATGAGTACAGACTGGAAAAAACCCACCAGTGACATTACGACACTCATTGAAGGTGTTATCGAATACATACCTGCGCCGCGCATCGACCACGGCACAACGCAAATGCTCATTACCTCTCTCGAATACTCTTCCTACATCGGGCGCATCGCCATTGGTCGTGTACAACGGGGAAGCGTAAAAGCCGGACAGCAGGTGGCCCTTGTCAAGCGCGACGGCGGGGTAGTGAAGTCTCGTATCAAGGAAGTCTATGTCTTTGAGGGCTTCGACAAGAAGAAGATGGAGGAGGTGAAGGCTGGCGAGATTTGCGCACTCGTGGGAATCGAGGGTTTTGAAATCGGGGATACAGTTGCCGATATCGACAAGCCTGAGGCTCTTCGTACGATCGCCATCGATGAGCCTACCATGAGCATGCTCTTCACGATCAACAACTCACCTTTCTATGGCAAGGAGGGAAAGTTCGTGACCAGCAGGCACATCAAGGATCGCCTGGACCGGGAACTGGAAAAAAACCTGGCCATGCGTCTTGGCGACACCGGCTCAGCAGACAGTTTCATTGTTTACGGACGCGGGGTGCTTCACCTCGCAGTCCTGATCGAGACGATGCGGCGCGAAGGATACGAATTGCAGATCGGGCAACCCCAGGTGATCTACAAGGAAATCAAGGGCATGCGATGCGAACCCATTGAGGAGATGACAATTGACCTGCCGGAGTCTGTAGCTGGTAAAGCAATCGAGACGGTATCGATGCGCAAAGGAGAGATGACTCATATGGAGCCCAAGAGCGACCGGATGATCCTGAAGTTCGTGATTCCCACACGAGGCATTATTGGCCTTCGCAACTACCTGATGAACGTGACGGCAGGTGAGGCGGTTGTCACACACCGTTACAAAGAGTACCAGCCTTACAAGGGAGAGATCCCTGGCCGCATCAACGGTTCGCTGATCAGCATGGAAGAAGGTGAGGCGATACCGTACAGCCTGCACAACCTGCAGGACCGCGGCATTTTCTTCATTGATCCGGGAGCTCCTGTGTATACCGGGCAAGTGATCGGCGAGAATAACAGGAGTGGTGACCTGGTGGTGAATGTTACCAAGACCAAGAAGTTAACGAATATCCGTGCTTCCGGGGCCGATGAGAAAATGCGCATCGCACCCGCAAGGAAGCACACCCTGGAAGAAGCCCTGGAGTATATCCAGAACGATGAGTACGTGGAGGTGACACCCAAATCCATTCGCCTGCGCAAGATCATTTTAAACGAGAACGAGCGGAAGCGCGAGAGAAACAAAGTCCTGGTAAACGATTGAAGTATGATGTGGAGAACGTTGGCATGGCTGTTCGTTTTCCTCGTGGTCGCGCCTGGCGCAACAGCGCAGTCAAAAAAACACCTGGCCTGGTCGACCGAGGCTGATACCCTGTACAATCAGGGAGACTATCTTGGCGCAGCAGCGCTTTACACAAAGGTCCTTGATGCCAATCCACCCAGGAACGGCAAGTACACAAACCGCGGCTTTTACAGCGTGCTTTATAACAGGGCGGTTTGCTACTACTTTATCGAGCAATACGGCAAAGCCCTGGCTGATATTGCGGTCTTTGAACCGCAGTTTCCCAAGTCGGCGCAGCCAAAAGTTCTTAAGGCGTATATCTACCGCGCACTGGACGATCAGGACAAGCAGCTGGAAAACGTCGAGGCAGCCATGGCACTTCAGCCGCCAAAAGCTGAGTTTTTAAAATGGCGCGGGATGCTCATGCTACAAAAAGACAAATATGATGAAGCAAGGGCCGATCTGTTTGCAGCAAGATCGATGGATGACGACCCCGAAACAGAAAGTTACCTGGGACTTCTTTATCGGCAGACTGGCCATCCCGACAGCGCTTATATCTGCTTCAACAAGGCAATTGAACTTTCCCCCACATTCATCTCCGTTTATCTCTACGCCGGTTCTGCCGCTCTCCAGGACGGGAATTATGTACTTAGCCTTGAATACCTGGACCTCGCGCTTCGAATCGAAAGCAAGCATGCCGATGCACTATTCTACAAAGGTGTTGTGCTGATTGAAATGAAGCAGATGGAGGATGGATGTCGCTGCCTGAACCGCGCATTCTATGCCGGCTCGGATGATGCCGGCGACTATCTCGCCCAGTATTGCTTCGGTTCCGGCAACTAGGGTTGCTGAATTTTTATAATCGGCCTTCATGCCCTATTTTTGCCCATGGCAGAGCAAATTCTTATACTGGATTTCGGTTCTCAGTATACCCAGTTGATTGCCAGGCGGGTACGTGAGTTGAATGTCTACTGCGAGATCCATCCCTTTAACAAAATCCCTCCGATTCAAAAGTTCACCAAAGGTGTTATCCTCTCAGGCAGTCCTTGTTCCGTGCGCGATGCTGGATCTCCTGACGTAGACCTCGCACAGTTTCGCAGTCTCCCGGTATTGGGGATTTGCTATGGTGCACAACTGATCGCACACAAGACCGGTGGAGAGGTAAAACCATCAAACATTCGCGAGTATGGCCGGGCGCGGCTCGCTGCCGTTGATCACCACAACGAACTGCTCAAGGAGGTTTCGCGGGACAGCCAGGTGTGGATGTCGCACGCCGACACAATCTCAACGTTAGGCGAAGGTTTCGATATCATCGCCAGCACGTCAACGGTCAAGATTGCCGCGTTCAGGAAGAAAGGCGAACCCATTTATGCGATTCAGTTTCACCCGGAAGTGACGCACACAACAGAAGGAAAGAACCTGCTCCGGAATTTCGTGGTGCACATCTGTCGCTGCGCCCAGGACTGGACCCCTGACCTGTTCGTGGAATCAACGGTGGCTGACCTGAAGCTCAAACTCGGAAACGACAAGGTGGTGATGGCATTGTCGGGCGGAGTGGACAGCACGGTAGCTGCCACACTTGTTCATCGCGCTGTGGGCAATAACCTGTTTTGCATTTTCGTGGATAACGGGTTGCTTCGAAAAAACGAGTTTGAGAGTGTGTTGAACTCATACAAGGGAATGGGCTTTAATGTGAAAGGAGTGGATGCCCGTAAAAAATTCTACGAAGCTCTGTCGGGACTCTCAGAACCTGAAGCGAAGCGCAAGGCAATCGGCCGCACTTTTATTGAAGTGTTCGAAGAAGAAGCGCACCGCATCAGCGAGGTAAAGTGGCTCGGTCAAGGCACCATCTATCCCGATGTTATTGAATCGGTGTCTGTAAAAGGACCCTCCCAGACTATTAAGTCGCATCACAACGTGGGAGGCCTGCCGGAGAAAATGAAGTTGAAAGTGGTGGAGCCGCTTAATACCCTGTTCAAGGACGAGGTCCGGCTGGTGGGAAAAGCGCTTGACATTGATCCGGCCATTCTCGGGAGGCACCCTTTTCCCGGACCCGGGCTGGGTATCCGCATCATCGGCGACGTGACAGAGGAAAAGGTACGGATCTTGCAGGAAGTAGATCATCTTTTTATTAGCGGATTGAAAACACGCAACCTCTATCCCTCCGTTTGGCAAGCCGGCGCCGTGCTGTTGCCAGTACAGTCTGTTGGTGTGATGGGCGACGAGCGCACATACGAAAAAGTGGTTGCCCTACGAGCCGTCATCAGCCTCGACGGCATGACAGCGGACTGGGCACACCTGCCGCACGATTTTCTGAGTGAAGTATCTTCCGAAATCATCAACAAAGTGAAAGGTGTAAACCGTGTGGTGTACGACATCAGTTCCAAACCGCCGGCCACCATTGAATGGGAGTAAAGAAATGCTGAGGTTCAATTCTTCTGCTGTCTTTTCTGGTTGCTGCATGGCTGTGCTCCTGCTCATGGCTTCTTTGCCGTTGTGCGGACAGGATTTCAAGAAGCAATACAAACACGCGCGCGACTTCTTTAAAGAGGGCAAGTACAATATGGCATTGGAGGCCTTCAAACCACTGATGGTATACGACAAAGACAACCCGTACATCGAGTATGCTTCCTTCTTTTACGCGCAGTCGGCGCTGCACCTTAACTACCACGCCGTGGCCAGGGATATGCTCTTGCAGATCAAACGTCTTTACCCCGACTGGGACCAGATAAATGAAGTGAACTATTGGTTGGCCAAGATCTATTTTGACAAAAACGAGTTCTTCCAGGGAATGCTGTTGCTGTCGGAGGTGAAGCAGGAGGATTATATTGAACAGCAGCAGGTAGCCCGGATAAAAAGGCACTACCTGATGCGGATCACCGACCCTGAGGTCATGCGCCTGATGTGGGAAGAGTATCCGAATGACGTTGAAGTGGGCAAATGTCTCGCCCGGGCCATTGCCATTCAGCCAAACTTTCAGCAGGATCGCTACCTGCTTGACTCTGTCATTCACCATTTTCAGCTTCCAAGGGAAAACTACGAAGGTCTGAACGGCCCCAAGCCAACCTTTCGGGACACCTATACGGTATCTGCGTTGTTCCCTTTCCTTGCGTCAACACTCGAACCCACACCAACACGCAAGCCGAACCAGCTGATCCTCGACCTCTACGAGGGGATGCGCATGGCGAGCGACACGCTTTTCAGACAAGGAACCAACATCCGGCTATTGGCCTACGATACAGAACGCAACCCCGCCGACCCGGAACATGGCAAGGATGTGATACGCAAATTGCTCGAAAAGGAAGAACTGAAAAACACAGACCTGATTGTAGGGCCGATCTTCCGGGAGGAACTGAAACCAGTTCAGGAGTTTTCTGAAAGGCATTGGATCAATATGATCAATCCTGTGTCAAACAACTCAGAGTTTATCGGCCAGAACCCATATGCCATGCTCTTTCAGCCATCGCTGGAAACACTGGCGTCACGGTCGGCAGAATTGCTTGCCGCCCGCACCAGGAACAAGAAATGCATGATCCTCTATGGTGATGCCGTGAAGGATTCCGTAATGGCCGCTTCCTTCAGCAACCGGGCGGCGGAAGTGGGCTTGAGCGTGGTTTGGTCGGAGAAATTCAGACGCGAAACGGCCGAGCGCATCCTTTCAATACTGGCCAAGCCGACAGAATACGATGAGTTCAAGAATCCTGTCCAGTTTACCATGAAGCTTGACAGTATCGGAAGCATATTCGTGGCCTCCGACAATCCGCTGATCTATACGAAGGTGATCAGCAGCGTCGAGGCCCGGGGCGATTCGGTTCTTGTTGTAGGCGCCGAGAGCTGGATCGACAATCCATCCGTAGACCTGGCGAAGTATGAGAAACTGCACATTATGTTCGCTGCTCCTAATTTCACACCTTACAATGATCCGGCGTTCCTGGGTTTCCGCAGGGCTTACATAAAGTCGCATGGCTATTTTCCCCCCGAATACATGAACTACACCAAGATTGGCTATGAGTTCATGATGGTTATCGGCCGGGCAATGAAAACCCATGGCGTGTATTTCCAGGAAGGACTTCATCAAAGTGGCGCCATCCCTGGTTACCTGACGAAGGTTTTCAAGTTTTCACATCATCGAGACAACATCGGCTTCCCCTTCATTTATATCCGCCATGGCGAACTTGTTGCCATTGAGTAGCAGCCAATTTGAGACTTTGAAGATTTGAAAATTTCGACACTTGACGATCATGACTGATCTCCTGATCACTCATATCAAGGGACTGGTGCAGGTCCGTGAGAAAACTCCCGGACCTGTGAAGGGTTCCGACATGAGTATTCTGCCTGTACTTCCCGACGCATTTGTTGCCGTCCATGACGGCCTCATTTCAGCGGTTGGCCCAATGAGTGAGCTTCCTGCAGGACTCAAGGCGAAAAAGTCGGTGATGGCAACTGGAAAGTTTGTGTTTCCCAGTTTTGTCGACAGTCATTCGCACCTGGTTTTTGCAGCGGCTCGTGAAGAAGAGTTTGTGATGAAGCTCAAAGGAGCCACTTATCAGGAGATAGCTGCGAAGGGCGGAGGCATCCTGAACTCAGCTTTCCGGCTGCAGGCGTTGGCGGAGGATGAGCTGTTTCGCCGTTCACTTCCACGGGCACGCGAGATCATATCAACGGGCACTGGCGCGGTCGAGATCAAGAGCGGCTACGGACTAACCGTGGAGGATGAACTGAAAATGCTGCGCGTGGCCCGGCGCATCGGAAGGGAAACGCCGTTAACAGTAAGGACTACGTTTCTTGGCGCCCATGCCGTGCCGAAGAACCACACGCGGGAATCGTACGTGCGGTTAGTGATCGATGAAATGATCCCGGCCGTTGCAAATGAACAATTGGCAGACTATGTCGATGTTTTTTGTGAGGATGGGTTTTTTACGGTGGAGGACACGCTTCAGATTGCGGAGGCAGGCAAAAAATTCGGCATGCGCCCGCGGCTTCACGCTAACCAGTTGAATCGTTCCGGTGGGGTGCAAGCCGGTGTAAAGTGCGGAGCGATCAGCGTGGATCACCTTGAAAACGTGGGAGAGGAGGAAATTACAGCGCTCAAAGGTTCATCGACTATGCCTACTGTGCTTCCAGGCGCTGCGTTCTTTCTCAACCTGCCTATGCCTCCGGCCCGGCAGATGCTGACGGCCGGCCTGCCCGTGGCTATTGCATCAGATTACAACCCAGGTAGCTCACCGTCTGGCAACATGCACCTGATGATCGCGCTGGCATGCATTCGGATGAAGTTGACGCCTGAAGAAGCAATCAATGCATCAACGATCAACACGGCCTGGACGCTGAATCTGCATGATGACCTTGGAAGCATCACCGTAGGCAAACGCGCTAACCTGTTCATTACACGGCCGATACCTTCGCTGGCCTACTTTCCGTACGCATATGGATCGTCGCTGATTGAGACGACAGTGTTGAACGGGAAAATTGTGGGGTAGTACTTGAGCAAATCACAAAATACAAGATACAAGACACCTTCTTTCTGCCATGATTGTATTTTGGAATTTGTAATTTCTGTTGCTAAGGCCTTATCACTTCTACCGAATAGGTGAGTTCACTTTTCAGGCTTGCACCCACCGAGCAGTACTTGAAGAGCGAAAGTTCTGCGGCTTTTTTTAATTCACTTTCTTCGACGTCGGGTGAAGTAACTTTATAGTGTGAGTGGATGTGTGTAAAGGACCGGGGAACAGTTTCGCGCCTCGTGCCTTCGGTGGTTATCTCGAATTTCAGGATGGTCTTCCGGCGTTTCTTCAGTATCATGACGATGTCCACCGCCCCACAACCAGCCAGCGAAGAAAGCAACAGTTCCGTCGGTGACTGGCCTTCCTTAGCCTCCTTAGACCGCATATCAGTCCTGACAAAGTTTCGATCAGGTGTAGTGGACTCATAAAGCTCATCCTCAAGCATGATGGTTGTGATTTTCATGACCTTTTTGGCCAAATTTAATGGCAACCGGCTGGATTTCCCCCTTTGACCGTTCGTCTAGCTAACGACAGGCTGTTCAAAGCAAACCAGACCTTTCCGTTACCTTTGCAATTGTTAAGGCCATGGAGACAACTGTCCGCATACCGATGTTCCCGCTCTCCATTTTTCCCTTGCCCGGAGAAATGGTTCCGCTCCACATCTTTGAGCCGCGGTATCGTCAATTGCTCAAGGATGCGGAAGACCGCGACATCTCCTTTGGCATCTACTTCAATCATACCCAGAACACTTCCAAACTAGGTTCCCTGGTGAAGCTTGAAAGTGTTATCAAGCGCTACCCGGGCGGCGAATCGGATATTATCGTTAAGTGCGTGGACCTGTTCCAAATGGACACGCTGTTCAGGACCTTCAAAGAAAAACTGTACCCCGGTGGCGACGTAAAGTTCTGGCAGGTTGATCTCCAGGCGCCGGCATCCATGAAACTTTATGAGGCATTCGAAGCCTACATGAAGCAACTTCGAATATCAAAGGTCCATTCGCCAACCTCCATTTTTCACATAGCCAACGAACTCAATCTTGAGCTGGAAGAACGGATTCGTTTTGTGGAGTTGGGAGCTGATCGGAAGGAAGCATTCCTTATGATGCGCCTGAAGTTCCAGATGCACCTGATTAACCAGGCCGAGAAGGCCAAGGATGTTTTTCATTTGAACTAGTGAAATCTGTGACCTTTGACTTGGTGAGCCGTTAGGATGGATTTCAAGCCATTATATCAATTCAGGGAGCAATAATGTTGAGTTCACTGATTATTATGGTGAGTCTGACCTGATTGGTTCGACCACTAAATTTGAATTCAAGTATTACGCTGGCGGCTATCCGACCAGCAGAACCTCGCCAAATGGCACAAGAACGTTGACAGACCTTGCAAGTGATGAGTAAGGTGACATGCAGCAAAAAAAGGCCGCTCATTTGGGCAGCCTTTCTTTTCTGAGGGTTAGGTAGTTTTATGGCTTGGTCGCCTTCGCCTTCGCAAAATCTCCAGCCTTGATCACGTTTATCTTCGACGGGATGAGGTATTTCTTGACGGTGGCGTTAATCTGCTCGGGCGTGAGCGCAGCCACCTTCTTCTCCAGCTCGGCGTCCCACATCATGTCACGCCTGATAAACAGGTAGTTGCTCAGTGTGTTGGACAAACCTGCATCCTGGGCCCGACCGACCGACCGTGACTGCGACCAGCCTGACTTTGCTGCCGCAATCTCTTCGGCCGTGTAGCCATCCGTAATTACTTTGTTTATTTCTTCATTAAAGGCCTTCTCCAACCGCTCAACATTCTCAGGTGCGTAGATGGCAAAAGCGGTGAAATTGCCAATAGCGTCGATGCTGTTTGCATTGAATTGTGATCCGACGCCGTAGCTAATTCCTTCCTTCTGCCGGATCCTCACGGCAAGTCTCGAATTGAGGAAGCCGCCGCCAAGCATGTAGTTGCCAAGCACCATGGCCGGATAATCCGGGTTGTCATCGCGCATTGCGAAGACGAAGCCGGCCTGGAAAAAGGCATTGGCCTTGTCAGGTGTCTCGATCGACTGGTTGATTTGGGTCACCTCAAACAGTTTTCCATCCAGGCGGGTGTAAGCGCTGGAACTTTTCCATGCACCGAAGATCTCCGTCAGGAGACCTTTGATCTGGTTGGCATCGAAATCGCCGACAACGGAAATAGTGGAGCCTGAAGTGATTCCATAGTTGTCCTTATAAAACATCTTGACCTGATCCAGCGTGCAGTTGCGGATATCAGCCTCCTTCTCATCGAAAGACGGTGTATAACGAGGGTCTGTCTTTGGATAAGGGTTGATGTGCTGGTTGTATTTCCGTGACGCAATGGCCTGCGGGTCGCTACGGCCGGACTCAATGTTGGCAAGCTGCTCGCTCTTCAGTTTTTCAAGTTCATCTGCAGGGAAGGAAGGACCCATCAGCACTTCCCCTACCAATCGGAGAACATCCGGCAGGTTGGGCCGCGTTGTTGTAATGTTAACACTTGTGAGTGTGGCAGAACCGAAGATGTTGACGTTCGCTTTCAACCGGTCAAATTCGTCCTTGATCTGCTGCCGGGTGTGCTTTGATGTTCCCTTGTTCAGCATCATAGCAGCGAATTCTCCTGCCTGTGCTTTTCCGGAAACGGATTTTTCATTGCCGATGCGAAGCTGTATGCGTGCCTCTACAGATTCGCCGCGGGTCTTCTTGGGCAGCAGGGCCACCTTCGCGCCGCTGGGCAGCTCAATGCGCGTTGTGCGCGATTCAATATTGGCTGGCGCCGGGTCAAAGGCCTCGCCCTCGGCAACTGCGGCATTGCCCTTGTAATCCTTTACCAGCGCAGCCACATCGGGTGTTGCAGGGATTTCTGCACGCACCGGCTTTTCAGTTGGTATAAAAACTCCTGATGTGCGGTTGTCGTCCCTCACGTAAGTAGTTGCGACGCGCGCTACGTCTTCCGGTTTTACGGCCTTCACTCGGTCGCGGGTGAGGAAGAGCATGCGCCAGTCGCCCATGCCGGCATATGATGTCAATTGAAGTGCGATGCTCTGCGAGGAGTTAAAAGAGAGTTCGATTTGTTTGATGATCTCATTTTTTCCGCGCTCGACCTCCTCGGCGTTTGGCGGATTCTTCACGATGTCAGTCATTGTTGCGAAAAGAGCCGACTTGGCATCGTCCAGAGATTTCTCTTTCAATATCTCGGCCCCAACATAGAGCAAGTACGGATCCTTGAACTGCAATGTGTAGGCCCACGTACTGCTGGCTTTCTTGGTATCGATCAATGATTTGTACAGGCGCCCGGCGGGAGGCGTACTCAGAACTCGCGCCAATACTTGCAGGGGCGCAAAGTCGGGGTGGGACCCCGCAGGAATGTGATAGGCCGCCATTACCACCTGGACGTCACCGGTACGGCGCAGCGTAACTGTGCGTTCTCCATCCTGCGTAGGATCGAACGTATAGGTGGCCGGGATCTCGCGGGCAGGCTTGGGTGTGGGGCCAAAGTACTGGTTGACCATTTCAAGCGTCTTCGCCTCATCAATTTTTCCTGCAACTACCAGCGTGGCGTTATCGGGTTGGTAGTACTTGCGGTAAAATGCCTGAAGCCGATCGATCGGTACATTCTCCAGGTCGGCACGCGAACCGATGGTGGATTTGCCGTAGTTGTGCCACAGGAATGCTGTTGAGGTGATGCGTTCCTCCAGCACACTCGATGGATCGTTTTCGCCTGCTTCAAATTCATTTCGAACAACAGTCATCTCCGAGTCAAGGTCTTTCTTGGCAATGTATGAGTTGATCATCCTGTCGGATTCCAGGTCGAGCGCCCATCTTAGATTTTCCTCAGTGGCGTTGAAGGTCTCGAAATAATTGGTGCGGTCATACCAGGTGGTGCCGTTGGGCGATGCGCCGTGCTCCGTAAGCTCTTGTGGAATGTTGGGATGCTTCGGTGTTCCCTTGAAAACGAGGTGCTCAAGGAGATGGGCCATCCCTGTTTCACCGTAATTCTCATGTTTGGAGCCCACCATGTAGGTGATGTTCACCGTGATGGTTTGCTTCGATTGGTCGGGGAAGAGCAGGACGCGGAGTCCGTTCTGAAGCCGGTATTCCGTTATCCCCTCAACGGTGGTGATCTTTTGAGGAGCGGCAAGTGCCGGCTTGCTCTCCATGGCGGGACCTTCCGGCTTGGCTCCTTTTTTCGGAGTAGTTTCGGTCTGTGAACAGACCGTCAGCGAACTTGTCAGCAGGCAGCAGATGATTAGCAGGGCGATACGCATAGGTTGTGTTTTTGTTTTACGAAGGTGTTAATATAGGCTTTTACAACAACAGAAAGGAGTTACATTACATGAGTTTTACAACATCCACCAAAGAGAATGTGAGTATCTTTGGCTATGCATCGGACTAATTTCAACCGAATTTCACTCGCACTCTTTATCATTATCTCATCTTGTGAGACGGATCCCACCTCACTGTTGTGCCGGCTTACCTCGCTGACGATTGTGGACGGCGGTAGCCCGGTTACACAGACTTATGTTTACGATGGTGGAAAACTGAGCCGGATGACAAGCACCTCGGGTGACGATTCATTTCAGATCAACTACCAATATGACGATGAAGGAGACCTTGCCAAAACATTCCTGATCGTCAGCGGAGACTCCGTGGTTACGTCCTATTCGCACAACAACCTCCACTATGTGGTGGCAAGCCTGTTTGCTCACAACGGGGATACGACTGAAACAACCTACGAATACAACCTCAATGGACAATTGATTCGCCAAAGACAGGATGTAGTTTCTGCTGGTGTTCCAGCAGCAATAGTCACCACCTATTACACTTATCCCGATTTGTCGACGCACAATCCTTCCATAATTGCCACGGTGGACATCGCTGATTCCGTCGTTGTGCATTACGAGTATGACAACAAGATCAACCCTGAACGTGGGTTGTACCTGCCCAACATCCAGCCTTATAACAATATTACCAGGGTGACGGGGCCGACGTACGAATACGCGATCACCTACCAGTATGACAGCAATGGTTTGCCGGTTTCTTCTTTATCCACAACCGGCAGGACACAAAACTGGGTCTATATCTGCCAGGTGCTTTGACCGCGGATCAAATGGATATACAACTTGCGCGGACTAAATGCCGGGATTCTATTCTCCTGAAGCAGGATTAAGCAGTGATACTTGCCGTTGCATGACAAAAGTTATCCTGGAAACTGACTTTTGACAACAATAGGAAGTGCCCTCATAACTAGTTTTGAAACTTAATCATATGAAAAATCGTCTCGTATTTCTCCTGTGCATGACTTTTTTGGCAGCTGCTGTAACAGTCTGTGGACAAGGCAGTTACAAGGCTGCAACAACAAAGGCCACGATCAGCGGTACCTCTACACTCCATGACTGGGAATCAGAGATCACCAAGATGCATTGGAAAAGCGACCTGAAGCCACATACAGATTCAGTTCTCAGCATCCGCAATGTTGAGGCGGTAGTCCTTGTGGAGGGGATAAAGAGCAAGGAAGGCAAGATCATGGACAATAAGACTTACGATGCCTTCGACTACAAAAGAAATCCAAACATCACATTCGTTTGCAGGAAAGTGACCATCACCCCGGCTGCCGGAAAAAAAAGTTTTAAAATAACGGCTCCGGGTAACCTGACGATGGCGGGGGTGACCAGGAAGGTTGCGCTGGCAGGCGAGGGTGTCGTTGATGATGACGGAACATTGTCTTCGGTATCTCACAGTCCATCAAGATGTCTGACTTCAAGATGACGCCCCCCAAAGCGGTGCTGGGCACGATCAAAGTTGGAAATGAAGTGACTGTATTGTTCGAATTTGAATTAAAGAAAAACTAAAGGAAGAATGAAAAACGCTATCATAAGTTTCACAGTTTGCCTGGCGATCTGCAGCACAAATGCGGTTGCTCAACGCGGGAAGATCCAGTACTTCCGTCCCTATGACAAGAGCGGGCTGAACGTTTTTGAAACCACGAAGGAAGACACGATCGGGTTTGCCGAGTTCCAGCTTCGTCTGGGGGCGAATTTCACGCAGGGTTTTCAAACCCTCAAGCATGAGAACCAGAGCGGTGTTGCTCTCTATCCGCTATATTCCGGCTTTCCGCTTGCACAGGCCAATCTCAACATCGACGCCCAGCTCGTTGACGGTGTACGCGTAAGCCTGGTATCCTACATGGCCTCCCATCACCACAACGAATTCTGGGTGAAGGGCGGCTATTTCCAGATTGACAAGGTGGGGTTCCTGAATTCTGAGACCATGAACAACATCTGGAAGAATCTCACGCTCAAGATTGGCCATATGGAAATCAACTATGGTGATGCACACTTCCGCAGGAGTGACGGCGGCAACAACTTGTGGAATCCCTTTATTGAGAACAACATCATGGACGCTTTCACCACAGAGATCGGTGCTGAAGTTTACTGGCAGCGCGACGGCATCATCCTGATGGGAGGTCTTTCCAACGGCGAAATCCAGGGCAGCGTTACTGCGGGCGACCGCCGCGGGCCATCTGTCTACGGTAAGTTGGGCTATGACAAAGTGCTTGCCGACCGGACCCGGGTAAGGATCACGGCATCGTTGTTGACCAAGTCATCTTCAGTTAATGGAACTCTCTATGGCGGTGACCGCACCGGCTCCAACTACCAATTTGTGATGGAGCCTGCCAATGCAACAGTTACTGGAAACGCCTTTTCCGGACGCTACAATCCCAACTTCAGGGATAATGTTACGGCGATGATGATCAATCCATTCATCAAGTTCCAGGGTCTCGAGTTTTTCGGAACGCTCGAGTTTTCAGAGGGTAACAGCGCGGTGGAAAATGGTGAGATTCAATACACGTCTCCCATAATCACACCCAACATCATGTTGAAAGGTGAATGGGTCACTCAGAAGTACAAGGATTTCCCTGCGGGCAATATCATGGAGGGAGGGAAGTTTGAGGGGTTCGTTGTGCAGGGATCGATTGGATTCTAGTCGCTGGTCGCTGGTTGTTGGTCGCTGGCTCCTGATCTCAGAATACCGATCACCGGTTACATATTCCGCCTGTACTGCCCACCCACTTCAAACAACGCAGCGGTAATCTGTCCCAAAGAGCACACCTTGCAAGCTTCCACCAGCGCCTCAAAAATATTCTTGTTCGCAACGCAAGTATCCTGGATATGCTTCAGGTGCTTAGGCGCATCGTCCGAGTGGAATGTGTGCAGTTCGCGGAGCATTTTGATCTGGTACTCCTTCTCTTCGGTGGTGGCGCGTATCACTTCGCGTGGGATGATGGTGGGTGAGCCTTTTGAGCTAAGGAACGTGTTCACGCCGATGAGCGGGTACTCGCCGGTATGCTTTTGCATCTCATAGTACAGGCTTTCCTCCTGGATCTTTCCCCGCTGGTACATGGTCTCCATGGCCCCCAGCACGCCGCCACGCTCGGTGATGCGGTCGAATTCCATCAGCACGGCCTCTTCCACCAGGTCGGTGAGCTCCTCGATGATGAATGAGCCCTGCAGGGGGTTTTCGTTATTCGCCAGGCCTAACTCCTTGTTAATAATGAGTTGGATGGCCATGGCTCTGCGCACCGACTCCTCCGTGGGCGTGGTGATGGCCTCGTCATAGGCGTTGGTGTGGAGCGAATTGCAGTTGTCGTAGATGGCGTAGAGCGCCTGCAGCGTGGTGCGGATGTCGTTGAAGTCTATCTCCTGCGCGTGCAGAGAGCGGCCCGAAGTCTGGATATGATATTTTAACATCTGGCTCCGCGCATCGGCGCCGTACTTGTTCTTCATGGCCTTCGACCAGATGCGACGCGCTACTCGGCCAATGACGGAATATTCCGGGTCGATCCCGTTGCTGAAGAAGAACGAGAGGTTGGGAGCGAAGGCGTTGATGTCCATGCCCCGGCTCAGGTAGTACTCCACATAGGTGAACCCATTTGACAGGGTGAAGGCAAGCTGCGAAATCGGGTTTGCACCGGCTTCAGCGATGTGGTACCCGGAAATAGAAACGGAATAAAAGTTCCTGACTTTCTTGTCAATAAAATACTGCTGCACGTCGCCCATAAGGCGGAGCGCAAATTCTGTTGAGAAGATGCATGTGTTCTGCGCCTGATCTTCTTTCAGGATATCAGCCTGAACCGTGCCACGCACCTGGGTTAACGTCTCTGCCTTGATTTCTTCGTAAACATTCTTCGGCAGCACCTGGTCACCGGTGACGCCCAGGAGCATCAAGCCCAGGCCGTCGTTGCCCTTAGGCAGATCTCCCTGGTAGGAGGGCTGTGTCGATTTCTTTGCTTTGAAAATCTCCGCAATTTTCTTTTTTACATCAGCCTCCAGCCCGTTCTTCCTGATGTACAGCTCGCACTGCTGGTCGATGGCCGTGTTCATGAAGTAGCCAAGCAGCATGGGCGCCGGACCATTGATCGTCATGGACACCGACGTGCGCGGGTCGGCGAGGTTGAAGCCGCTGTAAAGTTTCTTCGCGTCGTCGAGGCAGCAGATGCTCACCCCCGAGTTGCCGATCTTGCCGTAGATGTCCGGGCGGAAGTCGGGGTCGTGACCGTAGAGCGTGACGGAATCAAATGCCGTTGACAACCGTTTGGCGGGCGTTGAAAGACTTACATAGTGGAAGCGGCGGTTGGTGCGCTCCGGTCCGCCTTCGCCGGCGAACATCCGCGTAGGGTCTTCGCCTTCCCGCTTGAACGGGTAGATGCCAGAGGTGTACGGGAACTCGCCCGGTACGTTTTCCTGTAGAAGCCAACGCAGCAGGTCACCCCACGCTTTGAACGTCGGAAGGGAAATCTTGGGGATCTGAAGATGTGAAAGAGATTGTGTGTGCGTCTTGATGCCGAGTTCCTTGTCGCGCACCTTGAACTTGAACAGGGGGTCCTTGTATTTCTTTATTGTGGCGGGCCAATCTTCGGCCACCAGCTTCCAGTTCTTCGGGTCGAGGTTCAGTTTTAGCTTTTCGAACTCGGCCTGCAGTTTCTTTTTCGTCTCTGCATCCGCGATAGCGTCGATGCTTGTCTGGATGGCGTACAGTTTTTGCGCCGTGTCCGCCTGGGCGTTGGTCCACTCGTCGTACTTCCGGTTGTTTTCAGAAATCTCGCTGAGGTAGCGCGTGCGGTGGGGAGGGATCACGTAGACTTTCTCCGACATCTCGGCCGTCACATGGAAATCAGACTTGATTTTCGCGCCGGCCTTTGACACCAGCGTTTCGATGACGTGCTTGTAGAGCTGGTTTGTTCCCGGGTCGTTAAATTGCGAGGCGATGGTGCCGAAGACGGGCATGTCGTCGGGCTTCTTGTTAAAGAGCTGGTGGTTGCGCTGGTACTGCTTCTTCACGTCGCGCAGGGCATCGAGGGCGCCTCGCTTGTCGAACTTGTTCAGGGCAATCACGTCGGCGAAGTCCAGCATGTCGATCTTCTCGAGCTGGGTGGCGGCGCCGTACTCAGGTGTCATCACGTAAAGCGAGACGTCGCTGTGGTCGAGGATCTCCGTGTCGCTCTGCCCGATGCCGGAAGTCTCCAGCACGATAATGTCGAACTGGGCGGCTTTGAGGATTTGGATGGCTTCCTTCACATAGGCGGACAATGCAAGGTTCGATTGCCGTGTCGCCAGCGAGCGCATGTACACCCGCGGCGAGTTGATGGCGTTCATCCGGATGCGGTCGCCGAGGAGCGCGCCGCCGGTCTTGCGCTTTGACGGGTCAACTGAAATCAGCCCAATGGTTTTGTCTTTCTGATCGTATAGGAAGCGCCTCACGATCTCGTCCACCATTGAAGATTTTCCTGAGCCGCCTGTGCCAGTGATACCAAGCACCGGCACTTTCGCTTGCTCTGCCATGCGCTGCACTTCGGCCATTACAGGCTTGTGCTTGTTGGCGTAGTTTTCGACTGCCGAGATCAAGCGTGCGATGGCCACAGGATTTTTCTCACGGAGTTTTAAGACTTCATCGGTGAGATTGTCGCCAACAGGGTAATCACTTTTCTCCACGAGGTCGTTGATCATTCCCTGCAGGCCCATCGCGCGGCCGTCGTCGGGAGAATAGATCTTCGATATGCCGTAGGCCTCGAGTTCCTTGATTTCTTCCGGAAGTATGGTCCCCCCGCCGCCTCCAAATATTTTGATGTGACCGGCCCCGCGTTCCTGGAGGAGGTCGTACATATATTTAAAGTACTCCGTGTGTCCGCCCTGGTAGCTGGTCATGGCGATGGACTGCACATCTTCCTGGATGGCGGTGTTGACCACTTCATCAACCGAACGATCATGGCCCAAATGAATCACCTCGCACCCCGTAGCCTGGATGATGCGGCGCATGATATTGATGGCGGCGTCGTGACCGTCGAAGAGGCTGGCTGCCGTGACGATGCGCACCTTGTTTTTTGGGGTATACGCCGCGGGGGCCTTGTGGCCTGATAAATCGCGCTTTTCTTTCGAGGGCGGTTTGCTGGTGGTTTCGGACATGATTTGCTCACGAAGGTAGCTATATTTCTCCCTGCCCCGTGTCCCTGAAGGAGGACAACTTCTCCATCATTTTGAAGAATAGTAATTCCCTTTAGGGGATAAAGTGGCGGGGGTGCACGACGATTTCTCCCCGCCCCCTGCCCCTAAAGGGGGACAACTCTTTCCCATAATTGAATGAATTCTTTGCGCCTTTATCGCGTCTCTGCGATTTCTCCCCGCCCCCTGCCCCTAAAGGGGGACAACTCTTTCCCATAATTGAATGAATTCTTTGCGCCTTTATCGCGTCTCTGCGATTTCTCCCCGCCCCTTGCCCCTAAAGGGGAACAACTCTTCCCATAATTGAATGAATTCTTTGCGCCTTTATCGCGTCTCTGCGATTTCTCCCCGCCCCTTGCCCCTAAAGGGGAACAACTCTTTCCCATAATTGAATGAATTCTTTGCGCCTTTATCGCGTCTCTGCGATTTCTCCCCGCCCCTTGCCCCTAAAGGGGAACAACTCTTTCCCATA
>Ga0187893_10005873_pt1 | contig 21544 bp, 15 predicted proteins | sample MA1701074metaG_FD_139574 | JGI IMG/M metagenome (GOLD analysis project Ga0187893, IMG submission 139574) | White microbial mat communities from a basaltic lava cave in the Kipuka Kanohina Cave System on the Island of Hawaii, USA - MA170107-4 metaG ...
AACATGGTCAGCCAGCAAACGGGGATGTTTGGCTGGGGCGAGCACATCTTCTATAACGTATTTCTAGACTACCTCATTGGTGGCGGCTTTACGGTCAGAGGGTCACGCAATTTTCTTTTCGCGCACGAACTGGAGCGGTGGACAACGATCTACGACCTGATGTGGGAGAAATCTCCCGAAAAAACCCAGGCTGAGATCGAAGCGATTTATGAATACAAGATCATCGACTACGAGACTTTCACCAACAACCGGCATTCGGACTATTTCTCCGGGCGCCGGACCGGCGATGTTCTCACCTTCGTCAAACACTCCGGACTTCTTGCTCATGCGTTTGCATTTCTCTATTCCAAGACCCAGGAACCAAAGTATCTGCAATGGGCACAGAAGATGGCTGACCTCTTCTGGAGAAATCGAAGTCCGCAGACCAATCTGGTGAGAAGTGCCCTTGAGCGCAAGGAAGATCCGCCTGCTGCCGGCGAAATGGCGTTGGCTTCGCTATTTCTGCTGCGTGCTTATCAATGGCATCCCGATCCGGTTTTCGCTGAGAGAGCCTTGGCTTATGTCAAAGCCTACAACCAACATTTTCGAACCGATGAACCGGGCAAGTTTCGAGAATCGGTCGATGGCGAAGGAAAGGATTTGAAGCCGGGACAACTTGCAGAATACTGGGAGGCACCCATCCGGCAGGCCAAAGCTGCAGTGCTTGCTTATTCTCTGACGAAAGACCCCACCGCTCTGCAGCTGGCTGATACGGTGATGGCTCATCTCACGCCAGAGATGTCCTTTAAGACAATCATCATTCGATCTTTGATTTCAGACGAGGTTGAAGCCCGTTCTTGCGCTCTGAGCACGGCCATCGATCTGTACGAGGTGACTGGAGAGATGAAATACCTCAACAAAGCCAAAGCGCTGGCCAAAGACGCCATCAGGCGATTTCTGTATCGCGGGCTCTTCGTGAGCCACATGCAACTCTATCCTGAAGGCGACAAGAGCGTTCGCACCAGGGTCTATGATGCGCGCTCTGGCGCGGGCTGGCTGGCACTCAACTTGATTCGTTTGCAGCGCGACCTGGATGCGACGCAGGAAGGACGGTTCAAGAAGTTTGAAACCCTCGAACGAATTTACGATTGAAAGCTTCTGGGGCATTCGACCGGATTAGTTCACCATTTAGGTTGCAATCTGGTCATCCGCCTTACTCGATAGAAACACTTTTTGGACATCATCCATCGGAGAATCAATTTGAAAAGCACTCAACGAAAGCAGGCAGGATCAGATTCGAAACAACATCCAAACCACAACAATCTTTCACGCCGCAGCTTCGTGAGCGGGTCGCTGGCGGCAATGGCAGCATCCTCCCTCACGCTCGGAAGACCAACAGCTGCTTCCTCTACCAGCCGGACGTTTTCCAAGGTCGAGCACGTGAAGCTGCATGGAGATCCGAACACCTATTGCGGGCACCCTCGCCAATGCGGGCTGTTTAACTTTGGACGCGGAGAGATCGTTGTGATGCACAATCACGCGCCGTCCATGTATCAGGTACGCAGAGACATCCAGCACGACTTCGCGGGTTACCACAGCCGTTCTGTTGTCCTCCTGCAACGCTCCCTCGACAGCGGACGGTCTTGGCCCGGCGAGAATGACGTCGAGGTCTGGAACGAGGCAGCGCCTCAAGAGCAGAGGGAAAAGTTTCTGCTTTCCGCACTGACTTCGCCCCGGCAGTCCATCGATCTTTCCCTTCCGGACTCGATCGTCTTTTTTCCACGCACTTTCCTAGGTCCAAATCAATTTGGCGCCCCTCAGATGGTCGCCTTTGCGTTGCGTTCTGCAGACAAAGGCAAGACTTGGGAAAAGGTTCCTACACTGGTATTGCCGCCTCCCAATTGTTACAGCGCTACTCCGGATAACGCACCGATCGTGCGAATGCCCGATGGGACGTGGCTCTTCCCAAATCGGGTTTATGGAGGAAAAGTGGGAGTGAGCCTGTACGCCTCGACAGACAACGGCCTTTCCTGGCAGTTTCGAACTCACATCTGCGAGCCATCTGGATATCCGGCATTGGTGCTGCTGAAGAGTGGCCGCTTGCAGTGTTACAACTATCCCTTGGGGATGTGCTATTCCGACGACGGTGGAAAAACCTGGAGCCAGCGCAAACTTATCATTCCGCGAGACCCGTCGCCCTGGGCCGCGAAAGACCCCGTGTACCAGGAAGAGCTTGCCCATCGTTCGCCAACGCCTCACCTGCTGAAGGACGGACGCATCCTCATTCTTTTCGCGCGACGGCTTTCCCCGAGCATGGGAATCGGAGGAATAGTCAGTGAGGATGGAGGGTTAACGTGGAGCCCCGACATTATTCTCCGAGATGATGCCGACCCTTCGAATACAACGATGGTGCAAGGCCAACGACACGATTACTCGGATATTGGGTATCCGCTGATGACAGGGCTCGACGATGGTCGTATTTTTACCGCTTACTATTTTCTAAAGAAGGATGGGAACGGTTTCGGTGGTTCGCGTTTCATTGCAGGAAGCTTTTTTCAAATTTAGCGCCTGAAGCGACAATTCGACGAAGCCCTCACTCAAGTCCAACTTGCGACTTTCAGTTTGCTTCCTGCACCGTTGCAGACGTTAGACGGAATGAGGTCTTTTGACACGCCGCACAGCATGCCGGGTATTGACCAACTTGGCGTGGTGTCCTTGGTCCATTGGGAAAGCCGGAGTAGCTAAAATAGTAATGGTGGCTGATTTTTTTCGCTTTGCGCGTCGGCGCATTCAGTTGAGATACCACGCGGCAGCTCGAGAGAGACGCGCCAGGCCAGTTTGGCCTTGAGACGATCTTTCACAACATGCTGGAGAACCGGTTAGTCGCTTCTTCGGCATTGGCGAGAAAGTATTCACTTCCAAGAAACCCCTGGTCATTTCACGGCCCGATAGTGAGCCGAGAGCACAAGGCATTGCGGTAAAATGCTCGTGTGATGACTTCCACAAAGCCCCGGATTGCTAACACTCTACTAGCTTCGCTCATTGCTTTTGCCGTTGTGCCGACGCTGGGAAGTGCCCAACATTCGAAAGGGGAGACAACACTGGAACTGGTGAAGCGGGCGAATGCCCGCGAGAAAGCGGGAGACTGGGTAGAGGCGGCGTCAATGTGGAACCGGTTGGTGTTGCTCAACCCGACGATGCCCAGCTATTGGGAACGAATGGGCGAAGCTTCGAAGAAGAGCCGAGAGTACTCCAATGCGATTAGGGGATTCCGCCGCGCGCTGGAGTTGGGCGCGTCCTACCCGGGCCCGACTGCGTATGAGGTCGCTGTCTGCTATGCACTATCAGGTGACAAAGAGAACGCACTCCTGTGGTTGAAAAAAGCTCTCTCCCTGGGTCTGAGAAGCCTGCCCTGGGTCCAGGATGATCAGCAGTTGGAATCTCTACGAACGGATCCACGATTTCAATCCCTGGCGATGGTTGCAGATGTCCCATCCATGACGCGCGATCAGGGTTGGCGATACGACCTTGCGTTTTTCGCTTCAGAGCTAAAGCGGCGGCACTATTCTCCGTTTCGCAAGATTTCAAGGGAGGAGTTCGATGGGACCGTTGCGAAGCTCGACTCCAGGATACCGAACTTGAAGGATGAGGAGATTGAAGTCGAGTTGATGCGTTTGGCTCGGATGATGGGTGACGGTCACACCTATTTGCGACCAAAGTATACGCTAGGCTCAAACGTCCGCGCGTTGCCCATACAGCTTTTCTTCTTTACGGAAGGCTTGTTCATAATCCGTGCCTCTCCTGAGCACCATGATCTTGTGGGAAAGCGGGTTGATCGCATCGGTGAACACGCTGTAAAAGAACTGTTGCAAAAGATTGACCCAGTCGTCAGCCAAGATAACGAAATGATGCCGTTGATGCTCGGACCTGAATTGATGACCTACCCCCGCATCCTCTTTGGGCTGGGCCTGATCCCGCACCCTGACAAGATGACGATGACAGCATCCAACGCGGCAGGCAGTTCCCGAAACGTGACATTGAAGGAAGAACCCCGTGCTTCAGAAGAAGGGTGGGTAAGCGCAAGAGCGGAACAGGGTCCGGATGTTCCCCTCTACCTCAAAGATCTGAAATCGAACTATTGGTTTGAATATGTTGCCGACGCGAAGCTCGTGTTTTTTCAGTACAACGTCGTGCGGGAAGGTGCGGAGCCGTTACGGCTCTTCCTGGACCGTCTGTTTCGATTTGTAAATGAACACGATGTCGAACGCTTTGTGATCGATCTGCGTTGGAACACTGGGGGAACCCGGCTGTTGAACCAGCAACTGGTTCACCGCCTTGTTCGCGATGACAAGATCAACCGGGCAGGCAAGCTGTTTGTCGTTGTAGGCCGTTACACTTTCTCCGCCGGAATGATGCTCGCGAGTGAGATCGAGCGCAACACCAAGGCTGTCTTCGTCGGCGAGCCAACGGGATCCAGTCCAAATTTTGTCGGTCAGGACGTCGGCATCCGGCTACCGTATAGTGGAATGAAGGGCAGCCTTTCCGATCTCTATTGGCAAAATTCCAGCGCTACGGATTTTCGAGTCTGGATTGCGCCGCTCCTCTACACACCGCCATCGTTCGCGCTGTACAGCTCCAATCGTGATCCTGCTCTGGAAGCGATACTGGACTACCAGCCGATCCAGGCATCTCCCAAGTAGCCACGACTAGACAACGTTCGACTAGCCTCGCAGTGGAGCGGGACATAAACTCTCCCGAGCCGCCGTCTAGAGTTTGCCGACGGTCCCTCACACCTTAGACACCATGGGATACTGAAATCGTTTTCGTGTTGACTCAATCGGGACGGCGCGGCACAACCAGCTTGGCCGCAAGCACCTGGACAATCTCGTCGAGATGGTTTCGAGTCTCGCTACGGATGGTGACCATGCCTCGATCTGGACGAGAGCGCGACGGTCTCACTTCGAGGATCTCGCTCTCGACACGAAGGACAGCGCCCGGCCGCGTCGGCTTTGGCCAGGCGATTTCTCCGCCGGCCCCAATGACGCCGCCAGCGATGGGCATACCGCCTTCCACCAATAGCCGCATCGTGATAGCTGCGGTGTGCCAGCCGCTTGCCACCAGCCCTTCGAACAGAGTCCCTTTTGCAGCCTCGGCATCGAGATGGAACGGTTGAGGGTCAAACTGCGTCGCAAACGCCTTGATCTGTTCTTCATCGATCAAGTACGTGCCGCTGGTGAACCGTTGTCCGACGTGAAGCTCGTCGCAGTAGAAAGTCTTTTTCGGACCTGCTAGATTCGAGTTTGCCATGGTGAGCCTCTCCTAGTTGTTCCACCTCATTCGGGCATCATTTGTCCAGGTTCTAATTCCTTCTTTGCGGGCAGGGAAGTCAAGGGCCGTCCTGAGCGTGGCCTCAGCCAAGCCGTTCCGTGCTTCGGGCGATCAATCGTACTGTGTGTTCAAGAAATCGGAAATGACGGGTCCGGTTCATGGCATCCCGATCCTAGTGAAAGATCAGTTGGACGTCGCTGGCCTTCAGACGACTTTGGGCATCACCTTCCTCGGAAGGCCTTACGCGGAGCTGACTCTGATCAAGCTGGGCTAACTAAGCAGCTGAACAGGCCACTCATCATCGCAAGCCTCCGAGCACGACGCCCCCTCTCTCGGGCTTGTCGTAAGCATCGGCTGCTCGAGGCAAGAGCTTGCACGGAGCAGGTGTTTTCAGAGTGCCATTGCTCCCGCACTGCGGTGCACTTCACTACGCTACGAGTGGGAATGTGCACCCACTGCCCAAGGTCTACTGCGCCTTCTTTCCAAGATGTCAGGAGTACGACTGTTTGCTTGCTGTGCTGGCAGACTCACGTATCCCAGCGCGAACGGTTCCAGCCAATCCGTTGCGGATGCCAATGGTGGGAGCGATGTTCCTCAAGGTAGTCGCGTCGTGAGAACAGCTTGATCAGCACCATGCCGGCGATGAAGCCACCGATATGGGCCCAGAACGCGACTCCACCCGCGGCGCCGATGGACTGCAGGCCTCCAAAGAACTGAATCGCCATCCAATAGACGAGCATCAACCATGCCGGCAGTGCAATTGTTGTCAGAAAAAAGCCGAGCGGAACAAGAGTGAATACGCGGACCCGTGGGTATAGAACCAAGTAGGCTCCCATGACGCCGCTGATTGCTCCCGAGGCACCGACCATAGGCACGATCGAAGCCGGATTGAGAAGAACCTGTGCGAGTGCCGCCAACAATCCGCAAACCAGATAGAACACTACGAATCGCCCGCGGCCCATCGAATCTTCGATGTTGTTTCCGAAGAGCCAGAAAAACCACATATTCCCCAGCAGGTGCATCCAGGAGCCATGAAGAAACATGGAGCTAAGAAGATTGGACACTTGCCGCCCCGGATCGGTCAGGCACACCAGTCCTCGCCCCATTTCCATTCCGGTTCCTGGCGGGACCGACAACGTCAATTCACCGGGGATCAAACCCAGATTGCATACCGACTCGGCCAGTGGCAGGGGGGACCCGCCGCCCTGGACCAACAACCAGACGAGAACGTTGAGGGCGATTATGATGAAAGTGACGAATGGTGTCCGCTGTGTCTCATTTTCGTCGCGATAGGGAAACATGTTCTGATTATAAGGCGGCTGTCGCCCAGGGTCACTGGGCGAACAAGGGGTACCTCCGTACCCAGCTCTGGCGAGCGTCATAGCGAGGAGACATACACATCTTCTTACGGAAGATGAGCCATGTGGGTTATCGACGTGGGACGATAGCTATCTCTAATATGGGTATCGACTCATGTTGAGACGCCAGGCCTCGAGGGCGCGATATACGTCCAGGCGGCCGTGACCGAGTTCGCTCGATATCCAATGGGCCTGGCCGATCGCTTCGGAGGCTTGATCGGAGCTGGGAGAAGTGCCGCCATCCAACAACAAGGCTACGGCGCCGGCGACCATAGGCGCGCTGAATGAAGTACCCCACGAGGCGGAATAGCTACCGAACGGATAGGTGCTAATGATTGCTTCTCCAGGCGCCGCGACCCAGATGGCCGGCCCATAACTGGAGAAAGAGGATCGCCGGTCCCAATTGTCCGTCGATGCAACTCCCATCACCGAATCATAGGCCGCCGGATAAACGGGATTCGCCGTGCCGTAGTTGCCCGCGGCAGCCACGGCAATTGCTCCACGGACGCGCACATTCTGTAGGGCTCGCTGCAGTTCCTCCGAAGGGTAGGTGAAACTGAAGCTCATGTTGATCACGTCAGCATGCTTGTCAGCAGCGAAGTAAATGGCTCTTAGGATATCGGAGAGGCTGCCGGTGCCGTCGGCACGAAAAGCCTTCAGCGGCATGATATGCGCCGTTGGCGCCATCATATGGACGACACCCGACACCATGGTTCCGTGCCCGAACGCAGCGTAGTCAGGTGCAGACAGGATTCCCAAGGTTTCGTCGTCGAGTACGGCTGCGGTAGACTGGCTGACAATCGCTGGCTCGGCGTCGTCCAACACCGCGGCTGTGGATTGTTGGACGTCCCCCTCTTCCTCCGGTGTACCCGCGACGTCGCGCGTGAAATCGTAGCCAGGAACCACCACAGCCGCCAGAGCGGGGTGTCTGGTGGAAATCCCGGTGTCGATGATCGCTACAGTTCCGGCGCCGGTAGCGCCGAAATGACTCCTAGCCTCAGCCAGGCGCACGACCTGCGCCGCGGGCTGGTTTGAATAGCCGTTCCATACGACGGAACCAAAATACTCAACGGGATTTCTGTCCGAGAGGCCAGCCGGGATCTGTCCGACCCCCGCCGGTTGTTCCAACAATACAGAAATATCCAGTTCAACGTGAACGATGCCAGTGACATTCCCAAGGATAACAATGAATTGTTGCAGGCTGAGCAACCTTGGAGGGCGAATAAGAAATAACTTGCCGAGCGTACCGTCCAACTGTCGAACAACACCACAGCCAAGCAACTGGCATACCAGCTGCATCGCCGGCAGGCCGTTATTATTTCTGACGATCAGTCTCTGATTGTCTGCCGCCAGGACCGGAGATACGACCGCTAGCAGCAGAATGATTATCAGTAGCTTCTTCATAACAATCACCTCGCCAGTTTTCCGTGCCAATGCCATCAAGGTTCTTGTAGTTGACACCAATGACAGAGTAACAAAACCAAGATGAACAACCGGAGTTGCTAGGTATTGCTATTTGCAATTACAGTGGCGCGTTCTGATGTGGTTGATAAGCCGTTCCACGTGTCATGCGCGCGCAGGCGGGAACCCAGATCCGGCGTTGTGGTTGCGGGGATCCAAGTACTCTGGACTCCCGTTTTCACGTGAACGACAGAATTCGGAAACCGGTCACAGTAAAGTATGCTACCGCAATTGCCAATGGCGGCATTAAATTTAAATTTTGGTTAAGGTTGCGTGAATTCTCGAGCCTAGAACTGTAAGAAAATCGACTTGGGAGGATCCTGGTCACACGATTCTGAACCGACACCCCGAACACGCCCTCGGAGCACGTGTCCCGCCTGAGTGGAGCGGGAGCTGGAAAGAGGCGATACTCGATTTTTTCCAGCCCGCTCGCTGCTAGGGCTAACTTAAGGCTAGCGGCCGAAATTGAGTCTGAAAATCCACCCTTTCATAGATCACACTTGCAGAACGGGTTTTTCTGCTGTCTGTTTTCTGGCTAGTTGCTCTCCGCCAAATGAGGTAACCGCACGACCATTGTTGAGTGGCCGTCAACTTCCACGAGAATCCATGGGACGGCGGACACATCAGCTTCGAGCATGAATTCGCCAAACTCGTTGCTGGTAGTTTCTGCCAGAATCAAGGTATCCCACAGGACAACTCTGGCTCCGCAGTGAACTTGGCCCGGATTGCTTGCGCTGAGCACCTGTCCAACGACGGAGATCGTCCTGGCGGCTACCTCGACGCGCAGATCGAGCATACAATCTCCGGACTGATACACCATCTGCCGACCCGTCGCCGTTGCAGAGCGGAGACCAGTCTGGGCAGGCCTAAGAGTGCTGTCAAAAATCTGCTCTGCCAAACAGAGGGGCCACGGACGGGGCTCGAACAACTTGATGAGCCCGAATAGAGCCTTCGCCTGATGGATAGTTCTTTCTGGTGGTTGACGCTGGACTTCCTTAGACGCACGCGCCAAGACCCCTTGCCAAAACCCGACGGTATCCAGGCACTGCTTGCAGGGCGAATCAAGGTGTCGCTGCATCGCGCCTCGCAGTTCGGTTGGGAGTACGCCTCTAGCGAACTCAACCCATTCCATTAAAGTGTAGTGATTCATGAAAGAATCTTCTCTCTCTTCTCAACCTCACACATAATGGTCGCTGGGCCTGCCCTCTGATATAGCGCTACCCATTTTCTTTTGTTCAAGGGACTCACCGATCAACACAAACGGAGCCCAGTAATAAGGATGAACGTATTGCTCACGAAGCCTCATCGCAGCAGACTGAAGTGCATTGGCCTTATCAGCGCCTTGCAGCAAGCCTTGGTAAAAAAGCCGCATGAATTCAGCAGTACTTCGGTCGTTGACATCCCACATGGTCAGGAGAAGCGATTTCGCACCTGCGTAGAGCAGGCCCCGCTGAAGACCGAGCAGCTCATCACCACTGGCAGTCACACTCAGACCCGTGGCGCAGCCACTGAGTGCCACCAGCTCCGCTGGAAGACTCAACTGATACAGGTCGTAAAGTTGTAAATTGCCATCCCCCAGACGCACCCCGGAAAACAACGGATTGTCGTGCCGGAAATGACCATGTGTCGCAATGTGAATGAAGCGGCTGACACTTCCCTTGTCTCGCAAGACGGTGGAGGTGGCGTCTTCGCCCACGTAGAGGGAGGAATCTGGAAGCAGACGGGCCACTTCTTTGGCTTCTTCACCGATCAGCGGCGCCTGAATGTCCGGCAGACCCATAACGAGCGAAGGTCCGAACGATCGGGTCGTGGCTCGGTGGCAAAGGGCGAGAACGCTGGCACTCGGCGCATAGGTCGTCGCGAAAGAATCGAGGAGATAGGCCTGCCCGTCGAATAGTGCGTGAAACGGAACATAGTGCAGCACGTCGTGAGGGACCACTACCAGACGATCGCCTTTCAATCGGTCTCGCACAGGCGCTACAAGTTCCTGATAGAGTTGCCTGAGGTGGTGCTGCACCGGCTCAAGCATCGCTTCACCGGTGGGACGAAGATACTCAGGAGCCCGACAGAGCCTGGCAAGCTGAAACTGAAGCATCCGCAGGTGGCTCTTGACTTGCGCAAGCGAATCGAGTGGAAAGATTTCGAGACTCTCTTGGTCGAGTAGCGCCACTAACAAGCGGTCCCCAACCCGAAAATACTCAAGCAAGGCAGCACTGGCAGGCAGAGCTGCACGAATCTCATCGATCGTCGAGACTCGCGAAATCTCCACAGCGTCCCCAGAGACGCTTGCAGGCTGCTCGCGAAGTGCGTGGAGGAGCTGTTTCTCGCTCATCCTCGCGCCCGCTTCGAGCAACTTGAGGCGGTCAACAGAAGTCCCAGAACGGCTCAATTGCTCGAGTTCGATGCGATGGTAATACCAGTTCAATTCCTCCCGCAACTCGTGGATGCGCCGAACACAGTCGTCCTTGACGACCTCCTGCCTGGTGAGACAATGCATGCGACCGAATACGAGATCGCGCAGGCTGCGGCTCTTAGCCTGCTCCATGTATTGAAACGCCCGCCGAGATGGTGAAACGTCGTTAGCCTCAACCGTGTCAGGGGCAACGAAGCCCCCAAGTGACAAGTCTACTAGACGCTCGTAAACGTCCAGCTTGTTCGCCATGAAGGCGATTTTCATCTCTTCGTTACCGAGGGAGCCACGAAGGGTTTCCATCGCACGGTGGGCCGTTTGGTAGTCGGCATACGCCAAAGCAGGCTCGTCCAGCGCCTCGCGGACCTGTCCCAAGACAAATCTGGCTTGATACCGCAAGATCGGTGATTCCAGTTCGTTCGCCTGCTCCACCGCCGCCTCACCGTGAAAGCGCGCTCCTTCCAGATCGCCCGTTTGCAACGCGAGTCGCGTCATAAGCAGCCGGCAGAATATCGCCTTTGCCGGCAGGACCGATGTGCTGAAGAACGCGTAGGCGGCTTGACACGCCCGATCCGCGTCGACGAACTGGCGTTCATTGAAAAAAACAAGCGCTCTATAGAGGTCGATCAAGGAAGGCCAAACTTGGTTGCCCTCCTTAACGAACTCTTCTCTGGCCCTGGAAAAGAGTTCGAGCGCCTGGGATGCCTTCTCCTGTTGGCCCAAAGCAATCGCCTGGTTTGCCAAACCTTTGGCGGTCTCGTATCCCATTCCAAGTCTTTCGAACAGCTTTACCGCCTGTTCAGCCATCTGAGCGGCTTCCTCGCTTAGGTTGAGTTCAAGGTAAATTTCAGAAAGGTCGAGGTAGCAAAGAGCAAAGTGATGATTATCACCCGTCTTCTGGCAAACGTCGCGAGTAGACCGCAAGAGGTCGATGGCTCTCCCGTACTCTCCACGCAGATAGTACAGATACGCTATGTTGTAGTCGGACTGCCGAACGAGAAGCGGCATGGCGTGCTGCTCGCAGAACTCGCGCGCGCGCCGGTATGCGGCCAAGGCTTGATGGTAATCGTTCAGGGCGATAAGACACACCGCGATATTGTGCAGGACTACAGCGATTCCTTCGACGTCCTTGTCGGGCCAAAGCTCGTTGCAAGCACGCTGGTAGGCGTCGAGAGCTTCGCTGAACCGATCCTGACGATGGAGTATGTTGGCAAAATTGATCTCGACACGGGCGAGACGCAACGCATTCCCTTGGTTGCGGAAGACATCACGGGCGCGTGCGACGTTTGCGTACGCTTGGTCGTACAAGCCTAACAAAGCCAAAGGCTGAATGGACGCGCTTAGCGAGCGCCCGAGTTCCGTGGCGTCACCTGACTTGGAATAAATCCCAATGGCACGCTCATGCAGTTCGACGGCCGTCTGGTTCTGGCCGAGAACATGGAGAGCGTTCGCCTTGGCGCGAAAGGCGCGCGCCAGCACATTCTCATCGCCGATTGCTTCTGCAATAGCCAGAGCGCCTTCAGCCAGGCACAATGCTTCTCCGGTATCTACTCGGACATGTCTGACAACTGCTTCGGCAAGCTGTTCCACAAGCTCGGTGCGCAGCAGATCCGGCTGGCGGTTCAGAAAGACAGAACGGCTCGACTCGTCTTTCAAATCGGCTAGTGCGGCGAAGAGAGGACTCAGGCTGTATTCACTGCTGTTGCCTTCCATTATCGAAAGCCCCTTGCCAACAGCTGTTTCCGGAGTTGCTTCAAGCACCGCATGCGAATAAAACCAATAGACCCGATCGCCAAACCGAGCTTTTCGGCTACCTGCCGGTAAGGCAGGGGAGGCGTTTCGAAGAACAACATCCGAATCAGCTGATAACAGCGTGCTGGCAAGCAGGCTAGTACGTCGTAAAGCGCCTGTTCGGATTCGATCTCTCGCTCCAATTCTTCCGGCATTGGCAACGGATCTGTGATCGATTCGGACGCGGCCGGGTCCAAGTCCACGTAACGGCCCTGGAGGCGTTTCCAGCGGATGCTCTTGTGCCACGCAGTCCGCATAAGCCAGGCGGGAAGCGCCTTCGGCTCACGTAGATTTGGGAGTTCAATCAAGAGGCTCAGACAAACTTCCTGAAATACTTCGTTCGCGCCATCGGGTTGAAGGCCGAATCTGACTGGAACGGAAAAGATCAGTCCCGTGTACTTATCAACCAGAGCGGACCAAGCTCTCTCGTTGCCTTTGAGGCACTCCTTGACCATCTGCTCGATTGTCAGTGTCGTCTCATCGCCAACGCCACGTAGTCGCTCACTCACGGCTGAGTCACCGGCGTGGTCGATGGAATATTTGCTCTGCGTTCCATAGGACATAGTCGTTCAAGACCGCGGGACGGACATTCCCTAAACTTGCCCTGACACCTACCAGAATGTTGGGGCTAACCAAAGGAATGATAGGGAGGTGTTCGGCGACATGCTCTTGAACGCGGTCATAGAGCTCTTTGCGGCGCTCGGGGTTGAGAGTGATTAACTGCGCCTCCATCAACCGGTCAATTTCCGCCTCCCAGGCTAAAACCGATTTCTCTCCCTTCGCGGTCAGGTTCCAGAGATGCGTGCTCCCGCGAGTCCGCCAGACATTCATCTCGACGTTCGGATCTGCGTCGCCGCCGGCCAGGGCCGTGACCGCGGCCTCGTAGTTGAACGTGCTGAAGATCCGGTCGTTGACGGCCCGAGACTCAAGGGACACCGTCTGCACGCGCATACCGAGCTGCTTCAAGTCGTCCTGGATGATGGTGGCGATTTGTCTGCGTTGCGAGTTGCCGGCGTTGGTGAGAATGGAAAACTCGACGAGTTGTCCGGCCGGATCCAGGAGAGCTCCATCGTTCCTCCAGGAGTAGCCTATGTCCTTCAGGAGCCTGCGCGCCTGATCGGGCGAACGCTGCGGATGCATCAACTTCCGATTCAACCAAAATCGATTTCCTGGTGTGACGTGGGAAGCAATGGGAATGGCTCGCCCACGATAGACCAGGCGCACAATGGCCTCACGGTCAATGGCTGATGAGATGGCTCGGCGAAATCGCACGTCACGGAACCATTTTTGCTTGCGTCTTACGTCGGCTAGTTTCTCGGGGATGGAGTCGTTCAGATTGAACAGCAAGAAGTGGTATTCCAAGCCAGGACCGAGATCGTAGAGTCGATAACCGCGATCCTGTTGATCCGCCTCCAGCGTAGCGAAATTCTCGGCACTGAGGCGGCTCACTACGTCCGCTTCCCCCGACTGAAATCGAATCACCTGCGAGTCCTCGCTGCCGGCGAAAATCAGAACGATTTCTTCCAAATACGGAAGCCGCTGGCCAGCCTTGTCGAACACCCAGAAATGCGGATTGCGACTGAGTACAATGTGCTGGCCAGCAACGTACTCCTTCAGGCAAAAAGGACCCAGGCCGGCAATCTCGCCAGCCGGCGTTGTCAGACTCCAGGCCTGCCCAAGTTTGCCCTCTCTATAGGGAGGTTCCAGCAGATGCCGGGGCAGTATGGCGATGCTATCAAACAGCCGCTCGGCCGCCGCGTAAGGTTGACTGAGTTCGAATCGCACCGTATGAGCATCGACTTTCTGGACCGTGATTGGCTTTCCACCAACAACCAGAAGATCGCGTTGCGGAGAGTGTAGTCGTTCATCCAGGTGAACTTGAAACGTGAATAAAACGTCGTCGGCGCCGAACGGGTGTCCGTCCGAGAAGCGAATGCCCCGACGTAGGCGCAACGTGTATCCCTTACCATCGCGAGAAGCAGTCCAGGACTTGGCCAAAGCTGGCTGGGTTCTTTGCGTATCGCGGGCAATGTGAATGAGATCGGCAGACATTCGCTCGATGACTGTACGCGACATTGCGTCCAAAGCTGCCAGCGGGTTGAGAGTTTTTGGCTCAGAACGCAAAGCAACAACGAGGCGACCTCCGCGACTGCCCGTCTCGCCAGAGTCAATCAAGAATTCGCTGCCAAGGTCCGGTGAGGGTGCAGCACCGATCTCCGTCGGCAGGAACACGGCAGAACACAGCAGCAAGATCAAGCATGAGACCGGCAATCTTGAAGAAGCTGGAACACTCCATCGTCTGAGCCCAGGCTCATTCAGTTCTTCCGACACGACGTAGAAAGCGGCAAACATCGTCATCATCACGCCAGCCGGCAAGAATAGCCACCAATAGGACGCCAGCGCGTGATATTGCTGTAGGCTGGCCAAGAGCCCACCCCAGCTTGGAACTGGTTCTCCAATGCCCAAGCCCAGAAAGGAAAGCGTGCATTCTGCGAGGATGTACCTGGGCATCAAGATGGATGCTTGAGTTAGGAGTAGTGGCCGTATCTGCGGCGCGATGTGCCGTTTCAGCAAATACGCTTGGGACGCCCCGAACCCACGAGCGGCTGACACATATTCGCGCTCTTTGGCCGTCATCACCATTCCTCGAATCAGCCGCGCAGGCCTCGCCCAGCCAATAACCCCGGCGATTCCGATGAAGAGCAGAAAGGCTTGCTCCGGCGGCACGTTCAAGGGTAGAAACGCACGGACTCCGAACAGGAGATAGAGCCAGGGAAGTGACACGAACAGTTCGGTGACACCCATGATCGCACTGTCGAGCCAACCGCCCGCCCATCCTGCAATCGACCCCAGTAAGACTCCTATGCCGAGCGCGAGGAAAGTTGCGAGCAACCCAGCAGTCAGCGAAATCCGAACTCCATGAACGAGCCGCGAAAACTGGTCGCGCCCATAGCCGTCGGTTCCCATCAAGCTAATGCGGCCTGGCTGGTCAACCCCGAAAAGATGCCGACGTGAGCCGGCAAGGCCAGTAACCTGTTGCGTTGTTCCTGCGGGTGCCAAGCGCACGGGAAATTTGGCCGTGCGGTCCTCTTTGTATCGCCCGAAGACGCCCACCTCGGGCGACATCCCATACACGAATGGCCTGCACAAGTTGCCTTCGGCATCAAAAACGTGGACGGAAGTGGGGGGCGCAAACGGGAAGGAGCGATCCTGGGCGGTGGGGTCGTAGGGCGCAAAGAAGCCTGCCAACCCAGCTACAAGGTGCAGCAGAAAGAGCCAAGCCGCAGCTACAAATAGTCGCCAGCGCCCTTTCATGCGGTAGCCTCTCGGATGCGGGGATCGTTGATGCGAAGCAAAGTGTCGGCAATGAGGCTGCCAACCCCAGCGAAGAGCGTGGAAGCGATCGTCGCGCCGATGACGACGTGGACATCACGAGCCAGGATGGATTCGAACAACAGGCGGCCCAGTCCCGGCCAGCCCATGACTGCTTCGACGAGCAACGATGAGCTCAACAGCGTGGCGATCGAAAGCCCAAATAACGAGATCAACGGGTTTACAGCCGCCACCAGAGCATGGCGGAACAACAGCCGCCGCCGATGAATGCCAAGACCTCGTGCTGCCCGCAGGCACTGCGACTCGAGCACCTCACTGATCGTCGTCCGGACGTGGGCCACCACGGGAGGAATCTGGGCGATCACCAAGCACAAGACTGGCAGGCACAGATGCGCTGTAAGGTCTTTGATCTTGCCCCAGTTATCCATCGAGTTGAAGTCGATCGAGACCATTCCTCCAGTCGGCAAAATACCGGTTCGAACGGCAAACAGCAGGAGCAGCAAGGCGAGTAGCAGGTCAGGAGTAGAAACCAGCAACACAGTTAAACTATCGCCCAGAATTCTGCTCCAGACCCTGCGCCGAAAAGCGGCGAAATAGGTGCCCAGCGCAATCCCGAGTGGCCACGCTATCGCCGTTGCAGTGAGAGTCAGTAGCAAGGTGTTCTCTGCCCGGCCCCAGAGCAATTGCGACACGGGACAATTGTATGCAAAAGAGTATCCCCAGCTTCCAGTGCCCACCGCCACCAGCCAGTGTGAGTACCTTTCCACCAAGGACCTGTCCAGACCATACTGCGTACGCAGCGCAGCGATCGTTTCGAGGGAAACGTGTGGGTCTACATGCATCTCGGTCAGGTAGTCGCCGGGAGCCATTTCGAAAAGCAGAAAACATAGGACGGATGATCCGAACAGCAACAACAGCAACCTACCCAATCTGTGAACGAGATAGATCATTGTACAGTGACAGCCCTCTGGCTGGCCGGAAAGACACCCGGCATCGAACCGAGCAGGAGGCGGGTCTGCAATGCACGCGGGTGCGAGAAGACCTCGCTCGGTGAGCCCAGTTCCACAATCCTGCCCGCATGCATGACAGCAACTTCGTCAGCAACGGCACTCGCCAAACGGAGATCGTGAAGAATGAAAATACAGGTGAGGTCCAGCAAATCGCGAAGATCTTTCAAGAGCTTCACGATCTGCGCCTGAACAGGAAGGTCAAGCCCGGAGAGGCATTCATCGAAAATCAAAATCTTCGCATCTGCAGCGAGCGCGCGCGACAACGGCACGTTGCTTCTGCCCTCCGCTCAACTCGGCGGGAAAGCTCTCGGCCAAGCGAGCCGACAACCCGACTAGGCTCATTAGGTGAAGCGCGCGTTCCAGGCGTTCGCGCTTGCTCCCATCCTCCCGAATGCGATACGGCTCGGTAATGATCTCGGCAACTGTGAGCCGCGGATTCATCGCGGCAAAGGCATCCTGAAAGATGTATTGAACGCTTCGTGAATCAGTCTTTTCTATCCAGATCTCTCCGCTGTCGACCTTTTCGAGGCCTGCCAGGCATCGACCTAACGTTGATTTGCCACAACCCGATTGCCCAACAATGGCCAGGGTGCGACCATGAAAGAGCGATAAGTCGAGGCCATTGAGGGCCGTAACTACGTGACGTCGCCTGCCTGGCCGGTTCCGCCACGTATACGCTTTCCTGAGACCGGAAGCTCGCAACGCGGGCATGCTCGCGGACGGGCTCCGACCCTCGCCGTCTTGTGCACTTTCACGGTACAACAACTCGACCGCCTCCAGCATGGCTCGCGTGTACCGGTGTTTGGGTTCTTGAAAAACCGACACCATTTGGCCGGACTCTACAATACGACCTTCGCTCATCACCAAAACCCGGTTCGCCAGCCCCTCGAGGTTCGCCGGATTGTGGGTAATGAAGAGAAGAGCCAGATTGAATTTGTGCTTGAGGTTCTTCAGCAGTTCAAGAATCTCTGACTGCGTTGTGGCGTCGAGAGAACTTGTTGGCTCATCGGCAATAATCAGCCGGGGGCGGCACGCCAGGACCTGCGCTATGGCGGCCCTCTGGCGCTCACCGCCGCTAAGCTGATGAGGGTAGGCGCGCAAGATCCGCTCGTCGATGGGCAACCCGGCATTCTCCAAAGCCCACCTTATTCGTAAGTCACACTCCGTCGAAATGTTGACTCCATGTGCAAGGAGTACCTCGCGAATTTGGTCTCCGATTCGCATCAGCGGGTGCAACGCGGAACACGGCTCCTGCGGAATGAGCGCGATCTTACTTCCACGCACGGCTCTAATCTTCTGTTCGGGGAGGTTGAGAAGGTCTATCCCCTCGAAATGGACTGTCCCTGACAGGTGAGCCCCAGAGGGGGGTAGATTAAGCAAAGTCCAGGCGAGAGTTGTCTTTCCGGCACCCGATTCGCCGAGTAGCCCGACGACTTCGCCGGGATTTATCTCAAAACTTACGTCGCAGACCGCTTGAAAGCCTCGGTCCGGAAAGGCAACCGAAAGGTTGGTTACTTCGAGGAAGCTCTGCACGACGACTCTCTCTGGATTCCGCAGGCTCGGCAGCTCAGAAGTCTGTAATTCGTTGAAGTGTGAATGAGATGGCCCAGGTGGGTCAAGACATAAAGAGACATGAAGAGGCTTGGATGTGACCTGGGACGAGCGGTTCTCGCACGATGCCCAGTCGGCGGGAAGGTTAGCGGTATCTGCTGTTTGTTGAGAGCTTTCCAAAAAAAGAGGTGCCGGGCATATATCACTTCCCTTGTGGCATGACCTTCTACCATGGGCAAATCGACACGAGAGCGTCGAAACACGGAGGCTTTTCAAAGGGGTGGGTCGTGGAAAAGGCAATTCGCATTCTCATGGTCGAAGTCGCGGCCACAAACGGCGGATTAATAGAGCAAGAACTGTCCAGAGCCAAAATTAAGTTCTCCTCTACAGCCGTCGGTACCGAAGCTGAGTATGTTCACGAACTGGCACACTCTCCACCCGATATCATTCTGGCTGACTGCAGCGTTTCCGAGCTTGATGTTCTGAAAGCCTTTCGACTGCTCAAGAAATGGAATCTGGATATCCCATTCGTTTTAGTAGGTCCCATGAACCTGCAGCTCGCCCTCGAATGCTTGAAGGAAGGGGTCGACGACTACGTCTTGAAGTCCACTCTGGAGCGGCTTCCTCCGGCGCTCATCAAAGCGTTGAAAGGAAAGCAGGCTGAACGGGAAAGAGAGCAGGCACTTACCGCTCTGCGACGCAAAGAGGAACTCTATCGCCTCATCGCAGAGAATACGCGCGATCTGATTTGCCTATTGGATCGCAGCGGCCATTTTATCTACGCCAGCCCGTCGTTCCGCGAGGTCTTGGGTTATGAACCAGGCGAGCTCGTGAGTAGTGACTCCTTCTTGTTGGTGCATCCCGATGATCGAGAGACCACTCGGAGGCTGTTTTGGCAATCAGCCCTCATTAAGGACAAACAGCCGGCGGAATACCGATGTCAACATAAGACTGGGCAATGGTGCTGTCTGGAATCGATGGCGACCTGGATCCATGACCAACGGGGAAAACCGCAAAGAGCTGTCATCATCTCTCGAGATATCACCGAGAGGAGACGCTTGGAGGAGCAGCTACGCCAATCCCAAAAAATGGAAGTAGTAGGAAGGCTAGCAGGTGGCGTAGCACACGACTTTAACAACATATTGACAGCCATTCTAGGATACAGCGACCTGCTGCTGTCGCGTTTCGGCACGAAAAGTCCGGGCCGGGAGGAACTCGAGCAGATCCAGAAAGCAGCCGAGCGGGCGACGGCACTGACACGACAGCTCCTGGTCTTCAGTCGCAAGCAGGTGCTCCAACCGAGGGTGCTCAACCTCAACGAGCTGGTGGGTAACCTTGAGAAAATGCTGCGCCGGCTCATTGGTGAGGACATTCAGCTAACAACCGTCCTCGAGGCGGCCCTCGGAAACGTGAGAGTAGATCCAGGGCAGATCGAGCAAGTCATCATGAACTTGGCCGTCAATGCGCGGGATGCCATGGGTCAGGGAGGCAAGCTGATCATCGAAACCGCCAATACAAGGTTGGATGAAGGCTACGCTGCGGCCAACCAAATTACCGTCCGTCCGGGGTCTTACGCAGTGTTGGCGATTAGTGATACTGGTTGCGGCATGAATGCTGAAGTACGGTCCCACTTGTTCGAGCCTTTCTTCACGACCAAGGAGCGGGACAAAGGAACGGGCTTTGGCCTTTTCACAGTTTACGGAATCATCAAACAGAACAGTGGTGACATCTGGGTGTACAGCGAGCCGGGCCAAGGGACGACGTTCAAGATCTACTTGCCTCTGGTCGAGGAGGCTACCCCCTCCCTGGACACTCAACAGAAGCCGATGGAAAAGTCGCAAGGATCAGAGACGCTTCTAGTCGTGGAGGACGAAGAGATAGTCCGTAAGCTGACTTGTCAGGCGCTACGAGAAAGGGGTTACCAGGTGCTGGAGGCAGCCAGCGGCGAGACAGCGCTACAGCTCTGCGATCAGCACCAAGGGCCAATCCACTTGGTGATCACGGATGTGGTGATGTATCAGATAGGCGGTCGTGAGTTGGCCGGGCGACTGATTTCTTTGCGGCCTGCAATCAAGGTGCTCTACATATCGGGTTACACCGACAATGTCATCCTTCAGCAGGGTGTTTTGGAACCCGGAGTGGCGTTTCTGGAAAAGCCTTTCACGTCGGACACCTTGACGCGAAAGGTACGGGAGGTTCTCGACGCCGTGCCCGTTATGACATCCCTTTTAACAGTTGGCGGTGATGACCATGTCCGCAACCAGCTGCACCAGACTCTCCAAGGCGCTGGTTACAGGGTGTTCGGAGTGACCGATGCGAGGCACGCGATAGACTGGCTGCGTGAGAGAGGAGTAGACCTGCTCATCGTCGAACTAGTCACTCTCGAAGAGGAGGGTTTGGATACAATTCGATCCTTAAAGAGGGAACAACCTGATTTGAAAATTGTTGCGATTTCTGGAGCTCCTCGCGGCCAATCTCTCCTACCCCATGGCGATTCAGGGGCAGAGATAATACTTCAGAAGCCGTTGCGTGTTGAAGATGTCTTGGGAGCTGTCCGAAGTCTTCTCGGAGGAGGAGATATTTCCAACCGGAAAACGATTCGAAAAAGAAGCGGGTCACTCTGCGGATAATAGGGCTCCCCTGGGACTCCAAGCCTCCTGCAACTGCAACATCACGGATCTCCGGTGGAGCCCTTCGCCCGCAGACTCCGATATCACCGCTTTCTGCGCCTCTCCCGCGAGTCGAAGAGAGCCACAACGGCAGATCTTGCCGCGGAAGCGGGGTATCTCGATCGGCCGCATCTCGTCCGAGAAAGCCGAAGGCTAACAGGCTGCATACCTCGCTAGACCACGACACTCGTCTCACAAGTAAAGCGAACACCCAGGGATGCGGGAACTGTGGAACTCCGCCCCTTTCTCCGCAATTTGCACGCTCCGGACTGCGCAGACGCCATGATTTGCGCACGTTCGGCGCCCCTCGCATACCCTTGCCTTCCTAATCTTCGGATGGCGTATACTAGGCAGTGACTAAAAAGGCACATTGAGCTTTCCAAGAATTTGCGAGCAAAGCCTGTGATACTTCCAAGGGCATCGAGCGGCTCAACATTGAGGAGCGGCTCCAACCTCAACGTTTGCCTTGGCCTGCGATGGGATCCGTTTTCTCCGGTAAGCGCGAGGAGTAGCTCATTTCGGGTGAAAGGCTTCAAGTTGCTGTGCGTCATTCTGCTAGTGGCCTGGCCTGAGGACCTGGCAGCTCAAGCGACAGCTGCGAGCCGTCCATCGCCTCAAGTCCTCATCCTTCACTCCTATCATGCGGGTTACGAT
>Ga0187893_10005874_pt1 | contig 21540 bp, 20 predicted proteins | sample MA1701074metaG_FD_139574 | JGI IMG/M metagenome (GOLD analysis project Ga0187893, IMG submission 139574) | White microbial mat communities from a basaltic lava cave in the Kipuka Kanohina Cave System on the Island of Hawaii, USA - MA170107-4 metaG ...
AACCGCGGCGGAAAGTTCCGGCTCATCAACTTCGTGTCGGGCTCGGGCCTGTTCGGCGCGCCGGCGCAGCCCAACTATGCGGCGGCGAAGATGGGGATCGTGGGCCTCACGTACTCGTGCGCGAACGCGCTCGCGCAGTACGGCGTCACGGCCAACTGCATCGCGCCCGTCGCCTTCACGCGCATGACGGAGAGCCTCCAGGGCAAGAGCACGGTGATGAACTACAGCCCAGACAACGCGCGCCTCTCGGCCTGGAACGTGGTGCCGCCCGTCGTCTACCTCGCGAGCGAGCGGAGCGACTGGCTCACGGGCCGCGTGATCCAGTGCGGGAACGGACGGATCGGACTCTTCTCGAACCCGGTCGTCACGCGAGAGGTCGTGACCGACGGCGTCTGGGACCTCGACACCGCCTTCACGGAGATGGAGACGGCCTTCCAGGAGGCGATCCTCCGGCCGAATCCGTTCTCGGGATCGCGCGGCTGACGCCGCGCTCGGCACCGAAGGCGTGAGATGAGCCTCGGGCCCGAGCTGCTCGCGCTCGGCCAGCGCGCCGGCGCGCTGCTCCGCGCGCGGCGCGAGACGATCGGCGTGGCCGAGGGGGCGGCCGGCGGGCTGATCTCGGCCGCGCTGCTCTCGGTGCCCGGCGCCTCCACCTTCTACCTGGGCGGCGCGGTCGTCTACACGGGCGCGGCGCTCCGCGCGTTCGCCGCAGGCGCGGTGCCGGCGCCACCGGACCTGCGCGGCGCCTCGGAGCCCTGGGCGCTCCACCTCGCGCGCTCGGCGGCGGTGAAGCTCGGGGCGACGTGGGGCATCGGTGAGGGCGGCGCCGCGGGGCCGACCGGCAATCGCTACGGCGATCCGCCCGGCCACGCCTGGGTCGCCGTGGCTGGCTCGCGCGAAGCCACGCGTCACGTCCTCACCGGCGACGACGACCGCCTCGCCAACATGGCGGCGTTCGCGCGCGCTGCGCTCGAGCTGCTGGTCGAGCAGCTCGAAGACTGAGCCGCGGCAGGGCGGGGTATCCTACGCCGCCCGATGACCGACCCGACCGCGACGCTCGTCTCCGCCAACGGCCTCTCGTTCGAGGTCTTCACGGCCGGCGATCCCACGAGCGAGCGGCTCGCGCTCCTGCTCCACGGCTTCCCCGAGCACGCGTACGCGTGGCGACACCAGCTGCCGCTTCTCGCGCGGCTCGGGTACCGCGTGTGGGCGCCGAACCAGCGCGGCTACGGCCGCTCCTCGAAGCCGCAGGGCGTGGCGAGCTATCGCATCGAGCACCTGCTCGCCGACGTCGCGGGGCTGATCGACGCCGCCGGGAAGCGAAGCGTCACGCTGGTGGCGCACGACTGGGGCGGGCTCGTGGCGTGGGAGTTCGCGGCGCGCCGCGTGCGGCCGCTCGAGCGGCTCGTGATCATGAACGTCCCGCACCCGATGCGCTTCCGCGAGGAGCTCGCCGGGAACCCCGCGCAGCGCCGGCGCTCGCTGTATGCCGCCTTCTTCCAGCTGCCCTGGCTGCCGGAGTGGTTCTTCCGGCGCAGGGGCGCCGCCGCGATCGAGCAGGCCTTCCGCGGCATGGCGATCGACAAGAGCCGCTTCCCCGACGACGCGCTCGCCGTCTTCCGTGAGAACGTGCTCCAGCCCGGCGCAATCACCGCGATGCTGAACTGGTACCGCGCCGCGGGCCGGCACTTCGGCGCGCTCGGCGCGCAGGGCAGCGCCGCGTACCCGGTGATCGAGACGCCGACGCTGCTGATCTGGGGCGAGGCGGACGTCGCGCTCGGCAAGGAGACGACCTTCGGCACCGAGCGCTGGGTGAAGGATCTGACGGTGCGCTACCTGCCGCGCGTGTCGCACTGGGTGCAGCAGGAGGCGCCGGAGGCGGTGAACGAGATCCTCGAGCGCTGGCTCGAGGACCCCCGCTAAGGCAGGCCCGCGCGGCGCAGGCTCGCGCGCGTCGCTTCCAGGCCTTCGAGGGATCCGCCGGGGCAGCTCTCGCCGACGTCCTTCGCGCGCAGCTCCGGGTTCGCGCGGCGGATGTCCTCCATGACGGCGGCCGCCTCCGCGTGGCGACCCGTCTCCTCGTAGAAGGACGCGAGGGGGATGAGCGCGGGGATCATGTCGGGATGGCTGGCTCGGAGCGCCTCCCGGAGCTCGACCGCCTCCTCGACGCGGCCCGCCCGGTGGAGGGCGCCCGCCTGCACGGCCTTCAAGACGGGCGGAGGGCGCGGAGAGATGCGCAGCGCCTGCGCGATCGTGCTCAATGCGACGAGCGGCTCACCGAGGTCCACCTGCACGAGGGCGAGCCCGAGCAGGGCCGGAAGGAAGCTCGGCGCCAGCTCGATCGCGCGCTCGAAGTGCGTGCGCGCCTCCCGGAGCTGGCGCTCGCCGAGCTTCACCAGGCCGAGCGCGTGGTGCGTCTCGGCGTGCTCGGGATCGAGCGCCAGCGCGCGCAGGAGCAGCGCATGGGCACGCTCGCGGTTCGCGCTGTCGGTCGTCCAGCAGAACCCCAGCTCGATCAGGTAGGTCTGTGCCAGCTGGGTGAGCGCGGGGACGTAGTCGGGATCCACGGCGAGCGCGGCCTCGTCGAGGCGCCGCGCCTCGAGCACGCCGCTGCGGGTGTTCGTGCTGATGCCCGCCGAGCCGGCGAGATAGGCGTCGTAGGCGCCGATGGCCTCGGTGGGATACGCGCGGATGCGCTCCCGCACCTCGTAGCGGATCTCGACGCCCACCGTGGCGGTGATGGCCTCCGCGATCTCGCTTTGCACGGCGAAGACGTCGGTCAGCTCGCGGTCGTAGCTCTCGCTCCAGAGCTGGAAGCCGCGCGCGGCGTCGGAGAGCTGGGCGGAGATGCGCAAGCGGTCGCCCGCGCGCCGCACGCTGCCTTCGAGCACGTAGCGCACGCCGAGCTCGCGGCCGACGTCCGCGATGCGCGCCGGCTTGCCCTTGTACGTGAAGGCCGAGCTGCGCGAGATCACGAACAGGCCGGGCACGCGCGCGAACGCCGTGGTGAGCTCGTCGGTGATGCCGTCGGAGAAGTACTCCTGCGCGGCGTCGCCGCTCAGGTTCGTGAAGGGCAGCACCACGAGGGAGGGCTGATCCGGGAGAGGCGGATTCTCGGTTGCCTTCGTGATGCCCGCCGCGTCGAAGAGCCAGCCGAGCGGCGCGGGCCAGCTCGCCCAGAAGCCGAGGCCGGCGAGCGCGAGCACTGCGGCAGCTGCGAGCAAGGCGCGATGAACGCCGCCGCCCGCGGGCGTGCGCGCCGCCCCGGGGACGGGCAGCCGCGCCGCCCACGCCTGCACCGGCTGCGGCAGGTTCTTGAGCGCGAGCCCGCCGAGGTCCTCGCAGACGAGCTCGACGCGCGAGGCCACCTGCTCGTGCACCGCGCCCGAGAGGCAGAGCCCGCCGGGCGGCGCGTGCGGCTCGAGCCGCGCGGCGATGTTCACGCCGTCGCCGTAGAGGCGCCCGTCCTCGACGCGCACGTCGCCGAGGTGGATGCCGATCCGGAATTCGAGGCGCTGCTCGAGCGGGAGGTGCGCGTTCCGCGCACCGAGCACGCGCTGGATCTCGACCGCGGCCGAGACCGCGTCGAGCGCGCTCGGGAACTCGGCCAGGAAGTTGTCGCCGGTGAAGTCCACCAGGCGCCCGTGCTGCCCGCGCACGAGGAGGCCCACCTGCTCCCGGTAGGCGCCGAGCCGGCGCACGGTGGCTTCCTCGTCTGCAGCCATCAGCCGGCTGTAGCCGGCGACGTCGGCCGAGAGGATCGCCGCGAGTCTGCGTTCGGGCTCGGGCGTCAACTAGCGGACCGCGGCCGCGGCGGCCCAACGCGCGCGGGCTGCGGCGGGCGCGAGCTTCGCGGTCTCCGCGAGCTGGGCGAGGAGCTCCGCATCCTCGAGGTCGCGCGGCTCGATCCGCACCTGGAGCGAGCGCGCGCTGCCGTGCGACTCGGTCTCGATGTCCACGAGCCGCACGCGCGTCTTGTGCGTCTTCGGGTCCATCAGCTGATCGAAGGGGATCGGCACGATCGCGCCGGCCTGCCGCGTGATCATCACGCCGGAGACTCCGTTCAGCAGCGCACGCACCGCGCCCGCGCCGAGGTCGCGCGTGTAGTCGAGGTCGAAGGCGTTGGGCGGCGCGCAGCGCAGCTCGTAGCCGACGTCCTTCTCGACGATCGTCATCGAGATGCCGAGCTCTTTCAGCGCGGAGCGCACCTCGTCGCGCAGCACGGCGCCGAGCGGCACCTCGGCGAGCCGCACGTGGCCGTGCTCGTCGCGCGGCGCGGAGGCGAGCGCCTCGAGATCCGCGGCCTCGAGCCGGGCGCCGACGCCCTCGGCGATCACCGCGACCCCGTGGCCGCGGCCCATCGAGAGCCGCTTCACGATCGCGCCCTCCAGGATGCGGACGAGCGTGGCGAGCCGCACCGGCCCGGGCGGGAACTCCTCGGGGATGAGTGCGACCGTGGCGCCCGCCGCCTTCGCCGCGCCGAGCGCGAGGTGGCCGGCCGTGCGGCCCATCATCACCACGAAGAACCAGCGCTGGCTGGTGCGCGCGTCCTCCATCAGGTGGGAGACGATGCGCGTGGCGTGCTCGCGCGCCGTCTCGAAGCCGAAGGTGGGGATGCCGCCGGGGAGCGGCAGGTCGTTGTCGATGGTCTTCGGAACGTGCGCGACGCGGATCCGGCCCGCGGCCTGCTCCGAGACGCGGCGCGCCGAGAAGGCCGTGTCGTCGCCGCCGATCGTGATCAGATGGTCGACGCCGAGCTGCTCGAGCGTGGCGACGACGCGCGCCAGATCCTCGGGCTTCTTCGTGGGGTTCGCGCGCGAGGTCTGGAGGATGGAGCCGCCGAGCAGGTGGATGCGCGAGACCTGCGCGATCCGGAGCTCGAACATGTGGCCGGCGTCGCCTTGCATCAGCCAGGAGAAGCCGTCCACCAGGCCGAGGACGCGCGCGCCGCTGCGGCGCGCGAGGATCGTCGCGGCGCCGATCACGCCGTTGATGCCCGGCGCCGGCCCGCCGCCCACCAGGATGCCGAAGGTCGCCATGCCGCCCTCCCCGCAGACGCGAGGAGCCTCGGGGACGTTCTTCAAAACGTCAAAACGTGGGCGGCCGGACGGGTGAGCGATTTGACGTTTTGAAGAACGTCCCCGTCCTACGCGCCCGAGAGCAGCGCCTTCAGGTTGCTGCTCATGATGCGCTCCTGGTCGGCAGGGCGGAGCTTCGCGAGCTCGTCCACGAAGTCGAGCGGGCTCGCGAGACCCTCGGGGTGCGGGTAGTCCGAGCCGAACAGCACCTGCGAGACGCCGATCAGCCCAGCGAGCTCGTCGATCGGCTCCTCGTAGAAGGGCGCGACCGACACGTGCCGGCGGAAGGTCTCGATCGGGTGCCGGCTGAACTCCTTCGGCATCTGGCCGTACGCGTGCTCGAGGCGCGCGAGGAGGTCGCGCACCCACTTGCTGCCGTTCTCGATGCTCGCGACGCGCACGCCGGGGAAGCGGTCGAAGACGCCGTGGCAGACGAGCGCCGCGAGCGCGTCGGCGATGGCGCGGTCCTGGACCGCGAGGCACTGCTTCAGCGGGGTCGGCGCGAACGCGAGGAACTCCTTCCCGCCCTCCCACATGCGCACGAAGCGGTCGTAGCCGGAGTCCGAGGCGTGCATCGAGACGAAGATCCCGGCCTCCTGGACGCGCGCCCAGAACGGGTCGAACTCGCGCGCGCCCGGCGAGCGGCTGCCGCGATAGCCCGGCACCGGCGCCGGCCGGAGCCCCACCGTGCGCGCGCCGTGCGCGAGCGCCCACTCGAGCTCGGCGATCGCGAGGTCCACGTCCATCAGCGTCACGAACGGCACCGCGAACAGGCGCCCCTCGCGCGCAAAGCCCCACTGCTCGTCCATCCACACGTTGAGCGAGTGGATCACGGCGTTCATCAGCTCGTGGTCGTAGTTCATGCGCTCTTCGACCGCGGAGGCGAGCGTCGGGAAGATCAGCGTGGCGTGGAGGCCCTGCTCGTCCATCAGCTTCAGGCGATCCGCGCCGTTGCGGTACGCGGACGGACAGGAGATGGGCTTCCCGGAGAGCTCGCGGAGCGTGAGGCCCTCGTGGTTCTGCGCGCGGTACCACTTCTCGTGCGCGCCCGGTGCGGCGAGCACCTCGAACGTCGGGTTCGGGATGTAGTCCGAGATCACCCCGCCGATCGCGAGCTTGGTGCGGCCCTCCACCTGCACGTAGCGGAACTCGTTCTTCCACTTGCGCGGGAGATGGGCCGTCATGGCCTCTTCCGGCTCGTAGAGGTGGTTGTCCGCGTCGTAGACCGGATACGGAAGGCGGGCCATGGCGTCCCCTCCGACGGTGCGGAGGCGGAGTCTACCAGCGGGCCCTGGGATCTGACAGATCGTCAGATCTCGTAGAGGGCTCGCGAGCGGCGGCGCGCGGGCCGCTGCGGGGCCTGCTTGGCGGCGGTCGGGGCCTCGGAGGGATCCGTCCAGCACGTGATCGCGAGACCGACGAGCGCGATGCCGTGGCCGAGCGCGCGCGCCGTGTTCGCGGGATCGAAGTACGTCCCGATCCACGGCCCGAGCGCGACCGCGAACGCCTCCTCGAAGAGGTACGTCGCGAGCGGCAGCGCCACGAGCGCGAACGGTGCGATGCGCCAGCCGCGCTTCAGCGCGAACGCGGCGAGGATGCCTTCGATGATCAGGAAGCCCATCGTCTCACCTCCCGAGGTCAGCAGGTGGGTGGCGCGCCCGCCCCGCGAGGTGACGTGCGCTCTGCCTGCCGGAGTGCTGCCGGCGGAGTGGACCCCGCCGCCCGCGACCGCTCGGTTCGGGGGGAGCGTTGCGATCGCGAACGGCGGGGACCTGGGAACGCCGCGGGTGAGGACCCCGCGCACGAATGGCGCACTTGTGCGTGACCGCCGGTGCCACGGAGGAGGCGGAACGCGAGCAGGAACCGGAAGCGCGCGCGTTAGCCTCGGGCGCGATGCGAGACGTCCTCGTCACGGGCTTCGAGCCCTTCCGCGGCGAGCGCGTGAACCCGTCGGAGGTGGCGGTGCGCGCGCTCGCGGGCCGGCCCGGGCTCCGGACCGCGGTGCTGCCCGTCGCGTACCGGCGCGCCGAGGCAGAGCTCGCCGCGCTGCTCGAAGCCGCGCCGCCGCGCGCGCTCCTCCTGCTCGGCCTCGCCGCGGGCGACGCGATCCGCCTCGAGCGCGTGGCGCGGAACTGCGACGCGTCCGAGGGCCCGGACGAGGACGGCGAGGCGCGCGTCGCGGCTCCGATCTCGGCGCTCGGCCCGGCCGCCTACGGCTCGACGCTCCCGCTCGCGGCCTTCGCGGAGAAGCTCGCCGGCCTCGCGCTCCCGGTGGCGTGGTCCGACGACGCGGGCGGCTTCCTCTGCAACCACGTCTTCTACCGCGCGCGCGAGTGGCTGGAGCGGCGCGGGCTCTTGGTCCCCTGCGGCTTCGTGCACCTGCCGCCGCTCGGGGCGCTCGCGCTCGAGCGCCAGCTCGAGGGCGTCGCCGCGTGCCTCGAGGTGCTCGGGGCCTAACTGTAGAGCAGGGCCCGCTGGAGACCGGTGCCCAGTGGGGGCTCCGCCGGCCGAGGCTCCAGGCTCGACTGGTGACCAACGTGCCTGGAGGAGACAGCTAGAAGCTGCGCGGCAGGCCGAGGCCGCGGCCCGCGATGATGTTCTTCTGCACCTCGCTCGTGCCGCCGCCGATCGTGTCCACGACCGTGTAGCGGTAGCTCCGCTCGAAGCGGCCGCCGAGCGGCGCGCCGTCCTCGCCAGCGCGGAGCGCGGCATCCGGCCCCATCAGGTCGAGCGCCGCGTTCGCGACGCGCTTCCCGCACTCGTTCATGTAGAGCTTGTACTCGGAGGCCTCGACGGTCGGCACGCGGTCGCGGAGCGCGGCCGCGATCACGCGGCGCTGGAGCATGCGCGCCACCTCGAGCTCCGTCACCGCGCGCGCGATCCGCGCACGCACGACCGGGTCGCTCCGCACCGGCTCGCCGTCGCGCAGCGCCTCGCGGGCCCAGCCGACCAGCGCCTCGACCTTCTCCTCGAGCGGCCCCACCGGCATCATCGCGAAGCGCTCCAGGTCGAGCGCCTCCGAGATGTACGTGAAGCCCGCGTTCAGCTGGCCCACCACGTACGCGTCGGGTACGAACACGTCGTCGAAGAACACCTCGTTCGTGCGCTCGTCGCCGATCGTCCAGATCGGACGGATCGTGAAGCCCGGGTGGTTCATCGGGATCAGGAACAGCGTGATGCCCTTGTGCTTCACGCTCGTGTCCGTGCGCGCGCCCACCCAGTACCAGTCCGCGAAGTGCGCCGAGGTCGTCCAGCTCTTCTGGCCGTCGAGGCGCCAGCCGCCCTCCACCCGGGTGGCGCGGAGCTGCATGTTCGCGGCGTCCGAGCCGGCCTGGGGCTCGCTGTAGCCGATCGCGAACTCGATCTCGCCCCGGATGATCTGCGGCAGGAACTCACGCTTTAGCTCCTCGCTGCCGCGCCGGATCAGCGTCTTGCCGACGATGCCCACGCCCTTGCCCGGCTGCGGCGCGCCCCAGCGCGAGAGCGCCTCGGTCAGGATGAAGTCGTAGATGCCCGAGAGCTCGCGCCCGCCGTACGCCTTCGGCCACGACATGCCGAGCCAGCCCTTCTCGGCGAGCTTCCGCATGAACGCGCGCTTCGGCGGCGTGTCCACCGTCTGCGAGAGCTGCTCGGGGTTCGGGTCCATCACCTCGGGCGAGGCGTTCGCGCGGAGGAACGCCTCGACCTCCGCCTCGAAGGCCTTCTCTTCGGGTGTCAGCTCGAAATCCACGTCCTATTCCCTCTGCTTCCTCAGTTCGGCGCTCGCGCGCTCCTCGTTGCGCATCGCCTCTTCGAGCGTGTGCTCGACGCCGTAGTTCACGGCCGCCTTCGCCGCGGCGACCACCTCGGGCCGGTGGGCGGCGATCGCGGCGGCGAGCTCGCGCGCGGCGGGCAGGAGCTTCTCCGCGGGCACGACCGCGTTCACCAGGCCGATCGCGAGGGCCTCCTGCGCGGGGAGCGTCCGCGCCGAGAGCACGAGCTCGAGCGCCTTCGCGCGTCCGACGAGGCGCGGCAGGAGGTGCGTGCTCCCGAGCCCCGGCAGGATGCCGAGCTTCACGAAGGCGAGGCCGAGCTTCGCGTCCTCGCTCGCGATGCGGACGTCGAACGGCAGGAGCATCGTGACGCCGACGCCGATCGCCGCGCCGTTCACCGCCGCGATGAGCGGCTTCGGGTACGCGACCAGCTCGAGCGGGAGCTTTCGGAGGAAGTCCTCCTCGCCGAGGCGCGGGCCCTGCGAGACGTTGCCCCCGGCCTGGTGCGCCGCGAGGTGCTCGAGGTCGACGCCCGCGCAGAAGCCGCGCCCGGCGCCGGTCAGGATCACCGCGCGCACCGCGGCGTCCTCGCGCCAGCCGCGCAGCACCGCCGTCACCTCTTCGCCCATCTCGGTGGTGTAGGCGTTCAGCTTCTCGGGCCGGTTCAGCGTGACGGTGCCGATGCCGTCCGAGACGTCGGTGAGGATGGTCCGATGGGACAGGCTCGCGCTCCCGTGGGAGCGCGTAGCCTAGGGCTCCGGGGACGTTCTTCAAAACATCAAAACGATCGGGGATGCCTCGCGTTTTGACGTTTTGAAGAACGTCCCCGCTCACCGCTCAGTGGTGGTCCATCAGGTCGACGACCGTGGTCGCGCGCTGACCGAGCAGCACGCGGCCCACCACCGTCATGTGCGTGCGCCAGTGCGCCTCGGCCTCGGCGACCTGACCGGCCTCGATCCGCTCGACGAGCCGCTCCTGCGAGCGGATGCCGCGGCGGCGGGTCGCGAGCGAGCCGCGAGCCGGCCCCGTCCGGGCGAGCGCGGTCACCGCGCGCGCGACGATCTCGTTCAGCATCTCCGCCACGATGCTGAGCGTCTGGTTGCCAGCGAGCGCGACGAGGCGCTCGTGGAAGCGCGCGTTGGCCTGACCGAAGGCCTCGGGCTCCGAGATCACCCGCGCCTGCGCGTCGATCAGCTTCCGGAGCTCCGCGACCGCCGCGCGCCGCGACCGGAGCGACGCAACGACGCGCACGGCGGTCGGCTCGAGCAGGCTCCGCGCCTCGTGGACGTCCGCGAGGGAGACGTTTCGCGCCTGGAGCACGAGCGCCGCGGTGCGCGCGGTCATGCGCGTGTCGGGCGCGTGGACGACGACGCCGCCGAGCATGCCGCGCACCACGGAGATGAGACCCTCCGCCTCGAGGATGCGGAGCGCCTCACGGAGCGAGGGCCGCGACACGCCGAAGCGCTCCACCAGCTCGGGCTCGCGGCCGAGCATCTCTCCCTCGGAGAGCTCGCCGGACACGATGAGCCGGCGGAGCTCGTCGGCGATGCGCTGCGGCTTCTCGCGGAGCCGCGCGCGCTCCGTCCCGACCGCCTTCGCCGCCGCCTTCTTCGCTCGCGCCAACGCTCCCGGACCTCCGCCCGGCCGGACGGTAGCCGTCACGCCGCGCCGCCGCGCCCGAGGAGCGCGCCGCGGCCGGTGATCAGCGGCAGGTCGAGGAAGGTGCGGATGCCGGGCTCCGCCCGGCACACGTGCGGGATGGCGTGGACCGCGTGCATGGCGGTCCCGAGGCAGCCCTGGTCGTTCTCGTCCTCGCCGTGGACGGCGATCTTCGCCTCGAGCGTCATCGACGGCAGGCCCTCGATGGCGACGCGCCAGCCGCGGCCCGTGGGCCAGTGCGGGGCCTGATCGGCGCCGAGCCGCGTGATGTGCTCGACGGTGATGGCGCGGCGGCCCGCGACGATCCCGCTGTAGGCGAAGCGCTGCGCGGCGACTGTGCCCGCGCGGATCTCGCCGGCCGCGACGCGGAACGTGCGCTCGGTGACGGCCACCTCGCGCGTGTACGCGAAGTCCTCGACGGTCACGCCGAGCCCGTCGGCCACGAGCAGGATCGGCGCCCGGAACGTCCCACCCATCAGCTCCGGGTTCGCGACGGGCACGTTCGCGTCCGGCGCGCGGCCGAAGCCCATGATGTCGAGGAGCATCGGGGCGACGGGGTAGCTCGAGTAGTCGAGGAGCTCCTGCACGTGGATCGACTCGATCCGGCGGAACAGGCCGGACATCGTGAGCGGCAGGACCTCGGCGGCCCAGCCCGGCTCGATCCCGGTGCCGTGGAACGAGGCCTGCCCGGCGCGACAAGCCTCCTCGAGCTTCGCGGCCACCTTCGCGCCGAGGCTCTTCGGGTGGATGAGGCCCGTGAGCGCCGTCGAGACCACGTTCTTGCCCGACGCGAGGAGCCGGCAGATGTCCTCGATCGCGCGCGGCGGGTTCGCCTCGCCCTGCGCCGCGTAGAGGACGCAGTCCGCCTCGAGCGCGAGCACCTCCTCGCTGCTCGCGGTCGCGACGACGCCGAGCGGGCCGACGCCGCAGAGCTCGCCGACGTCGCGCCCGGCCTTCTTCTCGTCGTACACGCGGGCGCCGACCAGCTCGAGCTCGGGGTGCGCCGCGATCGCAGCGACGGCGTGGCGGCCCACGGTCCCCGTGGCCCACTGGATGACGCGGAGGGGACGGCTTCCGGTCAGGGCTCGGGCACCTCGAAGTGGTCCTTGCACAGCTCGAGCGCCTGCTTCGTGCCGTGCTCGGCGCGCGTCTTCACGAAGTTGAACTCGTCGTCTGCGAACTGCAGGTTCGTCCCGAAGGCGTGGAGGAGGTAGCTCGCGACCTCCTCGCCCTGGTACGCCTGCGTCTGCTCGACGAGGCGGAACGCCTCCTTCGCGATCACGATCCCGTCGGCGGGCATGCGCGCCACCTTGCGGGCCCACCAGTCGGCCCGCTTCTCGACCGCGGCGTCGTCGGTAACCTCGGTGAAGATCGAGAGGTGCGCGAGCTGCTCCGCCGGGAGGGTGTCGCCGGTGAGGAGCAGGCGCCGCGCGAGCACGGGGCCGAGGCGGTGGAAGAAGAGGTGCAGTGAGCCCAGCGCCGGCCCGAGGAACCGCGTCGCCGGCATCCCGACCATGGTGTTCTTCGCGACGACGGAGATGTCGGCCATCAGCGCCATCTCGAAGCCGCCGCCGAGCGCGAAGCCGCGCACCTCGGCGACGACCACCTTCGGATAGCCGAGGAAGTTGTGGTAGAAGTCGAAGGTCTTGCGGTCGACGGACAGCCGCCGCCGCTGGCTCGGCCGCTTCCGGCCGTTCCCTTCCGAGGCATCCTTGCCGTACCAGGAGTAGGAGTTGGCCATGTCGGCACCGGTGCTGAACACGCCGCCGCTCCCGCGCAGCAGGACGACCTTGATCGCGTCGTCCGCCGCGAGCTCGTCGAGGTACGCGCCGAGCTGCTCGCGCATCGCCTTGTCGTACGCGTTCCTCCGCTCGGGGTTGTCGAGCGTGAGGCGGGCGATGCCCGTGTGCTCGTCTCGCTCCATCCGCACGCGGCGGTCGCTCACGGCCGGTCCTCCCAGATGGCGTCCGGATTGCGCCACCCTTTCGACCCTCGTACTTTATAACATCTAGATATTTTTACCCAGCCGCGAGGAGCCAGGCTTGGACTTCCGCCTCGACGAGGAGCAGCTCGAGCTGTCGGACACGGTCCGCCGGCTCTGCGCGGCGCGCTGCGCGCCGGAGCGGATCGCGCAGCGGGACGGCCAGCCGCTCGACCGGGCCGTCTGGCGCGAGCTCGCCGGGCTCGGCGTCTTCGGCCTGCTCGCCCCCGAGGCGGCCGACGGCGTCGAGCTCGGAGCGATCGAGGGCGCCATCGTCTTCGAGCAGCTCGGCGCGCACCTCGTGAGCGGTCCCGCGCTCTGGACGACGCTCGGCGCGCGCTGGGTCGAGGGCGCGGCGAGCGGCGAACGTGTCGTCGGCGGCGCCGAGGAGCCCGAAGTAAAGGGCGAGCCCCTCGTCGTCGAGCACGCGGGCGCGCTCGACGCGCTGCTCGTGCTCCGCCGCGACGGCGTGTTCGTCGCCGAGGGGCCGGAGCTGCCCTCTTGCGAGATGCTCGCGCCGTTCGATCCCCTCACACCCGTAGGCCGGATCGACGCGCTGCCGCGCGGCAGGCGGGTGGGCGACGCGGACGAGGCCTCGCGCCTGCGCCTCACCGGCACGGTCCTCGCCGCCGCGCTCCAGGTGGGCGTCTCCGACGCCGCGCTCGAGGCGTCGCGCCGCTACGCGCTCGACCGCGAGCAGTTCGGCGTCCCGATCGGATCTTTCCAGGCGATTCAGCACGTGCTGGCCGACATGTACGTAAGGACCGCGCTGGCGCGGAGCGCCACGTGGGCGGCGGCCGCCGTGCTCGACGACCCGGAGCTCGGCGACTCGCCCCGCGCGAGCGCCGCGGCGAAGCTCCTCGCCGGCGAGGCCGCGCTCGAGAACGCCCGCGCCGCGGTCCAGGTGCACGGCGGCGTCGGCTTCACCTGGGAGATGCTCCCCCACTACCTGCTGAAGCGCGCCTGGGTGCTCGAGCACACCTTCGGCGACACCGACGCGCACGCGCTCTCGCTCGGCGCATCCCTCGAGGCCGCACGCGCATGACGAGCGCGGCTTCGACAGGCGTCGCGATCCAGAGCGAGGCCGGCGTGCTCCGCATCACGCTCGACCGCCCGGCGCGGAAGAACGCGCTCGACGGAGAGGCCGTCCGCACGCTCGTGTCCGCGCTCGAGGCGGCGGCCACCGACGACGCGCTCCGCGTCGTCGTCCTCACCGGCCACGGAGCGGACTTCTGCGCCGGCGCGGACTGGGTGGCCTCGAACGCGGCCGGGAGCCGGCCGCGCACGGGGAGCCTCCAGCGGCGCACGGCGCTCCAGGCGCATCGCGTGATCGAGCTCCTCACCTCGCTCCAGCTTCCCGTCGTGTGCGGCGTCCGCGGCCATGCGGCCGGTCTCGGCTTCCAGCTCGCGCTCGCGGCCGACTTCACCCTCGCGGCGGAGTCGGCCTGCTTCTGGGAGCCGTTCATCGAGCGCGGCTTCAGCGCGGACAGCGGCGCCACGTGGCTCCTCCCGCGGCTCGCCGGCGTGGCCCGCGCCAAGGAGCTGCTGCTCCTCGGGCGGAAGCTCTCCGGCACGGAGGCCGCGGCCTGGGGGATCATCCACCGCGCCGTCGCCGACGCGGAGCTCGACGCCGAGCTCGCCGCGCTCGCCGAGCGGCTCGCGGGTGGCCCCACCGTCGCGCTCGGGCTCACCAAGCGCTGCCTGCAGCGCTCGCTCGAGACCGGGCTCGTCGAGGCGATGCAGGGCGAGGCGTTCGCGCTCGAGCTCTCGTCGCGCACCGCAGACTTCAAGGAAGGCCTGCTCGCGTTCCGGGAGCGCCGCGCGCCGAAGTTCGAGGGACGGTAGGAGCACCATGCAGTTCGAGACGATCCGCTACGAGGTCGAGGACCGGATCGCGACGATCACGTTCAACCGGCCCGACAAGCTGAACGCGGTGAGTCCACTCATGGTCCGGGAGCTCAGGGAGGCGTACGCCGCGGTCGAGTCCGACGATGCGGTGTGGATCGCGATCGTGACAGGCGCCGGGCGCGCCTTCTGCGCGGGCGCCGACGTCGCCGAAATCCCCGCCGACGGCAAGGTCATCTACGAGGAGGCGTACCTCTCGACGCTCGCGCAGTGGGAGGCCCCGCAGGAGGCGACGCCGCCGTTCCGCTCGATGACGAAGCCGGTGCTCGCAGCCGTGAACGGGCTCTGCTGCGGCGCCGGCCTCGACCTCGTCACCACCGGCGACATCGTGATCGCGTCCGAGCGCGCCGAGTTCTTCGATCCGCACGTGAGCATCGGGCTCGTCTCCGGGCGCGAGATGGTGCGCCTCGCGCGCGCGCTCCCGCTCAACGTCGCGATGCGCGTGGCTCTCACGGGCCGCCAGGAGCGCCTCGGCGCGCAGCGCGCCTACGAGCTCGGCCTGGTGTCCGAGGTCGTCGCGCACGATCGCCTCCTCGCACGCGCGCGGGAGATCGCGACGCTCGTGAACCGCAACGCCCCGCTCGCCGTCCGCGGCACGCGCCTCGCGATCCGCAAGGGGCTCGACCTGCCGCTCCACGAGGCGGAGATCCTCGCCGAGACGTTCCGCGAGCGCGTGCTCCGCACCGAGGACTCGAAGGAAGGGCCGCGCGCGTTCATGGAGAAGCGCGCGCCGGACTGGAAGTGCAAATGAGCGGCGAGTTCGAGACGATCCGGTACGAGACCACGCCGGACCTCGTCGCGACGCTCACGCTCGACCGGCCCGACGCGCTGAACGCGTTCGACCGCACGATGTGCGAAGAGGTCCGCTCCGCCTGGCAGCGCATCAAGGCGGACCCGGCGGTGAACGCCGTGGTGCTCCGCGCCGCCGGCGACCGGGCATTCTCCGCCGGGCTCGACGTGAAGAAGCCCTACGGCCAGCCCGACGACGTCTGGAACCACGAGGACCCGGGAGAGCTGCTGAGCCCGAAGTGGCAGAAGGTGTGGAAGCCGGTCGTCTGCGCGGTGCAGGGCATGTGCACGGCCGGCGCCTTCTACTTCATCAACGAGTCCGACGTCGTGATCTGCTCCGAGGACGCGACGTTCTTCGACTCGCACGTGAGCTTCGGCCTGGTGTCGGCGCTCGAGCCGGTCGGGCTCGTGCGCCGGATCGGGCTCGGCGAGACGCTCCGTATCGCGCTCATGGGGAACGACGAGCGGGTCTCCGCGGAGACGGCGCTCCGCATCGGCCTCGTGAGCGAGGTCGTGGCGCGCGACCAGCTCTGGCCGCGCGCGCACGAGATCGCCGCCGCCATCGCGAGCAAGCCGAGCGCCGCCACGCAGGGCACGGTGCGCGCGATCTGGGAGTCGCTCGATCGGCCCTACCGCGCCGCCATGGAGCAGGGCCTGATCTACACCCGGCTCGGCAACCCGCTCGGGAAGGCGCAGCTCGCCGAGCAGCCCCCGGCGCCGCGGACGCCGAGGATCCGCTGATGACCCGCGCGAACCCGCTCGGCGAGCGCGTCGCCGCGGTGCTCGCGCTCGACCTCGCGGCGCCCGCGCTCGAGTTCGCGGGGCGCTGGCGCAGCTGGGGCGAGCTCGCCGCGACGGTCGCTTCCGTGGCCGGCGAGCTCACGGCGGGCACGCGCGTCGGCGTGCTGCTCCGGAACCGCCCGGCCTCCGTCGCGTTCCTGCTCGGCGCCGTCCGTGCCGGGGCGTGTGTCGTCGCGCTCGACCCGCAGCGCGGGAGCGAACGCGTCCGCCGCGACGTCGCGGCGCTCGGGCTGCCGGTCGTCGTCGGCGAGCCGGAGGACCTCGCGAGTGTCGGGGACGAGGTCTCTGCCAGCCGGCTCTCCGCGTGCGACGTGGGCCTCCCCGTCGCGGTGACGAAGGCGGCCGCCCCGCCGGAGCCGAAGCCAAGCCCCGGCGTCGCCGTGCAGATGCTCACGAGCGGCACCACCGGCCCGCCGAAGCGCATCGACCTCTCCTACGAGATGCTCGCGCGCGCGCTCGCCGGGGCGAAGCACTACGAGTCGAACCGCGCCGCCGAGCTGCGGCTCCGGAAGGGCGTCGCGATCATCAACTCCCCGCTCGTCCACGTCGCGGGCCTGTTCCGCGTGCTCCAGTGCGCCTCTGACGGACGCTCCTTCGCGCTCCTCGAGCGCTTCACGGTGGACGGCTGGCTCGACGCCGTGCGGAGGCACCGCCCGACGACCGCGAGCCTGGTGCCCGCGGCGCTCCGCATGGTGCTCGAGGCGGACGTCGATCCGAAGGACCTTGCCAGCCTCCGCTCCGTGGTGTCGGGCACGGCGCCACTCGCCGCGGCCGACGCGGACGCCTTCCTCGCGAAGTACGGGATCCCCGTCCTCCCGTCCTACGGCGCGACCGAGTTCGGCGGCGGTGTGGCCGGCTGGAACCTCGCCGACCACCAGAAGTACTGGGAGACGAAGCGGGGCAGCGCCGGCCGCGCGCACCCGGGCTGCGAGCTCCGCGTCGTCGCGCCCGAGAGCGGCGCGCCGCTCGAGGCCGGCGCCGAGGGCCTCCTCGAGGTGAAGGCCGCGCAGCTCGGGCAGGGCAGCGGCTGGGTCCGCACCACGGACCTCGCGCGCATCGACGCCGACGGCTTCGTCTGGATCCTCGGGCGCGCGGACCAGGTCATCATCCGCGGCGGCTTCAAGGTGCGTCCCGACGACGTGCGCGCCGCGCTCGAACGACACCCGCGCGTGCGCGGCGCGGCGGTGGTGAGCCGCCCCGATCCGCGCCTCGGCGCGGTGCCGGTCGCGGCCGTGGAGCTCCGTGGCGGCGAGGCGCCGGTCACGGCGCAGGATCTCCTCGCGCACGCCGGGGCGAGCCTCACGCGCTACGAGCTGCCGGCCGAGATCCGGATCGTCGACGCGCTCCCGCGCACGGCCTCGGCGAAGGTCGACCTCGCCGCCGTGACCGCGTGGTTCGCCGAGGCGTGATGCCATGGATCTCCGCTACAGCGGCGAGGACGAGGCCTTCCGGGCAGAGCTCCGCAGCTGGCTCGAGAAGGAGGTGCCTGCGCACGGGCCGCCGCCTCCCGCCGAGGACTGGCCGGTGCGCCGCGCGTACGACACCGCCTGGCAGAGGAAGCTCCACGACGCGGGCCTCGCCGGCCTCGCGTGGCCGGCGGAGTTCGGCGGGCGCGGGCTCCCGATCACGCAGCAGCTCGTCTACCTCGAGGAGTACGCGCGCGCCGAAGCGCCCTACGTCGGCGTGAACTTCGTCGGCCTCATGCACGCCGGCCCGACGCTGATCGCCGAGGGGAGCGACGCGCAGCGCGCGTTCCACCTGCCGCGGATCCTCCGCGGCGAGAGCGTCTGGTGCCAGGGCTTCTCGGAGCCGCTGGCCGGCTCCGATCTGGCGTCGCTCCGCACGCGTGCCGTGCGGAGGGGCGACGAGTACGTCGTCAGCGGGCAGAAGATCTGGAGCACACGCGCCCACGTCGCCGACTGGTGCGAGCTGCTCGTCCGCACCGACCCCGAGGCGCCGAAGCACAAGGGGATCACGTGGCTGATCCTCGACATGCACCAGCCCGGCGTCACGGTGCGCCCGATGCGGACGCTCGACGGCGAGAGCCACTTCTGCGAGGTCTTCCTCGACGAGGCGCGCGTGCCTCTCTCGAGCCGGGTCGGCGCGGAGAACGACGGCTGGCGCGTCGCGAACGTGACGCTGCGCTTCGAGCGCGGCACGGCCTTCGCTCAGCACATCATCACGCTGCGCTCGCAGGTGCTGCGCTTGGCCTCGCTCGCCGGCCCGACCGCGGGTGACGAGCTGCGCCGCCGGCTCGGGCGGCTCTGGGCGAGCGTCGAGGCGCTCTGGCGGCTGACGCAGATGTGCGTCGCGGAGGCGGAGCGCACGGGTGTGCCGTCGCCGCTCGGCTCCGCCGTGAAGCTCCGCTACAGCGAGCTCGCCCAGGAGATCACCGAGCTCGCCGTGCGCGTCGTCGGGCGGCCGCTCCTCGGCGCGGGCACGGGCGAGGTCGCGCGCGAGTACCTGTGGTCGCTCCAGACCACGATCGCGGCCGGCACCTCGCAGATCCAGCGGAACCTCATCGCGCAGCGCATCCTCGGGATGCCCCGAGGACGTCCGTGACGGCGCCGCCGCGCTGGGTCTTCGGAGTCGAGCCGCTCCCGCAGACGCTCGCGGTGGCGACGCTGCTGCGTTCCGTGGCGGGGCTCGTGCTCTCGCTCGAGGCGCCGCACGCCGCCGTCGCGCGCCTCGCTGCGGCGCTCCGCGCGGCCGAGGCAGAGCTCCAGCAGATCGCGCCCGCGGACCCGGCGCCGCGCATCGGGAGCGACGCAGCACCGGGGCGCCGAGTCTACGTGGACCACTCGCGCGACATCGGCGACTTCAACCCGTGCTTCCCGACCTATCGGATCCAGGTGGACGGCGATCACGCGTCCGGCACGGTGAGCTTCCCCGTCGTCTTCGAGGGACCGCCGGGCGTCGTGAACGGCGGGTTCCTCGCCGTGTTCTTCGACCTGGTCGTCCAGCACCACAACTGCGACGTCGGGGTCGCCGGAAAGACCACCTCGCTCTCCGTCCGGTTCCGTCGGCCGACGCCGCTCGGGACAGAGCTCGCGTTCGAGGTGGAGCGCGCGGTCGAGGGCGGCCGGATCACCTCGCAGGCGCGGCTCCTCGCGGGCGGGGAGGTGCTCTGCGAGGCGGAGGTGAGGGCCGTCGCCGGGGAGCTCGGTGCACTGCCCGCGGTGTCGCCCCGGAGAAGCGGGGCGTGACCGCGGCGCGCGTCGACGCGGGCGACACGCTCCCGCTGACGCTCCCCGCGTTGCTCCGCGCGCGCGTCGCCGAGCGCAGCGACGCCGTGCTGCTCGCCTGCGACGACGACGTGCTCGGGTACGCGGCCGCAGAAGAGCGCTCGGCCGCGCTCGCGCGGGGCCTCCTCGCCGCGGGAGCCGGGAAGGGCACGCACGTCGGCATCCTCCACCCGAACGGGAGCGCGTGTGTCATCGCCTGGCTCGCGGCGGCGCGGATCGGCGCGGTCGCCGTTCCGCTCAGCACGTTCTCGACGCCCGCCGAGCTGCGCCTTCTGCTCCGGAACGCCGACGTGGCGCTCCTCCTCGCCGCCTCGGCGTACCGCTCGCACGACTACGTGGCCGCGCTCCGTGAGGCGGTTCCGGAGCTCGACCTCGGCGTCGCGCCTCCGCTCTTCGCCCCGTCGCTGCCGGTGCTGCGCCGCGTCGCGTTCGCCGACCCCGGCACGGGCGCCGATCCCGGCTGGTCGCTGCGGGGGCTCGAAGCGGAAGGACGGCGCATCGACGCCGACGTGCTGAGAGCCGCCGAGGCCGAGGTCTCCGCCGGCGACCGGCTCACGCTCGTCCACACCTCGGGCTCGACGGCGGAGCCCAAGGGCGTGATCCACACCCACGGCGCGCTCATCCGCCACCTCGACAACCTGAACCAGCTCCGCCGCTACACGCAGGACGAGGTGCTCTTCTCGAACTCGCCATTCTTCTGGATCGGTGGGCTCGCCTACTCGCTCCTCGGGACGCTCGTCGCGGGCGCCAGGCTCGTGTGCTCGAACGCGACGAGCGCCGCCGGCGTGCTCGACATGCTCGAGCGCGAGCGGCCCACCCTGGTGAACGGCTTCGCGCAGTCGGTCGCGCACCTCCCGCTCGATCCGAGCTTCGCCTCGCGCGATCTCTCCTCGATCCGGCGCGGGAACCTGTTCCCGATCCTGCCGGACGGCGTCCGGCCGGCCGACCCCGAGCTCCGCCACGCGATGCTCGGCATGACGGAGACGGGGAGCGTCTGCCTCGTGAGCGACGACGAGTCCGACCAGCCCGAGCACCGGCGCGGCTCCTTCGGGAGGCCCGCGCCCGGCTTCGAGGCCCGCATCAGCGAGAGCGGCGAGCTCCACCTGCGCGGCCCGTTCCTGATGGAGGGCTACCACGGGCGCGAGCGGCACGAGGTCTTCGACGCAGACGGCTGGTACCACACGGGCGACCTCGTCGCAGTCGACCCGGACGGCTTCTTCCACTTCCAGGGCCGCCGCGGCGACGTGATCAAGACGAGCGGCGCGAACGTCTCGCCGCGCGAGGTCGAGGCGGCGATCCTCGCCACCAGCGGGCTCACCGCGCACGTGATCGGCGTCGCCGACGCGGCGCGCGGGCAAGTCGTGGCGGCGGCGCTGCGTGTGCCGGCGGGCCGCAGCGTGGACGTCGACGCGCTCCGCACGGGGCTCGCCGCGCGCCTCTCCGCCTACAAAGTGCCGCGACGCTTCCTGCTGCTGGGCGAGGACGAGGTCCCGCTCCTCGCGAGCGGGAAGCTCGACAGGCCCGCGCTCGAGGCGCGCTTCCGTGCCGCCTAGCGCGCTCACGATTCCGGAGGCGCTGGCGCTCCGGCGCCGGAGCGATCCCGAGCTCCGCGCGCTCGTGAGCGACGCGAGCGCGATCACGTGGGCCGGGCTCGACGACGCGAGCCGTGCGCTCGCGGCGCGGCTCGTGTGCGCTGGGGTCGGGAAGGGCGACCGCGTCGGCCTCCTGATGCCGAACGGGAGCGACTGGGCGAGGGCCGCGTTCGCGGTGATGCGGATCGGCGGCGTCCTCGTCCCGCTCAGCACGCTGCTCCGGCCGCCCGAGCTGCTGGCGCAGCTCCGCGTCGCGTCGGTCACGCAGCTCGTCACGGTGCGCGGCTACCGCGATCGCGCGTACCTCGACGACCTCGCCGCGCTTGCGCCCGCGCTCGCCGGCGGCCCACGCGATCCCGCGCTGCCTTACCTCCGGAGCCTCTGGGTGTGGGGCGAGCTGCCGGAAGCGGCCGCGCCTGCGCGCCTCGTCGAGGCGCTCGAGAGCGAGGTCCGCCCCGCCGACGACATGACGATCCTCTTCACCTCGGGCAGCCGCGGCGCGCCGAAGGGCGTGATCCACACGCACGGGAGCGCGCTCCGTGCGACGGCCGCGGGGCTCGAGGCGCGCTGCATCGGCCCGGGCGAGCGGCTCTACATCCCGATGCCCTTCTTCTGGACGGGCGGCTTCGGCAGCGGGCTCCTCTCCGTGCTCCTCGCGGGCGCGACGCTCCTCACCGAGTCGACGCCCGAGCCGGGCCACACGCTCCGCTTCCTCGCGCGCGGGCGCGCGACGCTCTT
>Ga0187893_10005875_pt1 | contig 21536 bp, 20 predicted proteins | sample MA1701074metaG_FD_139574 | JGI IMG/M metagenome (GOLD analysis project Ga0187893, IMG submission 139574) | White microbial mat communities from a basaltic lava cave in the Kipuka Kanohina Cave System on the Island of Hawaii, USA - MA170107-4 metaG ...
GTGCCATCAAGCCCGAGAGCAGCACGTTCGTATCGAGAACGACCTTCACTTCTTGCGGCGACGGGTGCGCGCGTCCTTCACAGCCTCGTCAACCAGCGCTTCAACCTGTTTTTCGGGCACGTCGGCGAAGGCCCGGGCGAGTTCTTCCCGCATCTGGTCGAACTCCTCATCCAGCTTCCGGATGCGTTCGAACAGCGCGATGTCCACCAGGGCAGCTACCGGTTTCCCGGCCTTGGTGATAATCACCTTCCCCTTGCGGTATTGAACTTCACTGAGCAAATCGCCGAGGTTCTGGCGGACCGTCATGGCGGGAGCTTCGCGGATCATGGCCGTTACCTCAATTGATATGATTGATGTAATTATGCCTATCAATCCACCGCAATGCAACCCGGGGCTCCACACCCCGAGAGCCTGGTTTGTCGTTTATCCGCTTCGTTTCGGGGTGATTTGTCGTTGATCCGCTGCGTTTCCGAATGAATTGTCGCCATATCCCTAAACTTGACGGCATTTGCCTAATTTTTTAGGCATTCAGCTACGCACCACGAATTCAGGTACCGGCTTGCACTGGTCGTGCCCATGACGTAGCTAATCCGCTTTCACTCCGATGCGTGCTGGATGCTGCGCAGCACTGCACTTGGAGCTGTTGGTAAGCGGTCCCCGGCTCGACGGGACCCGGGCGGCGCGCAGCCTCTCCAGCCAGTACGCGGACGGTTTCCTGGTGGCGCTTGACGAGCCCTGTGGTTGCGTATATGATGACCATCATATGAAGATCAAGGCCGGCTCCAAGAAGGAGGAAACCCGTGAGCGGATTCTGCGCGCGGCGGCGCGCGCCATCCGCAAGCACGGCTACGAAGGCGTCGGGGTCGCCGACGTGATGAAGGAGGCGGGGCTCACGCACGGCGGGTTCTATGCGCACTTCGAGTCGCGCGACGCGCTCCTTGCGGCCGCCGCCGATCAGGCGGGTGCAGAATCGATCGAGCACCTTACGCGGGCGATCGCGGCGGCGAAACGGGGCGAGGAACTCATGGCGCTCGTCGATACCTATCTTTCCGAAGGGCACGTGGCCGCTCCGGAGCAGGGCTGCGCCATCGCCGCTGCAGGGAGCGAAGTGCCGCGCCAACAAGCGGAAGTACGCCGCGCCGCGAGTCGGCGCATCAAGGACCTCATTGGGCTCATCGAGCGCCAGTTCCCAGAATGGGGTAGGAGCGCAGCACACGACAAGGCGATGGGCATCGCCGCGACCCTGGTTGGGGCGCTGGTCTTGGCGCGCGCAGTGGACGATGCGCAGCTCTCCAACCGCATCCGCAAGGCAGCGCGCGAGCTGATTCGCGCGGCGAGCGCCTAATTTTTTTGACTTCGCATATGACGCACATCATATTACATCTGCCGACCAAAGAAGCGCCGAAGCCGCGTCCGGCGGTCGCGATCTAGGAGTGCCATGGACCCTCGTACTCGTGTCCTGCTCGAGGCGCCGATCGGCCCGATGCTGCTGCGGCTTGCAATACCTAACGTTCTCATCATGCTGGCGCAAGCCGCCGCGGGCCTTGTGGAAACGTACTTCATCGGCAAGCTCGGCACCGATGCGCTTGCCGGGGTCGCTCTCGTGTTCCCGGTCATCATGCTGATGCAAATGATGTCCGCGGGCGCTATGGGCGGCGGCATCGCCTCGTCGATCGCGCGGGCGCTGGGCGCTGGGCGCCGCGCGGACGCGAACGCGCTCGCGTTACATGCTCTAGTCATCGCGCTCGGCCTTGGCGCGGCCTTCACGATTGGCGTGGTCGGCGGCGGGCGGTGGCTCTACCAGGCGATGGGTGGAAGCGGTCGCGCGCTCGAGGCCGCGCTGACGTACTCGAACTGGGTTTTCGCCGGTGCGGTGCTGGTGTGGCTCTTTAACTCGCTCGGCGCCGTCCTCCGCGGCACCGGCAACATGGCGTTCCCGGCGGCCGTCACCTGCATCGGCGTAGTGATCCTCGTGCCGGCGTCGCCGGCGCTCATCTTCGGCTGGGGGCCGTTCCCGGCACTCGGGATCGCGGGCGGTGCGGTGGCGCTCGTTTCGTACTATGTCCTGGGCTGCCTCGTGCTTGTCGCCTACCTGTGGGGCGGACGGAGCGTGCTGCGTCCGTCGCTGCGCGCCGTGCGCTTTCGCTGGCCGCTCTTTCGCGACATCCTCCGCGTCGGTGCGGTCGGCGCGCTTGTCACCGTGGCGACGAATCTCACCATCGTGATCGGCACCGCGTTCGTCGGCGAGTTCGGCGCGGCCGCGATCGCTGGCTACGGCACCGGCGCGCGGCTGGAATATCTGCTGGTGCCGCTCGTCTTCGGCCTCGGCGCCCCGCTGGTCGCGATCGTCGGCACGAGCATCGGTGCAGGACAGCGCGAGCGAGCGTTGCGTACCGCGTGGATCGGCGCGGCCATGGCCTTCATCCTCACCGAGGCGATCGGGCTTTGCGCCGCTGCCTTCCCGACGGCATGGCTCTCCCTCTTCGACACCAATCCGCAAATGCTCGATGCCGGAGCGACGTATCTCCGGACCGTGGGGCCCTTCTATGGAATGTTCGGCCTCGCGTTGTCACTTTACTTCGCGTCGCAAGGCGCAGGCCGGCTGCTGTGGCCGCTCCTCGGCGCCGTGGCGCGCCTCGCGATCGCGGCGCTCGCCGGCTGGCTCGCACTGCGCTGGACCGGTGAGCTCATGCACGTGTTCCTGGCGCAAAGCGTCGGGCTCATCGCCTCTGGCCTCATCAATTGGGCCGCCGTCGCGGGCGGCGCCTGGTTCGGTTCGTTGACGTGGCCGTGGTCCACGGCAGCCTCGCTGCGAAGGAGATCGCCAGTATGAGCGGGAAATATCTCGAGGACTTCGCCGTCGGACAGATCTACGCGTCAGGACGGATCACCGTCGAAAAGGAGCGCATCAAGACATTCGCGGCGGAATTTGATCCGCAGCCGTTCCACCTGGACGAAGACTCCGCGCGTCGCTCGATATTCGGCGGCTTGGCGGCGAGCGGCTGGCATACCGCCGCGCTCACGATGCGACTGCTCGTTGAGAGCGACTTCAGACCCGTCGGCGGTATCGTCGGCGCGGGGTTCGACGAGTTTCGTTGGCCGGTTCCCGTGCGCCCGGGCGACGAGCTGCACGTCGAGGGCGAAGTGCTCGAGGTGCGGCCGTCGAAGTCACGGCCACATCAAGGATTGCTCAAGGTGCGAACGACGACGAAGAATCAGAAAGGCGAGGCGGTGCAGGTTTCGGTCGGCACCCTCGTCGTACCGCGGCGCCCGACATAGTTATTGAATCGGCTGCTTCGACTCCCTGGAGGTTCCCATGCTGCAATTCCGTGATGTTCGCTTCGTTACACTCATCGGTCTGTTGCCCTTCGTCTTGGCGGCGTGCAAGGATGCCACTTCTTCCTCAACTGACCCGCGGATGCAGCCTCCGCTGGTGCGGATAGAGACGGTCGAGAGCACCGTCCAGTCAGAGCGTTCGTTCACCGGAATCGTCGCGGCCCGCGTGCAGAGCGACCTGGGATTCCGAGTTCCCGGGAAGGTCCTGGGACGCTTGGTCGATGCTGGGCAAACCGTCAAGCGCGGCCAAGCGCTCATGCGTATCGATCCTACGGACCTGAGGCTCGCGATGCGCGCGCACGAGGAGGCCGTTGCCGCCGCCAAGGCGCGTGCGCGCCAAAGTGCGGATGACGAGGTGCGATACCGCGGCCTCGTCTCCGCGAACTTCGTTTCAGCAGCGGCCTACGACAACGTGAAGGCTGCCGCCGAGGCGGCAAGCGCGGAACTCAATGCGGCCGAGGCCCGGGCCGACGTTGCGCGCAACGAGACGGGCTACGCAGTCCTGTTTGCTGATGCGGACGGCGTGGTCGTCGAGACTCTGGCGGAGCCGGGGCAGGTCGTCGGTGCGGGCCAGGTCGTCGTGCGTGTGGCGCATGCCGGGCGCCGCGAGGCGGTCATCGAGCTCCCCGAAACCCTGCGCCCGGCGATCGGCTCCGCGGCGCGCGCGAGCTTGTATGGCAGCGGGCTCACGGGCGCGGCGAAACTGCGCCAGTTGTCGGATGCCGCCAACCCCCAGACGCGAACCTTCGAGGCGCGCTACGTGCTGGAGGGCCGGCTGGCGGACGCGCCACTGGGCTCGACCATCTCCATCCACATCCCGCACGACCGCTCCGCCACGGCGCTGCAGGTACCGATCGGTGCGATCTTCGATCCGGGCAAAGGGCCCGGTGTATGGCTGGTCGAAGGGGACGCGCCTCGGGTCACCTGGCGCGCCGTGCAGGTGGCCCGCCTCAGTGACGAAGCCGCCACGGTCGTTGGCGGACTCAAGGCGGGTGATCGCGTCGTCGTGCTCGGCGCCCATTTGCTGCAGGAAGGCGAGCAGGTACGACTGGCTGACGGCGAAGCCGCGCAAAGCGTGGCGGCGGCCGGCGGGGAACGGCGATGAGCGCCTTCAACCTCTCCGCCCTCGCGGTACGCGAACGCTCGGTCACCCTGTTTCTGCTGCTGGCGACCTTCATCGCCGGTGTCGTGGCCTTCCTGACGCTCGGCCGGGCGGAGGATCCCGCTTTCACCGTCAAGCAGATGACCGTGGTCACGGCCTGGCCAGGAGCGACGGCAAAGGAGATGGAAGAGCTGGTCACCGAGCCCCTGGAAAAGCGCATGCAGGAGCTGCGCTGGTATGACCGGACCGAGACCTTCACGCGGCCGGGCCTGGCCTTCAGCACGGTGTTCCTGCTCGACAGCACCCCGCCCGTCGAGGTCCCCGAGCAGTTCTATCAGGCGCGCAAGAAACTCGGCGACGAGGCCGGCAAGCTGCCGCGTGGCGTCATCGGCCCGATGGCAAACGACGAATACGCCGACGTGACCTTTGCGCTCTATGCCTTGAAAGCGAAGGGCGAGCCGCATCGACAACTGGTGCGCGACGCGGAGACCATGCGCCAACGCCTGCTGCGCGTGCCCGGCGTCAAGAAGGTGAACATCATCGGCGAGCAAGCGGAAAGGATCTTCGTCGAGTTCTCCCATGACCGCCTCGCGACCCTGGGCGTCTCCCCGCGCGACCTTTTCGCTGCGCTGAACGGGCGCAACGTCATGACGCCCGCCGGCTCGATCGAAGCCAAGGGCCCGCAGGTCTTTATCCGGCTGGACGGCGCGATCGACGACCTGGAAGCGATCCGGAACACGCCGGTCGCGGCGCAAGGCCGTACGCTGAAGCTCACCGACATCGCCGAAGTGAAGCGGGGCTACGAAGATCCGGCGACCTTCCTGATCCGCAACAACGGCGAACCGACCTTGCTGCTCGGCGTGGTCATGCGCGAGGGGTGGAACGGCCTCGAGCTCGGCAAGGCGCTCGAGGCGGAAGCGGCGGCGATCAACGCGGAGATGCCGCGCGGCATGAGCCTGTCCAAAGTCACGGACCAGTCGGTCAATATCCGCTCGGCCGTCGACGAGTTCATGCTCAAGTTCTTCGCCGCCCTCGGCGTGGTGATGCTGGTGGGCTTCCTCAGCATGGGATGGCGCGCCGGCATCGTGGTCTCGGCCGCGGTTCCCCTGACCCTGGCCGCGGTGTTCGTCATCATGGCGGCCACCGGCAAGGACTTCGACCGGATCACGCTGGGCTCGCTGATCCTGGCCCTCGGGCTTCTCGTCGACGACGCGATCATCGCCATCGAGATGATGGTGGTGAAGATGGAGGAGGGTTACGACCGCATCCGCGCAGCGGCCTATGCGTGGAGCCACACCGCCGCGCCCATGCTCTCCGGGACCCTGGTTACGGCGATCGGCTTCATGCCGAACGGCTTCGCCAAGTCGACCGCCGGCGAGTACGCCGGCGATATCTTCTGGATCGTCGGCATTGCGTTGATCACGTCGTGGATCGTCGCCGTCGTGTTCACGCCCTACCTGGGGGTGAAGCTGCTCCCGAACTTCAAGCAGCACGCGAACGGGCACGAGGCGATCTACGCCACCCCGAACTACGAGCGCTTCCGCCGCCTGCTGGGATTGGTGATCCGGCGCAAATGGCTGGTCGCGGCGAGTGTGATCGGTGCCTTCGCTGTCGCGGTCCTGGGCATGGGCGTGGTCAACAAGCAGTTCTTTCCGACCTCCGATCGGCCCGAGGTGCTGGTCGAAGTCCAGATGCCGTATGGCACCTCGATCCAGCAGACGAGTGCGGTGACCGCCAAGATCGAGGCCTGGCTGGCCGAGCAGCCGGAAGCGAAGATCGTGACCGCCTATGTCGGACAGGGAGCGCCGCGCTTCTACCTCGCCATGGCGCCGGAGCTGCCCGATCCTTCCTTCGCAAAGATCGTCGTCCTGACCGACGATCAGGCGGCGCGTGAGGCGCTCAAGCTCAGGCTCCGGCAGGCGGTGGCCGACGGTCTGGCGCCCCAGGCCCGCGCGCGGGTGACCCAATTGGTGTTCGGCCCGTACTCGCCGTTCCCCGTGGCCTTCCGCGTGATGGGGCCCGACCCCGAGAAGCTGCGCGACATCGCGGCGCAGGTGCGCGCCGTGATGCAGGCCTCTTCCCAGACGCGGACGGTCAATACCGACTGGGGCGAGCGCGTGCCGACGCTGCATTTCTCCCTCGATCAGGACCGCCTCCAGAGCCTCGGCCTGAGCTCCAGTGACGTGGCTCAACAGCTTCAGTTCCTGTTGAGCGGCATCCCCATTACCGAGGTGCGCGAAGGCATCCGTTCGGTACAGCTCGCTGCCCGTTCGGCCGGGAACACGCGGCTCGATCCGGGCAGGATCGCCGATTTCACCCTGGTCGGGGCGGCCGGCCAACGGATCCCGCTGTCGCAGGTCGGTACCGTCGACGTCCGCATGGAAGACCCGATCCTGCGCCGCCGCGATCGCACGCCGACAATCACCGTGCGCGGTGATATCGCCGAGGGCTTGCAGCCGCCGGACGTGTCCACCGCCGTGTGGAAGGATCTTCAGCCCGTTATCGCCAAGCTGCCGGCCGGCTACCGGATCGAGCAGGCCGGTTCCATCGAGGAATCCGGCAAGGCCAATCGCGCCTTGGTACCGATCTTCCCCATCATGATCGCCCTGACGCTGATCACGATCATGTTCCAGGTCCGGTCGATCTCCGCGATGACGATGGTGTTCGCCACCGCGCCGCTGGGCCTCATCGGGGTCGTGCCAACCCTGCTGTTGTTCCAGCAGCCGTTCGGCATCAACGCGCTCGTCGGTCTGATTGCACTGTCCGGAATCCTGATGCGCAACACCCTCATCCTGATCGGTCAGATTCGGACTAACGAGAAGGATGGATCGGCGCCCTTCGATGCCGTGGTCGAGGCCACTGTGCAGCGCGCGCGCCCGGTCATCCTGACCGCGCTCGCCGCCATCCTGGCGTTCATACCGCTCACCCAGTCGGTGTTCTGGGGAACGCTGGCCTACACCTTGATCGGCGGCACCTTCGCCGGGACGGTTCTGACGCTGGTGTTCTTGCCGGCGTTGTATGCCATCTGGTTCAAGATCAAACCGGTGGCAAAGAACCGGCAACTCGTTGCTGCCACTCGAGCCGAGCCAGTCGCGGCCTAGCAGAAGGAAGAGACTGATGTTCGTCATATGCAATGCCACTGAAAAGGAATCCCTATGAAGATCGAACCATCCATCGCGCTCGTTACGGGCGCCTCATCAGGCATCGGCGAAGCCACGGCGAAGCGGCTCGCGGCAGTCGGCTACAAGGTCTACGGCACCAGCAGACGCGGAACGCAGGCGGGCCAGCGAGTCTTTCAGATGCTGCCCCTCGACGTGACCCGCGATGACTCCGTCGAAGCCGTCGCCAAGGAAGTGATGCGGTTGGAAGGCCGCATCGACGTGCTCGTGAACAACGCCGGTTTCGGCGTCGCCCCCGCCGGAGCGGAAGAGAGTTCGATCGAGCAGGCCCGGTCGATCTTCGATACGAACTTCTTCGGGATTGTCCGAATGACGCGCGCCGTCGTGCCCCACATGCGACGCCAACGGGGTGGCCGCATCATCAACATCGGCTCCGTGCTGGGTTTGTTGCCGGCACCGTACATGGCGCTCTATGCCGCATCCAAGCACGCGATCGAAGGTTACTCGGAGTCGCTCGACCATGAGCTTCGCACGCGGGGCATCCGGGTCTCGGTCATCGAACCTGCGTACACGAAGACGCAGTTCGAAGCGAACTTGCTGGAGGCCGACGCGAAGCTCGATGAGTATCGCGAGGTTCGTGCGGCGTTGGGCGAGAGGCTGAAGGAGGTGATGGCAGCTGCCGACCAGCCGGACGTCGTGGCCGACGTCGTGCTGCAGGCTGTCAGCGCGGCTCGCCCGAAACTCCGATACACAGCCGGTGGCCTCGCGCTCCGCTTGCGATTGCTTCGCAGGTTTGCGCCCGCTGGCCTGGTGGACGCTGGTATTCGAAAACACCACCAGCTCGACGCGACCGTGTCACAACCTCGCGCCTCGCTCCTGGCCAAGTAGTCGATCTGTTAATACTTTGATCAACTTTGATCAGCAATCAACCCAATTGAAGGAGGTTCTCCATGAACTCGATTCGCAGTATGACCACTTCGCTGGCCGTCGTAGTCGCCCTGACTACTTCCGTCAACATTCAAGCGCAATCCGCCCCGACACTCGTCACCTCACTGGTGGAACCCGGGACCTCGAACACCGCAACCAAACAGCAGCAAGACGAGGTCATCACCACGGTGGACTGGAAGTCGTTCGACCGGGTCGGCAACCACGCCAGGATCTGGCTGCTGCGTAGCTTCACGGAAACAACGCTGCTCGGTCACGAGCTCTACCCGCATCGTTCGCAGCGCATCCAGTACGTGATCGACTGCACCGACCGCAGCTACGCCTTATCGCAATGGGTGCTGACCGACGGCGAGAACGGCGCCGGCGAGGTGGTGTGGGCCGACCGCAATAGCGCCTTGTCGTTCGTGAAGGCGGCCAAGGGCACTATCGAAGCGGGGGTCGTGCACGCTGCCTGCTCCATGGAACCGACGCGGGTGTCCGAACACCAGCTGCGCTTTCTTCTCGACTCCTCCCCTCCCTCCAATTAGAGAGGTTTCCAAGGACGCGATCGAAGGTTACTCGGGTGGGTGTTGAGGTGGCGATTCGTTCCGGGTTGTCGAAAGCTTCGGCTGGGCGGCTCGTGGTCGGCCATCCCTCGCATAATGGCCATCCCTTCGCATAATTTGGAGGACCTCCAATGCTATACAGTTACTTTGTCGAGAAATCGATCCGACAGAGCTTCGACCACGTAAACAACCATCGCTGGGATGAGGCGGTGAATGCAGTCGCGCCGCATGTCCATCACCGCGTTTCCGGCGCCCACGCGCTTGGTGGTGAGCGCCACGACAAAGAAGCCCTGCGCCGCTGGTTTGAGCGCCTCGGCCGCGTCCTGCCCACTCTCCATATCAAGGTCAACAACATCTGGGTGAAGGGCTGGCCGGGGCATACCACCGTGTTTGCCCAGTGGGACGGCACCGCAACGCTGCTCAACGGCGACGCGTCGTACGTCAACCGTGGTTTCCACGTGTTCACCCTGCGGTGGGGCAGAGTCTATGCACTCGAGGAATTTCAAGATTCACAAGCAGCGGCCCGTGCTCTTGCCGCTCAAGCGGCAGCTGGACTCAAAGAAGCTGTCGCCGAACAAATTGTAAGCTAGCAGAAGCGCAGTCAGTGAAAGTTGGGCCGGCGCAGTGGCTGACATCGTCTTCGCGAACGCCGACGTCGCGAAGTTCGCGCCGCTCGGCACGATCACCGAAGAGTTCTACGACTCGATCTTCGACGTCAACGTCAAGGGCCTGCCCTTCACCGTGTGGAGCAGGCGGCTGCAGCCGCGCTCACCTTCGAGGGCGAAGCGGAGCGACTAGTTGCATCGGTATTCAAGCCCGGCACCGCCGAACCGAGCGTTAAGCGGCGTCCGGTAACAATGGCTGACCACAGCAGAAGGCTGGTATAGGTCAGTAGTGATTGCGGCGGACGTTGTCCATTCTTGTCTGTCGCGCTGACCCTGCCGGTGTAGGTCGCAGTGTAGGTCGTAGTTTTCTCGCTCCTTTCCCATAGTGAAAAAGCACTGCTGCATCATGGGGGTGTGCTGGACGCTCACGGGGTGCGGGGGCGCTGCGGCCAGGGGCTCGATCGGCCGGGCGCGCCTTTGAAAAAAAGTACGCGTATTGTCAATTATCTGGCACGCCTCGTGCATTTTGCCGATAATACGGCGCTGCCTCAACCCTGCGGCATCGGCGTACCTCCTCCTCCACGACGACTGCCACTTTGAACCCGGCGACGAAACGGCTGCTAGGCGGGCTGATCCGCGTGCTCGGAGCGCTCCTGGCGGTCGGCATCCTGGCCTTCCTGTACTTCAAGAGCGAGAGCGGGGAGCTGCGCCGCCAGGCGCAGGTCGGGAGCCATCTGCGGCAGCTGCGCGAAATCGACAACGGCTGGAGCCGCGACCTCGCCGCGGCCCGCAGCGACCCGTTCGCCGCCGACGCGCCCCCGCCCCCCGGCGGGCAGCGAGTGGCGGCGGCGCTGGACGCGCTGCAGGTGGAAACCACCGCGCTGCAGGACCCGGACCTGGACACCGGCTTCGCCAGCCTGCGCCAAAGCTTTCTCGAGAAGCAGGACGCGATGCAGCAGTTCGCGCAGCAGGCCGAGGCGCTGCGCACCGGGGTGCGAGCGTTCCTGTCCCAGGTCGGCGCCATCCGGCAGGCGGCGGGCGAGACGGCCGCCGCCGACCCGCGCCTGCGCCTGGGCGAGCTGGACGGGCGGCTGGTGTCGCTAAATGGCGAAATCCTGCGGTTGTACGTGCGGCCCGCCCCGGCGTTGCGCGACTCGATCCGCGCCACCGCCGGTGCCCTGCAGCAGCAGGCGGAGAGTCTGCCCGAAGCGCTGCGCGCGCCGGTCGCGGCGCTCGCCGCGTCGGTGGGGCCGCTGCTGGGCAGCGAGGCGGCACTCGTCGGGCTCACGCAGGAGATCGACCGCCTGCCCGCCGGCCCGCGGGTGGTGTCGATGACCAGCGCCTACGAGCGCGCGTTCCAGGCGATCGCGGACGAGAAGGAGCAGTACCGCGTTTACCTGGTGTTCTATTCGGCGGCGCTGCTGGTATTCCTGGCCTACGTGCTGTCGCAACTGGGCCGCAGCTACGTCAAGCTGAACCAGGTGAACGAAGCGCTGCGCGTTTCCAACGAGAACCTCGAGCAGCGCGTGGCCGAGCGCACCCGGGAGCTTTCGCAGGCGCTCAAGCATCTAAAGGAATCGGAGCTGCTGCTGGTGCAGACCGAGAAGATGTCTTCGCTGGGACAGATGGTGGCGGGCATCGCGCACGAGATCAACACGCCGCTCGCGTACGTGAAGAGCAGCCTGTCCACGCTGCAGGAGCGGCTGCCCGCGATGCAAGGCGTGGTGCAGGAATGCCTGCGCCTGATCCAGATGGTCGAGCGTGGCGACGCGTCCGATGAGGCGCTGACCGCCCAGTTCAACCGCGTGACCACGCTCACCGGCGAGTTCCACGGCGAGGAGGGCGCCGCCGAGCTGCAGACGATCAACACCGACGCGCTGCACGGCATCGAGCAGATCTCCGAGATCATCCTCAACCTGAAGAACTTCAGCCGGCTCGACCGCAGCAAGGTGAGCCGCTTCGACCTGAACGAGGGCCTGGAGAGCACGCTGGTGATCGCGCGCAACCTGGTCAAGCACAAGACCATCAAGCGCGAGCTGGGCAAGATCCCGCTGATCGAGTGCTCGCCGTCGCAGGTCAACCAGGTGTTCCTGAATCTGATCACCAACGCGGCGCAGGCCACCCGCGACGACCAGAGCGGCGTGATCGCACTGCGCTCCAGCGTCACCCCGGACGGTTACGTGCGGGTGGACGTGTCCGACAACGGCCACGGCATTCCCGAGAACGTCCTGCCGAAGATCTTCGACCCGTTCTTCACCACCAAGGACGTGGGCAAGGGCACCGGCCTGGGGCTGTCCATCGCCTACAAGATCGTGCAGGAGCACGGCGGGCGCATTGAGGTGCGATCCAAGGTCGGGCAGGGCACCGCCTTCTCGGTGCTGCTGCCGATCAAGGCCACCCAGAAGCAGGCGCTCGCGGCGTGATCAACAAGCTCGAGCACATGGACTTCCCGGCGCAGATCGGCCGCTACGAGACGCGCCGGGTGGTCGGCCGCGGCGGCATGGCCATCGTGCTGGAGGCCTGGGACCCGGTGCTGCACCGGACGCTCGCGGTCAAGCTGGTGGACAAGGCGCGCCTGGACACCGGGGTGGCGCCCGATGCGCTGCGGCGCTTCAAGCGCGAGGCGCAGGCGGCGGCGCGGCTGACGCATCCCAACGTGGTGCAGGTCTACGAATACGGCGAGGAAGGGCAGTTCGCCTGGATCGCGATGGAATACGTGGCCGGCAAGCCGCTCACCGCCTATCTCGAAGAAGGGCTGCGCACCGAGGTGCAGCGCGTGCGCGACGTGGTCGGGCAGTTGCTTGAGGCGCTCGCTTATTCGCATACCCAGGGCGTGGTGCACCGGGACATCAAGCCGGCCAACCTGCTGGTCACGCCGGAGGGCCAGATCAAGGTCACCGACTTCGGCATCGCCCGCGTCGAGGCGTCCAATCTCACGCAGCGCGGCGACATGCTGGGCACGCCGAGCTACATGTCGCCCGAGCAGTACATGGGCGAGGCCTCCGACGGGCGCACCGACATCTTCTCGGCTGGCGTCATCCTGTACGAGCTGCTGACCGGGCAGCGCCCGTTCAAGGGCGACAGCAGCGGGCAGATCATGCAGCGCATCCTGCACGACACGCCGGTGAATCCGTCCGAGCTCAACCCGCAGGTGCCTCCTCCGGTGGACTGGGTGCTGCAGAAGGCGCTCGCCAAGGAGGCGCAGGACCGCTTCCAGAGCGCGCGCGATTTCCAGGCCGCGTTGTACAGCGCGGTGCCGGACGTGCAGGTGTACGACGCGGGCGGGCAGGAGGTGCCGCGCGCCAATCAGGGGCTCACCAACGCGGCGCGCAAGCTGCGCGGCCTCGGCCGCGGCGGCGAAGCCCCGGGACCCGGGAGCGCCGCCCCGGTGTTCGTCCCGGAGGTCACCCAGCAGACCCAGTCCAAGACGCGCATCCTGTTCGTGGACGACGAGGAGCGCATCCTGACCGCGCTCAAGAGCATCTTTCGCAGCAAGTACCACGTGCTCACCGCGGCCAACGGACAGGAGGCGCTGGACTTCATCCGCCGCTTCCGCATCCCGGTGATCGTCAGCGATCAGCGCATGCCGGGGATGCTCGGGGTGGACCTGCTGCGGCGCTCGCGCGAGATCTCGCCGGATAGCGTGCGCATCCTGCTGACCGGCTACTCGGACCTGGCCTCGATCGTGGGCTCGATCAACGACGGCGAGGTGTACCGCTTCATCAGCAAGCCGTGGGACAACCAGGAGCTGCAGCAGGTGATCGCCGAGGCCACCGCCATCGGCAATCGCATGCTCGAGCTGCAGCGCACCCGGCTCGAGCCGCCCGCCAGACTGGACGGCGCGGTCCTGCTGCTGGACGACCGGCGCGAGGTGTTCAACGCCCTGGCGAGCATGGCCGGGGACAAGGTGGCGCTGCAGCATGCGCGCAACATCCAGGAGGCGCTGACCGTCCTGGAAGCCGGCGATGTCGCGATCCTGATCGCCGACATCGACATGGAGGCGGAAAACTACCTGGTGTTCTTCAACCTGCTGAAGAGCAAGTACCCGCAGATCCTGGTGCTGGTGATGACCAGCGCGTCGGACTCGGAGCTGGTGATCCACCTGATCAACGAGGCGCAGATCTACCGCTTCCTGAACAAGCCGGTGAACCTGAGCCTGATGCAGCAGTACCTGCACTCCGCCATCGCGCGCCACGCCGAGTACCGCAGCTCGCCCGAGCTGCTCGAGCGCCACCGCGTGCACAGCGGCCGCGGGCAGGACACCTCGTTCGGCAAGATGGTGCTGGACCGGCTGAAGGCGTTGAAGCTGCCGTTCGCGCAGGCGAGAGGGTCGTAGCCGCGCGGCGGCCGCCGCCTACTCGCTCGAGGGCGGCGTCTTCGCGCCTTCCCTCAGCGCCGGCGTCAAGTGCGGCCGGATCACCTGCAGCAGCTGCGCGAAGATCTTCGGGTTGCCGGCCACGATGTCGCCGCGCTCCATGTAGCGGTCCTCGCCCTGCAGGTCGCCCGCCAGCCCGCCGGCCTCCTGGATCATCAGCACGCCCGCGGCCATGTCCCAGGGCGACAGGCCGATCTCCCAGAAGCCGTCCAGGCGGCCCGCCGCCACCGCCGCCAGATCGAGCGCGGCGGCGCCCGGGCGGCGGATGCCGGCGGTCCTGGTCATCAGGTCCCGCATCATCGCCGCGTAGGCGTCCAGGTGCTCGAACATGCGGAACGGGAAGCCGGTGCCGATGAGCGCGTCGATCAGCTTGCTGCGGCGTGACACGCGCATGCGCCGGTCGTTGACGAAGGCGCCGCGCCCGCGCGAGGCGGTGTACAGATCGTTGCGGGTCGGATCGAAGATCACGCCGTGGCTGATGACGCCCCTGTGCAGCAGCGCGATCGACACGCAGTACTGCGGAAAGCCGTGCAGATAGTTGGTGGTGCCGTCCAGCGGGTCGATGACCCAGACGTATTCGGAGCGGCCGGCCGCGCCGCTCTCTTCTGCTAGAATCGCGTGCGCCGGATAGGCCGTCTTCAGCGTGTCGATGATCGCGGCCTCGGCGCCGCGGTCGACCTCGGACACCAGGTCGTTCAGGCTCTTGTGGCGCACCGTGAGCACATCCAGGTTGCCCGCCGCCTGATTGATAATGCGCCCGGCGCGCCGGGCGGCCTTCACCGCGATGTTGACCATGGGGTGGTTCAGCGCCATCTCGTTCCCGGTGTGCAATAGCCCGCGCATTCTACTTCCGTGACTATCCCCTCGCCACCTGTGCCCGCCGATTCGCCGCTCGCGCGCGTGCGCGTCGTGCTGGTGGAGACCAGCCATCCGGGCAACATCGGCGCCGCGGCGCGCGCCATGAAGACCATGGGCATCGACGCACTCGTTCTGGTGCGGCCGAGGCACTTCCCGCATGCAGAAGCCGAGGCGATGGCCTCGCGCGCTACCGGCATCCTCGCCGCCGCTCGCGTCTGCGATACGCTCGACGAGGCGCTCGCCGGCACCGTGTTCGCGGTGGCCTGCACCGCACGCAGCCGCGACCTGTCGCACCCGGTGCTCACGCCGCGCGAGGCCGCGGCGCGCGCGATCGACGAGGCGCGGCGCGGACCGGTGGCGCTGGTGATGGGACCGGAGAAGTACGGCCTCACCGGGCAGGACGTGAACCGCTGCAGCGTCATCGCTACGATCCCCGCGAACGCGGAGTATTCCTCGCTCAATCTGGCCGCAGCGGTGCAGCTGTTCGCCTACGAGGTGCGGCTCGCGGCAGAGCGCATCGAGACGCTCCCGCAGGAGAGCCATCCGCCGGCGGCGCATGAGGACGTGGAGCAGCTGATCGCCCACCTCGAGCAGACCATGATCGACATCGGCTTCCTCGACCCGGCCTCGCCCAAGCGTCTGATGCAGCGCATGCGCCGGCTGTTCGCGCGCGCGCGGCTGGAGCGCGAGGAAGTCAACATCCTGCGCGGCATCCTGGCCGCGGCACAGGCAGCGGCCCGCCGGAAAACCTGAGGCGAGCTTCCTTAAGTACACTGGTGGGACAACGGGACTGAATCCGACTTGCAACAGGTGGCACACCGATGCTGGACGCCGTCCGCGAAGACATCCGATGCGTTTTCGACCGCGACCCCGCGGCGCGCAGCCGCTGGGAAGTCATCACCTGTTACCCGGGTTTTCACGCGCGGCTGTGTCACCGGCTCACGCATCGCCTGTGGGGCTGGGGCTTGCTGTGGACGGCGCGTTTCCTGTCGCACATCGCGCGCTGGCTGACCGGCATCGAGATCCACCCGGGGGCGCGCATCGGACGCCGCTTCTTCATCGACCACGGCATGGGTGTGGTGATCGGCGAGACCGCTGAGATCGGCGACGACGTCACCCTGTACCACGGCGTCACCCTGGGCGGAACCACCTGGGACAAGGGCAAGCGCCATCCCACGCTGGGCGACCGCGTGGTGGTGGGCGCGGGGGCCAAGATTCTGGGACCGGTGACGGTCGGGGCGGGCGCGAAGGTCGGCTCCAACGCCGTGGTGGTGAAGAACGTGCCCCCGGGCTGCACCGCCGTGGGCGTGCCGGGCCGCATCGTCGAGCCGGGCCGCGAGGAAGAGCGCCAGCGGGCGGCCGAGAAGCTGGGGTTCTCCGCCTACGGCATCAGCTCGGACATGAACGACCCGATGGTCCAGGCGATCCACGGCCTGCTCGACCACGTGGTCAACATCGACGCCCGCATCGAGGAGATCCTGGGGCGGCTGGAACAGGCCGGCATCCAGACCGGGGAGATGAAAAAGGACGGCTTCGACCCCACTTACCTGAATAAAATAGTTGACTGAAACAATCAGGTTTTGGTATAGTTGAGCGTCCTAGTCGGATATCCTTCAGGAACTGCCATGCGATTGACTACAAAGGGACGTTTCGCGGTGACCGCGATGATCGACCTGGCGCTGCACAGCGGCGACGGGCCCGTGACGCTGGCCGAGATCTCGGAGCGGCAGAAGATCTCGCTGTCCTACCTGGAGCAGCTGTTCGGCAAGCTACGGCGCCAGGCGCTGGTGTCCAGCGTGCGCGGCCCCGGTGGCGGCTACAACCTCGCCAAGCCCACCGATCAGGTGTCGGTGGCCGACATCATCGTCGCCGTGGACGAGCCGATCGACGCCACCCAGTGCGGCGGCAAGGAAAACTGCCAGGACGAGCACAAGTGCATGACCCACGACCTGTGGATGAGCCTCAATGAGCACATTTTCGCGTTCCTGCGCGGCGTCACGCTGGCGCAGCTCGTGCTGCAGCAGCAGGCGCGCGCCCGCGACGAAAAGGTGATGGAGCTCAAGGACCAGCGCGCGACGCGGCGCGAGCCGGCTGCGCCGGCCGCCCCTGCCGTCTCGGCGTGAAGGGGCGCAACCCGAACTTCAGGAAACCACAGATGGCGATCCAACTCACCGAGCGTGCCGCCCGGCAGATCCAGAAGTCGCTGGCCAAGCGCGGCAAGGGACTGGGACTGCGCGTGGGCGTGAAGCAAGTGGGCTGCTCCGGTTGGGCCTACACCTTCGACTACGCCGACCAGGTCGGCGCCAACGACGCGCTGTTCGAGGCGCACGACGCCAAGCTGGTGGTGGCGAGCGATGCGCTGCCTTACCTGGACGGCTCGACGCTCGACTACGTGCGCGAAGGCCTGAAGGAGTCCTTCAAGTTCGCCAACCCGAACGCCAAGAGCGAGTGCGGGTGCGGCGAGAGCTTCAGCGTCTAGAGGCGCGACCCGGCCTGCACGCCCGCTCGGCAGCGGGCACCAGCATCGCATTGATATGAGCACAGTTCTCCGAAATCTGGTCAATCAGCCCTACCGGCACGGCTTCGTCACCGAGATCGAGGCCGAGACCGCGCCCAAGGGGCTGAACGAGGACATCATCGCGCTCATCTCGAGCAAGAAGAACGAGCCGCAGTGGCTGCTCGAGTTCCGCCTGAAGGCGCTGCGCCACTGGCAGACCATGGCCGAGCCGACCTGGCCGAACGTGAAGTACCCCAAGATCGACTTCCAGGACATCATCTACTACTCCGCGCCCAAGCCGAAGAAGAAGCTCGCGTCGATGGACGAGGTCGATCCCGAGCTGCGCCGCACCTTCGAGAAGCTGGGCGTGCCGCTGCACGAGCAGAAGGCGCTCGCGGGTGTGGCGGTGGACGTCATTTTCGACAGCGTGTCGGTCACCACCACCTACAAGCAGCGCCTGGCCGAGGTCGGCATCATCTTCTGTTCGATGTCGGAAGCGGTGCGCGACCACCCCGAGCTGGTGCGCAAGTACCTCGGCTCGGTGGTGCCCTACACCGACAACTTCTACGCCGCGCTCAACTCGGCGGTGTTCACCGACGGCAGCTTCTGCTACATCCCCAAGGGCGTGCGCTGCCCGATGGAGCTGTCCACCTACTTCCGCATCAACACGCAGCAGTCGGGGCAGTTCGAGCGCACCCTGATCGTGGCCGAGGAGGGCAGCTACGTGTCCTACCTGGAAGGCTGCACCGCGCCCAAGTTCGACACCAATCAGCTGCACGCGGCGGTGGTGGAGCTGGTGGCGCTGGACAACGCGCAGATCAAGTACTCCACGGTGCAGAACTGGTACGCCGGCGACGAGAACGGCGTGGGCGGCATCTACAACTTCGTCACCAAGCGTGGCCTGTGCAAGGGGGTCGACTCCAAGATTTCCTGGACCCAGGTGGAGACCGGCTCGGCGATCACCTGGAAGTATCCGTCCTGTGTGCTGCTGGGGGACAACTCCATTGGCGAGTTCTATTCGGTGGCGCTCACCAACCACCACCAGCAGGCCGACACCGGCACCAAGATGGTCCACATCGGCCGCAACACGCGCAGCACGATCGTCAGCAAGGGCATCTCCGCCGGGCAGTCCAACAACAGCTACCGCGGGCTGGTCAAGATCGGAGCCAAGGCGGAACGCGCGCGCAACTACTCGCAGTGCGACTCGATGCTGATCGGCAGCCTCTGCGGCGCCAACACCTTCCCTTACATCCAGGTGCACAACAGCAGCGCACGGGTGGAGCACGAGGCCACCACCTCCAAGATCGGCGAGGACCAGCTGTTTTATTTCGCGCAGCGCGGCATCGGCGGCGAGGAGGCGGTGTCGATGATCATCAACGGCTTCTGCAAGGACGTGTTCACCCAGCTGCCGATGGAATTCGCGGTGGAGGCGACCAAGCTGCTGGGGTTGAAGCTCGAGGGCAGCGTCGGCTAGCGCCCCCCTCTCCCACCGACGCAAAGGTCCCTCTCCCGCTTATCACATGACAAGCAAGACCATTCTCGAAGTCCGCGGTCTCACCGCCAGCGTGGCCGACGTGCCGATCCTCAAGGGCATCGACCTCGCCATTCGCGCCGGTGAAGTGCACGCCCTGATGGGGCCGAACGGCTCCGGCAAGAGCACGCTGGCCAAGGTGCTGGTGGGCCATCCCGCGTACCAGGTGACCGGCGGCGAGGTGCAGTTCCTGGGACGCGACCTGTTCCTCCTGGCGCCCGAGGAGCGCGCGCGCGCCGGCCTGTTTCTCGGTTTCCAGTACCCGATCGAGGTGCCGGGCGTGAGCAACAGCGCCTTCCTGCGGCTCGCCTACAACACCGTGCAGGGCGCGCGCGGCAAAGACGAGCTCGACCCGCTCGAGTTCGACGACTACGTGCAGGACAAGCTCCGGCTGTTGGACATCCACCCGGCGTTTCTCGAGCGCAGCGTCAACGAGGGTTTCTCCGGCGGCGAGAAGAAGCGCAACGAGATCCTGCAGATGGCCCTGCTGGAGCCGGTGCTCGCGATCTTGGACGAGGCGGACTCCGGATTGGACATCGACGCGCTGCGGGTGGTCGCCCATGGCGTCAATCGGCTACGCACCCCCGACAACGCCGTGCTGCTGGTGACGCACTATCAGCGCCTGCTGAACCACATCGTGCCCGACTACGTGCACGTGATGGACCAGGGCCGCATCATCGAGACCGGCGACAAGGAGTTGGCGCTCGACCTGGAGAGCCGCGGCTACGATTGGGTGGCGCAGGAGTACCGCGCCAGGGCAGCGGCGTGATGGAAGCGTCCGCGTTGCAAAACGCAGGACTCGCCAACACCTGGCTCGACACGCTGCTGCGCGGGCAGTCGAACCTGGCGGCAAGCCCGCGCGGGTGGCTGAACGCGTTGCGCAGCGAGGCGCTCGAGCGCGCCAACGCGCTCAGCGTTCCGACGCCGCGCGACGAGGAGTGGCGCTTTACCGATCTGTCACCGCTATACAAGACCAGCGTGCGGCGGGCGGAACCGGCGGCCGCGCTGCCGGCCGCCGACGTAGCGCGCTTCGAAGTGCCCGAAGCCGGATCGCGCCTGACCTTCGTCGACGGGCATTTCGCCGCCGCGCTGTCCAGCCCGCAGCTGCGCGACGGCGTCGTGGTGCGCCCGCTGGCCGCGGCCCTGGCCGAGCACGACCCGGCGGTGCAGGAGCATCTGGCCCGCTACGTGGCACTCGGCGACGATCCCTTCACCGCGGTCAATACCGCGTGGTTGCAGGACGGTGTGCTGGTACGCGTGGCCCAGGGACAGGCCGCGCCAGCGGCGGTGCACCTGCTGTTCGTCAGCACGCGCGCCGACCTGGCGAGCCACCCGCGCGTGCTGGTGGTGGCCGAGCGCGACAGCGAGTGTACCGTGATCGAGGACTTCGTCGCCTTGCACGAGGGCGCGTACCTGGTGAACGCGGTCACCGAGATCGCCCTGGCCGACGCCGCGCGGGTGCGCCATGTGCGCCTGCAGCGCGACAGCCAGGCCGCGTTCCACGTCGCCACCTGCGGGGTGCGCGTCGGACGGGAGGCGCAGTACGCCGGCGCTTCGATCGCGCTCGGCGCACGCATCTCGCGCTATAACCTGAGCCTGGTGCAGGCCGGGGAGGGGGCGCAGTGCCGGATCGACGGCCTGGCACTGATCGGCGGCCGGCAGCTCGCCGACACCCACAGCCTGCTCGATCATGCAGCGCCGAATGGCCGCAGCCGCCAGTTGCACAAATGCATCGTCGCCCGCGCCGGCCACGCCGTGTTCAACGGCAAGATCTTCGTGCGGCCCGGTGCGCAGCTCACGGACGCGGCGCAGCAGAGCCGCAACCTGCTCCTGTCCGAAAGCGCCCGCGTGGACACCAAGCCGCAGCTCGAGATCTTCGCCGACGACGTCAAGTGCGCGCACGGCGCGACCGTGGGGCAGCTCGAACCCGACCAGGTGTTCTATCTGAAGAGCCGCGGCCTGTCCGAGGCGACGGCGCGTGATCTGCTCACCTTCGCCTTTGCCGCGGAGATCGTGGAGCGCATCCCGGTGCCCTCGCTGGTACCGCGGCTGGAGGAGTGGGTGGCGCGGCAGACGCAGAACAGGAAGCCATCATGAGCGCAGTCATCTCGCCCAGGGCGCTGCGGCCGACGGTGCAGGCGCCGTTCGATCTGCAGCGCATCCGCAAAGATTTCCCGATCCTGGAGCTGACGGTCCACGGCAAGCCGCTCGCCTACCTGGACAACGCGGCCAGCGCGCAGATGCCGCGCCAGGTGCTCGACCGCCTGATCCGGTATCAGACCCGCGAGCACGCCAACGTCCACCGCGCGGTGCACACCCTGTCGGAGACGGCCACCGCCGCCTACGAGGGCGCGCGCGCCAAGGTGCAGCGCTTCGTCAATGCGCGCGAAGAGCGCGAGATCGTCTACACGCGCGGCACCACCGACGCCATCAACCTGGTTATGCACGGCTACGGCCGCGCCTTCCTGGGCGAGGGCGACGAGGTGATCGTGTCCCAGCTCGAGCACCACTCCAACATCGTGCCGTGGCAGATGCTGTGCGCCGAGAAGGGCTGCAAGCTGCGCGTGATCCCGTGCGACGACCGCGGCGTGCTGCTCCTGGACGAGTACGCGAGGCTGCTCAA